>JAFEHB010000247.1_pt1 | contig 38627 bp, 33 predicted proteins | sample 9267121 | NCBI WGS metagenome assembly JAFEHB01 (sample SAMN17103336, study PRJNA684904) | human gut metagenome | isolation source: diarrhea sample from child under the age of five | host: Homo sapiens | place: South Africa: Mafikeng, Mafikeng Provincial Hospital | collected 2019-09 | reverse complement strand
GGCACCACGTCCCCGAGCACAGTAGCCGTTCCCGCCGGGCGGACGTGGTGTCTCACCGTCCGCTAGCCCTTGTTCCTTCGTCTTGGGGCACCACGTCCCCAGGACACTAGGGGCCGACTCCGCACCGGGCGTGGTGCCTCACCGCCTGCTAGCCCTTATTTCTTCGTCTTGGGGCACCACGTCCCCGAGCACAGTAGCCGTTCCCGCCGGGCGGACGTGGTGTCTCAACGCCCGCTACCCCTTGTTTCTTCGTCTTGGGGCACCACGTCCCCAGGACACTAGGGGCCGACTCCGCACCGGACGTGGTGCCTCACAACCCGCTAGCCTTTGTTCCTTCGTCTTGGGGCACCACGTCCCTCGGACCCAGCGGGCCTCCGGCAATGCGGACGTGGTGCTTCACCGCCCGCAATCCCTTATTCCTTCGTCCGGGGGCACCACGTCCTCGAGCACAGTAGCCGTTCCCGCCGGGCGGACGTGGTGCTTCACCGCCCGCAATCCCTTATTCCTTCGTCGCCGGGCACCACGTCTCTCGGGCCCAGCGGGCCTCCGGCGAGCCGGACGTGGTGCTTCACTCCCCGCTAGCCCTTATTCCTTCGTCCGGGGGCACCACGTCCTCGAGACCCAGCGGGCCTTCGGCGCTAAAGACTAAAGCCGAAGGAAATTCCCGCCCGCGAATTTCCCTTCCACTCACGGTCGGCGGGAATTTCCCTCTTTTCCCCACGGCACCGAGCCCGCTCGGTGCCGCCCCAATCGGAAAGCACTTCCCGCCTAAGCTTTTCCCGGAAGTGCTCCCCCTTCCAAATCAGGAAGGATGTGCCCTGCTGAAAAGCATCTGCTTTTCAGTGAGGCACATCCCTCCCATTTCCACAAAAACAAAAGGAAGCGGCGCCCGCGGGTGCCGCTTCCTACTTCTTCCCCTATTCGAAGGAAATCCCCGGCCGTCTCCGGTCGGGGATTTCCGACTACTCTCTTCTATTCTTTTCCACGGAAAACCCGTAGGCATCCCGGAGGGGTTTTCCGGCAGAAATTCCCGTTACTATTCTTGCAAGGGAATTTCCGTGATGTCTTCCCGGAGGGACTCCCGTCGGATACTCCGAATGGGACCTCCCGAGGAATTGCTTATTTCTCCTTCTCTTCCGACTTCTTTTCCTTCAACGGATTAATCTTTACCTTGCCGCCGTTGTTGAAGGAAGCCCAGCCGATCCAGGTTTTGCCCGGGTTCAGGGAAACCATCTTCTTCTCCGGCTCGGAATCCTCATCGTCCTTGTCGGAATCCTTTTTCTCCACCAGGGTGAACAGTTCCAGCTGGTTGTCCTCGTTTACATCCCAGCGGATGTCCTTTACGGTGCCGTTGCTGATCAGCTTCGCCTTGCCGCCGGCCAGCTTGTAGTCACAGTAAGTCACACCCTGACCCGTGCCGTGGTAATTGGATTTTGTGATGTACTGGGTCTTGTCGAAGAGAATCAGCAGGTTCTCCCGGCTCAAGTTGTTCTCAAAATCCTTCGTCTCATACTGTCCGGATTCCTGGTTGTACGTCCATACCGCATCCTCAAAACTCCGGCTCGACCAGGTGAGGGTCACCTTTCCACAGGTGTTCTTGCTCAGATCCCGAATGCCCTTGCCGAACTGCAGCTGTGTTGCCTTCTTCTTGGTCTTGGTGCGGAACTTCTTGTCCTTGATGGCATCCGCCACTTTGTCGCCGTGGAGAATTCCGGTGTGTTCCGACGATACGTCCCGGCTGTTGTCCCGGCTGTACAGATCCACCTTTCCTTTGTAGGTCATCTGGTTGATATGGTCCACCTTATCTTCCTTGAAAACGGTGTTGGCACCCTTGTACTCCGAGGAAGAAGAACTCTGTCCCCAGTGAATGAAAATCGCGTCGAACAGTTCCGAGAACTTGATGTACGGCGGACGGGCACTTCTCATCGGGCCGATTTTCTTCGGCAGCTTGTTGTAATCCGCATAGAACCAAAGGGTACGGGTAATTCCGCCCTCCACTTCTCCCTGTAAAATAATATCCGGGGAGTACTTCTTGTCCGTCATTCCCCACTGCGGGCGGGCGTCCGGAGCGTTTTCCACCACCAGTGCCACCGGGCGAATTCCCTGCGCCGCAGAATCGAACTTCTCAGAGCCGGTCAGCGGGTTCCGAACCGGTTCCGGCTTCGCCTCTTCCTTCTTGGAGCAGCCGGTCATCATGGCCGCCGCAAGAATCACCATCATCAAGCATGAAATCAGGATTTTGGATCGTTTCTTCATTTCTCTGCTTTCCTTTCTCATCCATAAAAATATATTTTAATAATACACTATTTCCGGCATTATCGGCAAGGTTCTATTCATCCTTCAGGCGATAACCCACACCGATTTCCGTCACGATGTACTGAGGCTTTCCCGGCACCTTCTCTATTTTCCGGCGAAGCCCCGCCATCAGCGCCCGCAGAGACTGGGTATTGTCCCCGTAGCTCACGCCGTACAGCTCGTCCAGCAGCGTCCGGGTGGTAATCACCTTTCCGATATTATGGAACAGCAGCTCCAGCAACTGGTACTCCAGCGGAGTGACGTGCAGGAGGTTCCCATCCAGGGTCACTTCCTTCGCGTCGAAATTAATCTTCAGTCCCCGCACCGAAACCTCGGCCCCCATCCGGCTCCGCTCTTCCCGAATCAGGTGACGCCGCAGCACCCGAATCCGCGCCATCAGCTCCGACTCGGAGAAGGGCTTGGTGATATAATCCTCCGCGCCCCGATCCAGAGCCTCGATTTTGTCCTCTTCCTTATCTCGTGCCGACACCACGATAATCGGAATATCCGAAAACTTCCGGACCCGCCGAATCAGGTCCAGCCCGTCTCCGTCCGGAAGGCCCAGGTCCAGCACCATGATGTCCGGTTTTTTGGACCGCATCTTCCGTATCGCTTCTTCCACACCGCCGGCCGTCAGCACGCCGAATCCCGCCGTCATCAGCGAGTAGGCGATAAAATCCTGAATCTGCCGGTCGTCTTCCACAATCATTATAAGTTCTTTTGTCTGTTTCACTGTTCTCCCTCCATGGGCAACGTAAAAATAATTTCCGCCCCGGACGCATCTTTCCGGTTTCTCGCCAGAATCCGGCCGCCGTGGGCATTCACGATGGAATTACAGATGGAAAGGCCCAACCCAAAACCTCGATACACCACCTGATCGCTTCGATTGGACTGATAAAACGGTTCAAAGAGCCGATCCAAGTGCTCCGGATTGATGCCCATTCCGCGGTCCCGCACGGTGAACACCGCATCGTTCCCCTTCCGTTCCAGGATGACTGCCACCCCATCCTTTTTCTTGGTATGGTGAATGGCATTTTCCAGCAGGTTGGTGATGGCTTGCTGAATCAGGGATGCATCCATCGGTACCATGAGAATTTCCTCCGGCACGGATACTTGGATATCGTATTCCGGGTGGTGCACCTCCGTCAGCTGCACCGCCACACCGATGACTTCCTCCGCCACTTCCACTTCCTTTTTAATCTCCACCCCGCTTTCCAGGCGGGTGATGCCCAGCACGTTTTCCACCATGCCCGACAGATTCTGGGCATCGTCGTAGATGTTCTTCGCCATGCGGTAGCGGTAATCTTCCGACTTGGTTGCTTTCATCAGCATCTCCGCGTTGCCGGAAATGCTGGTGAGCGGAGTTCGGATATCGTGGGAAATGGAACGAAGCAACGTAGAGCGGAACCGTTCCTGGGTGGCCTCTTCCCGGGCCTGAATCCGCAGTTCCGCGGTGCGGAATCGGTCCAACGCCATCCCGATATTATCGATGATGGAGCGCATAAGGTGGAGCTGCATCCGGTCCAGGTTTTCTTGTTCCGCCAGCCGAATTCGAATCGCTCCCATCAGACCGGCATGGCCGCGCAAGGGCCATTCGTAATATTGTTTTCCCCGTACGAAAATCGTTTTCCCATTCTGAATCCGATGCCGCACGTTTTCATCCTCTTCCATTGGATACCAGGTGAGGGCCGTTCGGTGCCCCACCGTCTGGAAGACGTATCTGCTACCGGGCTTGCCGCTTGGATCGTACGCCACGTAGCCGGCGGCGCAGCCCACGCCTTCGTTGATGGCGGACAGGGCGATTCCAATGATGGCCTCCGCGCTTTTGGCGCCGGCCAGGTCGTTGTTCAATTGCAGCAGCTGTTCCGTTAAGGCCTCCTTTTCCCGGGCAATCAGGGCTTCCTGGCGAACCTGAGAAATGAGTCCGCTGGTGACCAGCGCCACCGCAATCATGACACCCATGGTGAGGAGGTATCGGGGCGGGGTGGTCATGTCATAAGAAAATTTTGGCGATGCAAAGAAATAATAGTACACCATGGTGGACCCGATGGAGGCGATGACCCCAAGACTGAATCGTCCGGTGCGCCACACCACCAGGAATACGCAGAGCAGGTACAGCATGATGGTGGCTTCGGAGGAAATCAATTTCAGGGAAACCGCGTACGCCACCAGGGAGGTGGCGCCGAAGATTCCGCACATTATGGCGATGTGATTGAAGAGGGAATTGTCTTCCTTTTCTTCCGGAGATTTCCAATACTTTTCCATTGTTTCCTCACTCAGATTGTGTATAATACAGCTATGATATTAGATATAATTGTGATTCTTATTTTTATAATTTTTGCCGTTCGGGGAAAATCCCGGGGATTGGGGGAGTCCCTGATTCGCCTGGCCGCCATGGTGGCCGGCATCGCTTTGGCGACGGCCTTTACCCGGCCCCTCAGCGCCCTGATTCGGAAAACATCCCTGCAGGCCTCCATGCAGCAGGGACTGGAAAATATTTTCCAAGGCTCCACCGTGAACCTGCTGGACTTTATCCCAAAGGCCCTGGAAGACACCCTTCAGAACTTCGGTGTTTCGGACCTTCCTTTTGAGGTGAGTCATTTTACGACCACCGCGGTTCTCGTGCTGTCCTTCCTGCTGATCACCACCGGGGTCAGCTTGGTTTCCCTGTTCCTCCGCCGGCGGCTGCACGTCGCCCGGAAGAAAGGTACCGTCATCGGCAGCACCGACTCCCTCGCCGGTTTTGCGGTGGGCGTGCTGAAGGGGACCCTGTTCGTCTTTCTGTTCCTGGCATTTATGTTTCCGTTGGCGGGCATCTTCCTCCCGGATCGGATTCAGGCCATCAACGAACAGCTGAACAGCTCCTATATCGCCGGTCCCCTCTACGACATCAATCCGCTGCTTTTATTGCTGAAAAAATTCTCGCTGTAAGCGTATGCACGGCGGCGCCCCTTCGGGCGCCGCTTTTTTCGTTCCGCTAATTCAATGTGGCCTTCAGAATTACCGGGTTGTGGTCGGAATTCTTGAAGTTGAGATTCTCTGTTTTTATGGAATCCACCTGCAGATTCTTGGACAGGATAAAACCGTCCAGCATGTAGTAGTAGCAGTCCTTTTTGTCCGCGTTCTTGTAGACCTTGTCCAGGGAACGGCAGGTCGGATTGCTGTTGTCCATCAGCAGGTTCCAGTCCTTGCCGAAATCCTTCGCGTCGATTTTGCCCGGGGTCCAGATGTCCTCGCTGCTCGGATATTTTCCGATGTCCACGTTGGAGAAGGTCTGGTTGAAGTCTCCGCCGGCAATCACGTAGTTGCCCTTCTTCTGTTCTTCCTCCATCACCTTCAGCAGGGCCTTCGTCTGCTTCACCTTGCCCTCGCCGTTGTCGTAGGCTTCCAGATGCAGGTTGATCATCACCAGTTCTTTCTTGGTTCCCGCAATCGGCACCCGGTTCACCAGCAGGCAGCGCTTCAGGTTCGCGATGCGCACCGGCCATCCAAACGGGCACGGCAGGCTGATTCGGGTGGAATCGGTCTGCGCAAACCGGGACAGGGTCATGATTCCGCTGTCCACGCGGCCGATCGGCGGCCACGGATACGGCACGTATCTCACCTTGAAGTTATTGGCAAAAGCAGACTGGTATCCGTCCATGGATTCCGCAATGTCCTGTTGTTCATCGGTATGGTGGGCACGGGTGGAAAAACGATCCACTTCCTGCAGGAACATCACATCCGCCTTCTGACTCTTCAGCTCATCGATGATTCCCTGCATGTTTTCCTGCACCCGTTCTGCAGAAGCGGTGGTCACCTGACTTCCGCCGTCCATAAAGAAATCCGCATTGTCTCCCAAAGCGCCGTAGCCGATGTTCCAGCTCATCACCTTGATGGTGGATCCCGCCTTCAGGGAATCAAAGGTATCCTCTGCCAGACTGTCGATTTTTACCTTCTCCATGCTCTCCGGCCGATACTCCATTGCCGTCAGCACCGTGAACAGCATCAGCAGCAGAACCGCCAGCGTGATGAAGAAGGCGCCCACTAAACGAGCGATTTTGTTAAGCATGTTCTTTCTCCTATCATTATCCCCCCAGTTATAAGTTGCTTGATTCTCGTCCCTTTCCTTTGCCCGAATTCAATCCCTCATCGTTCAGGCCATTTCATTATACCTTTTTTGTAATTTGATGAAAAGCATAACCGCAAAAAGAGGCCGGCGGCGGGGCGGGGCGCCTAGATATGAAAAACCCTGCCCCGGTCCGCCGAGACGGCGAACCGGTGCAGGTTGTTCTCTTTATTATAGCTATTCCAACTCAAAGGCACCGGTGTACAGCTGGTAGTAGGTGCCCTTCTGGGCGATGAGCTCGTCGTGATCCCCTCGCTCGATGATCCGGCCCTGATCCAGCACCATGATGGCGTCGGAGTTCCGGACCGTGGACAGGCGATGGGCGATGACGAACACGGTCCGCCCCTTCATCAGGTTGTCCATGCCCTTCTGCACCAAAGCCTCCGTCCGGGTATCAATGGAGCTGGTGGCCTCGTCCAGGATCATCACCGGCGGATCCGCCACCGCCGCCCGGGCGATGGAAATCAACTGGCGCTGGCCCTGGGAAAGCTGAGCGCCGTTGCCGGTGAGCATGGTGTTGTACCCCTCCGGCAGGCGGGTGATGAAATCATCCGCATTGGCCAGGCGCGCGGCCTCTATGCACTCCTCATCGGTGGCATCCAGCCGTCCGTACCGGATGTTGTCCATCACCGTTCCGGTGAACAGGTTCACGTCCTGGAGCACGATGCCCAGAGAACGGCGAAGATCCGGCTTGCAGATGTGGTTGATGTTGATTCCGTCGTAGCGGATTTTGCCGTCCGCGATGTCGTAGAATCGGTTGATCAGATTGGTAATGGTGGTTTTGCCCGCACCGGTGGCCCCCACAAAAGCAATTTTCTGACCCGGTTTCGCGAACAGGCTCACGTCGTGGAGCACCTGCTTTTCCGGGGTGTACCCGAAGTCCACGTCCTGCAGGCGCACGTCACCTTTTACTTCAATGTACTGCGGCTCTGCGTAGCCCGGAGTCATGCGTTTCCAGGCCCACATCTCCGTATTCCGGTCGGTCTCTTTGAAACTGCCGTCGGGTTCTTTTACCACGTTCACCAGATGCACGTAGCCCTCGTCTTCCTCCGGCTTTTCATCGATGAGCTGGAACACCCGGCCCGCACCGGCCAAAGCCATGGAGATCATCGGCACCTGGGCCGACATCTGACCGATGGTCTGGGAGAGCTGACGGGACATGCCCAGGAAGGACACGATGATGCCGATGGTGATGGGCTGAAACCCCCGCAAGCTCACGTTGGTGGCCCCAAAGACCACCAGCAATCCGCCCACCAGTGCCAGCAGCACGTACAGGATGTTCCCGATATTTCCCAGAATCGGCATCAGCACGTTGCCGGCCGCATTGGCCCGGGCGCTGTCTTGGAAGAGCTGCTCGTTCAGCGCGTCGAATTCCTTCTTGCTCTCTTCCTCGTGGGTGAACACCTTCACCACCTTCTGGCCCTTCATCATTTCCTCGATAAAGCCCTCTTCCTTAGCCAGGGATTTCTGCTGGCGCATCATGTACACCGAGCTCTCCTTGCCCAATTTTTTCGTCACTCGGAACATCAAGAGGATTACGGCAAAAACAACCAGCGTCAGCCACAGACTGTACCGGAGCATCATGAACACGATGGTGAGTACGGACAGGCCGCACTGAATCAATGTGGGCGTGCTCTGACCGATCATCTGCCGAATGGCATCCACGTCGTTGGTGTAGGTACTCATGATATCGCCGTGGGCGTGGGTGTCGAAGTACTTAATCGGCAGCCTCTCCATGGCGTCGAACATCTCATCCCGCAGGTTTTTCAGGGTTCCCTGGGTGACTCCCGCCATAATCTGGGTGTAGATGGCGGAAGTGGCCATGCCCACCAGGTAGAAAAGTCCCATGGTTCCGATGATGCGGAGGAATTTTGCCTGCACGGAATCCATGCCCACCTTCATTCCCGGCAGGATGACTTGGTCGATCAGCTGCTGCAGGAATACGTTGGAGAAGGATGTGGAGATGGCGGATAAAACAATGCACACCAGCACCACCAGCAACCGGCCTTTATAATGGTCGGTCAGGTATTTGATAAAACGTTTCATCGTTCCCGGGCGGATTTCGCCGACGGGTTGTCCTCTTCTTGGTCTCGGCATTATTCTTCCTCCTTTCCTTTGGTCTGGGAATCAAAGATTTCCCGGTAAATTCCGTTCTTGGCAATCAGGCTCTCGTGATTGCCCTGTTCCACCACGCGGCCGCCATCCATTACCAGAATCTGATCCGCGTCCTGAACGGACGAAATTCGCTGAGCGATAATTATTTTTGTGGTATTCGGAATCTTCTCCATAAAAGCCTGACGGATGAGGGCGTCGGTCTTGGTGTCCACCGCGGAGGTGGAGTCGTCCAGAATCAGGACTTTCGGGTTTTTCAGCAGGGCTCGGGCGATGCACAGCCGCTGCTTCTGGCCGCCGGACACGTTGGTTCCGCCCTGCTCGATGTAGGTGTCGTAGCCATCCGGGAATTTGGAGACGAACTCGTCCGCCTGGGCCAACTTGCAAGCCTCCACGATTTCCTCGTCCGTGGCATCCTTGTTGCCCCAGCGCATGTTCTCCTTGATGGTGCCGGAGAACAGCACGTTTTTCTGGAGCACCACGGCCACCGCATCCCGCAGGGTGTCCACGTCGTAGTTCCGAACGTCGATTCCGCCCACTTCCACGGAGCCCTCCGTCACGTCATACAGCCTCGGAATCAGCTGCACCAGGGAGCTTTTGGAGGAACCGGTTCCGCCGATGATGCCCACGGTCTCGCCGGACCCGATGTGGAGGTCGATGTCCGTCAGGGCGTTCCGCTTGCTTTTTTCGTTGTACTTAAAAGAAACATGGTTGAAGTCCACCCTTCCGTCGGTCACTTCCGTCACCGGGTTTTCCGGGGAGTGTAGGGTGTTCTCGTAATTCAGCACTTCCGTGATTCTTCGCGCGGATTCCTGGGCCATGGTGAGCATGACGAACACCATGGACAGCATCATGATGGACATGAGAAGCTGCACGCCGTAGGAAATCAGGGCGGACAGGTCACCGGTGTTCAGGCTGGTTCCGTGACTGTTCACGATGGTTTTTGCGCCGAAGAAGCTGATGAGCAGCATGGAGGCGGACATGCAGAAGCTCATCACCGGGCTGTTCAGGGCCAGAATGCGCTCTACATGGGTGAAATCCTTCCGCACTTCGTCGGATGCCCGGTAGAATTTCTCCCGCTCGTAGTCCTCTCTTACGAAGGATTTTACCACCCGGATGCCGGCGATGTTCTCCTGCACGGAGTTGTTCAAGGCATCGTATTTCTTGAAAATCCGACGGAAGATCGGCATGGCGGTGCGGATCATCCAGGTCAGCGCGATGGCGATGACCGGCATCACGCAGAAGAACAGCAGGGCCATCTTCGGATTGATGGTGAAGCTCATCACCAGAGAAAATACCATCATCAATGGGGTTCGCACCGCAATTCGAATCAGCATCTGAAAAGCGTTTTGCACGTTGGTGACGTCGGTGGTGAGCCGGGTGACCAGTGAAGATGCGGAGAACCGGTCCACGTCCGCGAAGGAGAAGTCCTGAATGGCGTAGAAAATATCGTGTCTCAGGTTCTTCGCGAAACCGGCGCCGGCAGTGGCGGCTTTTCTTGCGGCCAAAACGCCGAAGAGCAGGGACAGCATGGCCATCACCAGCAGGATGCTTCCGTATTTCACAATTGGGTCCATGGATTCTCCGGTCATGTGGTTGATGAGCTGTGCCATCACGAAAGGCAAAGCACATTCGAACAGCACCTCGATGCCCACAAATACCGGCGTCTCGATGGCCGCCCGCTTGTAGTCTCGGATACTTTGCATTAACTTTTTGATCATATATCGTTACCCTCCTTACTTTCTTCCAGGTTGGCGTGGAGTTCTCGCAGGAGCCGAATCAGTTCCTTCACTTCCTCCTCGCTCATTCCCCGGGTCATCAATTTCTCTTTCTCTCGGAACCGCTCTTCCATGAAATGCTGATGTTCACGGGCCTGTTCCGTCAGGCGCACCATCTTGATCCGCCGATCCTTCTCGTCGGTGAAGCTTTCCACAAAACCCTTTGTTTCCAGCCGTTGCACCAGCCCCACCACGGTGGGATGGGAAATCTCCAACTCCTTTTCAATCTGCTTCTGGGACATCTGTCCTCCGGCCTTGGCCAGGTGCCGCAGCAGGTGGGCCTGGGACCAGGTGAGGTCGCACTCCCGCAGATCCGTGTCCGCATGGGTTCGCATCTGGAAGGAAATCTGCTTGATCAGCATGCCGATTTCATTCCGATTGCATTTGCAGTCGTCCATCTTTCCTCCTTATATAATGTATTGTTTCTTCCGATTGTGTCGCAGGTAATCGGATTCGATTTGATAAAATGTGTAGCGTGCTACATGTAGCACGCTACACATTTTAGTCCTATCGCGCCCCGTAGTCAATGACGATTCTGTGAATTTTTCTCGGTATCTCTGTGGTTTAACTTTTATTTTTTTTACCGCTGTGATATTCTTATTGTTATGAGTAAACGAAAAAAAATGACAATTATAGCAATCGCCGCGTTGGCAGCTCTGCTTCTGCTGCTCGGCGTCCTGACATCCGGCATCACTGCGAATCGCGATGGGGGCGAAGTCACCGTATCCTCCGGCGACGGCTCCATCATCGTGGCCGACAAGCTGAAAGAGGAAGGCTTGATTCAGAGCCCGTTCCTTTTCCGGATTGTGGCGGAAGTGGAAGGCCGAAACGGCAACTGGTACCCCGGCTCTTATAAGATTCCCGGCGGCAGCAGTTTTTTCGAGATTTGTAAAATCATGGGCAAACCGGCGGGGGACATCCGTGTCACCTTCCCGGAGGGTATTCAGGTGCGCGAAATGGGGACCATCCTGGAGGAGGCCGGTGTCTGTAAGAAAGCGGAATTCCTCAAAGCCTGCAAAACCCATTCTTTTAACTACGAATTCCTGAAGAAGGTGCCCGCTTCCAAGCGCATCGGCGGCCTGGAGGGCTACCTCTTCCCGGATACCTACTACTTTACAAAGGACGAGGACCCGGATGTCATTATCAATACCATGTTGGATCACTTCCAGCAGACGGTGTACACGCCGGAAATCCTGGCCAAGGTGAAGAAGAGCAAATACTCTTTGGATCAGGTGATCATCCTGGCGTCCATGGTGGAGAGCGAAGCGGCCACCACCGAAGACCGGAAAACCGTGGCCGGCGTATTCCTGAATCGCCTCCACCACCCGGACAAGTTCCCGAAGCTGGAATCCTGCGTCACCGTAGAGTACGCCAAGGGCATCAAAAAGGACATCATTTCTCTGGCGGACACCAAGTATAATTCCAAGTACAACACCTACAAATACCCGGGTCTCCCCTATGGCCCGATTTGCTGCCCGAGCATGGAGTCCATCAATGCGGTGCTGACCCCCACTAACAACAGCTATTATTACTTCCAGTCCGATTCCAAGGGCCGGCTGCACTTCGCCCGTACCTGGCAGGAACATGCCAAAATCCAGAAGAAGCTGCAGTCCAACTGGAAGACCACGAAAACCCGGAAGGTGAAATAGGAGATACCCGGGCAAGGCCGATATTTGGTCGAGCCGGATACTTTGGAAAGCCGGATGGATTAAGCAGAATAGGAAAATTAGGAGGACCGACTGTGCGTCGGTCTTTTTTGGTGGGCGATTGCCGACCGGAAAGGCCGCCGGCCGCGGGGGTTGGGCCGCCGGCCGCCCTTGCATCCAAAAAGTGATGCATGAGGCCATATTTTTCTGCTTCATGCATCAACTCCATTTTCCAGGTTGATGCATGAGCAACCCTTTTTTCGCCTCATGCATCACTCTAATCATTTCAGCGCTATATTCCTTCTACTTTGATTTCGCTTAAGTGAAAAACTGATGCACGAGCCCCTGTTTTCCGCTGCCTTACATCACATACCTTCGCTCCTCCCTGGGCATTTCATCCTAATCTCTCCGGCGGCCGCGGAGAAAGTGATGCAGGAACCTCATTTCGGAACGTTCCTGCATCACTTTTCACCAATCCCCGGAAAGCGGCCCGAATTAGAGGTGCGCGCAGGGGCGCGCAGGATCGCGCGGGTACGCCCATCTGTTCAATGCAAAAAGGATTGTGATTGAAATATACTTATATTTAATCATCTACCCATTCCATATCCTTCTCAACATCCCAGAAAGTTTTTCCGTTCCAGATTTTAGCTTCTAAGAATGCATCCACCGGGTAATGTGTTTTATTCCCTTTCCAGATATATGTTTCTCCATTGTCTGCCATTTCGTATAAGCAAAGATCTAGACTGCTGTTATTCGTCCATCCTTCCAGAAGGTATTTTTTTCCTTCATAAAGAAACCACAACTCATCACCGTAATGAATGTGATCAACAAATTCCCGAACATCACCATTTTTCAATTTCAGGCACCCCCTTAAAAATTTTTTGTATTTTTCATATTCTTGCTTTGTAAGATGAAAAGCGATGCACGACGGGCCGCCGCCCTTCGTGCATCGCTTCTTTTCATCCTTTCAAAATCTCCCGGTCCGCCCAATACCCCGGGCACTTGATCCAGGCCACCAGTTTGTCCCCCAGGTAGAATTCATCCTGATCATCGTAGGTGTTCCGCTCATAATAGTCAAACACAGCGGTTTCCCCGCCGTCGCAGATCTCATATTCCGCCGGCTCCTCCATTTTCAGGGACAGCTCCTTGCAGCGGATTACAACGCCCAGTCCGCCAAAATTCGCCAGCCGATATTCCACATCCGGGCAGGTGCGGGTTCCGATTCGGGTGCCGGTCACCCACGCACCGCCGTCTTCTTTTTGGGAAAAGGAAAGCTCGCACCGGTAGCCGTCCTCGAGAAAATCCACCAGCGGGCGAGGCGTATCCAGCCACAGGGCATCCCGGAAAAACTCCGCCGGAAGATTCCGGGCCACCCGCTCCAGGGCCTGCCCCGTGCGTTTTGCCACCGAATGGTCCCCGAAAAAATCCGAGTGGGCCGCCCGGATTTTTGCCGCATAATCCGCCTCCAGATACAGGCAGTAAGCCGCCGCCGGATTCGCCTCTATGCCGATGCCGTACTCGAACACCTTTCCCAGCCGAAGCGCCGCATCCGCAAAACTCGCATCGAACCCCCGGAGAAATCTTTTCTTGGTCTCGTTATACACCATGTGGTACAGGTTCTGCGCGGTCTCCTCGCTTTTCCGGCAGCCGTACCCGTGGCTGTACAGGTCCCCCAGCTTGTAGATCGCCTCGAACAGCCCGTTAGCCGCCGCATAGCTGAACTGCGGAAACGCCTTCTCGTACTCCGGCTCGCCCCCGTTGCAGCGCCCGTAGTAATAGATGTACCCCAGCGTATTCGCGTACTCCGCATCGTCCGCCAGCTCCCGGAGCCGCAGCATGCAATCCCGCGCCGCCGCCCAGTCGCACTCGTACAGCCGGTTGCCCCCGTAGCACGCGTACCCCTTCAGCCGCAGCGCAAAAACATTGTCCTCCCGGCACAGCTCCTCCGTGTACCGCCGCGCCTTCGCCAGCGACTCCTCATCCATCATCTGAAGAGTCTCCTCCTCCTCAAAAGGCCGCAGCCACGCTTCCTTCTCCGCCGACGTCTTCTCATGGCTCTTCCACACCGGCTGCGCACTTTTTCTGTCGATCATCACACGCCCCTCTCCTAAAAAAACAAAATCCGTTGGGCACCCACGTCCGGCAAGGCCGCCTTCTCCTTTAGTGCCCCAGAATCGCTTTCTTCACTGCTTTCCCGGCCACTGGCACTGCCTGCTTCACCGCAATCCCTGCAGCGGGCGCCACTTTCTTCACCTGCTTCACTGCGACCTGCTGAATTACTCCAACCGCCGCATCCGCTGCCGGCGCCGCGAGCTTTTTCCCCGTCTTCACCAGCTTCTCTTTCTGCTCCTCTGCCCGTTTCGCCTTCTTCGCCTCGCAGGCATCGCACCGAAAATGCGTCTTCCCCAGATCCTCAATCTCCGCGAAACACTCCCGGCACACCAGCCCGACCTTCTCCCCGCAAATCGGGCAGTAATTATAGTCCAGCGGCAAATGCTTCCGCTCCTTGTTACACCTGCAGTGCGCATTTCGGCACCCCTTAATCCGTCTCTCCATCGTTGGCATCGCTCATTCCTCCCCGCTTCACTCCCTAAAAAAAGTTCGTTGATTGTAAAATCAACTTGAACATGTAATAAATTTGAAATCCATAGAGACTCTTTTGTAGAATGTATGTGACAAAACAACAACTTCTAAGGAGTACATCTATGGATCAAGTACATTCTACTACAACTGAAGTCAAAAAGGGTAAACATCTTTCATTTGAGGAACGGGTAATTATTCACCGTAATTATTCAAACTCGTCTAAAGGACAATTGGTCTCCAAACAAAATCGCTGCAGAATTGGGGTGGGCACCAAATACCATACGTAATGAAATCAAGCGAGGAACGGTGATGCTGTACAATGGCAATGTATCCCGATACAAGGCAACCGCCGGTCAGGATGCCTATGAGCAGAACCGTTAGAACTGCTGCCGTCACTATGAATTACTGGAAGCACATGAATTCATAGACTTTGTGGAGGAGAAAGTCCTCGGCGAAAATCATTGGTCATTGGATGCCTGTGTTGGCTATGCCATGAAGAACAACTTATTTGCTCGCAATCAGATGGTATGCACTCGTACGCTGTACAACTATGTTGATCTTGGCCTGCTTCGAATTAAAAATATTGATCTTCCGGAAAAGCTCAAGCGAGCTCCCAATAAAAAGCGATGCAAGGAGAACAAACGTGTTTTCGGAAGCAGCATCGAAGAGCGAGCGCCAGAGATTGATGAACGCAAAGAGTTTGGGCACTGGGAAAGCGATCTGGTCATCGGCTCCAAAAGCTATGAAGACGAAGCTCTTCTCATCATGATTGAACGAAAGACACGAGAATTCTGGATGATTCCTATCTGCGGGAAAACTCCGGAAGCTGTTATGAATGCCCTGAAATGGATTCGTTCTCAATACAGTGAACATTGGGATGATATATTCAAAACGATTACCACGGACAACGGTTCGGAGTTCGCAAAACTTTCAGAGCTTGAATCCATGAGTAAGACGCTGGTTTATTTCGCTCATCCCTATAGTTCGTATGAAAAGGGATCTGTAGAACGACATAATGGTCTGATCCGAAGGTTCATACCAAAAGGAAAAAGGATTGACAGCTACAGCGCGGAGCAAATAGGTCGGATTGCTTTGTGCAAAGTATTTCCGGGAGGAATGCAAGCATTCCTCCAAATCTACCTTCCTGCGTTATGGATTATTTAGTTATCAATGTTCAACTTGTTATTGCAATTTACGGATATAAAATCTTGGTTTCAACTTCAAAAACCATATGCTGGAAGAGGGTATAGTAAGTTCATCAATCTTTGGAAGAAGAGACACCTAGATGACGTTAGCTCTTTTGCAGAACAATTTGTAAAAGCATACAATTACGTGGCAAAGCGCACCGGGTTTGAAGTATTATGATAAGAATTAAAGTATTATGAGAATAAAGGAAAATGTTTTATAAATTCAAGTTGTGTAAGATTAAATTCCACATGCTTGTATTTACTCTTACACAGATATAATCAAGTCTTGCGCCTGTCTGCCTGTGTACAAGTCGCACTCGTACAGCCGGTTGCCCCCGTAGCACGCGTATCCCTTCAGCCGCAGCGCAAAAACATTGTCCTCCCGGCACAGTTCCTCCGTATACCGCCGCGCCTTCGCCAGCGTCTCCTCATCCATCATCAGAAGGTTCTCATCCTCCTCAAAAGGCCGCAGCCACGCTTCTTTCTCCGCCGACGTCTTCTCATGGCTCTTCCACACCGGCTGCGCACTTTTTCTATCGTTCATCACACGCCCCTCTTCTAAAAAAACAAAATCCGTTCGGCACCCACGTCCGGCAAGGCGAGCCCCGCCGTAGTGCAACGGTTTTTATACCAAATCCTCAGCTCGAGTATATCGCAGCCCGGCTCCCCTGGCAACCTGCCGGTTCCACCTCCGGTAACCGGTAAACCACCCGTGCCTACCCTAAATCCTTGAAAAACCGTAAAATACCATATACGGGTTTTCAAGGATTTTTAGTATGGGAGGAAATGTATGAACGAAATGGTCAAAATTCAGCATCAGCAATGGGCACGGGACTTAGACGATTAGAGGCGAAGCGGATTAACGCAGCGTGAGTGGTGTCGGATTCATGGAATCAGTATTCACACCTTTGAATATCGATGTAGGATTGTTCGGCAAACGATGGAAAATCTGCTGTCGGAAAAGCAACCTTCCGTTCAGTTTGCAGAATTGGATGTTCAGCCGAGCGTTCCAGAAGCATCCGGTATTCGGATTCAGGCTTCGGGAATTTCTGTAGAATTCTTTCCAGATGCAGATTGCAATCAGATCAAAACCGTGATGGAGGTACTTTGCCATGCTGCAAAGTAGTCGTTGTGCAAGGGAAGCACAAATCCGGTAACTGGAAATCCTCTACCAAAAAGTTCCTACTGCCAATTATGAAAGCCTTAATCCAAATCCGCTTTGATATCTATAGCTTTAATATGCTACAGATTTTCCGGCACTGCTCCGGCGTTAAAACATCTGCCATAGTCTTATTCCTCAGGATGCACAGTTTCCAAGGCTTGCTTAACAGCTTTCATAATGTACCAAAACATTACTGGCGGAATAGCGTTTCCTAAAGCCCTATATTGTGATGTTTCTGATTCTATAAGCTTAAATGATTCGGGAAAAGACTGGATTCGTGCCACTTCTCTTGGCGTAAATCTTCTGTAGCGGTCTCCTATCATTAAGACCGGATCCGTGCTATTAAGCGATACTTTAGCCAGATGAGCTCCAACCGTATTGCATGGTTCATCTATATTCTGTGCACGGCCTTTATTCATAGATGCGCGGTTTCTCATCATGCCATCAACAGCCTTCTGTGAAAAGAAATATTTTTCATCTACCGCATCATCTACGACATTTTTCAACGGAACATACTTTTCTACTTCAGCTGTTACAGGTTCAGGAAACTTAAAATCTACACCAAGATCTAATCTGAATCCAACAATAATCACACGCTCTCTTTTCTGAGGTACGCCATATTCAACTGCACGAACAACCTGATATGACACATCGTATCCGCTATCCTGAAATTCTTTTACGATGAGCGGAAACGCTTCCCCTTTATTGGCTGTCATCAAACCTTTAACATTCTCTGCTATAAAGCATTTTGGTTTTCTCTCCTTCAAAATCCTACACATTTCAAAAAAGAGCATACCCTTTTCATCTTTTATTCCAAGTCTCTTTGGATTCTGCGCCACAATGGAAAAAGACTGGCACGGGAATCCGCCTGTCAGAACATCAAAATCCGGCAACTCATCTGACGGTATATTTCTAATATCTCTGTTATCCGGTTTTAAGCCAAAATTCTCTTCAAATATATTACAGGCGGCCTTCTCTATATCATTAGCATAAACTATCTCAACATTATTAGATTCGTAATGCTTCCCAAGGAAATCAAAATCCCCTTGCATTCCCACATCAGTTCCGCCACAACCGCAAAATAGCGATGCAACCTTTAATTTACTTCCCATGCAAGTAGCTCCTCATAATGCCCAGCAGCCTCACGGAATGTTATCTCCATTCCTTCCCTGGGGGTAATATCAATCAAATCCTGTTTAAACAGGTCAACTGGATTCTGCAAAACATACAACTTAATATCTGTCTTGCTAACCATCAGGCGGTATATAAAATAGCGTTCACGGTAACTCTTTGCAGCCTGCCACTCATTCGGTGTCAAATGAACCTTATTGAAAACAATTGGTTTAGAACTAATTGTGGTCTTAACTTCAATATTTCTTATCGTATCATCCAGTTCTCTCGATGAAATATCATATCCAACTCCTAGTTCAGTAGGTATCTTATTCACAAGATGAACAAGATCCTCTCGACCGCCATTTTTAAGTCGCTGGCATTCATGGCCATGAACAAGACTCTCGCCAATATCACCTATATCTTTTGTTTTCAGAGATTCGAGGCTCTTAAGTTTCTCCATATATGCTGCAAACAGCTGCATTCTTGATTCTTTAGACGGTTCCTCTTCCACTTCAAAGAATGCTGTTATATCTGTTGCAAAATCTGTATCATCAGCTTCTCTATTCACATACAGGAACCAGTCGCATCTGCAGTTATTTACTTCCTGAATAGTTCCTGCTCTTCGTTGTATCATTCCGTCATATCCAGAAAACCACTCCGAGGAATTAATATATTTCAAAATTGCTTCATTCTCACTATGGTTAATGAAGAACTCTTTATTGTTATATGACACCAGCAGATTTGCATGCTGCATGTAATCCAGGATATCTCCTGCATACCTGGTCACGTCGCCATCAGCGACATACTCTATCTCATAGTCTCTGTTCTTTTGGATACGTTGCCAGGTAAGATTTACATCCTCATTATCCCTTGTACATCTAAGATCATTAAATACACAATAGCAAGCTTCTTCCTTTGTAATGCCACATCTCTTTCCAGTTATTTTCTCTGCAGTTTTAAGCAATTTCAAGATGTACTGAGCCGGCTTGAAATGTACACCAGCCTCAATCTGTTCCAAAACATCTTTTGACTTAATATGTGCCCCTGGATACTGGAAATAATATAAAAAGAGTTTAAAGAACTCTACCAAATCATTATGCTCGGCAAGCTCGCGTGCGCGAAGCATTGCATGGTTATAGTGATTATCATCCTCATAAAATAAACCAAACAGTGATGATATCTCAGTACGCCAGTTATTGACTGTCTTTAATACCAGCGTTGAATTCCCTGGAAAGCATTTAATAGCGTTATTCAGCGAATTGTTAAATACATCTTTAGGTCCGTCACCGATACGCGTTATTTCTGCAGCCATGTAGATCAAAACATTTTCTACATTCCCCTTAAATCTTGGTCTGCAATGATGAATACGGAAGTAATACTCTTCCGGTATTTTATATTGATTCATTCGTTCTCCTCCAGCATAGCTTGTACCTGTTCTGCTATAGCCTGAGCCATTAATGGCGGAACCGCATTTCCAACCTGGCGAAACTGTTGCGTTTTATTTCCAAGGAACACAAAATCATCCGGGAAAGACTGCAATCGTGCGCATTCTCTCACAGTAGGAACTCTGTTGTACTTATAATGAAAATGATGACGGTGACCAGTATCAATTGTAGGCGCCGGCTTGTCACTGGCAAACCTTGTCCAAGCGACATGGAAATTCCGTGAATTTCTATATTCTTCAGGAAGGCTTTTATAGTTACACCCATCAGGTACCATCGCAATGATTTTCTTGACCTTCTCAGAGTGAGCCGCTGCAACATGATTATGAACTACCTCAGATCTAGCTCTCATCAGCTTCTGGTATTCATTCTCCGGAGCTGTTGCATACTCAGAGATTTCCTCACCCAGTTCATCTTCCAAAGCAGGAAGATCTGAAAGTGCCATTTTGCAGGTGACTTGTGTGTCATGTTTCTTCGGATATTCGAATTCAACATCCTCACGTGTTCCTACAAAGACAACTCTCTTTCTGCTCTGTGGAACTCCATAATCCGCTGCACAAAGAATCTGATATATTACCTTATAGCCCATTGCGGTGAATTTTTCGATAATACTGTCTTTAATCTGACCACCAAAAAGGCTAACAAGACCAGGAACATTTTCAATGACAAATGCTCTGGGCTTTATCTCATCTACAATACGAATATACGAGAGATAGAGTTTGTTTCTTGGATCGTCAAATTTTCTCGGACCCGAAAGCGACATTCCCTGACAAGGCGGTCCGCCTACAATGATATCAATCCTTTGATCTTTAATTATTTTTTTGATATCGTCATAGCCTATCCGAGTAATATCACCACAAATACTTTTGGCCCCATTATGGTTTTTTTCAAATACTTCTAGAGCTTTCTGATCGTTATCAATCCCAAGTAAGATATTAAACCCTGCTCTCTCAAAGCCATACGAAAGACCTCCGGCGCCACAAAACAAATCTATCGCATTATAATTACTCATTATCCTTAACCACCTTTTTCCTTTTATCAATCGGCTTCTCAACATCAGTTGGAATAGCCCATGTTTCTCCTAATTTGAATACGCCTGGAATCCTACCCTCTGCACATAAAACTTGAACTCTTCGCTGGGATATATTCCACTTTTTTGAAGCCTGGCTCGCTGTCATATATTCCATCTTTTTTCTCCGTTTTAAAAGACAACACTACTAGAATAGTATATTCGACGGGACGAATAATAGCAATCACTTTATTGCTTACTTGCAAATAAAAGGCTCTTCACGAATTTTAATATATGTTCAAAGCGTAAAAACCGCACCCCCGAACTCTCGTTCGTCAATACCTCCCCGGATGCGTTCGAGAACAGCGACCGGTAGAGATTTGTTGTTTTGTTAAATTCCCCGGGAAAATTGCAGAACCAAAAACACACCTCCAAGGTTGGTTTCATGTCCAACCTTGGAGGTGCAGTTCTTTGTGTCATTCTCTTCTTCTAACCGTCATACGCTCTAACGGTTATTTTGACCTCTATGCGAAGCTATATTTATTTCGCTTCATCCATCGCCTTGCATTCCGCTTCGCGTGCTTCCCATTCATCATAAGGTGTTTTAAGCTCTTCAATGAGATTTCTTCCTTTTCCCTTTAAATACTTAATTCTTGCAATGAAGTAAACTACAGCTGCAGCCATATACGCAAGAATAATGAGGTAAACGCTTGCGCCGAGAGCCTTGAATGCCGAGAAAGCGAGGAATGCCGCAACTACGGCAGCGAATACCGATAACACGATAATCATTCCATACTTGAATTTGATTCCGGCATGATTACATGCATGAGGGTACTTCTTCTTGAGGAAGAACGGTACGATGCATGTTGGAATATCCGACAGTGCATTCACTGCCGAGAATACGGTCATGAGTACGCCGAAAGAGGATCCGGTCAGCACACAGATAATCGCAAACAGCATGACATAGATCAGAATTCCTGTCGAAACTCCATTCTTGTTTTTCTTTGCAAGCGCCTTTGGGAATACGCCGCAATCTGCGGCTGCCTGAATCTGAGCGCATGTAAGCATGATTACCGGAACCATTGAAGTAAGTACGCCGCACAGAGGACCACCTACTACAAAGAATACAACCAGACCCGGATTCATGAATCCTTTCGCAACATCGGACAGAGTTGTAACCGTATCCCCATCCATGCAGCCGAGTGTCACAACTGCCATGAGAATATAAATAAATGCAACGATTACAGGCGCAAGGATAAGGGCCAGCGGAACATCTCTTCTTGGATTCTTTACTTCATCCGCAATCTGCGATACGGCCGTTCCGCCCGAGAGGCAGGATGCAAATACGGATACCGCCGCGCCAATCGAGCTTATTTTTATTCCGCTTCCGAATGCCTCTCCGATGGAAAGCTGCGATGCATCTATATTCGGAATTCCGAGAACGATGTAGACCGCTACCGCTACCATCATTACTACAACAATCAGCGAGTTGATTGAGGCAAAAAGGTACGTTCCCATATATGCCATGATTCCGTATATAACGAGAATCGCCACGGAAACCATCGTTTCATGACCCTTTAGTCCTGTGAAGATTGAACAGAAATAGTCTGAAAACAGAACTGCAAACACGGAAACCAGAACGGGCTGCAGCAAATTCTGGACAGCCATGTAGAGGCCTACCGTCGGATGAATCAACTTAGTCGGCATCAAGAAGAAACTTCCGGACGCAGGTATAATGGATGACGAATATACAGCAGGAAAACTTGCTGCAAGCTTGTATACCGTAGCAAGAATAAAGGCAATTACAACGGCATCGCCGATTTCATTGATCTCCGCAGGAAGGGATCCGAATATGCCGGATCCGATAATAGCGCCAATACCCGTCGCCACGCAGGTAAAGAGTCCGATTTTTTTCTTAGTGTCGCTCATAATAGCACCTCATAATTCTCTATTTCTCAGCCGGTTCCGGAATTGCATCCACGAATTTTGTTCTGTTCATAATCGGATGTTCCAGTCGAATCGCACCTTCTACCGGGCACTGCAGTACGCAAGCGCCGCAATACCAGCATTCACCCGGCCAGGCAACGATCGGATGTTCGCCTTTCACGGTGCTTGGAAGAAGCACATCGCAGTGACATGTCTTCGCACAGGTATTGCATCCTATACACTTCGTTTCATCAAATTGAATCGGATTTGCACTGCATGGTACAACGGAAACCCTGAGTTCGTTCATCTTCTTCATTACTTCTTACCTCCGTTGATATAATCCTGATTATGCTTCTCATACTCACTCTTGAGATCACCAAAGTAATCGAGTTCGATATCCCCTCTTACAGGAACTCCGTTCTCCTTGTGGATTGTAATAAAATGATGATCTTCGGAAGGATCCATTTCCGGATAATCGCTTCTCGTGAAATTCAGAGTCTTGGAGCTTGATTTTCTCATTCTGCAAGCCTCAATGATCATCTCTGCAACCTCGAGAATATCCAGAACCTCATGGGTACGAACAAGATCATGAGTATTATGGCAGGACAGCTGCGGTACGATTTCTTCTCTGTAGCTCTTCAGCAGATCCAGGCCCTGTACCAGCAGCGCCTCATTCTTGATTGCACCGCAGTAATTTCTCATGCACTTCGTGATTGCCCAATTGAGTTCCTTCCATGAATATCCTTCTTCCACATACATCGGTGCATAGAGTCTCTCGATCTCATCGTCAACCTGTTTTCTGTCATACGGAGTAAGCTCAATGCTGTCAGAATATGCGGAGGCCTTACGTCCTGCATAGTATCCTGTTGCTGCAGCAAAACCTGCGCAATCAGAACCAAACAGCTGGTCGCCGGCAGCGTAGATTCCATCGATGTTCGTCTTCAGATCCCAGTCATGCATGATACCGCCCGGTGCGCCGAACAGCTGTCTCTCATCATCGCTGAAGGAAGCGGATGTCCAACCCGTTCCGTATACCTGCATTGCTTTCTTTGCCGGATCGAAACCTCTTCTGTTGTAGTAATCCAGAACAGGAACCGCCGTCTTGCCTTCGTTTCCGATCATCATTCCCCAGATTACATCTCGCTCCTGCTTTGGCAGTCTTGACATATCTGCGTAGAACGGAAGCTTATAACCGCGCTTCATCAGTTCGTCGAAAGGAACGGTCTCCGGTCCTCTGTATTCGTACTTCGGCTCATCGATTACTCCGCCCTTCAGGAAGAACTTCTGTCCCGGAGCCGGATAGAATCTTTCTTTTACAGTCTTTAATTCATTACCGTCTCTGTCCAGATATGGGATTTCAACACCTCTGGAGTCCACCATTGTGCACGCATACCAAGTATTGTGATTGTTACCTGCGCTGTACGGAGGAAAGCTGGATCCGGCAGCGGAGAACTCTGCTCTTACACTCTTCTCCATCATGGTGAATTCCATGCCCACTCTGTAACCCATGGCATGCCCTGAACCGATTGAGTTGAAAGGTCTGAATTCGCACAGACCCGGTAAATCTGCATTAAACAGCCACAATCTTGCCGGTCTGGACATTGTCAGGATAGTAGACTTCGAATGGAACACTCTAATCTTTCCGGTATGAGTATCCATTCCGATTGCGCCTACGCCTCTCTTCTTTCCATTGACATTTGCTGTCAGAAGAGCCGTTGCTTCCGTATAGTCACAAACCTTTACGCCGAGTCTCTTGAGTTCCGCAAGCAGTGCAGGCTTAAAAGTCTTTCCCCATACTCTCAAAGTAAACTTGTTCTCATAATCATATGCGAACATAAGCTTCGTTTCTTCGTCTCTGAAATCGGCACCAACGAATTCATCGTCTGTATCTCTGATTTTTCCGCCAATTTCCTCAAGGTCGACGAGTCTGTCCCAACCCTCTTCGCAGCAAATATAGTGTGCGATTCCATTGGATAAATGGTCTTGCTCATCAACATAGGCTTCCGCAATTTCTTTCGAAGTTACCTTTGAACATGGATTGGTACATGCGGATTCCCAATGGTCAAAACCTGTTCCTGCAGCACCACTTCTAACAGTTGCACCTTTTTCAACAAGGACGACCCGCTCTCCTCTTCTGGCAGCGGCTAATGCTGCGAAACAACCGGCGATTCCACCTCCCAAAACGAGTACGTCGGATTCAATGTGTTCTTCCTGACCAAACTCATTCGCATAAGGCCATTTAATTTCGCTCATGAATATTCCTCTCTTTCTATCATATTCCGAGTGTTAAGTTGAGATGATTATACATGTTAATTTTGTGGAATGCAATATGCATTTTGCATTTTGCACAATCTTGCAATTAAGTTTATCTTGCGAGCAAATAATGCATGTTATAAAATACATATAGCATAGTTTGAAAGGAATTGATGAAATGGCTGCAGTTAAGACAATCACCGAACAAGTGTATGACAATATCTATGAATTAATCTTGAACCGGACTTTTGCTCCCGGCATGAAGCTGACGTTGAAGACGCTTCAGGAAGAGCTGGGGGTTAGCTCAAGCCCGATTCGCGAAGCCTTAACAAGGCTGCAGCAGGATGGAATTGTAGACTATCAGCCCAACAACGGTATGAAGCTGCGTACATATACAGATAAAGAAGTGCAGGATTTGTTCAATATTTTGTCCGATCTTGATATGCTATCTCTTAAATATGCACTGGACAGCGATAACCGCGAGATCCTCATTCAAAAATTGAAACACAACACACAAGCATCCAAAGCCATGATTTCCGATGTAGATGTAGCAGAGTGGCTCAGTTTTTCCGATAAGTTCCATAAGATTATTGCGGATACGGCAGACAATCCGTTCTTGCATGATTGTCTTCGAAAAATATACCGCCATATCACAATATTCTCTGTTCAGTATGAAACAGACAGCTCGAATCGAGATTTGATACAGGCGGCGCACGAGCACATCGTGGAACTTCTGGAAGAAGGAAACTATGATGAAGCTATTTTAGAGTATAAGAATCATGTACTCCTATCCGCAGACCTTGCCAAATCTTGCTTGCCTAAATAATCCCACATGAAACGACCTGCAGCGCCGCGCGCTGCAGGTCCTTCTTTTCCCCCATTCATCATTCATCACTATCGTTTTCTTCTGCGGGCCGGCTCTGCCGGCCGCCGCCTTCTCTCTAATTATCCGGCAGCAGTTCGCCGTTCACGGAGAAGGCTACCCAGTTGCCCACGTTGGCGGCGTGGTCGCCGATGCGCTCCAGGTATTTGGCGATCATCAGCATGTCCAGGACGTCCCGGTCGCTGTCGTCGATGCGGCCCCGGATGCGTTCGAGGAGATTGAATTTTATTTTTTCAAAATACTCGTCCACTACGTCGTCGTAGGCGATGACTTCTTTGGCGTGCTCCAGGCTCCGGGCCTGGAAGGCTTCGACGCTGGATTTGACCATGTAGACCACCGCTTCGCCCATTTTCTGAAAGTCCTGGGTGCGGATGGCCTGGGTGAGCTTCCCGGTGAGGACGATCTCGGCGATGTCCAGGGACTGATCCCCGATGCGGTGCAGGTCGGTCACCATTTTGAGGGTGGCGGAAATGACTCTCAGGTCCGACGCCACCGGCTGCTGCTTCATGATCAGCTGGATGCACATGATTTCGATCTCACGCTCCTTCTGGGAAATCGTATCCTGCAGCTTCACGACCTTTTTTGCCAGCTTCTCGTCGTTGGTGAGGAAGCAACGGACTGCCCGGTCGATGATGTCTTCGCACATACCGCCCATCAGGCAAGTCTGATCGTCTAACTCTCTCAATTCTCCTTGGAATGTATCTCTCATTAACCGAACCTCCCTGTAATGTAATCTTCTGTACGCTTATCTCTCGGGCTGGAGAAAATCTGATTCGTCTCTCCGTACTCCACCAGGTCTCCCAGCAGGAAGAAGGCGGTGCGGTCCGAGATACGAACGGCCTGCTGCATGTTGTGGGTAACCATGACGATGGTGTAATTCTTCTTCAGCTCCTCCGCCAGGTCTTCGATTTTGCCCGTGGAAATCGGGTCCAAAGCACTGGTAGGCTCGTCCATCAGCAGCACATCCGGCTCCACGGCCAGGGCCCGGGCGATGCACAGTCTCTGCTGCTGGCCGCCGGACATGCCCAGCGCCGACTTCTTCAGCCGATCCTTGGTCTCCTCCCAGATGGCCGCCGACTTCAGGGACCGCTCCACGATCTCATCCAACTCCGTCTTGTTGCGGATGCCGCCGATGCGCGGGCCGTAGGCGATGTTGTCGTAAATGCTCATCGGGAACGGATTCGGCTTCTGGAATACCATTCCAACCTTCCGGCGCAAGTCGGTCACGTCCACGTCATTGCCCAAAATATTTTTACCCCGGTACTCCAGGGTTCCTTCCACCCGGCAATCCGGAATCAGGTCGTTCATCCGGTTGATGTTCCGCAGGAACGTGGATTTGCCGCAGCCGGATGGGCCGATCAGCGCCGTGATGGAATGTTCCGGAATGTCCATGCTGATTTTCCGGAGAGCTTGGTGCTCGCCGTACCACAGGTCCAGGTCCCGGACTTTGATAATTGTATCGTTCATGTTCTATCCTCTTTTCTCCTGTATTTTCTTTGCGGTGTGGGAGGCGATCAGGTTCAGTGCCAAAGTCAGCGCCATCAGCACAATGGCGATGGCAAATGCGATGTCATAGGCGCCTCGCTCGCTGGCGTAGATGTAAAGGGCTACCGTCAGCGTTGCGGAGGACGACTGCAAAGCCTGCACGAATCCGATCATCTTCAGCCCGAAGCCCGCGGTAAAAAGAAGTGCCGCCGATTCCGAGGTGATCCGGCCTACCGACAGGATGCATCCGGTGATGATGCCGTCCAACGCGCTTGGGAGCACCACGGTTCGAATCATGTGCCACTTACCGCTGCCCAGGGCCAGTGCCCCTTCCCGGTAGCTCCGGGGAACCGTCAGCAAACTCTCCCTCGTATTGCTGATAATGGTCGGCAGCACCATCAGCACCAGGGTCAGCGCGCCGGCCAGAATACCTTGCTTCAGGCCGCCAATCTGAATAAAGATCAGCATGCCCACCAGTCCAAACAGGATGGACGGGATGCCCGTCAGAATCTCCGCGGCGAAGCTAATCAGGCTGGTCAGCTTCCGGCTGGTGGAATACTCCGTCAGGTAGATGGCGGCACCCACGCCCAAAGGCAGGACGATAATCATCGCCACGAAAATGATATACAGCGTATTCAGAATATTGGGCAGAATTCCGATGTTGCCGGTAAGGTTGTTCGGCTCCGTGGACAGGAGGTTCCAGGTCAGGCTCGGGATGCCTCGGTACAAAATGTAGCCGATAATCATCAGGAGTACCAGGCAGGTGATGCCGGAACACAGCCCCATCAGTCCTCTCAGCAGTCTGTCCATATTTTTTCTGTGCGTACTCATTATTGCTCCTCCTTCCGGATCACTCTGTGCAGAATCCAGTTAATCATCATGATGAACAGGAACAGCACCAGTCCGATGGAGAACAGGGCCTGTCTCTGCAGCGATCCATAGGACGCGTAGGACATTTCCGAAACGATGGCGGTGGTCAGGAACCGAACGGATTTGAACAGTCCCGGCATGTTCGCCACGTTTCCGGCAACCATGATAATCGCCATGGCCTCCCCCAACGCTCTGCCCACGCCTTGAATGACCGCTGCCGCTACGCCGCTCTTTGCGGCCCGCAGGGATACGCGGAACCATGTCTCCGTGTAGTTGGCCCCCAAAGCCAGCGAGGCTTCTTCATACTCTCTCGGCACGGCCCGCAGTGCGGTGGCCGACACGCTGATGATGTACGGCAAAATCATAATCGTCAGGACCACGATGGCGGAGAACAATGTGGCGCCGGAGGACAGGTGAAATGCCTTCTGCACGCCCGGCACCAATACGGTCATGCCCACCAGGCCATATACGACGGACGGAATTCCTGCCAGAAGCTCTACAGCTCCCTGAATCACCGCTGCGATTCTTGGGGGTGCGGCTTTCGCCAGGAACATGGCGGTAAAAATACCAATCGGTATTCCAAGGATTACCGCTCCCGCCGTACCGTAGACGCTGGTCAGAATGAATGGCAGGATGCCGAACTGATTCTGACCGGATTTCCAGGTGGTACCGAATAGGAACTTGATCGGTCCGATTTTGTGAATGGCCGGAATTCCGGAGATAATCAGGTACACGCTGATCAGCAGCACGAAGGCGACACTGACAAAACCACAGAACAGGAACAGTCCGTGTATTGCGTTTTCCATTAAATCTTTTTTCTTCTTCATCTTACGATTCGCTTACTGGAACGGCACCGGCGTTACGAATCAGATCTGCCGCATCTTTCGATGTTGCGAAATCGTAGAACTTCTGTGCTTCTTCGGAAAGCTTTCCGTCTTTCTTGGTGATGAAGCAGAACGGACGCTGCAGCTTGTAGCTTCCATCTTTGATGGTGTCTTCGGTGCAGGTTACGCCATTGACTTTGATTCCCTGAATCTTGTCCTGACCTTCTACTGCGGAGAAAGAAGCGTATCCGATGGCTTTCTCATTGCTGCCGACTGCGGAGATTACCGCACCGGTGGATGTCAATTCCTGTTCCAGCTTGCACTTGTCTTCGGTGCCGGTTGCGCTTTCGAAGCCGTCTCTCGTACCGGATCCGGACTCTCTGCCGATGCAGGAAATCTTTCCGGCTTTACCACCGACCTGGCTCCAGTCTGTGATCTTTCCGCTAAAAATGTCTGCTACCTGTTGAGTTGTCAGATCTTTTACACCGTTCTTTGCATTGACGATTACGGAGATTCCGTCCAGTGCGATGACCTTCTGTTCCAGTCCGTCCTTCTCGTCATCCTTCAGTGCTCTGGATGCCAGGCCGATGTCGGTGTTTCCGTTCTTGGCCTCTTCGATTCCGGTACCGGATCCGGTTGGATCGTATGTTACCTTTACGCCCTCGTTATCCTTCTGATACTGTTCCGAAAGAGCGCCCATCACTTCTTCCATGGAAGTGGAACCGTTCGTGCTGACCGTCGCACTCTTTTCCTTGCTGCTGCCGCATCCTGTGAGAGCAGCTACGCCCATCAGACCGGTGAGGCCCAGGGCGATCAGTTTGAGATTTCTTTTTTTCATCTTTCTTTCTCCTTTACTTCTTTCCCTTTTCAATTGTTTTCTTTTCTGTTTTCTGATTACAGGTATAAGTATAGGGCGATTTCGTAAAGTCTGTTATCGAGGTAAAGTAAAAAGAAAGTAAAGCATGGGAGGGGAATGTAAAATTGGGCTTGCCCGGCCCGCTCCCCCTACACTACTTTCAGCAACGAGAAATCCGCAAACTGCGCCTGCTGAAGCTCGGAAATCTTAATGCTCTGGGCGGTTTCCTCCAGGTTGTACAGGTGATCCACTTCCTGGGCGATGCGTTCCATATCCAAACCCAACGACGACTCGAAAGACATCAATAGATTCACCCCCGGGATGAACCCCAGGTTCCGATAAATATCCGTCTTCCCGTTGAATTCATTACGATAGAACTCGGAAGAGGTTTCATGATACCAAAGTCCCAAATGCTCCCACAGAAAAATGGCTCCCGTTTCCGGATGAATCAGGAGGAAATCCGGACGAATGAATTTTCCCGGCGCATATTCAATGGGATACTCATAGATTACGTAGAAACCGGCTGCGCTGAACCGCTCATAGAGAAGCGCTTCCACGCGGCTCCGAACGGCCGTTCCGTCGAATGTCAGGATTTTCAAATTCTCCGGGTAGTGCACCGGGATTTTCGCTTTATGGGCCTGCATCGCTTGGAAACGGCGCCAGACGGGATCCTTTTCCGGATGCAGTGCGTACTCTGTCGGACGTGCCGGACGATAATGCTTGGGAAGAGCTGCTTTTATGGCGGCGGACGTCGGCTCACGGTACTTTTCGAGGAACGACTCCATTGCTTTGATGTTCTTCTCCAGCACCTCCAGCATCGCCCGGCAGAACCGAAGCTCCCGGATTCCGCGCACCGTCTCGTTCTCGGCACTGCCCAGATAGATTTCCTTTCCCTTCTTTCTTCCATAGTAATACGCTCGCCCGTTCTTGATGCATATCCGCAGAGTCATTTTGTCGTACTTCATCAGCGCCTTCTGTCGCTGCAGGTACCGCTTCCGCAACAGCCGATGCTCATCCAGACCGGCCTTCACGTATTTCGAACATTGAACCATTTTCCTCGCTCCTTTCTTACTTGCGTTGGATGTATTTGTCCGCAAATCTCTTGCGACCCTCTTCTTAGCTCCATTATCGCAAATGAGGCGCGCCCATGCATCATATTTCGTTCGAGAAAAATCGGGATTTTGCTTTTTGAAAAATTTTGATTGGCGCTCCCCTATATTCTAATGAGTCTGTCCCTCTTGCGTTACTCAACTCCCATGTGCCTAGAATTTTTGAGCGAGTTCACGCTAATTTCTCCCAAAAGCTCATTCAGCGTGAATCCATTTTTACAAATCTGCCGGAATTCTAATTTTCAGCCGGTCCTTTCGATTTATTTTCACGCTAAATCTTCATTTTCGCTCAAAAAGCGTGAATTTCTTTTTTGCCGCAAATTTTTTCTGCCGCTCAACAGGCCCTTCTACGGAATTTCCTCAAAAGTCGTTCACGCTATTTCACCGTTTTTTCCATTTTAGCGTGAACTCGTCTCTTTTTTCTAGGCATATGAGAGTTTCGCTATAATAATATCTCTACTTCACCCCAGGCGGCCGGTGATGCTTCGTGGGGACCGGTCCGCCCTTGTCCCAAGGGCGCCCCATTGCCATTCGGCGCACGGAAAAGGCCCGCCGGGCGTTCCCGGCGGGCCTGCACTTGCACACTTGTTATTTGTATTCCTTATCCCATCTTTCGAAGTAGTCAATCTGCATCGCATGCTTTACCGCAGCCAGCGTCTTCTCCGCAGTGGCTACCGCATCCGCGGTACCGGCTCTCAGAATCTCAACGACTTCTTCCGGATGCTGCTCGTAGTACGCTCTCTTTTCCCGAATCGGGGTCAGGAACTCGTTCAGCACGTTGAACAGGAATTTCTTTACCTTTACATCCCCCAGGCCGCCTCGGGTGTAGTGCTCCTTCAGCGCGTCCAGGTTCTTGTATTCCGGCAGGAATTTCTCAAAATCCTCATCGCTGCAGAAGGCATCCAGGTACTGGAACACGGTATTGCCTTCCAGATGACCCGGGTCGCTGACCTTCAGGTGAGTCGGATCGGTGTACATTCCCATCACCTTCTTTTTCAGCACGTCCTCCGGATCCGACAGGTAGATGGTATTTCCCAGAGATTTACTCATCTTCGCCTGGCCGTCCGTGCCCGGCAGTCGCATGCAGGACTGGTTCGGAGGCAGATAGATTTCCGGCTCGATCAGCACCTCGCCGTACACGTGATTGAAGCGGCGCACGATTTCCCGGCACAGCTCCAGCATCGGCTCCTGGTCCTCGCCTACCGGAACGGTGGTGGCCATGAAAGCGGTGATATCCGAAGCCTGGCTCACCGGATAGTTGAAGAAGCCCATCGGGATGTTATCCCCAAAACCTCTCATCTGAATTTCGGATTTGATGGTCGGGTTCCGCTGCACGCGGGACACGGTGACCAGGTTCATGTAATACATGGTCAGCTCGTGGAGCTGCGGCACCAGGGACTGAATCATAATGGAAGTCTTTGACGGATCGATGCCGATTGCCAGATAATCCATGGCGACCTGCATCACGCTCTCCCGCACCTTCTGCGGATTCTCCGCGTTGTCCGTCAGCGCCTGGGCGTCCGCAATCATGATAAACATCTTGTCGAACTCCGGATCCTTCTGAATCTCCAGCCGCTGTCTCAGGGAACCTACGTAATGTCCAATATGTAATTTACCGGTCGGTCTGTCGCCGGTCAGCATAATTTTACCTGCCATAATTTTTTCCTCCTCATAAAAACACGTTGCGATTGTCATAGTTTACCGTTTTGCCGGGTTACCATCGCCGATGTTCCAGGGCGGCCGGGTAAATTGCCGTATTTTTCATAACACCTTTCTCCTGTATCTTATAGATTATAGTACATCGATCATCTCCCGGTAAATTTTGCGAGAATAGATAATCGAGAACGTCAGGCCCACAATCTCTGCGATTGGGAATGCCAGCCACACGTAGGTGACCTCGCCCAAGCGGGACAGCAGGAACGCTGCCGGAAGCAACACCAACAGCTGTCGAATGATGGATATATTCATGCTGTAAATGCTTTTTCCCAAAGCCTGAAATACACTGCCCTTCATTATAGCATAGCCGGCCAGTGGAAAACCAACAGAAATAATTCGAAGCGCCGGGATGCCGATGGCCAGCATTTTATCCGAGGCATCGAAAATTCCCAGGAAGACGTTCGGAATCACCCAGAACAGAAGCATCCCCACCGTCATAATCATCACCGCGTACCGGGTACTGAGCCGGGATGCTTCCATGAGACGCTCCTTCTTCCGAGCGCCGTAGTTGTACGCCACAATCGGAACCACACCGTTGTTCAGTCCGAACACCGGCATGAAGATAAAGCTCTGGAGCTTGAAGTAGGCACCGAAGGTGGCCACCGCCGTGGAGGAAAATGCCCCCAGAATCAGGTTCAGGAAGAATACCATCACCGAGCCCACCGCCTGCATGATGATGGACGGCACGCCAATCTGGTAAATTTCTTTAATAATATGAAGATCCGGCCGGAAGCCTTTCATGCTGATCTTCAGTTCCGTATTTTTCTTAATGTTCAGGTACACGCCCAGCAGCGCCGCAAACGTCTGTCCGAAGACCGTTGCGATGGCCGCACCGGCAACGCCCAGTTTCGGCGCTCCAAGCAGTCCGAAGATCAGAATCGGGTCCATGATAATGTTGATAATCGCACCGCTTCCCTGGATCAGCAGGATGTAGGAAGTTTTACCCGTGCTCTGCAGTAGCCGTTCCACGCACAGCTGCAGGAATACCATGATGGACAGGGTGCAGACGATGCTCAGATAAGTGGAACCGTATTCGATAATCTGTGCGTCCTTTGTCTGGAACGCGATGAACGGCCGCGCGCCCATGCCAATCAGCAGGAACAGCAGATAAGTGACAAACGCCAGGAAAATTCCGTTCTGCGCCACCTTATTGGCCCGGTCAAAGTGTCTCGCCCCCAAATACCGAGAAATCAAGGCGCTCATGCCCACCGCCGTACCGATGGCGAACGCCAGAATCAGCGCCTGAATCGGGAAGCACATGGATACCGCCGTCAGGGCGTCCTCGTTAATCCAGGACACGAACATGCTGTCCACAATGTTGTACGCCGCCTGAACGAACATGGAAATCATCAGCGGAAAAGACATCTTCAGCAAAAGCCCCTTCACCGGCGCATACCCCATCCGATTTTCCGGCTGCAAATTCTCTTCACTCATCATTTCTTTACTCAAACTAAATCTCAACCTCTCTCTTTTTAGATTCTTATCGTATATGTTTATCTTTTATTGTAACATACTTTTTCTTTGGTATGGATAAAATAAAATATTATCAGGCGGAGGCGACCGGAAACGTCCGAACGAGGCGAACTTTTTTTAGCAAAACATTCATGCAAAATCCGCATAAGTAATCCCAAAAGCACTCTAATTCTGGGTAGAAAATTGTACTCAAAGAACAAATTTGTGTCCAAAATTGCACGGTTTCCCATACAATTTAAGGTTTTTTCTAACTTCTTTAATTTTTATAACAAAAATTTTTAAAATTTTTTGTTGACAAGCACAGAATCTTGTTTTAAACTAATCCCATCAGTCAGAGAGTTGGTTGGATCAAGGTTTTATCTCTGACGGGAATTTGAAACTGAATCTATAAAATAGGAGGTTGCATTCATGAAACAATTCACAGCAATGCTGAGCACCATCGACGGTTATGTGTGGGGCATCCCCATGCTGGTACTCATTATCGGAACCGGTCTGCTTCTCACCGTGAGAACCGGAGCCCTGCAGTTCTGCAAATTGGGTAAGGCGCTGAAGTACATGGTTCACAACGAGGAAGGCGGCGAAGGAGAGGTCTCCAGTTTCGCAGCGCTGACCACCGCACTGGCGGCCACCGTCGGAACCGGCAACATCGTCGGCGTTGCCACCGCAATCTGCACCGGCGGACCGGGCGCATTGTTCTGGATGGAAGTTGCTGCCTGCGTGGGTATGGCAACCAAATATTCGGAAGGTCTCCTGGCCGTAAAATACCGTGTGCTGGACGAAAACGGCAAGGCACTGGGCGGACCGTTCTACTACATCGAAAGAGGTCTGGGACCGAACTGGAAATGGCTGGCAAAGCTTTTCGCCTTCTTCGGCGCAGCAGCCGGCATCCTGGGAATCGGCACCATCACTCAGGTGAACTCCATCACCTCCGCAGTGGGCCGGGTATTCGATCCGGAAGGCAAGCACATTGCATTCTCCATCGGCGACCACTCCTACACTTGGACCACAACAATCGCTGCAATCGTCGTAACCGCACTGGTGGCACTGGTTGTCATCGGCGGCATCCAGAGAATCTCTTCCGTAGCATCTCTGGTCGTTCCGGCAATGATGGTTCTGTACGTAACCGCAGCCGTTGCAATTCTTGTATATAACTACGCTGCAATCCCGGCAGCAATCGCCACCATCGTAAAGAGCGCATTCGGTATGGATGCGGTTGCCGGCGGTGCACTGGGTGCCATGATTGCCGCAATGCAGAAGGGTGTTGCAAGAGGTATTTTCTCCAACGAATCCGGTCTGGGTTCCGCACCAATCGCGGCGGCGGCAGCGCAGACAAAGGAACCGGTTCGTCAGGGTCTGGTATCCATGACCGGTACTTTCCTGGACACCATCGTTATCTGCACCATGACCGGTCTGACCATCGTCATCACCGGTTCGGACAAAGTGGGTCTGGAAGGCGTAGACGTAACCATTCGTGCTTTTGGCCAGGGACTTCCTTGGAGCGAAACATTCGGCGCCATCCTGCTGATGATCTGCCTGGCAGTATTCGCTTTCACCACCACACTGGGCTGGGACTACTACGGTGAACGCTGCTTGGAGTACTTCACCAATAAAAACATGAAAGCCGTAAAGGCATACCGTTACCTGTACATTCTGGCGGTTCTCATCGGTCCGTTCCTCACACTGGAATTCGTATGGACCTTCGCCGACATCTTCAACGGCCTGATGGCATTCCCGAACCTGGTTGGACTTCTGGGACTCAGCGGTGTCGTTGCGGCAGAAACCCGCAGCTACTTCAAGCGTCTGAACGCCGGCGAAGTAGACGAAGGCGAGAAGTTCCGCAAGAAACAGAAGAACGCAGCATAACGCATTCATATCATTTCCTATATCATCACACAATTTGATGAAAGAATCCCCGGGGCGTCCTCCAAAATGACCCCGGGGTTTCTTTCGTTCTTTTTTCTATTCCTCCAGCTGCTTCTGCATCGTCCGGTGGCTCTCGATGGTCAGCAGCTTCTCTTTAATGTCCAGCCCGCCGTTGTACCCCGTCAGCCGGCCCCTGGATCCGATGACTCGATGGCAGGGAATCACCAGCGGCAACCGGTTGTGGTTCGCCGCGATGCCCACCGCTCGCCAGGCTTTGGGGCTGCCGGCGGCTTCGGCAATTTCCCGGTAGGTGCGGGTTTCACCGTAAGGGATGTCCAGCATGGCACACCACACTTCTTCCTGGAAGCGGGTTCCTTCCATGCGAATGGGAAAGGTGAATTCCTCCCGCTCTTCTTCCAGGTATTCCTGAATCTGCCGGCAGGCCTTCTTCAGGACGGGGGCAACTTCGGCGCAATTCAGGTTGCTCCCGTTGTAGACCGGGCCTTCGTCGGCGGGGAGACCGCTTCCCTCGAAACAGATGAAGGGGAAGGGGTCTCGGAGGAACGCAATTTCCCGAATCTCCCGTTGATTCCCTTTGATTTTTAGTTTTCCGATGATTCCTGTATCATAGATGATTGTTTCCGTCCGCCCTTCCCGGTTTTCCTGCATTTCGACCTCCTGTTTCTATCAATCCGTTCATTGGAGCCATTGTATCACAAGATTTTTGCCGGTAAAGGGCCTCGGGACAAAAAGGACTTTTCCCACAGGAAAAAGTACGAAAACGCCCGAAACTTAAACTTCCGAATATAAAAAAACCGGTCAATGCATTTGCATTGACCGGTTTTTCTCCTCTTGGAGCTGCTGGCGAGAATCGAACTCGCAACCCCTTCATTACGAGTGAAGTGCTCTACCATTGAGCCACAGCAGCACGTTCGTAACCGAATTGCCCTATGATTATACACGAACGAAGAGGTAATTGCAAGGGTGCGCCCCTTTTATTTTTCTTATCCGATGTCTTTGATATTGCCAAAAGCCAGGCCCACATAGCCTTGGGCATATGCGGCCGCCACCATCTCACCCACGCTGTTCATATATACCAGGGTGCCGGACGACTTCTCCACGAAGGTGAAATTTTTCTTTTTCAGCGCCGCGAGGTACTTCTGATAGGTTTTCTTCCCGGCTTTATATTGGACGGAGGTCACCCCGTCGGCCTTCAGGAATTTGCCGCGCTTTCCGTACAGCGCCCCAAAATCCGGGATTTTATATCCTTTATAGTGCTTCGGCACCGTGATTCTGCACTTCAAAGCAATGCCGTTCCGCACAGCCGTAACGGTACAGGTTCCGCCCTTTAGCGCAGTCACCGTTCCCTTCTTGGACACCGTCGCCACCTTCTTGTTGCCGGATTTCCACCGGATGCGGCCCTTCCCGCCGGTCACCTTCAGCCGGAAACTCCGGGAATTGTAGACGGTGATTTTCTTTTTATTCAGCCGCGGATTCACTACGGTCACCTTGCAAGCGTATTTTTTCCCGCCAAAACGGGCGACCACCTTACAGGTCCCGCTTTTCTTTCCTTTCACCACGCCCTTACCATTGACCGTGGCCACTTTCTTGTTGGAGCTGCTCCACTTCACACCGGTCTTCGCCCCCACCAAAACATTGGTGAACCGGGCGTTCTTCCGAATGGTTTTCTTCTTATACTTCAGCCCCTTCGGCTCCACCGTCACCTTGCACGACGCCCGGCTGCCCGACGGAAAAACCGCGCTCACCGTACACTTCCCGGCGCTCCTGGCCGTGACCAGCCCATTTTTGTCCACGGCGGCGACTTCCGCATTGTCGGACGCCCAGGTCACATTGACCGGCAGCCCTTCCGGCTGAGTATTCGCTAAAACCAGTTTCTTTTTCGCCTTGTACTTCAGGTTCAACGCGGCCGGGAGCTCCCCGGACTGCGCCTCGGTCGGCGGATTTTCTTCCCCCGGCGAAATCCCCGGTCCTTCCGGCTCCTCCGTTGCCCGGCCGTCCCGGCTTCCTTGATTTTCTTGACTTCTTTGACCTTCAGCAGTTGTTCCAAGCTGCCTGCTGCTACCTTTATCAGTTGCCGATCCCACCTCTGCAGCTGCAAAAGCCGGAATCACAGACACCACCAAAATTCCTGCGAGGACCATTGCTAGAATCCGTTTCATATTCTGTCCTCCACTTACAACTATTCAGGTTAACACGTCTTAAGTGGAGTATATCAGAGCCGCCGCCCACCCGCAAGGGGCGGCGCCAACATGGGCGGCCGACAGGCGGGATTTGGGCCGGTCTGTTGGCGTGGCCCGGCGGTGGGATAAGGTTTTGCCGACGGAGGGGCGCCAACATGGGCGGCTGCCGGGCGGGATTCGAGGCGGACTGTTGGCGTGGTCCGGCGGTGGATTAAGGCTTTGCCGGCGGGGCAGCGCCAACATGGACGGCCGGAAGGTGAGTTTTGGGCCAGCCGGTTGGCGTGGCCCGACGGTGGGATAAGGCTTTGCCGGCGGGGCGGCGCCAACATGGACGGCCGGTAGGCGGGATTTGGGGCGGCCTGTTGGCGTGGCCCGGCGGTGGGATAAGGTTTTGCCGGCAGGACAGCGCCAACATGGGCGGCCGGCAGGCGGGATTTGGGTCGGCCTGTTGGCGTGGCCCGACGGTGGGATAAGGTTTTGCCGGCGGAGGGGCGCCAACATGGACGGCCGGCAGGCGGGATTCGGGGCGGCCTGTTGGCGTTGCCCGACGGTGGGATAAGGCTTTGCCGGCGGGGCGGCGCCAACATGGACGGCTGCCGGGCGGGATTTGGGCCGGCCTGTTGGCGTGGCCCGACGGTGGGATAAGGCTTTGCCGGCGGGGCGGCGCCAACATGGACGGCCGGCAGGCGGGATTCGGGGCGGCCTGTTGGCGTTGCCCGACGGTGGGATAAGG
>JAFEHB010000140.1_pt2 | contig 38724 bp, 35 predicted proteins | sample 9267121 | NCBI WGS metagenome assembly JAFEHB01 (sample SAMN17103336, study PRJNA684904) | human gut metagenome | isolation source: diarrhea sample from child under the age of five | host: Homo sapiens | place: South Africa: Mafikeng, Mafikeng Provincial Hospital | collected 2019-09 | reverse complement strand
AAGGGGGCTTATAGCCCCAGTTCGAACCACCCGTTTTACGGGTGGCACCGATTTGGTTCTATACCTTTTGGTGTTGGTGATGGAAAAGGAGAAGCACCATTTTTTCAAAAATTCTATTTCTATTATCCTTATCGCGCGCGCGGAATCGCATAAGCCTGGAATTTCGATATGAGTTCACGCTTTTTGTCCGAAAAACGAGATTTAGCGTGAACGATTTTTGCAAAATTTTCAGGATTCTAATTCTTATTCACGCTAAAAAGCCAATTTGCCTTCAAAAAGCGTGAACGATCCCCAAGGCTTATGTCCCTATACAGAACATCATCCGAGTAAGACGAGAAAAAGTAGAAAAACGTTCACGCTGATTTTCAAAATTTAAGTGATTAGCGTGAACTTGCCCCGAAATTCTAGACATATTGAATTTTCTCTTTAATATCATCTCTAATTTTTAAACGTATGACGTACCGGCTGGAAAGAACCGAAAAAAGAATATCGAGCAGCGTAATGGCTACTCGATATGTATCGCTTTTACTCTTCACCAACACTATTTGACTAAGAGTCAAGCAAAGCGAGAGCGAACCATGAACTTTGGTTCGCTCCCGTTTATACAAGTGTCGTTTATCGAATGAATGCACTTACCTACTTCGCAGCGGCGATTACTTCGATTTCGCAAAGGATGCTCTTCGGAAGTTCTTTTACTGCAACGCAGGATCTGGCCGGCTTGGACACGAAATACTTCGCATAGACTTCATTGAATGCACCGAAGTCTGCCATATCGGTGATAAAGCAGGTGGTCTTTACCACATCTTCGAAGGTCAGGTCGTTGGCCTTCAGAATTTCTCCGATGTTCTTGCATGCCTGCTCCGCCTGTCCCGCAACATCGGTACCGATGGTTTCACCGGTTTCCGGGCTGAACGGAGTCTGTCCGGAAATGAACAGGAATCCGCCGGCAGTGACTGCCTGAGAGTACGGGCCGATTGCAGCAGGTGCTTTGTCTGTGTTTGTATACTTCATCTCTATGTCTCCTTATAATTGGTTGCTTTATTTGGTAATCTCTTCGGTCTGTGCCTTGACGAATTCTGCCAGGTCACCATCCACACGTGGAAGCAGTACTTCACGAACCATCTTATGGTAGTTGTTGACCCATGCCAGCTCTTCATCGGTGAGCAGAGCCGGGTTAATGGCTTCTCTCTCGTACGGTACGAAGGTGATTGGCTCGTTGATGGTATTTCCGTTTCCGTCGTCCTTCATCAGAACTTCGTTCTCAATACGAACACCGAACTGGTTATCGATGTATACGCCCGGCTCGTTGGACATAATCATGCCCGGACAAATGGTAATCGGAGTCGGTACACGGCGAAGGATATTCGGACCTTCGTGGACGCTGAGCAGGTGACCCACACCGTGGGACAGACCGTGCTTAAAGTCCAGACCTACCGCTCTCATCGGTGCACGGGTGATGGCATCCAGGTCGATTCCGTTCATTCCCGGAGTCAGCACGGCATTGTGCATTGCCAGATGAGCCTTGAGAACATAGGTATAGTCATCAATCATTTCCTGAGTCAGCGGTCCAACGGCGATGGTACGGGTAATATCCGTGGTACCGTCTGTGTAATGACCACCGGAGTCCAGAAGCAGGAAGCCTTCCGGCAGGATTTCGGCATCGGTTTCCGGTGTCGGTGCGTAGTGGATGACGGAACCGTTTGGTCCGTATCCGGCAATGGTCTCAAAGGACAGATCGAAGAAGCCATCCTCTTCGGCACGGAACTTCCGCAGCTGTTCTGCCGCACTGAGCTCGGTCTGATGTGGTGTCTTTGCAGCAACATCCTTAATCCACTTGATGAATTTCACCATTGCAACCGCATCCTTCTTATGCGCGTTGAGGGTGCTCTTGATTTCGGTCTCATTCTTAACGGCCTTCATCATAGCGATTGGAGTAGCTTCATCTACCGTCTTCATGCCTTCCGGAATTCTCAGGCACAGAGCGTAGTTCGCGGAACCGGAATCCAGCCACAATGTCTTGGATGCATCCAGAGCGGCAACGTCCTGTTCGATTTCATCATATCCTTTCACGGTAACGAAGGACAGGTCTTCCGGCAGGGAATCCTTTACCGCACCGTCCATTACGTACAGGTTCACAGAATCCTTGGAAAGCAGGATGAAGGAGAAGAATACCGGTGTGTAATCGATATCACTGCCTCTCATGTTCAGGAGCCATGCGTTTTCCATCAGATCGGTAACCAGCAGGTAATCCGCATTCTTTTCGGCCATGGCTTTCCGAACGTCTGCAAGCTTTTCGGTTGCGGTCTTGCCGGTGGTGGTCAGCGGCAGTTCGTAGATTTCCGATGGCTGAATCTGCGGACGGGAAGTCCATACTTCACCTACCAGGTCTTTATCCCATTTAATGGTAACGCCCAGTTCACCCAGCTTCGACTGAAGCTCTTCACCGTAATATCCCGGAACAACCTTGCCGTCAAATCCCAGCGTATAGCCGCCCTTTTTCTTTGCCAGGTCAATCAGGAATTCTTCAACAGTCGGAACGCCCGGCTCTGCCATTCTCATCAGCTCGATTTCGCTGCCGGCCAGCTGGCGCTCTGCCTGAAGGAAATATCTGCCGTCGGTCCAAAGGTAAGCGCCTTCGTCGTTGACGATGAGATCACCGGATTCGCCGGTCAGTCCGCTCATGAATTCACGAGCCTTAAAGAAATCGTTTACATACTCGGAACTGTGATAGTCGCCGGATGGTACGTAGTAAACATCCACACCATTCGCTTTCATCTTCTCCCGAAGATCCAGAACTTCTTTTTTCATGTTTATTCACCTCTTTGTTGTCAATCCTATTTTTGGATTTCACAAAAATAATAATAAAGCGTCGGTAGAGTGCTCTTACCGAACTATTTTTATTATAGCACGTGCCTCAAAAAAGTTAAGGGGGGTATTCAAAATAGTACAAATACCTCCGCGGGGCATTTGAATTTCGGCGTCGGATTGGTATAATGGTAGGGAATTTATACAAGCGGAAAGAAGAGGGAGAAATAGATGAATATAACGGTGTACTGCGGATCCAGCATGGGATCGGATCCGGATTACAAGAAAGCGGCCGAGGCACTGGGGCTCTGGATTGCCGGGAACGGGCACACGCTGGTGTACGGCGGCGGCAATATCGGCCTGATGGGAATCATTGCAGATACCGTGCTGGAGAACGGCGGAAAGGTCATCGGTATCATTCCGGATTTCCTGCTGCACTGCGAGCAGGGGCACGAAGGGCTTCACACCTTGGAGGTGGTGCACTCCATGTCCACCCGGAAGAGTCGGATGATTGAATTGGGAGATGCTTTTATCGCCATGCCGGGGGGCATCGGAACTCTGGAGGAAATCACGGAAGTGCTGACCCTCAAGAGACTGGGCCGGACGGAGAAACGAGCATTCCTGTACAACATCAACGGATATTACGAACCCCTTCGCGGCACCTTCCGCCAAATGGTGGAGAAGGAATTCCTGCCGGAAGAGGAGATGAAACTGTTTGAGTTCGTGGCAAATGTGGACGAACTGGATGAAGCGCTGAGAGGATAATGGAGGAAGAAATGATAACCGGAGAACTGAAAAATCGGATTGACAGCCTGTGGGATGATTTTGCGGCGGGAGGAATCGTGAATCCGCTGACGGTGATTGAGCAGATTACCTATTTGATGTTCATCCACGATCTGGATGAGGCAGACAATAAGGGCAGCATGGAAGCGATGATGCTGGGAATTTCCCACGAAAGCATCTTCAAGGATGAAGTGGAAGTGGAGGGCCGGACGGTAGACGGAAAGCAGCTGAAGTGGTCCGTATTTCAGGATTTCCCGGCGGAGAAGATGTTCGACGTGGTGAAAAATGAGGTATTCCCGTTCATCATCAATCTCCACAGCGACCGGGAAAGCGCATATTCAAAGTACATGAGCGATGCGATTTTCATGATTCCCACGCCGTTGCTTCTCTCCAAAGTCGTAGAGAAGCTCAGCGATTTGTTCCGGATGATGAAGGAAACAAAGCTGGATAAGGAAGATGTTCGAGGGGACGTGTACGAGTACCTTCTCTCTAAATTAAATACGGCCGGAAGAAACGGCCAGTTCCGAACCCCTCGCCATATCATCAAAATGATGGTGGAATTGATGCAGCCGAAGCCGGATGAAATCATCTGCGACCCGGCCTGCGGAACTTCGGGATTCCTCATTGCAGCCAGCGAATACCTGATGGAAGATGAGGAACGGAAGCGGGAAGTCCTTTTCGACAAGGGGAACAAAGAACACTATTTGAATCACATGTTCCACGGCTACGACATGGACCGAACCATGCTCCGTATCGGTGCCATGAACATGATGGCTCACGGAATTGACAATCCATGCATCGAATATAAGGACAGTCTGTCGGATCAGAATGAGGATAAAAACAAATATTCCTTGGTCCTGGCGAATCCGCCGTTCAAAGGCAGCTTGGATTACGATATCGTCTCGCCGGATCTGCTGAAAATCTCCAAGACGAAGAAGACGGAGCTTCTGTTCGTAACATTGTTCCTTCGCATGCTGAAAATCGGCGGTCGCTGTGCCTGCATCGTTCCGGACGGGGTGCTGTTCGGTTCTTCGAAGGCGCACAAGTCCATCCGAAAGGAAATCGTGGAGAACAACCGTCTGGAAGCCGTAATCTCCATGCCTTCCGGCGTATTCAAACCGTACGCGGGCGTATCTACGGCGATTCTTATTTTTACCAAAACCGAAGCCGGCGGAACGGATCACGTCTGGTTCTACGACATGCAAAACGATGGCCTCAGTCTGGATGACAAGCGGAGTCCGATTGAGGAGAACGATATTCCGGATATCATCCAGCGGTTCCATCACTTGGATGGGGAGATGGAGCGGAAGCGGACGGAGCAGAGCTTCATGGTGCCGAAAGAGGATATCGTGGAGAACGACTACGACCTGTCCATCAACAAATACAAGGAAGTGGAGTACGTTCCGGTGGAATATCCGTCGACGCAGGAGATTCTCACCAACCTGCGGGAAATCGAGATGGAGATCGCCACGGCGATGGACGAGCTGACCGCGATGCTGGGTGAAGACTAAGGAGTGCAGTGAAGTGTGTGCCGGGATTGACGGTTCGGCGGCTTTACGGATATAGCGAGAGAAAAATTGATATTTTTTTTGCGCTAACGTTTCAAAGGCGAAGCGGTGAGATGATGTGCAGTTGACTCGTTTCTGACAGGTTCGGCATAAAAATAGTGTGGTTTTGCGAGGGAATCCGGGACAGTTCTAATGAGATAATCCATGCAGATTGGTGATTTCTCTAATTCTTGGCAAAGAACTGCTTCCTCGGCAAAAATGTTGTGCAGATTGGGTCTGAATTGCCGGAAATGCACAACACTTCACGGGAACTTCATTAATTAGTTATGAAAGAGTTCATTTACGGAGATAGAAATATGGAAATGATTTTAGTTGAAGATTGTTGTGAAATACTTGATTCGAAAAGAATCCCAATTACAGCAAAAGATAGAATACCCGGTCCCTATCCCTATTATGGAGCAAATGGAATACAAGATTATGTTGATAATTACATCTTCGATGATGAACTTGTATTACTTGCAGAAGATGGTGGTAACTTTGGATCGACTGAAAAACCTATAGCGTATCGTGTTTCAGGAAAATGCTGGGTGAATAATCATGCACACGTATTAAAACCAAAGCAAGGTATCGATGTAGATTACCTATGTTACTCGTTAATGTTTTACGATACAAGCGGATTGGTTAATGGTGCGACACGACAGAAATTAACTCAATCCACTTTGAAAAAAATGTGTATTCCAAAGAGAACTGTTAAACAGCAATTGCAAATTGTTCAAGAATTAAATATTATCAAAAAACTGATTACAGCAAGACAGCAGGAACTTCAAAAGCTTGACGACCTTATTAAAGCCCGATTTGTCGAGATGTTCGGGAATGGACATGATGGATTTTGCAATACAAAAAAACTTGGTGAATTCTGTAAATTCCAACAAGGAACACAAATACCAGTTGAAGAGCAGATTGAAGAACAACTAGAAGGTTATACAAGGTTTCTTAGAATTATTGATTATACTCAAGCACCGCAAATTCCAAGATATGTTTCGGTAAAGGGTAGAGAAATTGCAGAGGATTCAGTTGTAATTGTAAGATATGGTGCAACAGCTGGATTTGTTGGACATGGATATGCTGGAATATTGGCAAATAACCTTTTTGAAGTAGTCCCAGATGAATCTATTTTGAGCAAAGATTTTCTATATCTGGCTTTGAAATATGGAACATTTGAGCAGGAAGTACATGATAAGGCATTTGGTGCGGCGATGCCCGCTCTTTCATTTGGAATGATGAATGATATAGGAGTAGTTACACCTAATTCGACAGCACAAAATGGCTTTATAGACTTTGTCAAACAAGTCGACAAATCAAAAGCGACGGTGCAGAAGGCGTTGGACGAGACTCAACTTCTATTTGATAGCTTAATGCAGCAGTATTTTGGCTAAGGCAGGTAATGACATGGCTAGAATGACCGTATTTCATGGAGGCTACACACCTACTGAAAATCAAAAGGACAATGATTTGTTCTATACGTGCAGTTTAATTGATTACATTGCCAGAAAAACAAAGAATGTTCGGGCAACTGTCGTAAATCAGCTTGGAAAAAAGCGGCTTGAGAAAATCTATGACCTGGCGGATGTCTATCATTGCGACAACATCGAGCGCGTGGCAGATGATTTTATTGAAGAAGCGGGAATCACTGCCGGAAATTTTGATAACGTCGGCGACTGCCGGTATGCGATTCCGTCGCATTGGGACATAGGGAAAGTCTACAAACGGCTGATTAAAATGATTGCAGAAAAAGAGAATATCGAGACGGTGGATGCACTGATTAAGGCGTATAATTCTTTTATCAGTGCGAAAATTGACGACTACAACAGCAGCGTATATTATGAAAATCCGTCGTACATATTTGCTTGCTACGAAGAAAACCGAATGATATAAAGGCATGTCAAAAGAAGAACGTTACTCTCGGGGGTTCCGGAATCCTCGGGAGGAGCGTTCTTTGTTTTTATGGGATGGGATTGCATCGGAATTTAAGCGATGTATTTCTGGTGGGACATTTTCACGTTGTTCTGGTTCACGATGGCGTACTGCATGGTGGTGTCAATCTGGGAATGGCCCAGAATTTTCTGAACCTGCTCGATGGGCATGCCTTTGTCAATCGCCCGAGTCGCCATGGTCCGGCGGAATTTGTGGGGATGGATGGACTTGAGATTCAGCATGCGGCCCATTTTGCGAAGGCGGATCTCCACGCCGCTGATGGCAAGGCGGTTGTAGGGGGCGAGGAGGGAGACGAACAACGCGCGGTTAGTGTCCCGGCGGCTTTCCAGGTAATTCTTGAGGTGGATTTTCGTCTTGGCATCGAAATACACGCGGCGCTCCTTGTCGCCCTTGCCGAAAACGACGCACTCTCTGGATTCGAAATTCACATCCTCGATGTTGAGGCGGACCAACTCGCCCACGCGGATTCCGGTGGAGTAAAGCAGGTCAATCATGGCCAGGTCGCGAAGGCTGGTGCAGCTGTCTCGGAGCTTTTCGATGTCCTCGTCGGAGATGACCTCCTTCACGGTTTTCTTGGTTTTGATTTTGTGGATGCGGCGCATGGGGCTTTTCAGAATGTGGTCTTCCTCTTCCAGCCACGAGAAAAAACTGGAAATGTTCCGCCGAATGTTGTCGATGGTTGCTTTGCTGCAGTTCCGGCGCTGCTGATAATCCGACAGATATTCCCGCATCCGTTCCGTCGTCATTTTGCGAACCGGCAGGTTCACCGCGGCAAAAAGGTGCTGCACCGTCACTTCGTAATATTGAAGTGTCCGAGGGGAACAGCCTTCGATGGATTTGGCTTCCAGGAAAAGCCGCAGGTATTCGTGATTTGTGGGCTTTCGTTCCGGCTCCTCGGTGGTGAACGCCTTTACCAGCACTTCTTGTAGTTTTTTGAGCTGCGCTATGTTCAGTACTTCAGCCATTTCGTTCGTGATTGCGATGATTTTTTCTTCCATGATTGGTACCTCGTTTTTGGGTAAAGGATACCATTTAAGAGGCTGATTCGGAAGGTGGTGAGAGGTAAACATTCTTTTCTCAATGATGGAGATGAGCATGTTGGCGTCGACCTCCCCGCAAAACCTTTGTCCTCCGTCAAGGCACGCCAACATGCTCAGGATTTTCTAGGTCTGCCAGCGTCATTGTTGGCGTCGACCTCCCCGCAAAACCTTTGTCCTCCGTCGAGGCACGCCAACATGCTCAGGATTTTCCAGGTCTGCCAGCGTCATTGTTGGCATCGACATCCCCGAAAATCCTTTGTCTTCCGTTGGGGCGCGCCAACATGCTTCGGCTTATCTCGATTTTCCGGTGCCCAAGAATGAAATAACCTGCATCCGGAAAGCAATTTTGATTTGTCGACTTGAGCTACGAATGAAACAAATTCTTTCTGCAATTCCAAAGGCGGAAGAATTATCTTTGTTTTCTTAATTTCACCTAAATGCAAGTTAGGGACACCTATGCCTTTTATACTGGAATCGAACTGTCTTTTTGTTTCATGATTATTTATTACACACCTAAAGAAGACAGGATCAATCATCGGTTTGGGTCTTAGCAATGCAAGACTTACATAAATATCAAACACTTCATCTGTATCATTAACCGCAGCAACACCGTAATTAACACCGTTTTTTGACATTAGGATGTCATTTCTTTGAGGCTTAATTGACGCATATAGTTTTTCATGTAATTCTGCCGGAATATACTTTATATCTGTCCAATCTATCTTCTGAGTCATCACATCTTTTGAGGATAAAAACTTATATCCTTCTTCTTTATCCTCAGTATACTGCGGTGTTTGATGTGTACCGTCCTTTATCAAGGAACATACTTTCTCGATTGTCACTACAGCAAATCCTTTTTTATTATCATGCAAAGTGCCAAACATTTCGACAAATCGGGCTCTTATGAGGTCGTCAAATTTTTGAAGTTCATTTCTTCTCAAATCGATTATATTTTTTGCTTTATCTAAGACCTGTACAATATATTCCTGTTCCTCTACGCGTGGAATACGTATCGGAAAATTCTTGAGCATTTCCAATTTTAAGTTATCTCGTACACTTCCTGTTGCAACTGCTTTTATCCGATGTAAAGCAAAATCACTTTTTAAATAGTAATACAGATATTGTTGATTTAATTCTGGCGACACAGAAAAAACGTTATACAGAGGACTTACAATAACTTGGTCTTCATCCCTTTGCCAATCAACAGAACCCACATTTATTCGAGAGGGATTATAGGCAAAATAACCCCTTGGAACAATTTTGTATGTCGATTTATCTTTACTTGCAACTTCTTTCCCAAAATAATCTTGGCAGAAGCCTTGTGTGTTTGTAACACTATACACCGGAATGTCCTCGTTAGCCTTGTTTCGAACAGAGTATTCCTGTATGTATTCACCTAGTTTTACTTTCATCTCTTCATTCCTTATGTTCTATCTTTCCTAATGCCTGGGTTTAACCTCCGGCACGCACTATGAAGTTCACGTGAAGTGTTGTGCATTTCCGGCAATCCATCCCCAATCTGCACAACATTTTCGTCGCGACGGCCATTCTTTGCCGGGAATTAGAGAAACCACCGATTAGCAATAGCTTTTCTTATTAGAATCACCCCGGTCTCCCTCTAAAAACCACACTGTTTTTACGCCGAACCCGTCTGAAACGGATCCGCCCCACACCGTCTCACCGCTTCACCCTTGAAGTGTTGGCGCAAAAGCAGGTTTCGACGGCAATCTGCATAACGTTTCACACCAACTTCACAATCCGGCCCGGCGGCCACTCTAATTTCCGCCGTTCCCGCCTTTTTCCGTCAGCCGTCAGCCGCCCGGCGCCGGCGTTCTGCTCCTCGTAAATGTTACCTCATAGGTAAAGTTTGCAGACCTGCAAATATCAATTTGCCTGTGTGATTAATTTATTTCCGAGAATTAGATGAATATCTCCAGTGGTACAACAATGAATGGACTATTAGGACTCGAAGGTCCAACAGAATACAGGGAATTTCTTGGTATTACCATCTAAGTAGTCCAAGAAAATGTCCGGATTCCCATTAACACGGAGGAAACAAATTCTGATACCCAGCCTTTTATGTCACTACCAGTGAGTGCATCCGTGTGGCTCGCGATGAAATTTAGCAAATTGGCAATCAACAGAATTCGCGCGCTGTAAAAAATGAGGTTGAATTTTACAGCAGATTGGGATATATTATGGTTGAAAGGAGTTGAGAAATATGCCAAATATCAAACCCATTTCTGATTTGCGAAATTACAGCGATGTGCTGCGTGATGTGGCTGTTGGCGCTCCGGTTTTTCTGACAAAGAACGGGCACGGCAGATATGCAATTCTCGATATGCGAGACTTTGAAAGGGCACAGGCAACCATCCAGCTGATGAACGAACTTGCAAAAGGCCGAAAATCTGGCGAAGAGAAAGGCTGGCTGACACTGGAAGCCGTGGAGAAGAGCCTCGGGATTGTCAATGAATAATTTGCATTTGTCCGAGGAAGCTAAAAACGACCTTTTAGAAATCAAATCCTATATTGAGGAAGAGTTACTGAACCCATCCGCAGCATTGGCAACCGTAAGTCGAATTACAAAGAAGCTCCGTATTTTACAGAACCATGCACAGGCCGGGGCTCCGCTGTCTTCGATTGCGGATATAGAGAGTGATTATCGCTTTATTGTAAGTGGCAATTACATCAGCTTCTACCGTGCTTACGGCAGCGAAGTTTTTATTGACCGTATCATCTATGCCCGCCGCGATTATATGCGGATTTTGTTCGGAGACAGTACAACAAATGAATAGATGACAAACCATTGGAACGTTTTCTTCCCAATCAACAGTTGGCAGGGAGACGGGAAATACGATATAATGAAATGACTTTGGAATGCACCTATGAGAGGGTGCTGCAGTTAGTATAATTATCGGAGAGAAGCAATGGGTAACTTTGATTTCCTCAAGGAGGATGCACAATTTAAGTCTTTTGCGGACATGGCCGTTCGGGCGGAACGGCTGCTGGGGATCGATCCGGAGGCGTGCGCCATCGGGTGCAGAAAGGCGATGGAATTTGCCATTAAATGGATGTACACGGCGGACCATTTTCTTCGGATGCCATATAAAGAAACCCTTGTTGCGATGATCAATACCAATCGCTTTCGGGAACTGGTGCCGGATGATCTGATGCGGCGGATTCAGTATGTGCGAGCCCTGGGAAACAATGCGGCGCATGCCGGCGTTCAGATTACCTATGAACAGGCGGCACTGGGGGTAGAGAATCTGTTCTACTTCATGGATTTCGTGGCATGCAGCTATTCCAGAACCTACGACGCGCCGGATTTCCACCGAGAACTTCTCGGCGCAGAGAATGAGCTGGAGAAGAGGGAAGCCCTCGCTCAAGAGAAAACGCAGCAGTACGAACTGAACATCCAGAATCTCATCGAAGAGAATCGGGCGCTGAAAGACGAACTCAGTGCGAGACGGGAAGAGCGGATGGAGAATTACGTTCCGAAGCCGTTGGATTTGACGGAATTCAATACGAGAAAAATATACATCGATGTGATGCTGGCCGCTGCCGGCTGGACGAAGAGAAAAGACTGGCTGGAGGAGGTGCGGCTGGAAGGAATGCCGAACGCTTCCGGCGAAGGTTTTGCGGATTACGTGCTGTACGGGGATGACGGACGGCCGCTGGCCGTTGTGGAAGCGAAGCGCACCAGCGTCAACGTGGAAAACGGCCGAATTCAGGCCCGGCTCTATGCGGATATTATGGAGAAGGAATACGGGCGCAGGCCGGTGGTCTTCCTGAGCAACGGTTTCGAGATGCGGATCATCGACAACCAGTATCCGGAGCGGCCGGTTGCGGAATTCTATTCCAAACGCGACCTGGAGAAGCTTCATAACCTCCAGCGGATGCGGGAACCGCTGACGGATATCCGAATTCGCCGGGACATCGCCGGCCGGTATTACCAGGAAGCCGCGGTAAAAGCAGTCTGCCGTACGTTGGGCGAAGAGAACCGACGAAAGGCACTTTTGGTTATGGCGACGGGTTCGGGAAAAACCAGAACCGTAATATCTCTGGTAGAAGTGCTCCAGCGAAAGGGCTGGGTGAAAAACGTCCTCTTCCTGGCCGATCGAACCGCACTGGTCACCCAGGCCAAAAGAAGCTTCGGCGATCAGCTGCCGAACCTATCGGTAACCAATCTCTGCGAGGATAAGGAAAACTACGGCGCGGCCTGCGTCTTTGCCACTTACCAGACCATGATCGGCTGCATCGATTCGGTAAATGACGAGAATGGCAAAAGACTTTTTACGCCGGGCCACTTCGACCTGGTGATTTGCGACGAGGCCCATCGGTCGATTTATAACAAATACCGGGATATTTTTAATTACTTCGACGCACCTTTGGTGGGCTTGACGGCAACCCCGAAGGATGAAATCGATAAGAACACCTATGGTATTTTTAACCTGAAAGCCGGACAGCCGACCTATGGCTACGAACTGGCTCAGGCGGTGACGGACGGATACCTGGTGAATTACGTGTCCGTGGAAAGCAAGCTGCAATTCATGGAGAATGGCATCAACTACGACGATCTCACCCCGGAAGAGCAGGACGAATTCGAAAATACTTTTGAGGATGAGGATTTTATCCCGAAGCAGATCGATTCCTCGGCGCTGAATCAATGGCTGTTCAACAAGGATACCATCCGAAAAGTGCTGGACATCCTCATGACGAAAGGCCACCGCGTTCATTTCGGAAAAGATATCGGCAAGACCATTATTTTTGCGAAGAACCATCTGCATGCGGAGGAAATCCTAAAAGTATTCAACGAGGAATATCCGAAGCTGACCGGCTATGCGGAGGTCATCGATAATCAGATTAAGAATTCGCAGCAGGCAATCGATACCTTCTCCAATCCGAAGAAGCTGCCGCAGATTGCGATTTCGGTAGACATGCTGGATACGGGAATTGATGTGCCGGAAGTGCTGAATCTGGTGTTCTTCAAGAAGGTGATGAGCAAATCGAAGTTCTGGCAGATGATCGGCCGGGGAACGCGGCTGTGTGAAGGCTTGCTGGACGGTGCGGATAAGGAGAATTTCTACATCTTTGACTTCTGCGGAAACTTCGAATTCTTCCGGCTGAATCCAAACGGCCAGGAAGTGAGGGATTCCGGAACGCTGCAGGGTCAGTTGTACCGAATTAAATTCGCCCTGTCCCATAAGCTGCAGGATCTGGAGTACCAGACGGAGCCGCTGATGGCATTCCGAGATAATCTGGTGGATGAGATGCTGGAGAAGGTCCGGGGAATCAATAAGGATGGTTTTGCGGCGCGGCAGCATTTGCGGTATATCGAAAAATATTTAAATAAGGATAATTACAAAATCATAACCGATGAAGACGAGACGTACGTTAAGGAAGAAATCGCTCCGCTGCTGCAGGGCGACTCGGAAGATGCGCGGATTCTTCGTTTTGATTCGCTGATGTACGGCATCGAGTTGGCACATCTGGAAGGAAAGAAGACGAGTGCCGGAATCCAGTCTCTCCAGAATCGTGTGGGCCGTGTGGCAAAAGAAGCCGGGACGATTCCTGCGGTAAAAGCTCAGAAAATGTGGATCGACCGGGTTCTGGATACAGAGTGGGTCAGTGAAGCGGACATGAACGATTTCGAATCCGTTCGGAAAAACCTTCGGGAACTGATGATATATTATCAGCCACCAAGGAGAAAAGTTCACCATACGGATTTCGAAGATGAAATTCTGGAAATGAAATGGGACGGCGGCGAACTGGAGAACGATTACCTGAAGGATTATCGTCACGATGCAGAGGTATATATCCGCCAGCATCCGGATCATCTGGTAATCGGGAAGCTCAAGTCCAATATTCCGCTGACCAGAATGGATGTGGAACAGCTGGAGCAAATCCTTTGGAGCGAAGTGGGCTCCAAAGAGGATTACGAGAAGGAGTACGGAGATAAACCACTGGGAGAACTGGTTCGTGAAATTGTAGGAATGGATATGAATGCGGCCAAAGCGGCATTTGCGGATTACCTGGAAAATGCGAACCTGAATGACCGGCAGATCTACTTCGTGAACCAGATAGTGGAATACATCGTTCGAAACGGTATCATGAAAGACGTTTCGGTTCTCCAGGATTCTCCGTTCACGGACCGCGGAAATATCATCGAACTGTTCGGAGATTCCCAGGATGTGTGGAGCGGAATCATGGGCGCGATTCGGGATATCAACCGAAATGCGGATATCTCGTAGTGGAAAGAGCAGAGGCATATCATTTCTAGTCCAAGTAAAGCATAAGTGAATGACGAGGTGAATCATGGGCGAATATTATAGGTGGGTGAATGTCGATAAAAAAGAATATATCTGTCCGGCTGATTTTGATTACGGGAGTAAATTTTACGAATCTATGCACAAGGATAGTACTCCACTTCATGCGCTTCACAGTCTGTTGACAGATGAGTGGAAGGGCGATCGTATTCTTTGGTTTGGTGATGAGTGTTCTGTTCCGGAACAGTCTTCAAACGGATTGATAAAAACGCTGTATGAACAGTCGGTAGAATTTGGATATCCGGAGGATGCTTTTGATATGATCTGCGAATCGTACAGAAACGTATCATGCTTATTCAAGGAAGCTGAAAAAGACGTCCGTGAATGGATAGAGGATGATCTTGAGGAGTACAGGGAAACCGGTAAACTTGATCATTTCAACGAATACGGGATTGATCTGGATAATCCGTATGAAGGATTGTTCCTGAAAACTGCGAAAAGACGTATGTTCACAATTAACCACACAAAGAAGATTTATTACACTTTTGCTGAGACAGACATGCTTTTTCAGGATCGTACAAAGAATGATTATGGAGATCCACTGCCAATTTTAATGGGTTATGGAAGAGTTACTGAACCGGGAGAATGGCTTGGAGACATTATAGGTGTTTCAGACCAACGGCCTGAAGGTTATTCGCTGATCAAAGAAATATGTTTGAAGTGGTAGTAATTATGACGAGGCAGATATTGGATAGTTTTTCATATCGAGGAAACAGGGCGGAATAGTTTCTGCAAACTATCTCACAAATATTCATGAAGGCCTCTAATGCGGGCCGCTTTCATGGAAAGCGGAAGAAATTGACGACGAAACTCTCGATCACGCAGTTCCGTCGTCAATTTCTTCGCGGCCGCCGGGTAGATTAGAGTCAAATGCCCGGTGAAGAAGGCAGGATGAGGTCTTGGAAGCAAGAAATCCGAACGAGAAGAAGCGATTTTGAATCTCGATTGAATTCCGATTCGAGCTTTGAGCGTGAAGAAAGTATTAGATTGACGACAGACCGCCGAAAGGCGAGCGGCTGTCGTCAATTTTTGTTGATGAGAATGTAAATTAGAGCATGAGGCACAAGATGATGATTAGAATTGACGACGAACGGGAGAAGATGAAGAGTTTGTCGTCAATTCTTTCCTTTTGTAGATTATGATAATGGAAAGTGATGCACGAAGGCCGGTGAGAGCCTTTCGTGCATCACTTTTCATTTGAAAGGGGCCCGATTCTAATTCGGGCCGCGGGTAGAAATCAGGAAATTGATGCAGGAACGTTGAAAATAGATGTTTCTGCATCAATTGTTTCGCAGCCGCCGGCCACTCAGACAGAGTATGTCCGGCGGCAATAGCAAGATGTGATGTAGAAAAGCAGAAAACAGCTGCTCATGCATCACATTTTAAGTGGGTTGAAAATAAAGTAGAATATAAATAACATTAAAGCTATTAGAGTTAATGCATGGAATGAAAAAACGGGTGCTGATGCATCAACTCTGGAAATGGTGTTGATGCACGGAGCGGAAAAACAAGGGGGCGTGCATCACTTTCTTTCTTCATCTGTTCACACAACCCCCGTGTTGGCGTGGGCCTCCCCGCAAGTCCTTGCCCAACCGTCGGGCCACGCCAACGCCGCTACCGTTTTCCCGAGCCGGCACCGCCCGTGTTGGCGTGGGCCTTCCTGCAAGGCCTTATTCCACCGTCGGGCCACGCCAACGCCGCTACCGTTTTCCCGAGCCGGCGCTGCCCGTGTTGGCGTGGGCCTCCCCGCAAGGCCTTGTTCCACCGTCGGCCCACGCCAACATCGCTCCCCGTTTTCCCTGCAGATAAAACTATTGACATCCGTTTCCGTTAACTATATAATTACCAATGATAATTACCAAAGGTAACCAAGCGCGACGCAATTATAGCGCTAATGCAACACAAATACAACAACCAACATGCGAGGTCCAATATGAAAGTCGAGAAAGTTAAAGAAATGATGGATGCCTGCTACATGGCAAAGCGGGTGCGGGACATGCTGCCGGAGCTTCCGGAGGGCGTGGCACCTTCCTACATCAAGTATCTGGATGTGATTCACAAGCTGGAACAGAAGAACGGAAAGGTCCGGATTTCCGATATCAGCGATGCTTTGAAGCTTCCGCGGCCGGGCGTCACCCGGACCATCAAGAAGATGGAAGAGAAGGGGTACGTACGGAAGACGATTTCCCGGGAGGATGCCCGGATTACTTATATTGAAATTACGGAGGTGGGAGCGGCGCTGACGGAGAAGTACAATCATAAGTATTTCTCAGAGCTTGCCGAAAGCATCCAAAATATATCCGAAGAGGAAGCGGACTGCATGATTGTCGCCATTGAGAAACTGTACCGAATTATGTGTGAAAGAAGGGGATATTTTGAATAGTATGAACGGAGATTTTACAAAGGGGAGCATCAGCAAGAAGCTGGTGGCTTTTATGCTTCCGGTGCTGGGCGCGCTGGTGCTGCAGGCGGCATACGGTGCCGTGGATTTGCTGGTGGTGGGCCGGTTCGGAACTACATCCGGACTTTCGGCGGTATCTACCGGAAGCCAGGTGCTGAACCTGGTCACATTTGTGATTACTCAGCTGGCCATGGGCATCACCGTGCTGATTGCCCGGTATATCGGGGAGAAAACACCGGAGAACATCGGGCCCCTGATCGGCGGCGCCACGGTGGTTTTTGCCGTTATGTCCGTGGTTCTTTTTATCGGGATGGTATTCTTTCCGTATCCCATTTCCAAAATCATGCAGGCACCGGCGGAAGCGCTGGACCTGACTGCCAAATACGTGCGCATCTGCGGTGCCGGAATTATTTTTATCGTGGCGTATAACGTGCTGGCAGCCATCTTCCGAGGCTTGGGAGACAGCAAATCCCCGCTGCTCTTTGTGGCGGTGGCCTGCCTGGTGAACGTGGCGGGGGACCTCCTTCTGGTGGCTGGACTCCGAATGGACGCCGCCGGGGCCGCTTTGGCCACCGTATTCGCCCAGGGCGTCAGTGTGGTGTTCGCGCTGGTTTTGCTAAAAAAAAGAAATCTTCCCTTCCGCATCACCCGAGGGGACTTCCGGCTGAACCGGCAGTGCCGGAGAGCGCTGAAGATCGGCTGCCCGCTGGCACTCCAGGAATTTCTGACCCAGCTGTCCTTCTTGGCGCTGTGCGCATTTGTAAACCGCCTGGGGCTGGAAGCATCCTCCGGATACGGCGTGGCCTGCAAGGTGGTTAACTTTGCTATGCTGATTCCCAGTGCCCTGATGCAGTCCATGGCCTCCTTCGTCTCCCAGAACGTGGGCGCCGGCGACGAGAAGCGGGCCTCCAAAGCCATGTTCACCGGCATCCGAATCGGCCTGGCCGTGGGATGTGTGGTATTCCTGGTTGTGTTCTTTAAAGGAAACCTGCTCACCGGGATTTTCACCGAAGATGCGGGCGTTGTTCAGCGAGGATACGAATACCTGAAAGGATTTGCGCCGGAGACCATCCTTACCGCGGTGCTGTTCAGCATGATCGGTTATTTCAACGGACATGACAAGACCCTGTGGGTCATGACACAGGGCCTCATACAAACATTATTGGTGCGGCTTCCGCTCGCCTATTACATGAGCATCCAGCCTGACGCCAGCCTTACCCGAATCGGTTTGGCGGCTCCGGTGGCAACCTTTGTTGGAATTATTCTTAATGTGCTTTTCTACCGGAAACTAAAGCATCGTAAAGCAATGCCGGAACTGCTGCTCAAGAATTAATCCGTCAGCTTTTTCTGGAAATTTCCGTACACCTTGGTGCCTTCCGTCACGATGACAAAGGCATTCGGATCGATTCCCCACACCAGGCTCAGCAGCCGTTCGATTTCGTATTTGGAAATCATGGTCACCAGAATGTAGGAATCCTCTTTCGTGTAGGCACCCCGTCCGGTCCAGTCGGTAACACCCCGTTCCATTTCGGTGAGGATTACGTCGGAGATGCCCGAGTTCTTGGTGAAAATCATCACCTGCACGTTGATGTTCTGGATGAACATCCGGTCCAGGAATACAGCCAGAATCGTGGTGTAGATCAAGGAATAGATGACCACTTCCACGTTAAAGATGAAGAGGCAGACGCCGTAGATAAAAACATTCATGATGATGCTGATAATTCCGACTTTGGCATTGGGGTGGCGAATGGCCATGCATACGCCGATGATATCCTGCCCGCCACCGGAGGAACCGCCGCGCATCACCATGCCGGCGCCGCTTCCGGCAATGACGCCGCCCACGAAGCAGGCCGCCAGGGTATCGTGCATAATCGGTGTGGTCGGAACGGGAACCAATGCCAGGGCCAGAGAGGCGATGCCAATGGACACCAGGGATTTGAAGCAGAATTCTTTTCCCACCACCTTATAAGCGACAAAGAACAGCGGCACGTTCTCCAGGAAGTAGATGACACCCACCAGGTCAAAGCCGGCCGGAACCGGAATGTGCAGCGCGTTGACGCACAGGAGGCGCAGCAGCTGCGCCAGTCCCATAAAACCCCCGTTGTACAGTCCCAGCGGGGTGACAATCATATTGACGCCGATGGCGAAGAGGATATTTCCGCCCACCATCCAGGCGTTCTGTTCAACAAAATGACGATATTTCGATGGAATCCGGCTATTCGGTTTCATTTTCCAAATCCTCCTGATCTAAAGCGTGGGAAACGGATAGTAGGTTTTTCGCCTCTCGGCTAGCGGAAGTGTAATGATCCGCCACATAGTTTTTGAAAGTGAGATAGATTCCTCTCAGTTTGCGTTTTTTAGGATATGCCAAGACAGTGTGAAACGTCTGATTTGGTTCAATTCGAAGCGCAGCAATTTCATCGCTTTCCAGTGTGCGGGCAACCTGTTCTGTGGCTAAAACAACACCTACACCGTCTTTAATCATTTCCATCATAATTTGTGTTTCTTTGGTGTTCATAAAAGAAACATTGAATGGCATATTATATCTATCGTACAGAATTTTCATTTCCCGATAGAAGTGAGAGTCTTCTTCGCCGGTCAACAGGGGAAAATCACCTAACGCTTGAACCGGAATCGTACCGCCTTGAATGCGATTGCATTTGCGTTGAATTAACAGATAGAGATTTTCCTTGTCCAAAGTGATAAAATCGAGGCTTTCCGGAATGTTCCCCGGCTTGATTTTGACAATGGCAAAATCCAAGTCTCCGGATTCCAGGCGTTCAAAAGCCTGATAGTTGTCAATGGTTTTCATATTTCCGAATACTTTGTAGTCCCCCGCAAAGAAAGATGTCAATATGTGCTGTAGGGGTGATGCGCTGTAGAACGGAAAGACGCCAATCCGGAGGATGGGTGTTTCGTCCGGGTTTCCCAAGTCAAATGCACTCCGAAGATCATCTACCGCACCAATGATCTTCTCACCGTATCGGCAGAATTTTTCGCCTTCCGGAGTTAGTGTGACTCCTTGTGGTGTGCGGCAAAAAAGCTGAACTTGAAGTTCTTCCTCTAACGCTTTAATTTGATGCGTGATTGCCGGTTGGGTAATGTACAGTTTCCGAGCTGCTTTCGAGAAGCTCTTTTGCTTCGCAATTTCAAGTGCGTAGTACACCTGTCTGATTTCCATAACTCTTTCCATTGTGAACGGTATCGAATAACAAAGTTAATTATACAATAATTCATGCAAAAATAACCTCTTATGTTGTCGAAATTTTCCGATGATATAGGGGGTATTATTTTTATTAATCGCTGTATTAGTTCAAGGCATTTCCTCCCGATACACAAAGGATAGTACAATCATGACTAGATTAAAGAGAGAAAGGAGATGAGAGATATGAATTGTTTTCTTGAAGAGGCGTTGAGCATTCAAGATGAGATTATTTCCAATCGTCGTCATATTCATCGACGACCGGAACTGGGCTTCAATCTTTCGGAAACCATAGAGTTCGTGGCGACACAATTGGAATCCTACGGCTGCTTTCCCGAGAAGCTAGGCGGTGGTCTTACCTGTACGATTGGAACCGGAACAGGCCCGGTGATTCTTTTGCGGGCAGATATGGATGCTTTGCCGCAGCAGGAAGATTCGGGAGTGGAATATTCCAGTGAAAAAGATGGAATATGTCACAGCTGTGGGCATGATTGTCATACGGCGATGCTTTTGGGCGCAGCCAAAATTTTGAAGAAACATGAATCGGAACTGAAAGGAACGGTGAAGTTCATGTTCCAACCGGCGGAGGAATTGTTGCAGGGATCTCAACGCATGATTGACGAAGGAATATTGGAGAATCCGAAAGTAGATGCCGCGATGGGATTCCACATTAATACCGGGCGATGCGGAAATTACGATTTGCATCCGGGCACCATCGTTTTCGCAGAAGGGCAGATGATGCCTTCGGGAGATGAATTCTGCATTCATGTTTCCGGACGTTCCGCTCACGGATCCTGTGCGTATCAGGGTGTTTCTGCAGTGAACATTGCATCGAATATCGTAATGGCGTTGCATCAAATGCCAATTATGGAAACGGCATTTAACGATGATGTGATTCTATCCATCGGCAGTGTGACATCCGGAAGTGCCAGCAACATCATTCCGGACAGTGCGGAAATTCTTGGAAACGTTCGTGCTTTTAGCCGTGAGAAAAGGGAATTTCTAAAACGTCGGATAGAGGAGATTTCTTCCGGAATTGCGGCGGTTTGGCGAGGAACTGCTGTTACGGAATACCGGGTGGGAGTTGCTCCGAATGTAAATGACAGAGAACTTACGAAAGAAATGAAAGGGTATATTGAAGAGGTTGCAAAGAAGGTGGAGATAATTAAGCCGATTTCAGGATCGGAAGATTTCGCAAATCTGGGAATGTACATCCCAACCTTCTATGCAAATGTATGTGCCGGATCACCGGAAGATGGATATGAATATTCCATGCATAATCCGAAGATGCGGATTGATGAGAGAGCATTGCCTTACGGCACGGCAGCGCACTGTCAATGTGCATTTGAATATCTTGCGCATCACACGAAATAGAAATAATTAATTAGGATAACGAAAAGGAGAACAACTATGAATGGGTTATATGCATTAACGATAATCCTCGTGGTATATGCAATCGGTGATTTCATTGCCACGAAGAGCAAAGCAATTATTTCGATGCTGTTTGTAGCATCGATTCTGTTTGCCATCGGATTCTGGAACGGACTTCCGGCAACAATTTTTCAGGATTCCACACTTCAACTTTTTGCCAGCGTGACAGTGGGACTGATGCTGGTGCATATGGGTACGACCATCAAGTTAAAGGAACTGGTTGCGGAATGGAAAACTGTAGTTCTGGTACTGTGTTCCACCATTGGAATCTGTCTGGGTGTTTATTTCATTGGACAGTTGATTATTGAGCGATATGAAGCACTGATTGCAGCGCCGATTGTAGGCGGCGGAGTTGTGGCATTTCTGGTAATGTCAGAGGCTCTTCAGAAGGCAGGGGCGAACGTCGTGCTGTTCGGATCTATGGTTCTGATTCTTCAGGGCGTAATCGGATTCCCGATTGCATCTATTCTTTGCAAGAAGGAAGCATTGCGTTTAAGGGGGATGATTCGAAATGGGCAGCTCATCGCCGATGCTGTAGAAGGCGCGACCGGAGAAACCAAGAAATCCAGACTAAAGTTCATCCCGGATGTTCCGGAGAAATACAGAGGTGCGAATTTCATGCTGGCAAAGCTTGCTGTTGTGGCTTGCTTGGCACAGTATCTTGCAAATCTTACCGGAAACAAGGTAAATATGCTGGTAATTTGCCTGCTGCTTGGAGTGCTTTTCCACGAATTCGGATTCTTGGAAGAAGGCGCGATGGAGAAGGCGAATGGATTTACTTTTGTAATCGGCGCTGTACTGACAAACGTATTCGCCAATTTGGCCAATACTACGCCGGGTCAGTTGGTGTCCATGATTAAACCGATGATTATCATCTTTGTAATCGGTCTGGCAAGCTGCGCATTGATTTCCATCATCATCGGAAAAATCTTCGGGGAGAGTTGGTACATGTCCTTCGCTCTTGGTGTAACCGCATTGTTCGGTTTCCCGGGTACTTACATCGTTCCGAGTGAAGTTGCCAAAGCAGTGGGAGAAACGGAAGAAGAGCAGCACATCATCTTGCAACACATCATGCCGAGAATGCTGATTGCCGGAATGGTCTCCGTTTCGATTGTATCGGTACTCTTTGCAGGAGTCATGGTCAACTGGATTTAGCCATTTACAATTACCTATCATACAATAACTTACATCGAAAAGAAGTGAGGATGCGAAATGCTCCTCGCTTCTTTTCTTATACTCTTGCAACTTCCCAAATGATTGGGTACAATAACTTGTTACAATATGAATAAGGAGGAAAGATATGAAGAACCATACATTGCCCACCGGGTATTTGCTGAAGCGGTTCATGCCGTATTTCAGCTCTTATAAAAAGATTTTTATTTTTGACCTGATCTGTGCCGCCTTCACCAGCGTCTGCGATCTGGTGCTGCCGGTCATCATCCGGTTTATCACCAACACGGTGTCGTACCATCCGGCCGACCTCACCATCAACATGGTGGTGCGCCTGTCTGCGCTGTATCTGGTACTCCGCGGGGTGGACGTGCTGTCCAACTACTACATGCAGAACACGGGTCATGTCATGGGCGCGCTGATTGAGACGGACATGCGGCGAGACCTGTTCCGCCACTTCCAGGAACTGTCCTACTCCTACTACAGCGAGAACAAAATCGGCCAGCTGGTTTCCCGAATCACCACGGATCTGTTCGACATTGCGGAATTCGCCCACCACTGTCCGGAAGAGTATTTCATCGCGGCGGTTAAAATCATCATTTCGTTCGTCATACTGATCCGGGTGAATGTGCCGCTGACATTGGTGCTTTTCGCCATGATTCCGCTGATGATCTATTTCGCCATGAAGTATCGGACCAAGATGCGTTCCGCCTTTAAGCTGCAGCGGAGCCAGCTGGGTGAAGTAAACGCCCATGTGGAGGACAGCCTGCTGGGAATCCGGGTGGCCAAATCCTTTGCCAACGAGGATATTGAAAAAGAAAAGTTCAGTGAGGGAAATGCCAAGTTCCTGGATGCCAAGCGCATCGGTTACAAGAACATGGCGGGATTCCGAAGCGTGACCCGGCTGTTCGACGGGTTGATGTACGTGATGATCGTGCTTCTGGGTTCCATTTCTCTGATCAAAGGCGCTATCACCGCCGGTGATTTCATCGCATATCTTCTTTATGTAAACATGCTGCTGGAAGCCATCCGCCGAATTGTGGAATTCACGGAGCAGTTCCAACGGGGCATTACGGGAATTGAGCGGTTCGTGGAAGTGATGGACGAACCGGTAGAGGTGGATGATGCGCCGGATGCGGTAACACTGGGACCGCTGAAGGGTGAGGTGGATTTCAAGGATGTGTCCTTCCGCTATAACGACAGTGAGGAAATCCTGAACCGCATCAACCTGCACATCCGTGCAGGAGAGAACATCGCATTGGTAGGACCTTCCGGTGCGGGAAAAACCACCTTCTGCAACCTGATTCCGCGATTCTACGATGTTACATCCGGAAGCATTTCCGTGGATGGGGTGGACATCCGGAAGGCGAAGATTCAGTCCCTCCGTTCCCAGATTGGAATGGTGCAGCAGGACGTATACCTGTTCTCCGACACCATTGCGGGAAATATCGAGTACGGCCGTCCCGGTGCCACTCGGGAGGAAATTATTGCGGCGGCAAAATTAGCCGGTGCCGATGATTTTATCCGGGAAATGCCGGACGGGTACGACACCTATGTGGGAGAGCGGGGAACGAAGCTTTCCGGCGGCCAGAAGCAGCGAATCAGTATCGCTCGGGTATTCCTGAAGAACCCGCCGATTCTGATTCTGGATGAGGCCACTTCGGCATTGGACAACGAAAGCGAGCGTCTGGTGCAGTCTTCTCTGGCAGAACTGGCCAAGGGAAGAACCACGCTGACCATCGCCCACCGTCTGACCACTATCAAGAATGCGGATCGAATCATCGTTCTGACAGAGAACGGCATTCAGGAAGAGGGTAGCCACGATGAGCTGATGGCAAAGGACGGATTGTACGCCCACATGTATCACATGTATGAACTGTAGGATCTGAGGGATTCTTCAAATCGCCTTTAGGAGGGAAGAATCTTTCCGTAAGGATCCATGAGGACGGTGCGAACGTCTCCGGGGCCGAATATTTTCTGCGCACGGAAGGTGCCGTCTCCCAAATATTGAATACGGATATAATCCGCATCCGTTAACTCGGTGCGGAGTTCCACGCTGTAGATGCCCAATGCCTCGCATTGGGCATCTTTGTTGTATTCGATGTAGTAAAGGTACTCCCGGTTGCGGCTGTAAATATCCACGCCCTGATTGTGAGGACCGAACAGGGCTTCGTTCTGCTCGTTCAGCACCCACCATTTGTGCCGATAATCCATCACCAGGACGAATCCGTTGGCCATGTAGTAGAGGTCCGGGTAGATGCAGGGAATGATTTCCTTTCCCGTTTCGTCACACAACCCGAAAAGGTCATAATCCGTTCCACCGGGGATGACCTTTCGAATGCCGGTCCGGTAGATTTCCTTCTCCGTGGAAAACAGTTCGATATCGTTATAGATGGGCGGAATGAGGGTGCCGCCGTCTTCGTCCAACAGGGAAACGAACTGCTCTTCGGTTTCCTCATTTCGAATTACTTTGCGGAAGTGCCGGGTGGTGGGAACCCGTTCCGTAGAAATTCGGCGGAAGGGGGATTCATCCGGAACGGCGGTGGACTGAATTCCATAGCCGCCCTCTTCCGATGAAATGATGTATTGCCGGAGCAGCCGGTTTTCCGGATGGAAGAAGGCATCGGAAAAGGACAGGCAGAGCATGGGCTCTTCTCCCATCAGCACGTAGAAATCGTGGAGTTCCATTCCGGCGCAGTCCGTCAGCCCATCGAAAGACGAAAGCCCCGAGGGTTCGCCGGACGCAGCGGTCGGACCGATTCTGATTTTACAGTGGTCGGAATCCTTGTACCAGATGAGAAGGGATTTGGACCCGAATTCCAGGACGTGAATCCCTAGGTATGCGTCGGTTCGCCAAGCGGTGAGGCGGCATCCCTCCAATGCGCGAAAGGCTTCTTCCGCACCGTGACGGATGTGGGAGTAGCCGGAATATTCTTTTGCAAAAAGCTGATTGTAGTCGTAATTCATGGTATTTCTCCTTACCCGGATTGTACCATATTTAACGAAAAAATTAAATTCTATCAAATTAGTAGGAATTGCTTGATTTCCTAGTGACCCGGTGGTATTTTAAATAGGTAAGTTTGAAAGGAGGATAGGCAGATGATGGTTTCGACAAAGGGCCGATACGCACTGGTGGTGCTGACGGACCTGGCAAAACATCAGGAGGATGGTTTCGTTTCTCTGTCCGAGGTGGCGGAGCGGCAGAAATTATCCCTGAAATATCTGGAAATCGTGGTGGCCATGATGAACAAGGGCGGTCTGCTGAAGAGTTGCCGGGGAAAGAACGGCGGCTATCGGCTGAAAAAAGAACCTTCGGAGTACAGCATCAACGAGATCCTTCAGTTGACCGAGGGGAACCTGGCGCCGGTGGACTGCGTGAAGAACAGCGAGGTGGATTGTGCCAATTCGGATGGATGCATTACGCTTCCGCTGTGGATTGGGCTGGACCGGCTGATTTCCAATTACCTGGAGAACATCACCTTGCAGGATCTGCTGGACGGAAACCGAGAGAAGATTCTGGATATTAAAAAATAGGTGAGGATTCGTTAATTCCTATTGACTTAATAGGGATTATATGGTACTTTTAATTCGACATACAAAGAATACACATACTATATTTTATAGAGGGAGGGTTCTATGAGAGTATATGCAGATAACGCAGCGACTACTTATATCAGTGAGACGGCGTTGAACACGTTAATGGATTGCTTGAAGAATTACAACAGCAACCCGAACAGCCTCCATACCGAGGGTCAGATTACCGCAGAGAAGCTGGCAGAGTCCAGAGAGAAGGTAGCAAAAGCTATCAATGCGGCAAATCCAAATGAAATTTATTTCACTTCCGGCGGAAGCGAAGCGGACAATCAGGCGCTCCTGTCCGCAGCCAGAGTGCTGAAGGACAAGGGTAAGAAGCATCTGGTGTCTTTGAACATCGAGCACCATGCGATTCTCCATACTTTGAAGAAACTGGAGAAAGAGGGCTTCGAGGTCACACTGCTGGCTCCGGAGAGCAACGGCATTGTAGACGTGAACAAGGTGCGGGATGCCATTCGCGAAGATACCGCATTGGTATCCATCATGTTCGCCAATAACGAAATGGGCGCCATTCAGCCGATTCCGGAAATCGGTGCCATCTGCAAGGAGAAGGGCGTTCTGTTCCACACCGATGCGGTTCAGGCAGCGGCACACTTGCCGATCGATGTACAGGCGATGAACATCGACATGCTGTCCATGTCGGCGCACAAGTTCCACGGACCGAAGGGCGTGGGCGTTCTGTATGCCCGCAACGGAGTTCGTCTGGTAAACGTGATTGAGGGCGGTGCTCAGGAGAGAGGAAAGAGAGCCGGCACCTGCAACGTTCCGGGAAATGCCGCTCTGGCAGCAGCTCTGGAAGAGGGCGTTGCCAACATGGAAGCGAACGCGAAGAAGACTGCAGCGCTGCGGGATCGTCTGATTCAGGGCTTGAGCGATATTCCGCATTCCAAGCTGAACGGCGATCCGGTGAAGAGACTGCCGGGAAATGTAAACTATTCCTTCGAAGGTGTAGAGGGTGAATCCCTGCTTTTGGCTCTGGACGAGGAAGGCATTCGCTGCTCCTCCGGATCCGCATGTACCAGCGAGTCTTTGGATCCGAGCCATGTGCTGATGGGAATGGGCGTTCCGGTAGAGGCGGCTCACGGTTCCCTGCGTTTCAGCCTGAACGAAGAGAATACAGAAGAAGAAGTAGACTACATCATCGAGAAGGTGCACGAGATTGTGGCGCTTTACAGAAAGATGTCCCCATTCTGGGAAGAGTTAGAGAAGGGAGAAAGAGAACATGTTATATAGCGAAAAGGTAATGGATCATTTCAAGAATCCAAGAAACGTTGGTGAAATCGAAGATGCAGACGGCGTGGGTGAAGTTGGAAATCCGGTCTGTGGTGACATCATGAAGATGTACCTCAAGATTGAGAACGACGTTATCGTGGATTGCAAGTTCAAGACCTTCGGATGCGGTTCCGCCATCGCCACCAGCTCCATGGCTACCGAGCTGATTAAGGGCAAAACCGTTCAGGAAGCGCTGGAGCTGTCCAATAAGGCTGTAGTGGAAGCGTTGGATGGACTTCCTGCAAGAAAGATTCACTGCTCCGTACTGGCAGAAGAAGCGATCAAATCCGCACTGGTTGATTACTACACCAGAAAGGGTCTGGAACTTCCGGAGGAAATCAAGGATTTCAAGCCGCACGAAGAGTAATTAATGATTAGATAAAGACCTGCAGTCGGGATGATATCGGCTGCAGGCTTTTGTTTTTTAGATAGGATTCACATTCCCGCCGGCGGACTGTGTTAGAATATTTAGAAATGTGTGGCAATGTTTGGGAGCTTAGAGAAAACGAGGTAAATTGATATGTCACAGAAACGCGTAATGAAATTGGCAACGAGAGGAAAGAGATTCGGTGCCGGACTGATTGATTCGGTGCCGGTGGCTTTCATCACCCTTCTATTCTTTGGGCAGGTTATCACCGGCGTGATAAGCCTGATCGAGGATGCCATGAACAGCATCTCCGGATACGGATCCTACTATAGCAATCAGCCTTACGTGACAGGCGGAGTATCGTACCCATCCGTAATCATCATTTTGATGCTGATTTTCTTGGGCGCGGAGCTGTATTTCTTCTCCCGTTCCCAGACCATCGGAAAGGCCATTCTGGGTTTGAGAGTAGTGGATGCCCGAACCGGTCGTCCCGTTGGATTTGCGAAAATGCTTTTGCGGGAAATTATCGTAAAAAAGGCATCATCGTCGGTCCTGTGGCTGGGTTACATTTGGATTCTGATTGATAAATACAACCGCGGTTGGCACGACAAAATTCTGGATACGTATGTAATTGATGAGAAGCCGTCGGTTCCGCAGAAGACGTTTGTGGACTTTACGGAAGATAATCCCAACGGCGGAGACGCTTCGGAAACGGCACAGGAACCGGTTCGCGCTCCGGAGGAAACTGTGGCGCAAGCGCCGACGGAAGCCGATGATTCGAGAATGGAGATTCTGCAGAATTTACAAAACGCAGTGAAGCCGGCAGCACCGGAGACGGAGCGGGTTGCAACGCCGGAAACGCCGGACGAATCGGTGGAAATTCCGGAAACGCCGGAACCTGAAAAAAACCTGACAGAACCTGATTTTACTTCTACACAAGAAGAAGAAAAAGTGCTATAATCTACTAGGTTTATATTAAGGAGGGAACATGAAGACAGTACTCAGAGGCGGAAAACTATATAAAGACGGAGCACTGACGGATAACGGTTCTTTTGAAATTAGCGATGTTACCAATATGAATGAATGTGACGAAAAGAGAGTTATCGAACTCGATAACTCTTTTATTTTGCCATCTTTCTGTGATGTGCATGTCCATTTCAGAGAACCGGGATTCGGATACAAGGAGACCATCCGGCAGGGAAGCCTGGCCGGAGCCAGAGGCGGATACACGGTGGTGGGCACCATGCCGAACCTGAAGCCGGTACCTTGCGATATGGACTCGCTCCGGGTGCAGCAGGAAATCATCGATCGGGATGCGGTGATTCAAGTAATCCCATACGGTACCATTACCAAGGATCAGTCCGGTACCGGAACTCTTTCGGATATGGAAGGTATGGCGAATCACGTGCTGGCCTTTTCCGATGACGGCAAGGGCGTGCAGGATGATGGCTTGATGCGGGAGGCCATGAACGTGGCAAAGAGCCTGAACAAGCTGATCGTGGCACATTGCGAAGATGAATCCCTTCTTCGGGAAGGTAAAGTGCGGGAAAGCGAATGGCGGCAGATTGAGCGAGATCTGAAGCTGGCGGATGAAACCGGCTGCGGATACCACGTATGCCATATTTCCTGCAAGGAAAGCGTGGAAGTGATTCGGGATGCGAAGAAAAGCGGCGTGAACGTCACCTGCGAAACCGCTCCCCACTACCTGGTGCTGGATACCGAAGATGTGCAAAAGGGCATTGCGGAGAATCCGGAGGCCGGCGGCCGTTTCAAGATGAACCCGCCGATCAAGGAGCCGGAAGACCGGAAAGCCATGATTGAAGGTGCGCTGGACGGCACGGTGGACATGATTGCGACGGATCACGCACCCCACAGCGCGGAAGAGAAGTCCAAGGGTTTTGAAAAGAGCCTGAACGGAATCACCGGACTGGAATGCGCGTTCCCGGTTCTGTACACCGGACTGGTGCGTCCGGGCGTGATGACTTTGGAGCGTCTGGTGGAAATGATGGCAATCGCACCGCGGAAACGCTTCGGACTTCCGATGGGCGACGGTTACGTAGTGATGGATCTGGAGAACCTGTACGTTCTGGACAGCAGCCGGTTCTTGTCCATGGGCAAGTGCACACCGTTTGACGGCCGGACGGTATACGGGAAGACACAGATGACCTTCCGGAACGGAAAGATTGTCTACGAGGTATAGAATATGAAGAGAGATAAAAGCACGATTTTGGAGAATCAGATGCTGGCGGACGGCATCTATAAAATGATATTGGAGACGCCGGAGTGCGCATTTACGGCTCCGGGACAGTTTGCCATGCTGGAGGTTCCGGAGAAATTCCTGCGGAGACCGATTTCGGTCAGCTCCTACGACAGCGATCGCTACGTTCTGATTTATAAGGTGGTTGGAGACGGAACGAAGAAGTTGAGCCGGATGGAGCCGGGAGAGAAGATTTCCTCTCTCACCGGTCTGGGAAACGGTTACGATGTGGATGCCATTCCGGACGGATGCACTTTGATTGGGGGCGGTATCGGAATTCCGCCGATGCTGGGACTGGCCAAGAGCCTGGTCATCGCCGGAAAAAAATGTCGGGTGATTCTTGGTTTTAATACGGCCAACGAGATTTTCCTGGTAGATGAATTTAAGAATTTTACGGACGACATTACGGTGATGACGGCGGATGGTTCTTACGGACAGAAGGGCTTCGTCACCGATGCCTTCGACACTTTGGATTACGCCTGTGCCTGCGGACCGCTGAAGATGCTTCAGGCGCTGGACGGAAAGGTTCGGAAGGGACAGTTCAGCTTGGAAGCGCGCATGGGCTGCGGCTTCGGCGCTTGCATGGGCTGTTCGATTCAGACAAAAGTAGGATCCCAGCGGGTGTGCAAGGAAGGCCCGGTATTTGATAAGGAGGTGCTGCTATGGGAAACCCTGTAGATATGAGCATAGAACTCGCCGGTGTTCGGCTGCAGAATCCGGTGATGCCGGCCAGCGGAACCTTTGGCTACGGTCAGGAATACAAGGATGTCTTTGACCTGAATAAGCTGGGTGCCCTGGTGACCAAGAGTATTACGAAGGAACCGCGCTACGGAAACGAGCTGCCGCGAATTGCGGAGTGCACCAGCGGAATGCTGAATTCCATCGGCCTTCAGAATCCGGGACTGGAGCATTTCCGGGAAGTGGATCTGCCGGAGCTTCGGAAGATTTATCAGGGACCGATTGTAGCGAATATCAGCGGTTTCAGCGTGGATGAGTACCGGGAGGTCGCTGCGCAGGTGGACCGGGAAGAGCAGGTGGAGATCCTGGAAATCAACATCAGTTGCCCGAACGTGGATCACGGCGGTTCCGCCTTCGGTTCAGATCCGAAGCTGTCGGAAGAGATTACCCGGGCGGTTCGGGATGTGACAAAAAAACCTATTTTTATGAAGCTGACACCGAATGTGCTGGACATCACCGAGATTGCGAAGGCGTGCGAGAGCGGCGGCGCTGACGGCATCAGCTTGATCAATAACTTCAAGGCCATGCGAATTGACCTGAAGACCCGGAAGACCATTACGTCCAAGACGTATGCCGGCCTGTCCGGCCCGGCGATTCGTCCGATTGCCATGCGCATGGTGAACGAAGTGTACCACGCATGCAAGCTGCCGATTATCGGAATCGGCGGAATTTCCTGCGCGGATGATGTGCTGGAAATGATTATGGCAGGCGCGACGGGAATCGAAATCGGTTCCGCCAATCTGGTGGATCCGTGGACATGCCAGAAGACCATCGATGCACTGCCGAAGAGAATGAAGGAGCTTGGAATCCGTAACCTGGAAGAAATCAGAGGAGTAGTATAGAGATGACACCAACAATTATGATTGCGTTGGATTTTCCAACCGGACAGAAAGCGCTGGAGTTCTTGGATCAATTCCAAGAGCCGGTATTTGTAAAGGTGGGCATGGAGCTGTATTACAGCGAAGGTCCGTCCATCATCGAAGAAATCAAGAAGCGGGGCCATCGGATTTTCCTGGACCTGAAGCTTCACGATATTCCGAACACCGTAAAGAGCGCCATGAAAGTACTGGCGAGACTGGGTGTGGATATGACCAACGTTCACGCCGCCGGCGGCATTAAGATGATGCAGGCCGCGAAAGAAGGACTGATGGAAGGCGTTCAGGAGCGGGGCGGCTCGGAGATTCCGATGCTGATTGCCGTAACTCAGCTCACCTCCACCGATGAGGAGATGATGCACCGGGAACTTCTGGTGAACGGTGAAATGGAAGACGTGGTTGTTCATTATGCAGAAAATGCTCGGAAAGCCGGTCTGGACGGAGTGGTTTGCTCCGCCTGGGAATCCCCGATGATTCATGAACGGGTGGCTTCCGATTTTCGGACGATTACACCGGGAATTCGTCTGGCAGGAGATGCCAAAGGAGACCAGAGCCGTGTGGCAACGCCGGCAAAGGCTAAAGCTTTGGGATCGGACTATTTGGTTATTGGAAGAAGTATTACAAAGGCAGCCGACCCGGTCGCTGCATATGCGAGATGTAAGGAGGACATGGGAAATGAGTAAGGAAATTGCAAAAGGTCTGTTGAAGATCCAGGCTGTTTTTCTGAGACCGAACGAACCGTTCACTTGGGCCAGCGGAATCAAGAGCCCGATTTACTGCGACAACCGTCTGATTCTGACGGATCCGGAAGTTCGGAACACCGTAGAGAATGAAATGGCCAGAGTGGTAAAAGAAAAGTATCCGGAATGCGAGAAGCTGATGGGAACCAGCACTGCCGGAATTGCCCACGCCGCAATTGCCGCACATATTCTGGACATGCCGATGGGCTACGTTCGCGGAAGCGCAAAATCCCATGGCCGGAACAATAGAATCGAAGGAAAGCTGGAAAAGGGAGATAAGGTAGTCGTTATCGAGGACCTGATTTCCACCGGCGGTTCCTCCATCGAGGTCGTAGAAGCTTTGAGAGAAGCCGGAGCAGATGTCCTTGGCGTAATCAGTATTTTTACCTACAACACCAAAAAGGCAGACGAGAAGTTTGCGGAAGCGAATGTGGAGAAGTACAGCCTGTGCAGCGTGGAAACCATGATCGACACAGCGGTAGAAGAAGGTTACATTCAGGCAGATGAAGGAGAGGGAATCATTTCATGGCTAAGAGAGATCTAATCAACATTACGGACCTGACCCAGGAAGAAGTTGGCGAGATTCTGGATCTGGCAGACGACATGGTTGCGCATCCGGAGAAATATTACGAGGAATGCGCCCATAAGAAAATCGCTACGTTATTCTACGAACCGAGTACCCGGACGAGACTGAGTTTCGAATCGGCGATGTTGGAACTGGGGGGTAATGTGATTGGTTTCTCCTCAGCGAGCACCAGTTCTGCGTCCAAGGGCGAAAGTGTCAGCGACACCGTGAAGGTGATCGAATGCTACGCGGACATTATCGCCATGAGACACCCGAAGGAAGGTGCGGCACTGGTGGCATCCAATGCTTGCAGCATTCCGGTCATCAATGCGGGAGACGGCGGACACTTCCATCCGACTCAGACGCTGACGGATCTGTTCACCATTCGGAAGGAATTCGGCCGAATCGACAATATTCGAATCGGATTCTGCGGCGACTTGAAGTTCGGCCGGACGGTGCACTCCCTGATTGAAGCCCTGCTTCGCTTCGAAGGGGTGGAAATCGTTCTCATCTCGCCGGATGAACTGAAGCTTCCGAAATACAACAAGGAAAGCATGACAGCGGCCGGCGTCAAATGGACGGAGACCGCCAGCCTGGAGGATGCGATTCCGGACCTGGACGTGCTTTACATGACCCGTGTTCAGCAGGAACGTTTCTTCAACGAAGAGGATTACATCCGTTTGAGGGATACCTATGTTCTGGATCGGGCCAAAATGAAGCTGGCCAAGGAAAAGATGATCGTTATGCATCCGCTGCCTCGTATCAACGAGATCTCCGTGGATGTGGACCGGGACCCGAGAGCGGTGTACTTCAAACAGGTGCGGAACGGCAAAGACGTTCGGAAAGCCCTGATTGCAACGCTGCTTAGATGGAAGGAGGAAATGTAATGAATATTGACGGTGTAAGCACCGGAATTGTTCTGGATCATATTCAGGCGGGCAAATCCCTGCTGATCTATCAACTCCTGGAGCTGGAGAATCTGGACTGCTCCGTTGCGGTGATTCAGAACGCACGGAGCGGAAAATACGGCAAGAAGGACATCATCAAAATCGATCAGCTGATCGACCTGGACTTCGATGTGCTGGGCTACGTGGACCCGAACATCACGGTGAATATCGTGAAGGACGGAAAGATGGTAGACAAGAAGCACATGGCATTGCCGGAACGACTGACCAACGTCATTCAGTGCAAGAATCCGAGATGCATCACGTCCATTGAGCGGGGTGTGCCGCAGCGGTTCCGCCTGGCGGATCCGGAGCGGAGAGTGTATCGCTGTGAATACTGCGATACGGAGCACGCAGCAAAGAAATGAAAAAATAAACCCGGAAATCCATTGCGAAAGCGGTGGATTTCCGGGTTTTTCATTCGTCCTATTCTTCCGAGTCCTTTTCATAAAGCGCCGCGTAGGTGGTCTCGATGCCGTCGGCGATAGCCTTGGCATTGCCGGACAGGTTGCTGTCAAAGCGTTGGTTATCGGATTCGTTGGAGATGAATCCCACCTCGATGATGCAGGACGGCATGGTGGAATACCGATTTTCGGAATAATTGTCGGAAGCATCCGGCAATGTGCCGGTGCCGATTTTTCGGTAGGTAAAACCTTCTTTCTCCAGATTGCGGAGAATGTTGTCCGCCAGAAGGGTGGCAGAGGAATTTCCGCCGGAGTGAATCCAGGCCTCCACGCCTTGTCCTTCTCCATCGGACTGATTCCGGTGGAGGGAAACCATCAGCTTTGCTTCTGCCTCGTTGGCCATCTCCGCCCGCTTCGGGCGGTCCACATTCACGTCATCCGTTCGGGACATCACCACTTTAAAGCGTTTTCGCCGGAGATATTTCCGAACCTTTAAAGCCAACTCCAGGGTGTCATCCTTTTCCTTGCGTCCCAAAGCCTCCGCCCCCGGATCCTCTCCGCCGTGACCCGCATCGATGAAGATGACACCGCGGGTCTGGAACAGGGTGAAGATGCCGCCGCCGGTGCTGAAGGAAAATCCCAAAATTCCGGCAAGAAAAACCAGGCAAACGGCCAAAGTAATCCGCCGCTTTCTCTTCTTGCGTTCTTTTTCTTTTCGCTTTCTCCGGAGAATAATCTGCCGGATTTCGTCGTCGGTAATCTGTACGGACATAAAATCTCCTGTGAAATATTATTTTTATAAAATCAGTACATATATTGTAGCTTGATTCGGTGAAGGTTTCAAGGATTCTCGGTAAAACCCGAGTTGCATATGATATCAAAAATGATATAATATATTCTGTATAATTAGTTAGAAAACTGTATAAACAGGAGTAGATATATGTATGCATTAACGGCAAAATCCATGAAATACATGGACGAATACACGATGGACAAGGGGGTTCCAAGTTCCGTGCTGATGGAAAATGCATCCCGAGGTGTGGTGAACGAGATTGCAGAGCGCTTTCCGGATACCAAGACGCGGGTTCTGGTTATGTGCGGACCGGGAAATAACGGCGGGGACGGAGTGTGCGCTGCACGTTGGCTCCTTCACTTGGGCTATTCCGTTACCCTCTATTTCGTGGGAGATCCCAGCCGTACGTCTAAGGAATTCCGGCGCCAGATTCGAATTATTTCCTCCATGTTCCCGGATTTGAAAATCTACGGAACGGGAGATGCGGCGGACAGCCTGAAGGCGCTGCGGTCGGAATACGATGTTCTGGTGGACGGTATTTTTGGAACCGGACTCAATCGCCGTTTCGGAAATAATTTTGTGAAGTTCCTGGAGTACGTGAATTCCAAGAAGGGCTACAAAGTGGCCATCGACATTCCATCGGGACTGAATGCCACCACCGGTCAGATTATGAACGCGGTATTCCGGGCCGACCTTACCGTAACCATGGGAAATTACAAGACCGGCCTGTTCTTCTGCGAAGGACGAAAGGTTTCGGGCGAGGTAAAAGTAGTGGACATCGGCCTGGCAAAGCGAGGATATCGGGATATTCCGGATCGGATTTTCGTATGCGACCGGGAGTTCTTCCGAAAAACCAAGGATATGGCGCTGATTCCGAGAACGGAGGTTTCCCATAAGGGCACCTACGGAACCGTGGGAATCGTGGTGAGCCCGGGTAGCATGATGGGGGCGGCGATGCTTTCGGCAAAAGCTTCCTACCGAGCGGGCTGCGGGCTGGTAAAGATTTTCTGCCCGAACAAATTCACCGGTTTCTTCAACGTGTCCATCCCGGAAGCGGTGGTGGTGCCGTACAAGACGGACGATGTGATTGGAGCGTTGGATGATTTTGTGGAAAGCGTAGACGTGGTCCTGGCGGGACCGGGCATGAAGGAAGATGCAACCGGACGCCTGATTGTCAAAGAAATCCTGGCACAGGAGACTCCGGTGGTGCTGGATGCAGGTGCACTGAACCTGATTTCCAAGAATCTGAAGCCATTCCGCAAAAGAAAATGCCCGTGCATCATCACGCCGCACGTGGGTGAGATGGCGCGGCTCTGCGGTGAGGACATCCAGGTGATTGAAAAAAATCGAATCGGCTTTACAAAGAAGTTCTCGGAGCTGTATCGGGTGAGCATGGTGGTGAAGTCCGACGTGTCGTTGGTTTCGCTGATTAAGGAAGATGGCACTCAGCGGCTGTACCTGAACGTCACCGGCAATTCCGGTCTGGCGACGGCGGGATCCGGGGATGTGCTCTCCGGGGTAATTGCATCCCTGATTGCTCAGGGCAATTCGGAGAACAACAGCTTGCTGTACGGCGTGATGATTCACGGCATGGCGGCGGACAAGTTCGCGGTGGACGAGGATTCCCGTCGGAAGATGATGGCCGGAGACATCGTGGAAAGTATTTTCTAAGGAGTTGTGAAATTTCTTTAAAAAATCACTTGCAGAAATAGATTGATGATGATACAATTACAATGTTATGGACGATTCTGTTCCATTTACATTCTGAGTACGGTAGGAGGTGAAATCGGAATATGGCACAGGTTATCGTTAGAGAAAACGAAAGCTTAGAGAGCGCTCTTAAGAGATTTAAGAGATCTTGCGCTCGCGATGGCGTTATGTCTGAGCTCAGAAAGAGAGAGCACTACGAGAAGCCAAGCGTAAAGCGTAAGAAGAAATCCGAAGCTGCTAGAAAGAAAGCCAGAAAGTATTAATCTGGTAAAGGAGGTATTCAATGGGTCTTAAGGAACAATTGCTTACCGATTATAAGGAAGCGATGAAGGCGCATGACAGCACCCGGAAGGAAACCGTTAATCTGATTCGTGCCGCGATTAAGCAACATGAAATCGATCAGCAGGTAACCCTGGAGGATGCCGACATCGTTCCGATTATTAAGAAACAGCTCAAGATGCGTACGGACGCGATTGCTGATTTCGAAAAGGCAGGAAGACAGGATTTACTCGATAGTTATAGAACAGAAATCGATATTCTGAAGCAGTATTTGCCGGAGGAAATGTCGGAGGAAACCGTTCGCGCCGCTGTGGAGCGAATTTGTGAAGAATCCGGATTGGACCGCTCGATGAAGAGTATGGGTCCGATGATGAAAGCCGCTATGGCAGAGCTGAAAGGCCAGGCAGACGGTGCTGTCGTCTCAAAGGTTGTTAAAGAATACTTAAGTGGTAAGTAGCTATCAGAAGGGGCTGCTGCACAGTTGTGCGGCGGTCTCTTTTTTATTTTTTGGGTTTCTCCGGCGTGCCGGGTGCCTGTGTTGGTGTCGGCTCTCTTCAGAGCCTTGTTTTTCCATCTGTCCATCATACGGGGGGCCGAAGTAAATGCCGTTTTTCCAGGTGGTCAATTTGTAAAAATGTCCATTACTATGGGTACATTATACGCACAACCTCTAATTCATGCTGCTTTCAAGAAATCGGAAGAAATTGACGACGAAACGCTCTCCCCCGAGGTTCCGTCGTCAATTTCCCCGCGGCCGCCGGGTAGATTAGAGTGAAATGCTCGGGTGAGAGGGTGGGATGAGGTCTCGAAAGCAGGAAATTCGGGTTGGAAGAAGCGATTTTGAATCTCTGCCGAACTTGTATTGGAGCTATTTGGACAGAAAATAACTAGATTGACGACAGACGGTTCAGGAGCGGGGGTCTGTCGTCAATTTTTGGTAGGCCGAATGTAGATTAGAGCGGCAGACATGAGGAAAAGATTAGAATTGACGACGAAAGGAGGGAAATGTGGGTGTTCGTCGTCAATTCTTTCCTTTAAGAATTACAATCATGAGAAGAGATGCACGAAGGGCGGAGAAGTTCTTTCGTGCCTCTCTTTTCATCTGAGTGTGTCCCGGGTGTAACCCGGGGCACTGGTTAAGTGGCCGCCGACTTTGCTCCCCGCCGCCCGCAAAGGCTTACGGCTTCGTTTCGGGGAGCAAAATCTTCACAGAGGGCGGCGGCGGAAATCGCTTTATTGCCGGCTCGCCGGCCGCGGACTTTGCTCCCCGCCGCCCGCAAAGGCTTACGGCTTCGTTTCGGGGAGCAAAATCTTCACAGAGGGCGGCGGCGGAAAACGTTTTATCGCCGGCGTGGCGGCCGCCGACTTTGCTCCCCGCCGCCCGCAAAGGCTTACGGCTCCGTTTCGGGGAGCAAAAAGTTCACACAAGGCGGCGGCGGAAATCGCGTTATCGCCGGCTCGCCGGCTGCCGACTTTGCTCCCCGCCGCCCGCAAAGGCTTACGGCTTCGTTTCGGGGAGCAAAAT
>JAFEHB010000335.1_pt1 | contig 38871 bp, 41 predicted proteins | sample 9267121 | NCBI WGS metagenome assembly JAFEHB01 (sample SAMN17103336, study PRJNA684904) | human gut metagenome | isolation source: diarrhea sample from child under the age of five | host: Homo sapiens | place: South Africa: Mafikeng, Mafikeng Provincial Hospital | collected 2019-09 | reverse complement strand
GCGGAGGTGGGACGACGAAATCGAATTCTAACGAATTACCGATTTCTGTCCCACCTCTCTTTTTGATCCTCAAAAAGTCATCATAAAACCAGTTGAAACAGTGGTCTCAACTGGTTGTTTTGTTAATTTTCGTCATCTGGTGTGAGAATCATTGGGATAATGATAGGTTCACGTTCCGTGCTCTCGTATAAGAATGGGCGAAGGGCGTTGACAATCGCACCATTGATGGTTTGGATATTGGCATCCTTGTTCTTCAAGGCGATACGAATAGCATTGAAGAGGATGCGTTGGCTTTCACGGATCAGATCTCCTGATTCACGCATGTAGATAAAACCACGGCTCAAGATGTCTGGTCCAGCCAGGATCATCTTCGATTTGAAGTCAACAGTCGCAACAGCAAGAACGACACCGTCTTCGGAAAGGTCTCTCCGGTCACGAAGGACAGCAGCCCCGATTTCACCGATGCGGTTTCCATCGACATAGATATCTTGAGCATTGAAGCTTCCTGCAATCCGAGCAGAGTTTGCTGTAAGAGCGAGGACATCACCATTACTCATGATGAAGATATTGTCTTTTTCCACTCCGCAATCACGCGCAAGTCCTGCGTGGATCTTCTGCATCCGGTATTCACCATGGACAGGCATGAAGTATTTTGGTTTGATCAAGCGGAGCATGAGTTTTTGTTCTTGTTGCCCCCCGTGTCCAGAGGTATGGATGTTGTTGATCTTCCCGTGAATGACCTCTACACCCGCTTCAGAAATCGTATTGATCAATTTATTCACACTGGTTGTATTTCCAGGAATTGGACTAGAAGAGAAGATCACGGTATCTCCTGGTTGGAGTTGCACTTGGCGGTGCGTTCCGTTGGCAATCCGAGAGAGGGCTGCCATTGGCTCTCCTTGACTTCCTGTACACATGATCAGGATTTCATTGGCCGCATAGTCTTTGATCTCATTTGGCTCGATAATGGTTCCAGCAGGGACCTTGATGTAGCCAAGCTCAATTCCGTTGACGATGGCTTTTTCCATCGAGCGTCCAAAGACGACGATCTTACGACCTGTCTTGACAGCTGCCTCAGCAGCTTGTTGGAGACGGAAGATATTCGAAGCAAAGGAGGCAAAAATGATGCGCCCATGGATGCCTTCGATGATCTTCATGATGGATTGGCCAACCACTTTTTCAGAGTTAGTAAAGGTTGGGATTTCCGCGTTGGTTGAGTCTGAAAGCAGACAGAGAACGCCTTCTTCCCCAAGGGCCGCCATACGATGGAGGTCAGCCGGTTCCCCAACAGGTGTGAAGTCAAATTTGAAGTCTCCGGTACAAACAATCTTTCCTTGAGGGGTGTGAATCACAATCCCTAAAGGTTCTGGAATAGAGTGAGTGGTACGGAAGAAGGTTGCTTTAAGATTTTTAAATTGAAGTTCAGTGTTTTGGTTGATTTCGTAGAGTTTGGCATCGCGAAGAAGGCCATGCTCTTCTAATTTTCCACGGATCAAGGCAAGGGCTAAAGGTCCAGCATAGATAGGGACATTGGCTTGCTTCAAAAGGAAAGGAATCCCACCGATGTGGTCTTCGTGTCCGTGGGTAATGAGGACCGCTTTGACACGATCAATATTGTCAACGATATAAGAGTAATCAGGGATCACATAGTCGATCCCAAGGAGGTCGTCTTCTGGAAATTTGATCCCGGCATCAACAATGATGATTTCATCTTGGTACTCGATCCCGTAGGTATTTTTCCCGATTTCTCCAAGTCCACCAATGGCAAATACACCAACTTCTTCAGGTTTTAAGGTATAGGCCATGGATTAGTACTCCGTTAGTTCAAAGGCACCTGACTCTTTCTCGTAAGCAAGGTGTTGCTCAGAAAGTGGTGTGATAAATTCAATGTTGAAATCTGTGTTTGCTTCAACCAATTGACGAGCTTGGATGCGTCCTTCGCGTCCATTTGGTGTATCAATATCGAGATAAAGTGCATGCGTCGTTTCACGACGAGGGTTCCGTTCTTTTGTTTTCTGATAAAAAACTTTGTAAATCATGAAGTAATTTTCCTTTCATTATTTCGGTCCATTTGTTAGCTGCGAAGGAGTGTAATCACTAGAGTTTTCGACTCGCAACTAGTGGACCTGATTCGATACAATTAATTATCATTATATCATAAATTCGCCTGTAAGTAAAAGATAGACTGGAAAAGTCAGAGGGGCAAAGACCTATAATAGAGAAGCTTTTGAGAGGTCTGGTGTATGAAAATCCTGCGCTTTAAGGGAGAGTTTCGCTGGGATTTGAAGGGAATTTGTAGTATAATATAATCCAGTTCAAGAGGAGTAGGAAATGAAATTATTAGCATTTGATACCTCGAGTAAGGCTCTTTCTGTAGCGATTTTAGAAGATGAGACTCTACTTGCAGAAACAACATTAACCATTAAAAAGAATCATAGTATCACCTTGATGCCGGTCATCGATTTTTTGATGCAACAAATCGACTTGACCCCCAAGGACTTGGACCGCATCGTGGTGGCAGAAGGTCCTGGGAGCTATACTGGACTGCGCATTGCAGTCGCAACTGCAAAGACATTGGCTCATACTTTAGGGATTGAATTGGTCGGGGTCTCAAGCCTCTTAGCTCTAGTGCCGGATGATCTAGAAGGTTTGGTAGTACCTGTCATGGATGCTCGTCGGAACAATGTCTATGCGGGTTTTTACCAAGGAGATCAGCTGGTCGCACCGGAAGGGCATTTTCCGTTTGAAGAGGTCTTAGAGCGTGCAGCAACGAGTGAGCAGGTCACCTTTGTCGGAGAGGTCACGGCATTTAAGGAGCAGATTGCCTCTAGCCTCCCAAGTGCTACTTGCTCTGAAACACTGCCAGATGCAGTGAAAATCGGACGTCTCGGCCTCAAACAAGTACCTGCTAGCCTCCATGATTTTGTCCCCAATTATCTCAAACGGGTCGAAGCGGAGGAAAACTGGCTCAAAGACCACACGGAAACAACGACCTCCTACATCAAGCGTCTATGATGAAAGGAACAATCAGGAAAGGGAGCGTCCAGGATGCGGCCGCTATTCTCTCTGTGATGGAAGATGTCTATGAAGCTAGTCCCTGGAAGTTGGAGCAGATCGAAGCCGATTTAGAGCAGGAATCGATCTCCTATTTCCTAGCTGTGGATGAGGGACAAGTCCTTGGATTTGTCGCCATTCAAGAGACTCTCTATGAAGCTGAGGTCTTGCAGATTGCGGTCAAGCGCGCCTTTCAGGGGCAAGGCCTAGCCCAGCAGTTACTCGCGCAGTTGCCGGACCAAAAAGAGATTTTCTTAGAGGTGCGCGTGTCCAATCAACCGGCCCAAGGCCTATACAAAAAAATGCACTTTGAAGAAATTACACGGAGGAAAAACTACTATCACGATCCGATAGAGGATGCCGTGATCATGAAGAGGAACCCGAATGAAAGATAGATATATTTTGGCTTTTGAGACATCGTGTGATGAGACCAGCGTGGCTGTCTTGAAAAATGACGACCAACTCTTATCCAATGTCATTGCCAGTCAAATCGAAAGTCACAAGCGTTTTGGTGGGGTAGTGCCTGAGGTAGCCTCTCGTCACCATGTGGAAGTCATCACCGCTTGTATTGAAGAAGCTCTGGAAGAAGCCAGCATAACAGAAGCTGATGTCTCAGCTGTGGCTGTCACCTACGGTCCAGGACTGGTTGGGGCTCTTTTAGTCGGCCTAGCAGCGGCTAAGGCCTTTGCCTGGGCGCACGGCCTCCCTTTGATTCCTGTCAATCATATGGCAGGACACTTGATGGCCGCTCAAAGCGTGGAGCCCTTAGAATTTCCGCTCTTAGCCTTGCTGGTAAGTGGAGGACATACAGAGCTGGTCTACGTCAGTGAAGCTGGTGATTATAAGATCGTCGGAGAGACCCGTGATGATGCGGTTGGTGAGGCTTATGACAAGGTCGGGCGCGTGATGGGCTTGACCTATCCAGCAGGACGTGAGATTGATCAGCTAGCCCACCAAGGGGCTGATATTTATGATTTCCCACGGGCCATGATCAAAGAAGACAATCTGGAATTCTCTTTTTCAGGCCTCAAATCGGCCTTTATCAATCTGCACCACAATGCCGAGCAAAAAAGGGAAAACCTCTCCAATGCGGACTTGTCAGCGAGTTTCCAAGCAGCCGTCTTAGACATTCTCATGGCCAAGACCAAGAAGGCTTTGGAGAAATATCCGGTCAAAACCCTAGTCGTCGCGGGTGGGGTCGCAGCCAATCAAGGTCTTCGTGAACGCCTTGCTTCTGACATCACAGATGTCAAGGTCATCATTCCGCCTCTGCGTCTCTGCGGGGACAATGCAGGGATGATTGCCTATGCCAGTGTTAGTGAATGGAACAAAGAAAACTTTGCAGGCTTAGATCTCAATGCCAAACCAAGCCTGGCCTTTGAAGGAATTGAATAAGAAAAAGGAGCCAATTGGATGTGCGATTCCAATGGCTTTTTTGTTGGGATCTCACCAACTAGTAAGGGATTTGCGATTGGCAAGAAAATTCGATATGATAGAGGGAATGAAACTGAGGTGGAAGAGAGGGAAGTCGGATGGTACGAAACAGCAATAAAATTAAACAGAATGTAGTTGTATATTCTAGCTTAATTTTGCTAGGAATGGGGTTTATTTTATTTCTTTTTGGTTGCTCAAAATATTTGAAGGAAGATACTAAGAGATCTATTAATGGAGATGAAAATGAATATTTTAATACTTATAATCTTAATGCAGATATCCAGAATTTTCAATTTATCCATGCTAAAAATGGTATCGTAGTTGAATGGAAGTTTGAAAATAATAAAGTAGCAAAAGCAGTCAATTCCCCTGATTGGATTAGAGTAAATCAACATTATCTTGTTAGAGCGAGGGAGAAATTAAGACTAGCGTCTGCCTCTAAAAAAATGAAGTCAGATGAATACTCGTATTTAGATGTCTTTGATTTAACCAATAAAAAAGCCTCTAAGAAAGAAGTTAATGCTTGGAAATTAATGGTTAACTATTTAAAAAATGATAATTTTGAATTGGTTGGAACCTTGCCAACTCTAAGAAGGATAGAAAACAATGATTATGTTGTTATTAGAATAAATGATCAACTAACATATCGTTATTTCTTACTTAATCTTAAAACACTTAAAATTGATAAAGAAACAACGGAAGAAGAAATAAATGAGAAGAATAGAGTGTATCTCTTTATTTCTACCCGTAAAGGTTACACTGCTGGAGTTCTTCCGTTTGATAATGGATTTTGGAAGGAAAAATCTTTCAAAGGGGATATCAATTTAAGAGCGTCTTATCCGACAGCATTTAAACTCTTTTCAAAACCAGAAGGTTTTGCTTATAAAGTGATCAATTCTGAGAATGGTGCCATTACGAATGGGAAAGAACTGATTGATCTAGAAACAGAATTTCTTACATTAGGTTCCTCTGTGTACGATTATGCCTATCTGCCTAAAGAACTGAGTATTGAAAATAAAGATACGAAAATCTCTCAATTCGATGAGATTCAACAGTATTATAATGGTAAATCTGTTTCAAATTGGCACTGAGAGAATTTTTAGGAAACATACAAGGAGGGTGAAAAAGAGGTTGTTATGCAAACAATAATTAATTTAGGAATATGGGAGAATAAGAATTACCATTTTGATTGGGAGGAAAAAGTCATACTAGAAGAGACATCTTCTCCTAACTACTGGTCTTATGTACTGCTCCCTATTACATTATTTATTATCAACAAAATTTCGGATGGGTTAGCGGAGGCTGGAATATTTGACAATCAGTTGGTACGACTTGGAACGATTCCGATTTTAGGTGTTATCTCCTACTTCTTAGCTGCGTGGATCATTCGATATTACCATGCAAGCCTGAAATTACAGCCATCCAAGTTGGATGAGGATCAGTGCAAGAAGTTAATCAAGGCATTAAAGAGACGGAAGGTGTACTTTACATTTCTGGTCAATCTTTTTAGGTTCCTAACTGTAGCCGCTATTCTTTTATTTGTCATTGGAAATGAAACCATTGCAGCACTCTTTTTGATGATTAGTTTTATAGTGATATTTATGTTCAAATTTGATTACCAATTATCTAAATGGCCCGATATGATGGAGAGCATATCTCAAGAAGTGGAAAACGGTAATTAAGGAAATCTCTGATGGGCATGAGGCCTTTGAAAAAGTAGGTGGATGTATTGAAAAAAATTTTAAGTTTGAAACTGGTTTGTCTAGCAATTATTGTAGTCGGTTTAATATTCTATTTTAAACCTTCAGAGACTAAGAAAAATCCTATCGAAAAGAGACCGAGCTCAACAAAAGTCATTCATAAAGGGAATCTCAAGGATGTTCAATTATTTGGTGAGAAAAATCAATTTGTTTTGAGTAAGGATCTGACCTTGGTTGATGGGAAGTATCTGGTTGGTTTTGACTATGTAAAAACCGATGACAGAATAAAATGGGAGTATGTCGGATTCCGATATTACGAGATTGACAATCATTTTAAAGAAACAACCGTAAATGCTTTAGATGAGATTCGTAAGACAGCACCAAAAGCCTTTATTTATGATTATCAAATAAATGTTAATAGTGGAGTAAGTGTTGTAGATCTAATCTATTTTGATTCTCGTAGTGCAATGGAACGTAGTATTGGAAATGGGAAAAATATTTATTACAAGTTGGATGAACAGAAATACTATAGCAAATATGCCATCCCAGAGGGCAGTGCAGTTAAGGAAAAAATAATAGACTATACAAATTTAATGGAATTAATCGATAAAAATACCGGCTTTGACCTTCAAGCAGGATTTAAATTTCAGAAACAGGCCAAGAATGTAAACACAGATATTAATCTATTTGCAATTTATCCGGAATTCAAAGAGAAAATGTTGAGTGGTAAGTACTGGATTGAACCTAGATTACAGTTGTTAAGTAGTAAGGAATGGTTTGATACTCTTCTTCATTGGTTTGCACCTAAAGGACAGGACACCTTACCTGGTGTAAAAATTGAAGCTCGGTACTCAATAGATGGTCAAGAACATGAAATTCGTTCTTATGAAGAGTTTAAACAATACTACAATGGAAAAGGTGGTGAATTGTCTGAGTAAAGCCTCATCTGGAAGGTTGGGAGAAGAAAGCTGGATTTGATCAGGTTAGTACCGTCTAGGATGCTATGTTGAAAGCATATAGGAAGTAAGTAGAATGTTAGAATATAAAGAAACAAGTATTTTCTGTCACCAACTGGTAGAGTACGATGGTAAAAAATTTCTGTTAGATGCTAGTACCATGAAGCCTAAGCTCTATTATTGGGGGCTGCCGACGGAAACTATCACTGTTGAGATGATGGAAGTAGATAAAAAAGTTGAAATTCCAGGCACACCCATCAATAAATTAAATGGGGGAACAGCAGCCATTCTAGTTCAGCCATTTGTGGGAGTGGTTTATAGTCTCTTCAAAAAGCTATTCAGTGAGTATGCTATTAGTCAGCAAATTTTTCTAAAGATAGTCTTATTTGTGGTTGCCATACTTATATCTTTTGTGTTCTTTCGATTTTCGATAGAAAAGGCTCGTAAAAAGGTTAAGAATCTATTTCCTACAGCGAGGAAGAGATACAGGGTGACTTTCAAACCGATACCAGAAAGAAAGCAAATTTTTGATGCCCATCTATTAAATGTTGTCTTACTGGCCTGTTTAGCCATGTATTTATTCACCAACAATGGAACAGAAGGGATCTTTTTGGTGATAGGCGGTATTCTTACGGCTTTTCTATTGACCTTCGAATTTGGTAAAGTTCCAGTTCTTTTAGGAGCGAAAACAGGAAATTTAAGGCTAGATAGTGTAGAAGAGATAGTCATCGAAAAAAGTAACTAGAATGAAATGGATAAGAATAAAGAAGTAGAAATGATGAAAAAAACGATCGTTTTGTTTGTAGCGCTTCTATCATTAACAGCATGCGCCCAGTCTCGACAGGAATCAAAAGATTCTTCGCCAAGCAAAACGGAGCAGATCTCAAAAGAGTCTTCAACTGTTAAAAATGAAAAAGGCTTGCAGTTTGTGGTGGGACCACAGTATGAAGGAAAAGAATCAAATGTAATTGAATTAGGGAAGAAATTAACCAAGGAACATCCAGAACTTGGAGATCAAGGAAGCCTATCGATCAACTATACGGGCGCAACTTTCTCATCAAATCAACAAGAATATGCTGTTTTTCTATTGATTAACAAAGCTGGGTTTCAAATTGATAAGGATTTTGAATTTTCATTGAGTTGGAAATATGATGGGCAATTGATTTATCAGAATCAACGGATTGGCTATAAAATTAGTGACAGTGGAGCATTGCCTGATCAATCTGCCACGATTTTGACCTTGCCAATATCCAGTGAGCAAAAACAAATTGTCGAGAGCATGACACAAGAAGAAAAGATGTCATTAGAGATGTCGGATTTAAAAGTGAATCAGTAGGGGAGAGATAGAAATATATCGAGGGCTTATCCATTCTCTCTCATTGGTCCTTTTTCAAGCTTTTTTCTTGTATTATAATAGAGGTCAACGATTCAGAAAGGAGTGAGAGTATGGAAAAAGATTTTTGGCAGGGGGTGAGGGACGCGCTGCCGACAGCTCTAGGCTATATCAGTATTGGCCTGGCTTGCGGTGTGGTGGCGTCTCCCTATCTTTCTCCTTTGGAGATGGCCTTGATGAGTGTCTTGGTCTATGCTGGGGCGGCCCAGTTTGCGATGATCTCTCTGATTGCGGCCCACTCGTCGATCTTGAATATGGCCTTGACCGTGTGTTTGATCAATCTCCGGAATATGTTGATGAGTCTGCATACCTCCTCTGATTTTAAGGATGCGAGTCTCGCTCATACCATTGGGATTGGAAGTCTCCTGACCGATGAGAGTTACGGGGTCTACTTGAGTGAGAAGTTAAAGACGGATACCATTACAGTTCCTTGGATGCATGGGAACAATCTAGTAGGCTACGTGGCCTGGATCAGTGCGACGGTTATCGGGACAGCTCTAGGATCTCTCCTACCTGATCCAAAGGCTTTTGGGCTTGATTTTGCCTTAGTGGCTATGTTTATTGGGATTTTTGCAGCCCAGTTTCAAGGAATGCAACTGACAGAAAAGACCAAGACCATGCTAATGGTGCTCTTAGCAGTAGCAGTGAGTTTCTTTCTCTTACTCTTTTTTGTTTCGCAACCGCTTGCTGTGCTAGCTGCGACCTTGATCGGCTGTTTTGTGGGGGTGGTCTGTGATGCGCGTGAATAGTTCTATCTTCATGGCCATTCTGGCCTCAGCCCTCGTTACCTGGATTCCTCGGATCTTACCCTTCCTCTTAGTTAAATACAAGGGACTGCCGGCTCCTGTGACCCGCTTTCTCAAATACCTGCCCATTTCCATTATCTTTGCCTTGGTTTTATCAAGCTTAGTAGAGGGGAAAATGGGAAGTCTCCCGCAGTTCCACTGGTTGGACCTCATGGTGACCATTCCTAGCTTCTTTGTAGCCTTTCGTTACAAAAACCTTATGGGAACCGTTTTGTTTGGAATTGTCTTGATCGCTCTATTACGATTGGCATTTTAAATGTAAAAATATGTTACAGAAAAATTACAATTGTTACAAAAAAACTTGATTTTTGTAACAATTGGAGTATAATGGGATTCAGAAAGATAAAGAGGTGATCTTATGAAAAAATCAATCTTCCGTTGGAGTGCCGCTGTTCTGGTGGCTGCTTCACTTGGTCTAGCTCTCGGTGGTTGTGGTGCAAAGGATAAAAAAACAGCTTCCTCATCCGCAAAAGCATCTACCAGTAAGGTAGAGAAAAAAGCCAAAAGTAATAGCAAAAAGAGTGCAGCATCTTCTGCTCAGGCAAAAGATACAGCTAGCTCTTCAACTCAAACCAGTAGCGAGACAGGTACAAAAGACTCTAGTAAGACCGAGAATGCGTCTGCTACGCCGCAAGCTACTGTCCCTGCAGAACTGGTGGGAACTTGGGTAGGATCTAGTCCACAAGCGGATTCGATTAAAATGACCGTCGATGCCAATGGGGATGTAACAACAGTGGTAAGTTTCAAAAATGATAGCGAACCGACTCGGACAGCGACCTATACGGCAAGAGCTGTCCAAGCAACTGGAAATATCTACTATTGGGATGCTGAAGGTCTTGATGGGGCTGATGCCTTGCTCCCTGGGATCACAGGCTTAGGTGTCGCTGATTTCCGACTCGAACCTGGTTTTATCTTAGAAGAAGGACACTATACACCTATTGTTTTCACAACGGCCACCAATACACCATTTGACTACAACAAATACAATGATTTCCGTTTTTCATTAACCAAAGAACAATAAAAAAACGAACTCGATGGAAAATCGAGTTCGTTTCAGATTGAAGACAAAGTCCTCTTAAAAACTTTCCTTAAGTGAGTACGGACGTCAGCGAACTTCGTAGAAGTTCCATGACTAATTATTGAGCCTAAGGTCTCAATAATTCCGAGTGCCTGAAACTTTTTGTTTCAGGCACTTTTCTCACAGCGGAAAGTTTCGGCATTTTCTTGATTCATTCTAAGAATTGGACCACATTTATATTTCTTTGTAGAATTACTTAACTTATTTTACTTTAAAATAGTTTGTCATCATTCTAAGACGAACTCGATGGAAAATCGAGTTCATTTTTTAGTAATGAGGACTTCCTGCTACCCAACCGGTACAGAGGGCGGATGTGATATTAAAACCGCCTGTATGGGCATTGATATCGAGGACTTCTCCTGCAAAGTGGAGCCCAGGAACTAGCTTACTTTCTAGGGTTTTAGGATTGATTTCTTTGAGGCTGACGCCACCCTTGGTTACAAAGGATTTGGCAAGAGACATCTTCCCAGTGACAGGAATAGGCATCTCTTTGATGTTTTGAATGAGCTCTTCTGTCTGAGTAGGAGTGAGTTGCTTGGCTTTTTCAGGGAATCCTTGCGCCAAGAAATCAGCTAACCGTTCAGGAAGAAGGGTTTTGAGGCTATTTTTAATGGACTTTTCTCGATGCTCTTCTAGAAAGTCTTTTAACTCTTGAGAAGAGGTAGTCGGAAGGAGGTCCAGAGATAAGATTTCCCCACCTTTAACAAAGCTAGACATCCGAAGGGCTGCAGGGCCAGAAAGACCGAAATGCGTAAAGAGCAGGTCATGGGTGATGATGTGTTTGCCGTAGCTGAGGGTCACATCTGTCAGAGAGATCCCTTGGAGGGCCTTGTGTGGGAAGTCTGTCAAAAGAGGACTTTCTGCCGCTTCGAGATCGGTGATGGTATGTTTGAAGTGGCGGGCAATTTCGTGTCCGTAGCCAGTAGAGCCGGTAGAAGGATAGGATTTGCCCCCAGTTGTGACAATCAGCTTGTCAGCCGTCCACGTATGCTCAGAAGACTTGACGATAAAGACGTCCTCAGGCTTAGTGACAGATATCACCTCGCAGTTGTTCATTAGACTAGCACCAAGCTCAAGGATATTATTTTCTAAGGCTTGAATAATGGTGCGAGATTGATCACTAGCAGGAAAGACCCGGCCATGATCTTCGACTTTCAGCTTGACGCCATTATCGGTGAAAAATTGGATGATATCATGGTTATCAAATTGGGAAAACACACTGTAAAGGAAACGGCCATTTCCAGGGATACCGGCCATCAAATCGTCTAAGGTCCCGTTGTTCGTAACATTACAGCGGCCTCCTCCGGTACCAGCGAGTTTCTTACCGAGCCTTTTATTTTTTTCGATCAGTAGCGTAGCTTGGCCATAAGAGGCACTGGCAATGGTCGCCATCATACCTGCCGGGCCACCACCGATGACAATGGTGTGAAAGTGAGTCATATCGATCTTCCTTCTCTTGTTTCTTTCATGATTTGCTTTGTCCATTATATCATTTTATGGCTGGCTTCGGAAAATGAAGGGATCAAAAAAACAAGCACCCGCGGATGCTTGTTTTTTTCATAGGATTGATCTTCCGATTACATGATTCCAAGGAAGTAACGGATGAAGAAGAAGGCAAGGACAGCACCAACAAATGGAGCAGTACCTGGTACAAGAAGACCATATTGCCAGTCGTTGTTTACTTTATCTTTGATTGGCAAGATTTGATAAGCAAAACGAGGTCCAAGGTCACGTGCTTGGTTCATCGCGAAACCTGTAGTACCACCAAGACCCATACCGATAGCCCAAACGATCAAACCAACAGTGAATGGAAGCATTGCTTCGTTGGCATGTTCAGCAGCCATGATAGATGTCAAGAAGATAAATGTTGCGAACGCTTCGACGAAGTAGTTACGTGGAAGGTTACGGCAGTTAGGGTTTGTAGAGAAGATGTTACGGATAGCAACACCATCAATTTGACCTTCAGAAATCTTGAAGTGGTCAGCATACATAAAGTAAGCAATGACTGCCCCAAGGAAGGCACCGATGAATTCAGCGATTGCGATTGGGAAGAATTGAGCGATTGTCAATTTACCAAGAAGGACTTTAAGCAAAGCCATAGCAGGGTTCATTGAAACGCCACCAAAGACGAACAAGCAGACAGTGATACCGAATGCCCATGTTGTGATCGCGAATAAGTGTCCAGTTCCAGCATATTTTGTTTTCTTCAAAACGTCGTCACAGTGTACGCCAACCCCGAAGATAATCATCAAAGCTGTACTCATAACTTCTGCAAGTAATTGATGTGTCATGTTAATAAATGTCTCCTAAATTAATAAATGTATTTTTGTAATTGGTGATAAACCTCTTGAATCGACAACTGCATCTCCGTAGCAATACGCTGACAGTCTTCGTATTCAAGCGTCTTCTTAGTGATGGATCCGTACTGATTGATTTTAACCGTAACGGTCCCAAAATCTGTATCGATTTGTTCAAACCGACGTTGCATGACCTTGCGGTCAACTTGTTGGTATCGAAAACCAATGGTACTGGTTTCTTTGAACAAGAGGGCTGAAAAATCTTCCAACTGACTTCCTTGGATCAAGAGAATCAACTCAAAGCCAGGGCGATTCTTTTTCATAACGATGCTACGATAGTAGACATCTAAAGCTCCAGCGTCCAGGAAACGGTGGATAATATAACCGAGTTGCTCTGGTGTTTGATCATCGATCGTAGTGGTGATCTCAATAATTTGATCTTCCGTGCGATGAACAACAGTGGTGCTGTGAGAGGTGTCTTCTTTCAATAGCGAACCGCGTATAGCATTGAATTTTCCAGTCTCTCTTTTACCAAATCCATAGCCCACACTTTCGATAGAAAGGTGAGAGGGGATTGGTTCAAAGATTGGGGACAATGCTTTAAGGAGGGCTAACCCTGTCGGAGTAATCAACTCCGTTTTAACTGTGAAGTCTTGAGTAATCGGAATAGTCGTTCCTTTTCTCAACTGCATCACAGCAGGAACCGGAACAGGCATTTCTCCATGGGCAACTGAAATGGTCCCACTTCCCTCAGTGAGAGGAGTAGAGTAAACTGTATCGATACCGAGCGATTCCACTAGGATGAAAAAGCTAACGATGTCGACGATGGAGTCAATTGCACCAATTTCATGGAAATGAATCTGTTCGATAGGCATGTTATGCACAGCTGCTTCGGCCTTTGCGATATCAAGAAAGACTTCCAGACTTTTTTGTTTCACAAAAGGACTCAACTGTGAAGCGGCAATTAAATCGTGGATATCCGCATAACTGCGAGCATCCGCATGGGAATGGTCATGATGGTGTTCGTGATCGTGATGATGTTCGTGATCGTGATGGTGTTCATGATCGTGATGGTGTTCGTGATCGTGATGGTGATGGTGTTCATGATCGTGATGATGTTCATGATCATGATGATGTTCATGATCGTGATCAAAATCACCTTCAATCCCCGTATCTTTCTCCCCGTGGTGAAGGTGAACATCGAAATCAGTTCCCCAAATTGCGCTTTTTGCGACGCGATGAACGTGGAGGTGAAAACCATCCACTCCCAGTTTTTCGAGTTCTGTGTGAAGAAGTTCGACATCTGCCCCAAGGTCCACAAGAAGACCGTTGAGCATATCGCCACTTATTCCAGAAAAAGGTTCTAAAAATAGACTGGTCATCAGTTTTCCTTTCGATTGTGGTTGAGTCGATTGATCATACATGCTGAATAAGCTGCACCAAATCCGTTATCAATATTGACGACGGTAACTCCAGAAGCACAAGAGGTCAACATACTCATCAAGGTCGTTAGCCCTTGAAGGTTGCTTCCGTATCCAACACTAGTCGGAACGGCAATCACAGGCACATCCACAAGACCTCCTACGACACTGACAAGAGCTCCTTCCATACCAGCAATCACGATGATCACACTGGCTTTTTGGATCTCTTCTAAGCGATTGAAGAGGCGATGGATGCCGGCGACTCCCACATCATAGATTCGGCGAACCGAATGGCCAAAGGTTTCTGCAGTGACTGCAGCTTCTTCTGCAACAGGAACATCACTTGTCCCTGCTGTGACGACCGCAATGTAGTGTTCAGGATCGGCTTCTTCTTTTTTAGAGTTGAGAACGAAGCAGCGAGCTTCTGGATAATAGTGGCCAGTCGGAAAGCGCTGAGAAAGAGCCTCTCCCTTTTGGAGAGAGACCCTTGTTGTGAGGATCGGCAATTCTTTTTCTGAAAGAAATTGCAGGATCCCTTCAATTTGCTCAACTGTCTTTCCTTCGCCGTATACGACCTCAGGGAAGCCGTTGCGACGTTGCCGGTCAGTATCAATTGCTGCATACCCTAGTTCTTTAACTCCATTGATTTGCTCAAGCGCATCCTCAACGGAGAGATGACCTGCTTGCAAAGAACGGAGCGTCTGTTCTAGATTGGGTTGAAAATCCATGTTTGATTCTATTCAACAACGACAGAAAGTCCGTCGCGGATAACTGTTACTTTAGCATCTTTTCCTTCACGTGCAAAGGCTTTTTCAAGTGCTTCGTCAAATGAAGTTGCAAGTTCCATGTGCATACCTGTAATTAAAGCAGGATCTACAAGGTCAGATACAAAGATAACATGGTGGTGTACCAAAATACGTGCCAAGATTTGAGAAGTCCATTGGTCTGGGACAGTCTCTAAACGAGGTGTATTGATAGCTTGTTCCAAGAATTCTTTTGGATCTTCTACGTCAGCAAGGTTGCGATAGAAACCTTCTCCACCGTGACCGTCTGCACATCCAGCAACCATGATGATTGTTCCGCCTTCTTTGTTAGAAGCTTCGGCTGCAGTCATCCCTTTAACAGCTTGGTAGATGTTTTGGTCAAGTGGGAAACCACCGTTTGTAGAAATTGTGATGTCGCTTTCGATCTTAGACACACGTGCCAAGTCTGCAACGAAGTCACAACCAACTTTGTGGGCTTCAACCATGTCCCCAGCGAAAGATCCGATGATGTGTTTTTCGCCGTCCAATACAACATTGACGATGAAGGCCAAGTTTGCAGTACGAGCAGCGTAAAGCATATCTTCGTGGATTGGGTTGTGGTCAAGGTTACCAGTACGTGCCTTATCAGAATTGATGAAGTCACCTGAGTGGTTCGCCATGATAGTTTTGTATGAAGCGATACCTGGAAGGACTGATTTACGTCCACCTGAGAATCCAGCAAAGAAGTGAGATTCGATGAATCCTTCTGCTAGCAACAAGTCAGCTTCAGCAGCGATCTTGTTGATGATACAATCCCCACCTGAAGGAAGTTGACCGATTTTAACCATGTCGTCGTCATTTGTTGAAATGTGCATAACGATTTCTTCATTGTCAACGATTTCTTGGCCGTATTTGTTGATCAATTCTTCGCGAGTTGAAGGACGGTGGAAACCAGTAGCAACCAAGATACGCACACGTGCATCAGGGTTAACTGAGCGAATACGACGCAAAATGATTGGGGTGATGATGTGAGAAGGAACGGGACGAGTGTGGTCAGAGCTGATCAACACGATGTCTTTTTTGCCTTTAGCAAGCTCTTCCAAAGTTGGGCTGCCGATAGGGTTATCCATTGAACGTTCAACAGTTTCTTCTTCAGACAGTGGGTTATGGAAGTTTTCCGCCTTAGACTCTAACAATCCTGCAAAGTTTTCATCTGGAATCTTTGCAACAATCGTCTTTTTGTCGTACGGTAATTTAATTTCTACCATTATTTGCGATCTCCTTTATTAATACTGATACTTATAGTATAATTCTTTTTTAAAAGAGGTGTGTACTAATTGATGTTAACAAATGTTAACTATACTAATCAAGAACAGGTGTATCATTAGTGTGACTTCTATGAAGGATTGAAGAAGGAGGAAAATCGCGCGTGGATTCAGCATTTTTAGTGAAATTCTTGGAAGAGAGGCGAACGCCCATTATCAAGAAAAAATACCACAGCTACCTCTCTTATCGCGGGATTAAAGAGGACTACATCTATATTTTAAAAGAAGGGGTCGTAAAGACCAGTGTCATCATGCGTGATGGTCGAGAATTTAACTTTTCCTATTTAAAAGCGACCGATATTGTATCCTTGTTACGGGATGAGGTATCCAATTATACGGACTCGCCTTTTAACGTGCGCGTCGAGACAGCTGAGGCTAGTTTTTACCGGATTCCTCGGGTCAAGTTCTGGACCTTTGTCAAAGAGAAAAAGGAACTGCAAGATTATGTACGGGATTATTATCGCAATAAACTGTCTGAGAGTATGGAATCCCAGCAGTATATGATGATGAATGGGAAAAAAGGCGCGGTTTGTTTTCACCTACAAAAGCTGTGCAGCTTGTTTGGGGTAGAGCAGGACGATGGTATCTTGATTGATTTTAATATTACCAACGAAGATATTGCTGGTTTTTGTGGGATCTCAACCCGAAACAGTGTCAACCGCATCCTGAACGAATTAAAGCGGGAGGGTGTTTTAGACATTCGACAGCAAAAGATCGTTATTTTGGACATCGAACGAATCGAAGAATTTATTGGAAGGGAAACATTCTAACATGGCAACAGAAGCACAAATCAGAAAAGAAAAAGAAGAAAAATTACAAGATATTTTACGAAAAATCGGAAAGGTAGCCGTTACCTATTCAGGTGGGATTGACAGCTCTTATCTCTTGAAGGTGGCCTTGGATACCTTGGGACCTGACAATGTTATTGCGGCCGTCGTGAACTCTGAGATGTTTTCAAATGAAGAATTCGATCTAGCGCTCGACTTGGCCGATCAGCTAGGAGCACCTGTGCTTGGACTGGAAATGAGAGAATTGAGTGATCCACGGATTGCTGCCAATACGCCCAATATTTGGTATTACACCAAACAATTGATGTACCAAACTATTAAGGATTCAGTTACAGAACTGGGCTTTAAGCAATTGGTAGACGGCAATATTATGGATGATATCGACGATTTTCGCCCTGGTATCAAGGCTCGGGACGAAGCGGGTGTCCGCAGTGTCTTGCAAGAAGCCGGCCTCTATAAGACAGAAATTCGTCAATTGGCCAAGGAAAGAGGGGTCTCCAATTGGAATAAGGTGCCATCTTGTAGCGTTGCCTCACGCTTCCCATACGGAGTGAAAATCACTTCAGAAAATGTACAACGGGTTTTTGAAGGGGAAGAGTTCCTTGTAGGACTTGGCTTTGAGCAAGTCCGTGTGCGTGTGCATGGAGACTTGGCGCGCATCGAAGTGGAAGAAGACCATCTGCTTAAAGCCATCCAACTGCATGACAAGATCAATGACTACATGAAAAAAATCGGATTTACCTATGTAGCCTTGGATTTGGCTGGATATAAGTACGGCCGGATGAATGATGCATTGGATGAAAAAACAAAAGAAAAAATTATGGCAGGTTAAGCAATGAAGGAAGTGATAAGGTTCTGGTTCGAAGAGTTGAAGCCAGAGGATTGGTTCAAAAAATCAGAAGCACTGGATCAAGAAATGCGGGAGCGCTTTGAGGAACTTTATTGGAAGGCCAGTCGTGGGGAATTGTTTCACTGGCGGGCTACGGCAGAAGGGCGTTTAGCAGAGATTTTGCTCTTGGACCAAATTCCTCGCAATATTTTTCGAGGGACTGCCCAAGCTTTTGCGACAGATTCCCTGGCCTTGGTCTTGGCCCAAGAAGGCTTAGAGCAAGCCTTGGATCTACCAGTTGTACAAAGAGGATTTTTCTACATGCCTTTTATGCATTCGGAATCTTTAACCATTCATGAAGAAGCTCTGCGCCTATTTGATCAACCGGGCTTAGAAAAGCGTTTGAAGTATGAGAAGATGCACATGGACATTCTTCAACAATTTGGGCGTTATCCACATCGGAATGCCATCTTAGGACGGCCTTCGACCAAGGAAGAAGAGGAGTATTTGAAAGAACATTCTGGCTTTTAAGGGAAGATGAGGCCCACAGATTTCAAAACTCTTTTCTCTCTTCATGAAATTGCCTGAAACAGCAGGCATGATGTCAGAGTTCCCTCACCTAGGCTTTTCCAAGCGTCTAAAAAATGGTATAATGAACTGTAAATTTCAGAAGTTGGAAGGAATGTAATTGCTATGATGAATATGCAAGACTTAATTTAAGATTCTTTAAGTCTTGTTATTTATCAAAATACCGATTTTAAGCGATTTTGCATTCGATAAAATCAACAATTTATAGATGTATTACATTATATTGGACAGTAAATGGACAGTGACAGAGTATTTGAAGGAGAGAAAAAGAGGCCTAAGTGCCTCTTTTTATATAATATGATTGTATTATTACGAAAAGTTTAGAAGGTGGTAAATCGGATATTCAATAAAGAGTTCCCTCTGGCTTTCGGAAAACTCATTTTCAAATAAATAATTTGCTTGTTCTTTATATCCTAATATACAAGCTGTAGCGTATCGGATTTCAACTGCACTGTGATTCATTAAAGATAAAAGATAGTTATCGGTAGGAGAGAGAAGCTTTGATATATCACTATAATAATTTTAGTGCATTTTAAATATAACGTATTTGAATTATTTTATAAATCGTGATAAAATACAATTAGCAGTAATAGACTGGAGGAAATAGAGTGGGAAGCTTATTAGCTACTAGGATTAAGAGTAGAAGAAAAGAATTGAAATTATCTCAAAAAGAATTGGCAGAAGGCATTTGTAAGCAAGGTCAAATTAGTCGTTTGGAGAACGGAGAATATACACCGGGTTCAGAATTATTGCATCAACTGGCTAAAAAACTCAATGTTAGTATGGATTATTTTTTTGACGAGCAAATTTTGAATGAGAGTACAGAGCTTATTGATTTTAAAAAAATATCTAAAACGTTCATTACTCAAAGAAATTATGAATCTTTGAAATATATCTATGATTTAGAGAAAAAAAAATCTCATCGCTTATCATTGTCAGATAAAATATATCTGGAATGGATAGCTTCATTGGTTGAGTTTTACGTTCACGATAGAAGAGAGCTAGCAATAGAGCGGTTAGAAAAGGCATTAAAATCAACTCATAAGACAGATATAAACTACCTTCAAATTTCCAATACGCTTTTTAATTTCTACTATGATACAGATAGCCTAGCTAAGTTTGATACGATGAAGGAAGAATTGACCACTCATTTGCAGCAATTGTCTTTAAATACAATAGAGGAACTGGAGCTGTCCGTAAAATTTAACTACAATCTTAGTCGTTATTTTTGGCTACAAAACAATACGGAATCAGCTATTAAACAAATAACTGCCACTATAAAACTATGTCAAGATTATCGAACAACTTATTTATTAGCTGATTCATTTGTGTTGTTGGGAAATCTAAGTCAAAACTTTTCAGAAAGAACGACGGTTAAAACCTACTTTGAGACTGCACATTTTTTGTATAAGCAAATTGAAGATAATACAGAGAAGGCTCTGGCAATGGAGCACTATATCTCTGATAAATTTAAAAATTAGATATTGGAACGATGCTCACGGGTATCGTTTTTTTGCTATCGTTATATACAAAAAAAGTATATAAAAAAAAAGTATAAAAAAGGTTTATAAAAAATATTGACATAAAAATTTTTTAGTGCTAAAATAAATCTATCAAAATTTAAAGGAGATTCTTATGAAGAAGTTTTTAAAGAAACTCATTGTCATGTCTTTGTTGGGAGGATTGATTTTAGCTGTTGGTAAAGGTGGAACAAATAAACCGAAACCAATGAATGAGATTGACCCTGGCCCAGCGAATACTTACACGAGATAGTCTCGAAAGAGTTTTATAAATTATTTTGTAAACATGTTTAAATAATATTTAGAAAGGAGTCAGAAATGATTGTAGAAGAAAAAGAAACTCGTGAATCAACTCGTCGTACTGTACTTTAATATTGTAAGATATGTATCGGTATCCTAAGTTCTGTCTTAGGATACTTTTTTGGAGGAACATGAAACTAAAAGAGAATATAGCTTTATATTATAGTGATGAATCAAAAAAAGTTGTTATTAATTCAGGGACAAAATCTTTTCTAATAACAGATAATAATAGAACTTTTTATAATATTCTATTAAATCTCCACAATCTATCAAAGGATTCTGAATTGAGTGAATTTTTAATTCAAAACGATTTGGTTTTTCCAGAATATAAGCAGACCAGGGATGATATATTATTAAATGAACGAACACTTTTGTATATATTAGATCGCGCTAGTTCAAAACTAGTTTTGTCTGATTTGAATATTATTGAAATTTTAAATGCTCCTATTTTAATTATTGGCTGCGGAGGAATAGGTACCATTGTTTTTAATAATTTATTACAAGCTGGTTTTAACAACTTCACTATTGTTGATAAAGATAAGGTTGAACAAACGAATCTAAATAGGCAATTGTTTTACACAAAAGAAGATGTCGGAAGAGGCAAAATCGATGTTTTAGAAGAAAATGTTTTAAAAAATTGGTCTGGTGTTACTATTAAAAAGTGGGAACAGTTCATTACAAAAGAAGAACAAGTTCTTAATATATTAGATCAAGCTAATTATCAGATAGTAATTAATTGTGCTGATACACCTAGTAATATTGAATATATAATTGCCGAAGCCTGTTCAGAAAAGGATATCCCTGTAATATCAGGACATGTTGGTCTAGAAACTGGGACGATAAATCCAATATATGATAGATACAATCAGTTTAATAAATCTGATTCAAAAGAAATTTCAGCTCATTTAAAGGCTTCCATTTCTACAACTAATATGGTAACAGCATCTTTATTGAGTCAGATTGTTTTTGATTATCTTTTTAAAGATATAGTTAAATCCTCATATAACTTTTACGACTACCATGTAATAAATTTTAAAACAATGGAAATTACTGAAGATGGATAAAATAAACAATATAATTTTTTTTGTTGATGATTTACCTGAAAGTTTAATACCTATGGATGCTATGGATACGAACACTAAGCTATTTGTTAGTTTCTTATATACACCAATTATTAAAAAATTACAAGGTGAATATATATCACCGTATTTTGTAGATATGAGTAAAGACAATGTAATTTGTTTAAAATTCACAGATGAGGTATTTTGGTCTGATAATACAAGTCTTTCAGCTATAGAATTTTTATATACTCTAAGGTTAATTTTTAGTCAAAGAAAAAAATGCTTTTATTATTTGGACTTTATAAAAGGTGCTAAAGATTTTATCTATGGTAATGCTAAACTAGAGAATATAGAGATGTGGGTTGAAGACAATGTGTTTTTTGCGAATGTTTTCAATCTCAACACATATAAAGATGTTTTTTCCTGTCCAAATTTTTCACCGTTAAAATTTAGGCAGGATGAGATTGACTTTCAAACTACTTCAGGAGGATATTTTTGTAAACTTTCAACAAATAAGAAGATAATTCTAGAGAAAAATATATCTGACAATAAACTTCCGAATGCTGTAGAGATTATAGAGGAGATAGATATACACAATCAAATTCAGCAGATTCAATCTGGTAAGATGGCTTATACTGGATTCACCTCTTTAAATTTAGAAGATAGTGTCTTGAGACACAAAAATTATGAACTCCAATCTGACATACATTTCAGATTACTATTTAACGCTAAAATGTACGATGAGATTAAGGAACATAGCGCTAATATTAAAGATGAAATTATATATGAACTAAAAAAATCAAACAATTTGCTAAAATATATTAATGTAAATTGCAATGAATTATATTATCGATACAATAATGTAATTAGTACAGATACGGAACGAATGACTAGATTTTTGTATCCAGACTATTTCCCTAATGACTTGATTGTTGATATTATAACTAAAGTTATGAATAGATATAGTATAAAAGTTAAGAGTTATCCTCTCAGTTTCAAGGCTTATCTTTCTGAAAATTGGGAGAAATATGATTTGATTTTAGAATTAATTGAACCAATTACAAAAAATCAATTAGATGAATTTATTGAACAAATCCAGTTTATTGATCAGAAAGATAAGCAAACGTATGTTGGTTTAATAAATGAATATATTAAGTCAACAGATAATAGAGAGAAGGAAATAAAGACTACTGCACTGGTGAATTTAATTAGAAAAAGTTCTAGAGTTTTAGATTTTGGGGTTTTCAGGCAATACTATATTAAAAATCCTGAACTACCTGAAATTGAACTAACTGATAATGGCCTAATTAATATGAATAAGATGTTTAACAAGGATAAACTATGTGGGATTTAACAAAACTATACTACGACGATTTACAATGGGAAGAGGCAATGAAGGAAACTAGAGTATCTCTTGAGAAGATGCCGAGTTTTAAATTTGAACTTGAAATACTTGATGAAGATTTTACTAAAATCGAGTATTATTCAGAAAAGTTAGATAGATTATATACTTATGGTTTGCTTAGAAGAGAGCAAGATTCAGCAAACACATATATAACAAAGCGAATCCATGAAATTTATTCTCTTTACCAATTATTTAACAGAAAAATTAAGCTATTTAATAATCTATTTTTAAATAGTGATAAAACGTTGGAGGTACTTAGAAGCAGTGAAAAACTAAAAAAATATGAACAATTTTTTCAACAGAAGTTGACTGATTCTGTTAGTATGAAAGATTTTGATAGCAAAAATTTATATAAAAAAGTATCACCAAGGGATGCCTATATTAATTGGTATGGTAGTTTTGAATATATAGGTAAATTTACAACAAATGATAGGATAGAGAAAATAACAGAAGAAAATATCCTACAATATCTTAGAGTAGAGGAACAAATTTACCGCAGAGAGGCATATGAATCTGTTGAAATTTTTTTAAAAGAAAATTCAAATTTAGCATCATTTTTTTTAAATACTCACTTTCAGTTGAAAAACTTTATAGCTAAACAAAATGGATTTGAAAATGCTTATGATATGTTTGTTTATAATAATATTTTTGATAAAAGTCAGAGTGTTTTTTTCTTCCAAGAGAATATAACGCAGAAAATTATTCTATTACATGAGGAAATCTTAAACAATAAAATCAAGCGTAGTGGCTTAAATAAATTTACCTATTCTGATCTCTACTATTTAAAAAATAGCGATAACTTCAAATTATCTTTTAGCGAGGCTACAAAAATTATTTTAAATACTTTCCGTGTTAAAGGGGGAGAATTTTATAATGCTGTAGAAGAAGTTATAACTAATAATTGGATATCTAGGGAGAAGAACACTTTGCGGCACCCTGGACAAAGATCAATTAGTTGCTTTGGAGTTCATCCATTTATAACAGTAAATTGGAATAGTGAATTTGATGATTTATTTGAGCTGACTCATGAGATTTCAGGAGCAATAGGGCAGTATTATGCATCTCAAAATGGTATGTTTATATATTCTGAGTTATCAATTCTAAAAACAGAATTTATTTCAATTTTAGGCACATTGTATTTAATCGACTATTTAGGAAATAATTTTGAAGAAAAATTGATCATTTTCGATCAAGTTGATAATTTCATTAGAGATTCTTTTATTATACCCTTTATTTATAGTACAATTGAATATCAGTTATATACTAAATCAAAAAACCAAAAATTAGATAATGAGGACATTTCTGATGTTTGGTATGAAATAATGTCAAAGTTCCATTCGATAAAAAATTTCGAGGAAATGCCCATTAATCGCTATAATTGGGTTAGGCATGAACATTTTTATATGGATGGTTATGACTTTAGATATATCATTGCATTTATACTTGCGTATGATTTTTATAAGAAAGATAAAAGTCTAGAATTTGTGATTGAATTACTAAAGAAAGGGGAAAGAATATCTGACAAAGAATTTTTTAATATGGTTCTTGGAGAAGAATTATCTTACGAAAAATTAGTAGAGAGTTGTGTAACAGATATTATGAGAAAATATGATGAAGAAAATTTTAGTTTATAATAGTTTTTCAAACATGATGCCAGAACTAATAGTTTGGATGATATATCTACAGAATTTTGGATGGAGTATTGCTGAGATAGCACTTTTACAGGGAATATTCACTTTTTTTTCAGCGATATTTGAAATTCCTTCAGGAATTATCGCTGATAAGATAGGTTATAAAAGAGCATTGCAGTTAGCAGAATTGATCTGTATTTTTTATTTAATATCTTACTTTTTTCCGCTTAATCGAATGGTCATTTATATTGGATTTATTTGTTTTTCACTAGGATTATCTCTCATATCTGGGACTGATACCTCATTGTTATACAATATTACAGATGGTAATAAATTTCTAAAATATATGGGAATTTTTAATTCTTTAGGGATAATATCAGTTGCTTTTGGGAATTTAATTGGAGGCTGGATTGCAGAAAAATCTTGGACACTGTTATTTTTGATATCATTATTATTCAGAGTAGTTGCTCTAATCTGTATAACATCATTTGATGTTTCTAAGATAAGAGAAGTTGAGCCTATTGCAGATAATAAAAAAGCAATAAAACTATATTTAGAAAGATTATATGATTTTGTCAAAACGACAAAAAAGTTCAAGTATATATTAGTATCGTCTGCATTTTTGATGTCATCCGTAACGTTAAGTTATCAATATATGCCAGTTGTTCTAGAGCAATTAAGTTTAACTACAGGGCAGGTATCATTAATTTATGCAATTGTATCTGTGTTAGGATCTGTATTATCTTTTTTTAGTGAAAAGTTAACAAGTAAATGGTCTAGTAGAGGGGTTGCAGTTATTATATTTTTCATTTCTTTGCTACTATTTTTAGGGATAGGGAGGTTCCCGTATCACTCGATAATTGTAACAATAAGTTTTATGGTTCCTAATATTTTATACGAACTGCTGTCCGTCATAATTGATTCTACGGTTCATGAGGATTTGAGAGATGATATTAGAGCATCATCTATATCTCTAATTAATTTTGCCAATTCTATTATGTTGACATTTGGATCAATTTTAGTAAGTTTATTGTCGGGTTTATTTAGTTTGCAAATTACTATTAGTTTAATTTGTACAACTTTAATGCTATTGTCATTATTATCATATATAGAGTTTGGAAGGAGATAAAATGAATAATAACAACTATCAAAAAAAGAATTACGATAAAAATTTTTCTTTATTTTATAATAAGTATTTGACAGGTCAAGCTAAAAAATATGGAAATTTTATAATGTGTTTTCTAAATAGAAACGGATTACAGACCGGAAGAATTCTAGACATAATGTGTGGTACGGGCAACCTCCTTGTTCAATTTGAAGACAAAGGCTGGGAAACGAATGGTGTTGACATTTCTGAGAGTATGTTAGAGGTTGCTAAGACAAATTTATCTAAAACTAAATTGATTCAGAGCGATATTGTAGAATTTAATTCAAAAGATGATTATCAGGTAGTAGTTGCAACAGCAGATGCACTTAATCATTTAAAAACAGATAAAGATATCTACGAGGTATTTAAAACAGTTTTCTCTCTATTATCAAACTCAGGATATTTTATTTTTGACATGAATACTCCAATTGGTATTAAAAATAATAACTATTTTATATCTTCAAGTGATGATGATGGAATATCTATTAGGGAAGGGTTTGTAGATGAAATCCATGGTGTTGGTTTTACAAGATTTCATGGTGCATTTAAAATAGATAAAAATACTCCTTATTTAAGATTTGATTCAACAATATATAACTATTTTCATAATATTGAAGAACTTGAGAAAAAACTTTTTGAAATTGGTTTCAAAACGGTAGAGATACGAGATGGATATTCTGAATTGTTATGGGATTCTAATAGTACGGAACGGGTGCTATTTATATGTAAAAAATAATAACTTATTTAATTTTAAGAAAGATAACCTAAATGCTACGTACTCTATGTTTAGTGAGTCTGGGACAAAAGTCCTTTAGCTCCAAAAAAGCAACGGATTTGAACTGCACCCTAAAAGTTAGACAGAAAAATCTAACTTTTGGGGTGCTTTTATTATGAAATTAACTTTTGAAGATAAAGTTCAAATATATGAATCAAGAAAGCAAGGAGAGAGTTTTAGGCGACTTTCAAATCAATTTGGGATAAAGATTTCTAATCTTCAGTACATGATTAAATTGATTGATCGTTATGGAATAGAAATCGCAAAAGAGTAAAGACTCGTTATTATTTTCCTAAATTAAAATAAGAAATTATTGATAAAGTTCTCCTGGAAGATTGTTCATAAAAAAGAGTATCTTTGGCTAGAGAAAATCACAAAATCTAAATAAAATAGAAGATACAAAATATTTGTAATATGTAAAAGGTAGTTCAAAAATATAGAACTACATTTTGTTGATAATAATGAAATTAGATACTTGTTCTTTTAAAATAAATAGAGTAAAAATTTCTAGAAGGAAATCATCAAACTGTTTTGATTTAACTATAGTTATTTTACTTTTGTGGTCGAGAACGAATGGAAGATATGGGATTACACAGAGTGAGTATTTCTTTTTGTTTTGATTGAGATACATGAGTATAGATCTGAGTTACAGAAATAGAGCTATGTCCAAGTATTTGCTGTATATAACGAATATCTACATCTTTATCCAGTAGCATTGTAGCAAAGCTGTGTCTAAACATATGTGGCGTGATAGTTATAGATAAGTTGTTTTTCTTAACCAGCTTCTTTAAAATTAGACGTACGCTTTGTTCTGACAGTGCTTTAAGAGGATTTTGACCAGTAAATAAATAGTCATTAGGTCGGACGCAGTATTTATTTATATATGTTTTCAATAAACTAAAGGTTGTTTGGTCTCCTAAAAAGAGGATACGTTCTTTTTTTCCTTTCCCGATAATATGAAGTGTTCTATTTGAAAAATTAATATCTTTAAGATGAATATGACAAAGCTCAGAAATCCGAATGCCAGTTGAAAGTAATAAGGAAATGATTAGTAAATTTCTTTCAGCTTTTTGTTTTTGATATTTAGATTTTGAATAGATAACTTTTTGTTCTGAATATGAGTAGACACTTTTTAAAATATCATAAGGAATGGTTTTAGGTAATATTTTTTCCTTCCGAAATTGAAATCGTAGTTGATTAAAAGGATTTTCATCAATTATATCTTGAAATTTTAAATAGTTATAAAAAACCTTCAAACTTGCGATTTTTCGTCGTAGAGTGTTTGATTTTATATTTGATTTTGTTAAAAACTCAATATATGATTCAACATTATTGTAGTTTGAATTGTAAAATTGTAAAAGATCGTTTTTGTAAGCTCGAATTGTATGTGTGCTTAAACGCTTATGCGTTTCGCAGTAACTTAAGTAAGTAGAAATAAGTTTAGAATCCATGAATATCTCCTTTAGTAATAATCATGTTATTTTAAACTTATTTAAGCATTTTGTATAGTGATAATAAATAGTTATCGGTAGGAGAGATATATTTTGGAAGATAGGGTATTTTTTTGTTTTTCAGGTAAAGATAGATTAGTTTATGCTCAGTCTCTAAATTTTCATTTAAAAAATTTAGGTATTGAAGTGTGGTACGATTATGAAAAACTGTATCTAGGAGATGACGGTGACTATGTCAATATTGAAGAGGGAGTAGAACAATCTAAGATATTTTTACTTTTTATTTCAACACAATTATTTCAAAGTACAGGAGCAATGTTAGAATTAGATGCAATTAAAACCAAAATTGATAAATATCAAGGAATAGTAATTATTCCCATTCTTTGCGAGATAACCAGTAGCCAAATTCCTAAGAAATATAATTGGATTTCTAAGTATATATATGGAGAAATGAAACTTGATATTTCTAGCGGAACCTATGATTTATCAATTGATATACTAAAACGTTTACTATACGAACAATTAAAGTCAGTAGAAATAAAAAATCTACTGACTTTAGAAAATATAACAACAGATAAATTTATCAATATTATTATTGATAAATATAATTATATTGATAAAAATTGTTTTAGCACTAGAATTACAATGCTGTATACATTGGTTTTATATTGTTTAGAAAAATACAATATTAATGATAATATTTCATATTATAGTAGTAGCTTCATTTTTAATAAAGTTAAATTTAATATTCAACCAACTTTAAAAGAAATAGCTTGTATGGAATCAATTATACTGGTATTAATCAATAAAATTGAAGGATATTTCTTCAATAATATGTAATACTAATTCCGCTAGTTTGTCTGGACTATTTTCCGAACATAATTTCTCAATATAATTTTCTAAATAAGGGTATTCAGTTATACTTGATTTTATTTTCTCCCCTAACTCTGCTGCAGCAAATCCAGTGCTAGCAATTGGAATGATATAATTTCCTTGTTCTTTCGATATTTTAATTTCTTCCCAAACACCCCTAGAAGTGACAATGTCACCTTTACTATTGATTGCCTGACCATACATAACAATGGTAAACTTTGTATCCGATATCAGATTTCGTCTATAAGACGTATCCTCATCTAAACTCATATCGTGAGCGAATGGTCGCATAATTAAACGTTTTTCAATATTAGCCTCATTAATTGAGTAAAGTTTTTGTATGCTGGAACCGGAAATGTAATAGCCAATGTTCTTTCCAAATCCAGTAACTATATTGTATCCTCCGTCAATTAGTTTTTCGACTAAAGATTTCGAAAGGTTATAGGCTCTAGTCTCCTCTAGTGCATCATCTAAACTACCTGAGATATAAATATTTTTACTAATTGTTTTTTCTTTTATTTCCCTCAAAATTTCTTTAATGTCTTCGGGAGTTTGGACCAATAAAACTTTTATGTTGTACCTTTTTCCTAAGTCATCTATAAAAAGTTGAAAGTTTTTATCCCCAGGCTTATCTATCATAATTGTATAGAATGCTTTATTATTCTTACCTATGTAACTATGTAGCTTTTGAATAGATTTTAGAACGATATCATCAGTAAAACTATAACCAATAAATAAAAAAGTATTAGTAACTAACTCTCTTTGAAAAAAACTCAAAAATAACTCATGATTAAGGTAATAGTTTTCAATATCAGATTTTGAAATAACAATTTTTGAAATACTACCTATATCTCCGTTAAGCTTGAATATATTTACTCTATTTTTCAAACTAACAGATCCTAAGTCTTGTTCATCATGAATACTATTAATATTTATTTTTTGATACTCAAAATTCTTCTCTATTACTTTATCAAAATTAGTTGTCCAAATTGATTTGAAACCAATTTGGACAATTATTTTCATTAGTTCGCTTTCATAATCAAATTTGTTAATTTTATGATTTATTAGTGAATATAATTCTCGCTCACTATACTCATTAATAAAATATTGAGCAAGTTGAAAATAGTCTGTGATACTACTAATATCGAGTCCTAATTTTTCGGCACATGGGGTTAGAAGTTCTTTCCAAGTTGGAAAATGTGCATCTAAACTACTTCCTGCACCTAAAAATAATGATAATTCTCCATCATTAAAAGAGTCACTTATTTTTGTAATAAAACTTTTTCTATCCAAAATATATCTCTCCTACCGATAACTATTTATTATCACTAGTATATCATAGATTCATATCTCCAATATGTTTTCGATTGTAGTTTTCTTACTTTTTTATATTCTTAAAGACTTTTTGAACAGCCTCATAGTACTTTTTCTTCAATGACTAAATATGTGGTATTCTATCCATTAGTAACAACGCACCAAAAATGGTGCGTTTATCTTTTTTGTGCTATAATAGAAATAAATAAAAGGAGGGCTCTCATGATCGGAGAAAATATTAAAGCGTTACGTAAAACACATGACCTAACCCAGCCTGAGTTCGCAAAGATTGTTGGCATCTCTCGAAATAGCCTAAGTCGTTATGAAAATGGAACAAGTTCAATTTCGACAGAATTAATAGATCGTATCTGCCAGAAATTTAATGTTTCCTATATCGATATCGTAGGGGAGGAAAAAATGCTCACACCAGTAGAAGATTACCAGTTGACCCTGAAAATTGAAGTGATTAAAGAACGAGGTGCGAATATCTTAGCGCAACTTTATCGTTTTCAAGATGAGCTAGGAATTTCATATGATGATACTTCTAATCCTTGGGTTCTAATGAGCGATGATTTATCTGATTTGCTGAACACGAAGATTTATCTTGTGGGGAATTTTGATGAAGTAGAGCGATATAATGGCTATTTGGATGGCATTGAACGGATGCTAGAACAAGCAACTCATCTGGTGGTGGCTTAATGAAACTAGAAGAATTTAGTCAAGATGATTTTGAACGAGCATCCAGACGACTCGTTCGTTCTTTAACTCGTGGTAAAACAACTTCGTCTCAGCCCAAGGCTATCTTGCTAGGTGGACAGAGTGGTGCTGGGAAAACAACGATTCATCGTATTAAACAAAGGGAATTTCAAGGTAATATCATTATCATTGATGGAGATAGTTATCGCTCTTTTCATCCGAACTACCTTGGCCTACAGAAAAAGTATGGCAAAGATAGTGTGGATTATACCAAAGTGTTTGCGGGAAAAATGGTTGAATATCTCGTAGATGAATTGAGTAAACAAGGTTATCATTTGTTAATCGAGGGCACCTTGAGAACAACAGAAGTTCCTAGAAAAACGGCACAATTATTGACAATTAGAGGTTACCAAGTCTCACTTGCACTGATTGCGACTAAGCCGGAATTGTCCTATCTCAGCACCTTGATACGTTACGAAGAGCTCTATGCTATAAATCCTAGTCAAGCTAGAGCAACTCCTAAAGCACACCATGATGGAATTGTAGAACATTTAGTTGACAACTTACGAGAGTTAGAAAATGATAAGATTTTTAATCAAATTCAAATTTATCAAAGAGATCAATCGTGTGTTTATGATTCGGAAGTAGATCAAATCTCAGCAGCAGAAGTTTTACAAGAATGCCTCTTCGGAAAATGGAACAAGGTGGAAAAAGAGATGTTGAAGATGGGTAAGGAACGGTTGAAGGAGTTGGGTGAGTAATAGTCATAATAGTTTAATTTAAAATCATACTCAACTATATACTTAATTAGTTTATAAATGGACATTCAACAAATACTACTACATAGAATAATATAATTAAGAGTAGATTTAATAAAATACTTTAAGGAGGAGCTTATGGATACTTTGCAGTCACAGTTTATTAAATTTCACGATACCATTAAGCTAGATGCGAAAGATAAACAGGTTTTAATCGAAAAACGTGAAGAGGTTGAAGAAATAATTAATAATGGCGTTTCAGAATTTGAAAAGAGTTTTTTTAATCAAGGGAGTTACTCAACTTTCACGGGGATTTTACCATTAGAGGATGGGGATTACGATTTAGATAGAGGTTTGAGATTTGAAATTGATAGAAATTCAAATACTCCAAAAGAGATAAAGAAAATTATTTTTAATACATTAGTTTCTAAATTTGGAGAAAATAATGTTAAAGTAAAAAATCCATGTGTCACAGTATCATTTCCTAAAGATAATGTTCATATCGATATTGCAGTGTATTGTATTGAAAATGATAATTATTTTTTGGCTAGAGGTAAGCTTAATAGTAAAGAAGAAAATATTAAGTGGGAGGAAGCAGACCCTGTAGAATTAACGGAAAAAATAAATAATGCTATGGAAAACTCAGAAGACCGAAAACAATTTCGAAGAGTAATTCGCTATTTAAAAAGATGGAAAGATATAAAATTTAAGAACCAGGATAACAAACCAACTGGTATTGGTATTTCAGTATTTGCTGTTAAAAATTTTACTGTATGCAAAAATGAAGACTATCTATCTGGGAATACTACCTATGATGATATTTCAGCTTTAAGAAATTTAGTAAATACTATGATTAATTCATTTTCGAATACATATGATGTTGATAGAAACTTATTTTATCCGAGATTAAAGGTTTTCTTACCGGTTAAGCCATATACTGATGTATATGAAAGGGTATCAAATATACAAATGGAAGCCTTTAAGAATAAATTAGAAAAATTAAGAGATTCACTCGACGAAGCAATATATTCTACTGATTTAAGTGAATCTACAAAATTATTGAGTAAACAGTTTGGTGATGATTTTCCTGTTATTGAACAAAAAGAGACAGCAGAAAACTTTGGAACTCGGGCTATAATCAGTGATTATCCAAGTGCTTAGAGGCATGTATGTTAGAAAAAAAAGAAATATTCCAGATATACTTTGACGAAATACCTTTAGAGAGCCTGGAATTAGAAGATAAGGAATGCTATTTTTATCAATATAAAAAATTTACCTTAAAAATTATCATTTCTAATGATTTTCCCCATTCACTTCCTGAAATCTATCTTTCAAATTATATGGATTTTAATAAATGGTACAGCCATGTCGGTTCCGAAGGGAAATTGTGTTACATTTCAGAAGATAATTTAATTTGGGACTTTAATAATCCAAGTGGATTATTAAAAGATTGCTGTGAAAAAGTAAAGGAATTACTGGATAGTTGGGATACACCAAAAATGACCGAAGAGCTCAGGAAAGAGTTCCTGTCATATTGGTATATCAGTTGTTTGAAGTCAAAAACAAAATATATAGAGATTCGAAGTTACTTATCCAGGGTCAGTACATTTGAGAAATATGAATTAGTCCTGTCGAATCAGAAATTCCATCTTTTTAATTATGGTTCACAACTCAAAGGGAGTGTTGCGCCACATTCTAAAAAAAGTAGAGATGTTTACATACTTCCACTTAAAGATTCGAATCCTGTGATTCCTCCTAATCCCCTGAATGAACTAACAGAAGCAACGTTTAAGAAAATGATCACAGGGAATCTATCTTCGGGTGTTAGACGCCGCTTCCAAAAATGGTGTAAAACGAAACGAAAGTCATTCGTATTAATTTTATCACTTCCTATATCTGATAATGATTATGTTTTGTTTGGTGCGCTTTTTGAGTCTAGAACTTCCAAATATCCATTTAAAATTGATAATAAGGTACCACAAAAAAATAAAGATAGAAAAAAAATTGGTTCTAAGGCTAAAAAATCAAAAAATGGGAGTTTCAATATTACTCCAATATATATTACAAGATTCGACAAGGAGTATAGAGTGAGTAGGACATCCCAAGAATATGATTTTCTGAATAAAAAAGTTGTAATTGTTGGACTTGGATCTGTAGGATCATTTGTTGCAAACAATTTATCCAAAATGGGTATAGAGAAACTTCTTTTAATAGATCCTGATTTTTTAACGGTCGATAACATTTCAAGACACTACTTAGGTATGGATAGTATAACAGATAATATTCAAAAAGTAGACGCTTTAGAAGATAGATTGAAAAAAGAAAATCCTGATTTAGAAATTGAATGTGAGGGTATCCGATTTCAAGAAATAGTTCGGAAGAATCCAAATTTATTTTATGAATATGATTTTGTTTTTTCTTGTGTCGGAGATACTAAAACTAATTTTGAAATTAATCATTTTTTCAGAAAGATTGGAAAAACGGTATTGTATTGCTGGTTAGATCCATATGGAGTTGGGTATCATAACCTACTAGTTTCTCCGCAAAATAATGGATGCTATATGTGTATGAACTATGAAGATGGGCGTCTTGTTAATAATAGAGCCTCTTTTGCAGAGAAAAATCAAATATTTGAAAAACGTCTAGCTAGCTGTTATTCTTCATTTATTCCTTATAATGTTATTGCGCCTAGTTCTTTGGCAAATAAAGCTATAGAAGTATATTTACAGTACTTGGATGGGGAATTTTCTTCTGAAAACAGACTAGTATCAGAAATTGGTTCAGATAAACAGTTTGGAAAAGAAGGATTTACATATAGTGTTCGATACTACAATTGTTTAAAAAATAGTGATTTATTAAATATTTCTTTAAGAACAAATATATCTTGTCCAGAGTGTAACGGAGATTATAAAGTTGATATATGTAAATCTGAATAATGAATATCAAATTGTAATACCATCTGATATTTTTAATTCATTATTAGAGTTTAGGCAATTGGGTTTGGAACCTGAAGCAGGTGGTATTTTTGTTGGTAAGAGACTTTTAAATAATTCGATACTTATTATAAATTTTTCAGAACCACAGGATAATGATGTAAGAAGTAGATTTAAATTCTCAAAAACTTCTCCATATCACCAGAAGTTTGCAGATGATTATTTTGGTAAAAGTTCAGGTTTCATAAGTTTAATTGGAGAATGGCATACCCATCCTGAAGATATACCTACTGCATCTATTGTTGACATTCAATCATGGGAAAAAATTATCTCAGATAATGATGATAGATTATTCTTCTTGATAATTGGGCTTCAGGCTGGTAGATTCTACTTTAGGGAATCAAATGAGTGGCAATCCACTCTAATCTATTTTAAGGATGTATTGAATACGTATGAATTTAAAAAATAAATCATTTAAGAAATGCTTTTTTTGGTCTCAAAAATTTTATTTACCGTTGGTATTAATTTTTCTATTTCCAATTCTTATTTGCTATTTGATTGGGAAGAGTTTGACACTAGTTGAAGTTGGAAAAATATCAAATACCAATTTTTTAACAAGAACTATTTTTGAAATAACTCCTGATAATTCTATCGCTACTTATATAGTTCTTTATTCATTAATATCTACTTCATTATTAATGATTTTTAGAAAAAACAATGCAGAGCGAACATTTAATGATGGTCATTCTGTATATCTTCATAACTGTTATAAAAGACTGTGGGTTGCTGCAAATATATTAGGCTATCGAAAGTTACAACTTATAGGTGTATCAATACCAATGCAGTTTGAACTTATTATTAATGGAGTTTTCTCAGAATTTATATCGGAATCATCTGTTATGCAATATGATGAATTTGAAGGAAAAATTAGTGTTGAGTATCCAATTGAAAACAAAAAGAATAAAGTTGTCAATTTATTAGTATGTGATACATATGATATTCCTTTAGAAAAATTAGCAGCTAACTATTTGGAAAATACAACAGTAAAAATTTCATCGCAACAAAATTATAGTGGTAACAGATATAACAATCCTCAATTAGTTAGTACAGTCCGAGAAGAAACGCAGAAAGTAATTAACGCCTATAAAGAGGTTAATCTTTTTATGACAACAAATCCTTTAAATACACAAAAAATAGTAGGGACTTCATTCTTAACATTAGATAGATCAAGTTTTGATAGAGTATCGGTTATACAGATGGATGAAAGAAAAATTTATAAAGATCAATTTTTAATATACAAAAGATAATATGATGGGGTATTATAATATTTCAATTAATATTTTATAGCATTCTAGCTTCTTGAACTTGCCTGCTTTTCCCTTATTGTCTTAATGTCGATAATTCAATCTGAATCATACCACTATAGATCCAATTGTAAATTGTTTTAAAAGTCACTGTCTATCTATTATTTAGTTTAAAAAATCTTGTATCTGTTTTTGGAGACTATTAAGCTTTTAGAGTAGCCCCTATTTCTTTTTTAGTTTCGGCGTTCAAGATGCTTTTCTTAGCTGAACCTCCATAAGATTTTTAATCTCTTTTAGCTAAATACTGTCTTGAACAACGTTTCACCATTCTACTGATAATAAAACGATGGCTACTAATCTTAGTTGCAATTTGAGAAAATTCCCCCCTAATTCTACATAGGTATCTATCTTAATCTGTTCCTTTGGTAAGATGATAGTAGCACATAGAATCTCATGGGGTTTTTGTTGGTATACTTACTTACAGTTTACACTATTTTAGATTTCGTGAGTTTTTTGTTGCACTATATTTTAGAATTTATCTATTAAAAATGTATAAAACAATAACAATTTAAATGGTGTGAACTTTTTGGTAAAATCTAGCTCAATTTATGTATTTTTAGGGTGAAATTCACACCATTCAAATGAAAGTTGTTCAAATTAGATAAATTTTGTTTTCTGTAAATATCGGGAAATATTGATTTTAAGCGCATCTTGAAACTTATTCAAATAGAAGTGTTTCCAACCAGGTCTCACAATTTGTAAGTAAAAGAACAAATAAAAAAGAGGAGCTCTATACTAAAGTTCCTCTTCTTTTATATATCCGAATCATTATTATTATTTCAAAAAAGGTAGTGAAAAAGGTAGTGATTCGGTTGATTTATATTGCAATGTAGTGAAATTTAGAATTTCAAAAATCGCTTAAAATCAAGGTTTCTCACATCTATTGACGTGTAGTGAACCCCTATTTCACCTCTGTAAAAATTAAATAGTACCTTAATAAACTTTATTATATCAATTTTCTTTAACGTTAAGCAAGATTACGATAACACGTTGATCATATTTTTAAAAAGACTTAATTTAAGATTCTTAAAGTCTTGTTATTTATCAAAATACTGATTTTAAGCGATTTTGCATTCGATAAAATCAACAATTTATAGATGTATTACATTATATTGGACAGTAAATGGACAGTGACAGAGTGTTTGAAGGAAAGCAAAAGAGGCCTAAGTGCCTCTTTTTTATACACTATGATTGTTTTATTACGAAAAGTTTAGAAGGTGGTAAATCGGATATTCAATAAAGCGTTCCCTCTGTTTTTCGGAAAACTGATTTTCAAATAAATAATTTGCTTGTTCTTTATATCCTAATATACAGGCTGTAGCGTATCGAATTTCAACTGAACTGTGATTCATTAAAGACAAAAGATAGTTATTATCTTCAGTTGTTAATGTATTTAAACGTTTTTTTATTTGTAGTAAATTGAGCTTATTATATTCAGAATTGTCCATTTCTAGAAGTTTCTGAGCAAATTCTAAACAAGATTGTAAAACATTTTGATCACATTGATTATCACTAAAGTTTATCAGTTTTAACAATCCAAGATCTTTATTTTCAATTGGAATCTTATTTGATAGATATGATGAAAGGTAATCAGAAATATCAAAATTATCTATAAGCAATAGATGTTCTATATCAACCGCCTCATATTTTGAAAAATTCTGTTTATTTTCATCAATTAAGATCATATCATAATCACTGAAATTATATAATCTATAATCTGTTGTACCTATATTTTCTGGTATTAAAAATAATAATACTTGTATATTTGCAAATTTAATAAATTGGATTGTATTATAGTCGGTACGATCTAGTTTAATTAACTCTTTATTTATGATGCTCTTATACAAAGTTTCAGATACTCTATAGTCATTTTGTGACCAATTCGTGAAATCAAGCTCCTTAGAAATTTTAAGTTTATCCAGTATCTTTTTTAAACGGATATGTGCATCCAAACAATTCTTTAAATAATTAAAATCAATTTCAGATAGACTCTTATCGCTAAATGTTAGTTTATGATCATTTAAAATAATTCCTTTATTTTTTTGAAGTTCTAAAATAAATTCCAACCCATCAATTCTTTTTGAAAGGACATTTGAAAATGAAAATTTTAGAGTTATTAATATGTTTTCAAGTTTCTCTTGTACTTTAATTGAACAACCATTCCCAAAATCAATAGTATAATCATTCTTAGTCTTGTATTTAAAAATTGTTTGATATACTTTTTCGTTTCCCTGGATTTGAACGTGCATCTCATTTTCTTTAAATAATTGTAGATCAAATATGTCATCTAGTAGAGGCTCAGCTATTGTTGCTCCTTTGGGTTTGTAATAAAGATCTAGTTCACCAGATTTTGCATACTCAAGAATATCTAGATATTCTTTACCGATGAATTTGATTTGGAACTCTCCATCCAAATTCTCAGAACTATTAAATAGGGATTCTTGGCTTCGTAATTCAACGTGGGCAAAACCTTTTTGATATTTCCGCTTTTGAATAAAATTTTGAAAGACTAGATTTAATTCTACTTCATTATCAGGTAGAGGTTTCATAGTAACGGAAATATTGATTGTATTTGTCTTTTTGTTATTTTTGCCATGTAGAATTTTCTTAATTACCTTTGGTGTTAATGAGGCATAAGTGACAGTTGGTGTTTCATCTTTTAAGTAAACCACAAAATAAAGTACGCCTCCTTCATTTAGATAGTGTTCTAAATTATTTCTTTTTATAGAGTATCCTTTATTTTTATTATAGTGATCGTCTTTACCTTTTACTTGAACTGGTATTCTCTCTACTAAGTCAATATTTTTTTTCACTGTATTTTTGTAAAAATAAATATGACCATCCCATATAGGCTCTCTATCACCTTCAGAAATTTCTCTATGAATATGTTTAGATTTTTTTAGTGCCAGTTTTAAATAGTCAATAGCGTCTTCTTCGATTTGTTTAGATGATTTAGACATAATTAACCTCTTAATAAGTTGTTCTATACTAAGTATTATATCAATTTATGTGATAATTTTTCTAAATTATCCTTGCTATCCTAATATCATTCCTAAGAAAATCAAAGATTTATGACTAAATGGATAGATGATTACGAATATAAGGTTAGGAGATTAGAGAATTTTATCAATATACTTGATAATACAAGAAATCAAAATGTTACCAAATTAGAACGGGAAACAAAATCAGTATAGTTATTTGAGATACCATGGAAAAATTATAAGGCTGATA
>JAFEHB010000331.1_pt1 | contig 39088 bp, 45 predicted proteins | sample 9267121 | NCBI WGS metagenome assembly JAFEHB01 (sample SAMN17103336, study PRJNA684904) | human gut metagenome | isolation source: diarrhea sample from child under the age of five | host: Homo sapiens | place: South Africa: Mafikeng, Mafikeng Provincial Hospital | collected 2019-09 | reverse complement strand
AGAACCCGCAGATGGTTTCCGAGGAGGAGTTCCTCGCCAAGCTGCCCGAGATCGCAGCGAACGCCGAGACCGATGCCTGCACGCCCGAGAACCCGCGTGAGACCAAGGCTGCCGACTTCGAGAAGATTCTTAAGGCCTGCTACTACGACACCGATATCGATTTCTAAGATAAAATCTTAGGTGTTTAGCCATTACGAGACCCCTGCGCTATCGTGGTGCGGGGGTCTTTTTTGTGGAAGTGAGGAGTAGCATGCCAGTGGTATTTGGGGCTCCGGGACGGTATGTGCAAGGGCCGGGGGAGCTTGGGCATCTTGGCGCTTGTGTTGCGCGTCTGGGCCGTCGTGCATTTATCGTGCTTGACCCTGGGACCGATGGGCGCGTTGGGCAAACGGTCGATGATAGTTTTTCGGCTTGCGAAGGCGTCTCGAAGCCGGTGTTTCGCGTGTACGACGGCCCGTGCTCTGAGCGCGCATGCCGGGGCCTGGCCCGCGCTTGCGCACAGCTCAAGTGCGATTGCGTTGTGGGAATGGGCGGCGGCAAGATGCTCGACATCGCAAAGGCCGTAGCGCATTACGCGGGACTTTCTCTTTGCGTGGCGCCCACAGTGGCTTCAAGCGATGCCCCATGTAGCGCTCTTTCGGTGCTCTACGACGATGGCGGCAGTTTTGACAAGTACCTGCATCTCAATCGGGCTCCCGACCTGGTGGTGGTCGATTCGGCCGTTATCGCGCATGCACCGGCGCATTTGCTCGTGGCAGGTATGGGCGACGCGCTTGCTACGTTTTTTGAGGCCCAGGCATGCAGGGAGTCGGGTGGCGAGAATGAGCTGGCGGGAGCTTCCGGCGTTGCCGCGACGGCACTTGCTCGGTCGTGCTTTGAAGTGCTTATGGCCGATGGTCTGCAGGCTAAGGCCGATATCGAAGCGGGGAAGCTCACTTCTGCTGTCGAGCGCGTGATCGAATGCAATATTCTTTGCTCGGGTATTGGATTTGAAAGCGGCGGCCTGTCGCTCGCACATGCTGTTGCCAATGGGATTGCTGCACTTAAGGGCGTGCGTGTGGCACATGGCCTTGCCGTGACATATGGCTTGTCGGTGCAGTTTGCAGCGGCTGCAGCGTTGACGGGCAAGCCTTTAGGGGATGGCGAGGATCGCGCGCTGGCATTTTGTCACGCTGCCGGCTTGCCAACGTGCCTTGCAGATCTGGGTTTGGATGCCATGTCCAAGGAGGATTTGCATTTGGTTGCCGTGCGCGCGCTTTCGTGCACGAGGAATATCGGCAATGTGCCGTATGCGTTGGATGAGGATGTTCTGGAACATTTTCTTCGCGCGGCGCGTTAGGGATGGCGGGGCGTTCTTGAGGCGATGCCCTTTGTTTGCGGGGAGTCCGGTGAGTATCCGGGCGCTTAGGTCCCTGTTTGGATAATCGCGTGCTCGCCCTTTTGGATCTTACGTTCTGTAAATTACGGGCGCCCTCTCGTATTCCGTTTGGGAGACAAGGGGGCGCCCGCTGCATTGGGGCGTTGCCGATTGCGAAATTGGGTTTATGCGAGGTCGTCGAGCTTGATGACGCGCTCGCTGCCATCGATGTCGCAAAAGCGCGCGGTGCCTGCCTCGACGCTAAAGAAGGCAAGACGCCCGTCGTTGGCGCTGCTGTGGTGCTCGCCGATGCCAACCATGTGCTTGAATCCTGCTTCGCGCACGGCATCGCTCACCTGAGCATCGTCTGCTAGATTTGCCGTGCCCGAAAGGACGATCCAACACTCACCGGGTTTCCAGCCGGAGAGCTCGAACTTGGGATGAGCTTCGAGCTCAAACCAAACATCCTTGTCGCGCGAGGTGCAAAACCAGAGCTTCCCGGCGTCTGCCATAGCAAACGAGAACGGGCGCACGCGCGGCTGGGTGGGGTCATTAACGTCGATGGTGGCGAGGTACCATGCGGGTACGCGGCGCAGATACGAGACGATTTCGTCCATGAACGGCTCCTTTGTGGCGGTGGATGACAGAATGTGACAAATTAAACCTGTGGACTTTTGTCACATTAAGAAGACGAGCGTGGGGTCGTATGCACCATCGTAGTGCTTGCCCAGACTTTCGAGATGTTTCCATCCTGCCTCGCGAATCTCATCGGAGACGCAGTCGTCCATGCCGGAGGCGGCGGAGGGATCGTCCATAGGGTTCTCCTTCTGTCAGAGCAGGATAATGACGGCTGCGGCACAAAGGATGAGTGCGAGCATGAAGATGCCTGCTGCGACGTCATGTGCGCGAAACCGCAGTGGGTGCAGGCGCGTTCGCCCCGCCTCTCCATGGTAGCAACGTGCATCCATGGCCGAGGCAAGCGTCTCTGCATGACGAAACACGCTTGCAAACAGTGGGATTGAGATAGAGGAAAGAAACTTCAAGCTGCCAATGGGGCCGCTTGCCACCTTTGCCCCTCGGCTTACCTGTGCTTGATAGGTTTGGGAAAGCTCGGTTGCAAACTGGGGCATAAAGCGCAGGGCGATACCTAAGATCATGCCAATCTCATGCGCCGGAAAACCGACGCGTGCAAGGGGCATGAGCAGCTTCTCGACCGCCTGCGTGAGGTCGAGTGTGGTGGTGGTCATGGTGACAAGGCTCATCCCGCACATCATCAAAAACATGCGACATGCGATAAAGCAGCAAGAATAGATGCTGCCCTCGCTAATCTGAATAAAGCCCAGATGAAAAAGGACTCGGCCGCTCTGCTCGGTGAAGAGCGTAAGGATGGCAACGAATGCTACAAGCACCATGAGCGGCGCCACGGAACGCACGGCGTAGTGCGCGGGAATGCGCGCCAAGGCATACGAAATGCCAATGCCGATGGCGAGCACGGCGAGCGCCGGGAAGGTGTGCGAGGCCAGGGCGATGAACAAAAAGCCAAAACCGGCAAGCAGCTTGGTGCGGGGGTCAAGGCGATGGATAAACGAGCGCCCGGCGTAGTAGCTGCCAAAGGAGAAGGCTTCCATCACGCAACACCTCCAGCGGCAAGAGCGACGATGCTTTCGGCAAGCGTCTTGGTGGAATAGAGACAGCGATGGGGCAAGGGGATGCCAGCGTCACGCAGAAGGCGCGCCATATGCTGTGGGGCGGGCAGGCCCAAGCCGATGGATTTGAGATCGCGGTCGCTTGCAAAGACCTCGCGCGGTGTGCCGAGCGAGACGATACTGCCCTTGTTCATAATGAGGACGCGGTCGCAGTGGGTGGCGATATCCTCCATGCTGTGCGACACCATGACGATGGTGAGCCCGCGGGCATGAAGGTCATCGATGAGCTGCAGAAACTCTGTATGAGCGGCAGGGTCGAGGCCGGCAACAGGCTCATCGAGCACCAGCACGCGGGGGCGCATGGCGAGCACGCCGGCAAAAGCGCAGCGGCGCTGCTGACCGCCAGAGAGTTCAAAGGGGCTTTTCTGCGCAACTTCATCGGCATCAAGGCCTACGAGTCGGAGGGCCTCGAACACGCGCTCGGTAACTTCATTGGCGGATAAGCCCAGGTTGTGAGGTCCAAAGGCGACGTCTTCAAAAACGGTGTTGGCAAAGAGCTGATGTTCCGGGTATTGGAATACCATGCCGACGGTGGTCTTTGCCGTCTCGTTGACGTGCTTGTCCGCCATGCTGGCACCTTGGAGCAGCACGCGCCCCTGCGTGGGTTGAACAAGGCCGTTCATGTGCTGGATGATGGTCGATTTGCCCGATCCGGTGTGGCCCGCGATGCCGAGTATTTCGCCTTCGTGCACATCAAAGGAGATGTCGCGCAGGGCCCAAACGGCATTGGGGTCGTTGCCCCATTCGGCGGCTTGTGCTGCCGGCGCGTTCTTCTTACGGCGTCGCGCTCGCTCGCGGGTGGACTTTTCGTAGCTGTAATACACGTGATCAAACTGGATGAGCGGGGCAGTGTCACTGCTTTGTGGCGTCTCATCGCTCGTTGCGGTGTTATCGCATAAGGACGTTTCGATATGACATCCCATAGCGGTGTGAATCTCGGTAACAACCGATTTTTCGTCAACATGGGGCGTGATGTCCAGTCCGCGTCTTTTGAGCTCCAACGCGAGCTGGCAAGCAAAGGGCTCCTCGAGATTGAGGGAATGCAACTCGTCGGCGCGGGTGAGGATTTCTTCAGGCGTGCCTTCCAAGGCGATGCATCCGCGATCGAGGACCACGACGCGGTCGGCAAGGGCCGCTTCCTCCATAAAATGGGTGATCATCACGATGGTCATGCCCGCATGATTGAGCTCCTGGCACACCGTGAGTAGACCATGGCGGCCGCGCGGATCGAGCATCGAGGACGCCTCGTCCAAAATAAGCACTTCGGGGTGCATAGCAAGGGCGCCGGCAATGGCAACGCGTTGCTTTTGTCCGCCCGAGAGGGCGTGGGTCTCGTGCTGTTCAAAGCCTATGAGGCCCACGCTTGCGAGGGCATCCGCCACGCGCTGCGTAAGTTCGTTTGTGGGGACGCCCAGGTTTTCCGGTCCAAAGGCAATATCGTTTTCCACGAGCGTGGCGACCAGTTGATCGTCGGGATTTTGAAACACCATGCCTACGCGCGAACGCACGTCGTAGACCAGCTGCGGGTCGGAGGTGTTCAGGCCGTCGACCTCGACGCTGCCGCTATCGGGCACGAGCAAGGCGTTTAGGTGCTTGGCGAGGGTTGACTTGCCGGAGCCATTTCCACCGAGGATGCACAGAAATTCGCCGTCGGCAATGTCGAGCGTGACGTTCGAGAGCGTGGGGACCTTGCCGTCATAGGAAAACGAAATGTCTTTGCACGCGATCATTACTTGCCCTTAACCTGCTGCTTTTCTGGCGTGATAAGGTTCGAGATCGCCTTGTACACAGCAAGCGTCAGCACGGAGTTGAGTGTGGTCTTAATGAGGTTGAAGGGGATGATTGCCGGGCCGATGAGCGGCATGACGAAGTCCATCGAGGGATACCAGAACCACACGCCGATGGTGAGGTTGGAGACGATGGATGCTGCTGTGGCGCAGATGATGCCTAAGACAAGGCCGGTCACGGCGCCGCGGAAGCTGTGGAGCTTCTTGTACGTGAGCGCGGCGGGCAGGATAAAGAAGATCGCCGCCACGATGTTCATAAGGCCACCGACCCAGTCGCCCGTGGTGAGCGCGTGGATGACCACGGCGAGCACGCCAACGGTAAGGCCCGATACGGGACCGTAGGCAAAGCCGCAGACCATGGCCGGCACCAGCGAGGGGTCATAGCTCAAAAACGGAGCCGAGGGAAGAATGGGGATTTGCACATACATGAAGATTGCGCCGATGGCGCACATGAGTGCCATGGTGACCAATTGCTTGGTCTCCCACTTGTTGGTGTTTTGAAATTGGATATGCGTAGACTGCTCAGACATGAGATCACCTGCCTCTTCCATCCGGACTCTAACCGTTGGCACCGGATTCTCACCGGATCGGCCTGCAGGCAACCCAATGCCAGCCAGGCTCGCGGGCTTATCGGATGTGCACCTGGCAACCGTTGCCGGGGACGCGACGCGGGATTGCGCCGGCCGATTTACCGCCAGTGGGGAATTTCACCCCGCCCTGAAACAGCGACTGCATCGTAGCATCGCGGGCGTGCATATGGCAACCCCGTCTACGTTCGGTTCGGGCGGCAGGAGTTTCCAGAAGGTGCATAACGTAAGGTAGGAGGCGGTGTTTTTAATTGTTTCGAGCACGCTTTTGAGGGAACGGAGGCTTGGGATTGAGCCGCAGCGGGGTCTTGTGGCGGGGGCCTTGCTCCTTTGTAGGAAGCTTTACGTCCGCAAAGGCCGAGTTGGCAACAAAGTTTCTGATTTCAGTAGCAGTCTGGCACTTTTTAAAGTAGAGGCTTCTGTTAGGAGGAAAAACAGCAGGAAATAGCGCCTTTAAAAGGCGGTCTACTTGAGAAAGTCGAATACTGGTACTGAAATCAGGAAGTTTGTGTTGTGCATGGCGGCATTCCGTGGTTTAGACGTCATTTTGCTACAAAGCTTTCACGCCGCGCGGGCACCCGTGACCTTGGCAATCGAGGGGAGGGGGCGTATCGCGCCTGCGTCCCTATAAGGAAGACAGCCGATGAGGGCGAGTCCAATGATGGCGATCGACAAAAGAAAGCGGACGCGCTCGGGCATGGAGCCGCGAGCGCGTTCGCATGCATCTGGGGCGAGGGGAGAAGGGAAGGGTGAAAAAGGGACCCTCGCATGCCAGATGGCTAGATCTTGAATTAACGGGTGCTGCAAGAGGCAACCACGTCTACTCCTGTATCGCATACGTTTGCAAGTACGATATCGCCCATTTTGACGGGAGCGGTCACGCGGGCCTTGCGAATGGCATCCATTGCTTGTGCCTGCAGCGATAGGGGGATGGCTTCGCGCGTGCGCACAGGGATGAGAGGCTCGCCGGTCTGTGCCCCCTCAAGGCGTACGGTCGAGGCGAGGACGCGCATGGGGCACGTTGCCTCCTGGCGCCCAAAACGCTCGCCGCGTGGGCAGCTGTTGCCAGCGACGGAAACTACGGAGCCGGTCTCGTCGAGCGTTACCGTAAGGTGGCATTCGGATGGGCACACCGTGCAATAGAAGTCTTTGACCGTGCAGTTACTCATGGTCATCGTCCTCCTCGATAACGCTGATCTCGATGGATTCTTTTGCCGCGGCAGCAAGTTTTGCCGGTAGCGGGAAGGACTCCATGATGCTGGGGATAAACGAGCGCGGTTTGCCCTCGAGTGCCGTGACACCATCGACGGTGATGCGCACGTGCGCACGCTCGACGGGACGGCGAACGCGGAAGAACAGCTTTGCCGCCTCGCCGCGTGTGAGGCGTGCCGGCACCACATAGTTGGCGATGCCTCCGGCGTTGATGGGGACACTCTCGCTGGTGGCAGCAAGCGTGCCCGCGGCATATGCGGCTGCGGCGGCGCCCGCGTGCTCTGCCTCGCGCGTCACGTTATCGGCAAGGTCGTGTACATGCAGTACGTTGCCGCATGAGAACATGCCCGGGACGGTGGTTTCGAGCGATTCGTCCACGATGGCGCCGCGCGTACGTGGGTTGAGCTTCACGCCAGCCGCAGCTGAGATCTCGTTTTCGGGGATGAGACCCACAGAAAGCAGCAGCGCGTCGCAGGGAATTGTGCGCTGCGTTCCCTCGATGGGATGCAGCTGCTCGTCGACTCGCGAGACCTCCACCGCTTCAACGCGGTTTTTGCCAATTACGCGCGTAACCGTGGTGGAGAGATGCAGGGGGATGCCAAAATCCTCAAGGCAGTTTTTGACGTTGCGGTGTAGGCCATTGGCATAGGGCATGAGCTCGTAGACGCCCTCGACCTCAAAGCCCTCGAGCGCCAGGCGGCGCGCCATGATAAGGCCGATGTCGCCAGAGCCCAGGATGACAAAGCGACTTCCGGGCTTGAGGTTCTCGATGTTGATGTAGCGCTGTGCAAGGCCCGCTGTAAAGACGCCGGCAGGGCGGCTGCCGGGGATTTTAATCTCGGAGCGTGTGCGCTCACGGCAGCCCATGGCGAGGACCACCGCATGGGCAGTGAGGGTTACCATGCCCGTTTCGCTCATGAAGACGACATCTGACGTGCCAGACTCGTCGTCATGGTGAACAGAGAGCACCATGGAGCCCAGGTAGACCTTGATGGGGGAGTCTTCTACGCGGTCGATGAAGCGCTGGGCGTACTCGGGACCGGTGAGCTCTTCTTTGAAATAGGTGAGGCCAAAGCCGGGGTGGATGCACTGGCGCAGGATGCCGCCGAGTTGAGCATTGCGTTCGACGATTGCAGTAGAAGCGCCGCCGTCGGCCGCCTTGAGGGCTGCAGCCATGCCCGCGGGGCCACCGCCGATAACGACGACGTCATAGGTAATCTTGTTCATCTAATCATCGCCCTTCACGGGACCGAGGACTATTTCGGAGCCGGGGTTCTCTAAAAGAACCTTAGCAGGGGCTATACCCAACTCGCGGGACAAAATGTCCACGACGCGGCTTTGGCAAAAACCACTTTGGCAACGGCCCATTCCGGCACGGCAACGGCGCTTGACCCCCTCGACGGAAGTAGCGCCAGGCGCACGATGGATGGCGGCGACGATTTCTGCTTCTGGGACGGTTTCGCAGCGGCAAACAATGCGCCCCCATGCGGGATCGCCCTGGATGAGCTCGTCTTGATGCTCGGTGGAAGCAATGTCGAAATCTTCCGGTGCATGACGAATGGGGTTGAAATTTGGGTTTTGGGGCAGGGGAACTCCTGCGTTGCGAAGGCACTCGACCATATATTCCGCGATGGCCGGGGCACTGGCAACACCGGGTGATTGGATGCCCGCTGCCTGGAATAGGCGGGGCTGCAGCTTGGATTGACCGATAAAGAAATCGTTTGTATCGGTGATAACGGCACGCCCGCCGGCGAATTGTCGGATGGATGAGCGCACGTCAAGAGATGGAACAAGTTTGGTGGCGCCTGCCATGAGCTCGTCGATGTCTGTGGCGTAGCAGGAGAGGTCGCCCTTTTCGCGCATGACGGCAGTAGAACCGATAAGGACGTTTCCATGCACCGTTCCAATTACGACAACACCCTTTGTTGTGGGGGTGGGGACGGGATAGATGGGCATGATGCTTTCGACGGTGGCGTTTTTATCGAGGACCAGCAGATTGCCTTGACGCCAACCGATCGTAAAATGCTCTCCGCCAGCCATGTTGGAGATGGTGTCTGCATAGCAGCCGGCTGCATTTATGAGCCATTTTGCGGAGATATTTCCCTTGGGCGTATGCAGGACAAAGGAGTCATTTTGCTGTTCGATGCTGCGGACAGGGGCATTGAGCAAAAACTCGACGCCGTTTGCGGCGGCGTTTTCTGCAGCCGCGATAGCTACATCAAAGGGGTCAACGATGCCCGTATGGGGACAATAGAGCGCCTGAATGGCCTCGGGTGATGCCTGGGGTTCGAGTTCATGAATTCGCTCGGGACCGATGATCTGCAGTCCGTCCACGCCGTTCGTCCGACCGTTTTCGAGTAGCGTTTGCAAGTGCGCACAGTCGCTTTGGGTAAACGCCAGCACCATGGACCCGGTTCTTTTGAACTCAAACCCAAGCTCTTTTGACCAAGCGCTGTAGAGCTTATTGCCACGCGCGTTCACCTTGCTTTTCATAGTTCCAGGCGCGGGATCGTATCCAGAGTGGATAAGACCCCCGTTTGCTTTGGTGGTTCCGCAGGCAATGTCATTGGCTGCTTCGACAACGAGCGTCTGGGGCGAATAGCGCGATAGTTCTCGCGCTATGGTACAGCCTATGATGCCCCCGCCTACGACGGCGATATCGCATTCAATCATATGGCCTCCAAGGTTCCCTTTGGGAGAATGTGGACGTATTGTCTCACTAGCAACAATAATCAACACAAATCAAAATATAGCAATGAAAAACCGTTTACCTTCGGTAAATGGAAAGGCGATTTAGGAGGGGGTAATACGATCTATCGAAGACATATGTGCGAGAAACAATAAAAACAAGGATATTCAACGCCATGTGCAGGTACGTTGAATATCCTCGAGCTTGAAAAATGTGAAAATGAAGAGAGAGCCGGTCGTCATCCGAGAAGCTCTGGAGTACTCGTTTCTCTGTCGTCATCGATGATGCTGCAACCTTTGCTGCGCAGCGCCTCGTGCCATTTGGCGTCGAGGGGACGGTCGGTGATGACGGTGGTGATTTCGTCGAAGTCGCAGATGCGCACGAAGGACGTTTGGCCAAATTTAGTGTGGTCGACTACGAGATACTGCTTATCGGAGCGTTCGATCATCAGGTGACGGATGGACGCCCACTGGTCGGTTGACTCGGTGATGCCGTTGTTGATGGAAACGGTTCGGCACGAGATAAATGCCTTGTCAACGTAGTATTCGGCAAGGGCTCGTTGCGCAATCGTTCCAAAAAATGCCTGCTCTTTAATAGAAAATTCGCCGCCAACACTCACCAATCGAATGTTCTCGCTTTGGGCAAAGAGGTTCATGATCATTAGGCTATTGGTGACTACCGTGATATTGAGGTCGCTAAGGGCCTTGGCAATGTGATAGCAGGTGGTCGAGTTGTCCAAGAAGATGGCATCGCCATTGTTTACAAGGTTGTAGCAGCGCTTTGCGATAAGCTCCTTTTCGTTAATATAGACAGCTTTGCGCAGGTCAACGTCAATGAGGTTTTCGACACCGCTTTGAATGAATGCTCCGCCGTGGGTGCGCATGAGCACACCCTCTTTTTCCAGGGCTTTAAGATCGCGCCGAATCGTCTCGCCAGTTACACCGAATTGCTCGGCGAGCGCGGCAACAGAGGCGCTTTTTTTGGCGATGATGATTTCTTTGATTTGCTGTTTACGTTCTGAAGCGAGCATCGGTTTCACCTCGATGTTGATTTACGTGTTTACTAATCAATATAGCAAGCACAAAACAAAATGCCACGATCAAGTTCATTAACATTGGCTTTACCACTTAACTTTCAATAGATACCGTTCATATAGTTGTCCAAAACAGTCAGAGATAAACATGTTGACAGTGTGGAATCAGCTCATAGAATCAAATCAAATCAACACGAACCAACACGCAGCCATGGAGAGGAGTTGAAGAAATGGGTCTTATGAATGGGGTGCAGGCACGCCAGGCTATCGTCGATGCCGGCACTGTGCTCTATGAGCAGGGTTATGTTGTGTCCAATGATGGCAATATCAGCGTGCGCATCTCTCCCGATACCATCGTCGTTACGCCTACGGGCGTCTCGAAAGGCGATATGAATCCCGACATGATGGTTGTCATGGACCTGGACGGCAACGTGATCTCGAAAGGCCTTCGTGGCCCTTCGAGCGAGGTGAAGATGCATCTGCGCGTCTATCGAGAGAACCCCGACGTTACCGCCGTTGTGCACGCACATCCCATCTATGCTACGTCATTTGCAATCGCGGGAGTGCCGTTGGATAAACCGATCCTGTCCGAAGCGATGCTGCAGGTTGGCGTGGTGCCCGTTGCGCACTACGCAAAGCCCGGTACGACCGATGTCCCCGATAGCATCGCTCCGTTCGTTAAGGATTACGCAGCGGTCATGCTTTCCAACCACGGCGTGCTTACCTGGGGCGTTGATCTCGAGCAGGCGCTTGCGCGCATGGAAGTGGTCGAGAACTACGCCAAGGTCACCCTTGTGGTGAATCAGATCGGTTCTGAGCGCGGGCTTTCTCAAGATCAGGTAGACGGTCTTGCAGGCATTCGTCAGAACATGGGGCTTTCTCCCATCGTGATGCCCAAGGGCAATGCAGAGGTAATCAACGGGACCGATGTGATCCCGCAAGGCAACTAAAGATAAGGAAGATATCGCATGGTTCTGAGGAAAGAGCTTGTTCAGGTTCATCAGAAGTACGCCTCTCAGGAAGAAGCGCTTCGATCGATTGCGCAGACGTTTGTTGATCTGGGCGTCGTCAAGGATAGCTTCCCGCAGGCGATTATCGATCGCGAAGCGGTCTATCCAACGGGTCTTCCTGCGTCCGAGTTCGATATCGCTATCTCGCACTGCGACAGCGACCACGTGAACGAGAGTGCTATCGGCGCCGTCGTTCTTGATGAGCCGGTCGAGTTCGAGATGATGGGCGGCATGGGCGATGGTCCGCTGAGCGTTCGCCTGATTTTCATGCTCGCTATCAAAGATCCCAAAGCACAGGTCCCTACTCTGCAGAAGATGATGGCAATCATCCAGAATCAGCAGCTTTTGAAGGATATTCGCGAAGCCGATACCGCAGAAGAGGCGTTTGACCTCATCGCTCCGGCACTCGCTGAATAGAAGGTCATCATGGTCGCGCTTGAAAGTGGGCGATCGAAAGGGAGAAAGGACGAAAGATGGCTGAGATTAGTATCCTCTCTGTTTGTGGTTCGGGAGTTGTAACCTCCCACATGGTCGCGAACAAGCTTGTCGAGATGTTTGAGGACGAGGGTTACGACGTCACCACTGACGAGTGCAACCCCTCCGAGCTCGACGGCTACCTGACCCGTGGCAGCTACGACTTCATCGCTTACTCGAGCCCCATCGGTGACGACACCCACGGCGTGCCTGCTTTTAGCGCCATGGGTCTGATCACCGGTCTCGGCGAGGACGAGTTCAAAGAGGAGGCCCTTGAGGCTCTTCACGCTGCCGGCAAGTAATTGCCCGCACTGATTTGCATTTACGAATGCTACTTACATGAAAGGGGATGGCATGGACGCATTCCTGAGCGCCTTGAACATGTTCTTCACAACATTTAAGGCTGCTGTATTTGTTCCTGTCTTTATTTTTGTTATTGCTTTGGCAATGGGCGTTAAGCCCAAGAAGGCCTTTTTCTCGGCCCTGTCTGCAGGCGTCGGCCTTGAGGGCTTCTCCCTGGTCATCGGCTCCTACAGCCCGATCCTGTCGCCGATCATCGACAATATGATCAACGCTGTGGGCATCAACCTGCCGATCGTTGACCTTGGCTGGCAGACCACCTCGATCATCGCTTACTCCTATCAGGTTGGCATGATCTACATCGCGGTCGCCATTGCTCTTCAGGTTATCCTGTACCTCGTGCACTACACCACGGTCTTCCAGGCCGGCGACCTTTGGAACAACTATTCCTACTTCGCATGGGGCTCCTGCCTGTTCGTTTTGACCGGCAACTTCTGGCTCGCCATGGCTTGCATGGTTGTCCAGCAGCTCTACACCCTGCTTTGCACCGAGGTTATCGCCAAGCGTTGGTCTAACTACTATGGTTATCCCAACTGCACCATTGCCTCCCTGCACACCGCTACCGTGGGCATCTTTGCCGTGCCGCTGAACCTGCTGCTCGACAAGCTCGGTTTGTACAAAGTCAACGCCGACCCCACCGTCCTGCGCAAGAAGCTCGGCTTCATCGGTGAGCCCATGACCCTCGGTCTCTTCCTCGGCCTATTCATCGGTATCGTCGGTGACTTCAACAAGCTCGGCGACCTTGCTACCTGGGGCGAGATCACGACTTGCGGTATCGCAACCGCTGCCGTCATGGCTGTCTTCCCCAAGGTCTCCGGCATCTTCGCTGGTTCCTTCTCGCCGATCACCGAGGCCGGCAAGAAGAAGATGAAGGCCGCTGGTCACGCTGACCGCGAGTGGTACCTGGCTGTCAACGACGCTACCGGCTATGGCGAGGCTGCAACCCTCATCACCGGTATCCTCCTGATGCCCACCACGCTCGTTGTGTCCTTCATCCTTCCTGGCAACCTGGTTCTGCCCATGCTCGACCTCGTCGCCATCCCCTACATCATCCAGCCCTTCGTCGCTTGCTCTAACGGCAACATCCTGAAGTCCTTCATTGGCGGCCTGATCTTCATGATCGCCAACCTGTACTTCTGCACCCTCACCGGTCCTGCCTTTACCGATGTTGCCATCTCCACGGGCATTGACCTGCAGGGCGCCACGATGGTCACCTCGCTCGTCATCCTTGGCCAGCCTGTCGGTGCCGTCATCTTCCTCGCCTTCCTGACTCAGAACCCGATCATCATCGGTGCTGTTGTCGTGGTCTACGTCATCTGCTACGTCCTGGTTCACAAGAACATGACCGCTATTCACGAGTTCATCGAGAACAGCGCTTTGAACCACATGACCAAGAAAGTCGAGGCTGCTGCCTAATTCAGCCTGCTTGCTGAAGTAGCAATGCTCTTGCGGCGGGCCGGACATAATCGCCGGTCCGCTTTTTTAACCACTAATGTTAGAGAGAGGACAACATATGGCAACCGCTGCCGATGTTAACGTCGAGTACAAGACGCTTGTAAAAGAGTCCGGCCTGCGCATGCTTGAGAGCGGTCTTACCGTGGCAACGTGGGGCAACGTAAGCTATTGCGATCGCGAGACGGGGCTTGTCTACATTACGCCGAGCGGTATGGACTACGCCACCATCACCGAGGACGACATTTGCGTGTATGATCTGGATGGTAATCATATCGAAGGCGACCGTCGCCCCTCCATTGAGCTCCATCTGCATATCGGTATGTTTAACGCTCGTCCCGAGGCGTGCGCTTGCATTCACACGCACCCTATCTTCTCGACGGTCTTCTCCTCGATGGGCGAGGATATTCCTATCGATATTCACGATGAAGCCGCCCAGGCTCTGGGCGATACAGTGCGTTGCTGCGAGTACCAGCTGCCGGGCACTCAGGCTCTGGCCGATGAGGCCATGAAGACCATTGGCGACAAGGCGAATGCTTGCATGCTTCGCAGCCACGGCCTTGTGTGCATCGGCGCCGATATGGACGCTGCCTTCAAGGTTTCCACAGTTGTCGAGATGGTCGCAGAGATTTATTGGCGCATTCGCGCAACCGGCGGCACGTACGTGCCGATTGCGGCCGAGAACGTTTCCGCCATGCAGGAGTTCGTGAAGACCAAGTACGGCCAGTACTAAGATTGGCGCGCGGCAGTGTGGGGACGCTATCGCGCGATGTAAAGGCAATAACCGAGGGAGAGCATCATGGCGGCATCGCCTACTTATACCTACATATTTAAGGTCGAACCTCAGATGTTTCGACGTGCCCTGTATTTCAACACGTTTGGCAAGCAGCGCATTCAATCGGTCATCATCGCCGCTATGGCGGTGATGGGAGCGGGGATGCTGCTGGCAAATCTCGTCTTTCATGTTGAGATGACAAGCGTGATGCAGCTGTGCTACATCGTTGTCATCGCTGCGGTTCCGTTGTTGCTGTTCTCCTGCGAGCATAGCTATTGCGACTACAAGAAGTCGCCTTTGGCCGATGCCGTGCGCTCGGTGTCTATTAACGAAGATTGGCTTAAGTTCAGGGTTGCCGGTGGTGCCGACTCCGAGAAGATCGAGTGGCGTCAAGTTTCGGCAGTTTTTGAGCTTGCGGAGTTCTTCATTATCTATCGCGATGCCAATCTTATGGTGCTTTTGCCCAAGGCCGCTGTGGCCGCGGATGAGCTGCCTAAGATTCGCGCCGTCATGCGCCACAACCTTGGCCGCGGTTTCCACCTGCGCCGTATTGGGCAGGTTGCTGCGGCATAGCCTGTTGCGTACATAACGCGTTGCGGCAACGTTATTCATCAACCCTGCCGTTCAAAATCAAACCCGTCGCTATTCTCCCTCTGATAGGAAGATTTTGGACAGCGTCTTGAGTCTGGCCTCGTCGGTCCCCACCGGCGGGGCCTTTTTGTGTAGAAACAAATAGTGCGTCGGATAAAGGCGCGGATCTGTCCAGCGCTCGCCTTCACCGCGAAGCCCTTAAAGAGACCGCTCTCGTTAGCGTTGTGTGCAACCTCACCTTGCTTTTGGATGGTTGGTGCACGATTAATCTCTTTTACACTGCCGTTCACCCTCTGATTAGCCCCGTTCATCTTCGAATATCTCGTTTTGACTCCAATTTGAGAAAAAGAAGATAAAAATAGGTGCTATCAAAAGAAAAAGTAGATAAACAGAGATTCGTTTACCGGCTTTTTCACTTTTGGGAAGAGGGAGGACCTGCATGAGCTCGATTTTGGATACGCCGCTTCTTAAAGAGGCTGTCGCATCGTGCCATTACTTCTGGGAGGCCGGTTGGGGTGAATTCCACGCTGGCAATCTGAGCTATCTTCTGTCTGAAGAAGAGCTGGCTGATTTGGAGCCATTTTTCCGTGACGATCCTATCCGCGTTCCCGTAGCTTTCGATACTTGTGGCCTCGAGGGTCGCTACTTCCTAGCTACTCGTTCTGGCGGTCAGTTCCGCACGTTGCCCAATCGCGTTGAGCGCGACATGGGAATCATCCGCGTGGTCGAGGGCGCTTACGAGATCGTGTGGGGCTATGAGGACGGTGCCGGTAGGCCCACGAGCGAGACCCCGGCTCACCTGCTGTGTCATGCAGCGCGTCTGTCGCAGAATCCCGATAACCGTATTGTCATGCACTGCCATCCCACGTACCTCAACGCCATGAGCACGATTGCCGATATGAGCGAAGAGGCGCTGACCAAGACGCTTTGGTCGCTCAACTCGGAGTGCGTGCTTGTGTTTCCCGATGGCGTTGGCGTGCTTCCGTGGATGAAGTGCGGCGAAGGCCCTATCGGTCCGGCTACTGCCGAGAAGATGAAGACCTATCGCGTGGTTGTCTGGCCTTATCACGGCATCTTCGCTTCTGGTTCTTCTTTCGACGAGACGATCGGTCTTATCGAGACTATCGACAAGAATGCCCATGTCTACGTTTCGGTTGGCGGAAACATCAAGCAGTGCATCACCGATGAGCAGGTGCACGAGTTGGCCGATCACTTTGGTCTCGAGACCGCTTTTTAATAACCCCTGTATTTGATTTGGAGCGCGTATGTCGCAGGACGCACTATCGCTTGGTTCGCTTATCCATGAGGATATGGCCTATTTCGATGTTGAGGCCGAGACGTGGCAAGACGTCGTGCGAATTCTGGCGGGTCATGCCATTGAGCACGGATATGCCGTCGAGGGCTATGCCGAGGATGTCATCGAGCGTGAGGAGCTTTATCCCACAGGTTTGCCAACCGATGTCATGAAGGTGGCCATTCCGCACGCCATGGTCCAAGACCACGTGAAAGAGGCGGCGATTGTCGTCGGTAAGCTTGCGCACCCCGTCGACTTCAAGGAAATGGGCGACGGCGAGAACGATGTTCCCGTCGAGATGGTCTACATGCTCGTAGCTAAGGGCGACAAACATCATCTGGCCGTGCTTCAGCAACTTATCAGTGTGTTTGCGACGCCCGAGTTCATGACCGAGCTCAAGGCCGTCGAGGACCCCGTCTCGCTCAAGGCAACCTTGATTGACCTGGCAGGAAAAGTAGTCCTTTAACTTCGGGATTTTGTTCATGTGCAGCAAAGAGCAAATGAACGTTCCATAGATACTCAGATTTGTCTCATAAGGAAGGGAGGAAACAATGAAGAGGATCATCGTTGCCTGTGGAGGTGGAATCGCGACATCTGCGACCGTGGCCACCAAGATCAACAGCAGGCTCAAGGATGCGCGTTTGGCGAACATGGCCAAGTGCGACGCGGTCGATATCAAGTCGCTCGACCGCGAGTTTTCCGGTTCGGACCTATACGTTTCGATCACTCCGGTTCGCGGCAAGGTAATCGAGGCCCCGATTCCTGTCATCAACGGTATGCCGTTTTTGACCGGCGTGGGTGCCGATGCGTGCTTCGACAAGATCGTGGAAACACTGGGCCTCAAGTAATGCATCTAGCAACGCATCAACAGGAATGTTGGATTTAGCAAAGGGAGTGTAATACATGGAACTCCTCGCATCATTCTTCCAGGCCATCTTGGATCTGGGATCGTCCGTCTTCATGCCTCTGGTCGTTATGATCATCGGTTTGATCGTTGGCCTCAAGCCCTCAAAGGCTTTTGGTGCAGGTCTGACCCTCGGCGTCGCTATCGTGGGTATTAACCTCGTTGTGACCTACATGTCGACCTCCATCGGCGAACCGGTTCAGGGCTTTGTCGAGACGCTCGGCCTGCAGCTCTCCGGTCTCGATATGGGTTGGTCGCCGGCGCTCGGCCTCGTGTGGTCTTGGCGCTACGTCTTCTTGATGTTTGTTATCCAGATCGCGATCAACGTCGTTATGCTGCTGCTCAACCAGACCGACACCCTCAACGTCGATATGTGGAACGTCGCCAACCAGGGCTTCACCGCTTTCTTGATCTACTGCGTGACCGGCTCCGTAGTCGCAGGCTTCATCGCTGGCGGCATCCAGGTCATCCTCGAGCTCAAGAGCTCCGACGCCACCAAGTATCAGATCCAGGAGCTCACGGGCTGCCCGGGCATCGGTATGCCGCACCCCATGTTCCTTTCGAACATCATTTTCTATCCCATCGCTTGCGCGCTGGACAAGGTGTTCCCCGCCGAGACCAAGCTCGACTGTGCTGCTCTGCAGGACAAGATCGGCATCTTCGGCGAGAACCACGTCATTGGCTTCATCCTCGGTACCGTTATCGGCCTTATCGCAGGCCAGGGCGAGCAGGCATTCGCAACCGGCGTTATGGCCGCAACCGCCCTTACTCTCTTCCCGATGGTTTCCAAGCTGTTCATGACCGCTCTGACCCCCATCTCCGAGGCTGCCTCTGCATGGGTCCAGAAGCGCTTCCCCGGCCGTCAGATGGTCGTCGGCCTGGACTGGCCGATCCTCGCTGGTAATTCTGAGATCTGGGTCGCCATCATCCTGACCATCCCTGTTGCCCTTGCCGTTTCCCTCGTGCTTCCCGGCAACACCGTTCTGCCCTTCGGCAACCTCATGAACGTCTGCGTCTGCGCCGCTGCTTTCGTTTCCTGCAAGGGCGACCTGCGCAAGATGATCGTCATCTCCTGGCTCATGGTCCCCATCCTGTGCTGGTCTGCTTCCGACTTTGCTCCGATGCTTACCCAGCTTGCCCAGGAAGTGGGCGGCACCCTGCCCGAGGGCGGCCTGCAGCTCGCTTGGTGGGGCATGGATATCGCCGAGGTCCGTTGGGCAGCCGTCGAGGCCTGCCGCGGCAACATCGGTGGCATCGCAGCCATCGTCGGCTACCTGGCTCTTTGCATCCCTTACTTCAAGGCTCAGCGCAAGGAAGAGCGCGCCGCAGCCGAGCGCATGGGCGTCGAGTACATCGGCAAGTAAGCTCATCGCTTCAAGTATTTAGCTCTAGGAGGTCATTGGAATGTCCAAGAAAGCATCGAACCTGCTCAAAACGATCGCGTGGTGCGTCATGGTTGTGCTCGCTGTCTACTACCTGGTATGCGCATTTACGACCAGAAACCTCGTCGCTACCGCAATCGCTGCTTTCTTGGCATTCATCGCGGTCAAAACGTCTGCAATGGTCCCTATTCCAGAGATCTATCGCAATCAAGGCGTGACCGAAGAGATGTTCTCCGGCAAGCGTAAGAAGAAGTCTGCGAATTAATCGCCCCTTCTCTCGACTTGTACTTTTGCCCGCGCTGCATGCTTCGAGCAAATGCGCGGGCCACCAACGACAAAAGTTCTGAAACGATTCGAAAGGAATTCGATTATGAGCGACCAGACCATGAAGGCAGTACGTTTCTATGCCCCCGGCGACATCCGTGTTGAGGAGATCCCCGTTCCGCAGCCCGGTCCCGGTGAGGTCGTCATCAAGAACAAGGTCACGCTGACTTGCGGTACCGACGTCAAGACCTATAAGCGCGGTTATCGCTATGAGCCTCCCTTCGGCTTTGGCCATGAGGCATCCGGCGTCGTCGCAGCCGTGGGCGAAGGCGTTACCAACTTCAAGGTTGGCGATCGCGTGGTGGCTCACAACTCTGCGCCCTGCGGTCACTGCTACTACTGCAAGCGTGGCGATGAGTCCATGTGCGAGAGCCTGATTCAGAATCAGTTTGATAACGGCGCTTATGCCGAGTATCAGCTCATTCCTGCTCCCATCGTCAACATGAACATGTTCCACATGCCCGACGAGATGAGCTACAAGCAGGCCGCTCTTCTGGAGCCTATGGCTTGCTCCGTCTACGGTACGGCCAACTGCCCGATTGAGATTGGCGATTACGTGGTCGTTAACGGCTGCGGTCCCATCGGCCTGGGCTTTGTGCGCATGTGCGTCCTGCGCGGTGCTCACGTCATCGCTTGCGATATGTCCGCCGCTCGTCTTGAGGCTGCCAAGAAGCTCGGCGCTGTCGATACCGTCAAGGTCGACGAGGTCGAGGACCAGGCTCAGGCGGTCAAGAATCTTACCGAGGACGGCCGCGGCGTAGACGTTGCCATCGAGGCAACGGGTGTTCCGTCGGTCTGGGAGAGCGCTATGCACATGGCTCGCCCGGGTGGTTTCGTCCTGCTGTTCGGTGGCCTGAAGAAGGGCTCCGAGGTTTCGCTCGATGCCAATCTCATGCACTACAGCCAGCTTACGGTCAAGGGCGTGTTCCACACCACCCCGATGTATGTCCACAGCACCTTCGAGATGATCAAGATGGGTCAGTTCCCCGAGGAGATCTTCGTCCAGAACGAGTACTCCATCGACGACACCGAGAAGGCAATCCTCGAGCACGCCTCCGGCGCGGTCATCAAGAACGCAATCGTCTATCCGGACTAATCATCTCCTTTGCTTCCGAACTGGTTTGAGCGGCACCAACGACAGTTATTCAGCCAGCTCGGAAGCCCCTTCGCGGGCACGCAATGCGGGAACGTCTTGCCTGCGCGCCTGCGCGAACATGGATGAGCGGAACCTCGCTTTTCCATATTCGCGCATGCACATGCTTGTTACGTTGTCCCCCAATCGAATCCCGCGCTGACCTCGGGCCATCGCGGGATTTTTTTACGAGAGGATTTGCTATGAAAAAGTTCATCAACAATCCGGCTGATGTCGAGCGTCAAGTGGTCGATGGCTACGTGAAGGCATATCCGTCGCTCATCGCAAAGGCGGCAGACGATATTGTCGTGCGCGCACATGCCAAGCGCGATAAGGTTGCTCTTGTTTCCGGTGGCGGCATGGGCCATGAGCCGGCACATCTTGGATTTGTAGGGTCTGGCATGCTCGATGCCGCGGTGGGCGGCGCGGTGTTTACTTCGCCCGCGGTGGACAGGGTCGCCGTCGGGATTGGAGCGGTGGCGCCTGGCAACAAGGGTGTCTTGCTGGTCATCAAGAACTACACGGGTGATGCCGTGAACTTTAAGATGGCTGAACAGGCGGCTCGAGAGGACGGCTTCAACGTCGATCACGTGGTTGTCGATGATGACGTGGCGGTTCAGGATTCAACGTTTACCGTTGGCCGCCGTGGCGTGGCGGGCACCGTTTTTGTTCATAAGTGCGCTGGTGCGGCGGCTGAGGCTGGAGCCGAGCTGCCTGAGGTGAAGCGCGTTGCCGAGAAGGTTATCGCCAACGTCCGCACTATGGGCGTTGCGATTGAGCCCTGTACGGTGCCCGCTGTGGGAAAGCCTGGCTTCGAGCTCGCGAATGACGAGATGGAGATGGGCGTTGGTATTCATGGCGAGCCTGGCGTGCGCCGCGCTGCCATGGAGCCCGTTGACGCCATGGTCGACGAGATGCTTGAGAAGATCTTGGGCGACATCGACTATTCCGGCCATGAGGTCGCAGTGATGGTCAATAGCTCGGGCGCTACTCCGCCCTATGAGCTCGCTATTGTGAATAACCGCGTACACGATGTTTTGACTTCTCGGGGCATCCCCGTTTGGCGCACCTATATGGGTCCGTATATGACATCTCTCGAGATGCGTGGCTTCTCTATTTCGATTTTGCGCCTGGACGATGAGCTCAAGGAGCTCTTGGCGGCACCCGCTCAGGCTCCTGCATGGGTCGAGGGATCCGTGGTGCGCGAGGCGACCGATGCCGCTCCTGCAGCAGCAAAGGTGCGCGAGCAAAAGGTTGAGGTTGCCGATGGCGGCGTTGCCGACGAAGCGACGGAGCTTGTGTGCCGTGCACTTTCCGAGATCGCAGACGTGCTCAGTACCCATAAGGAAGAGCTCACCGAGCTCGATATGCCTATCGGTGACTCCGATCACGGTATCAATATGGCCCGCGGCTTCGAAGCTGTTCGTGAGCAGCTGCCCGTTCTTGAAAAGGGCGGTGTCCCCGCAGCTCTTCGCACGGCTGGGATGACGGTTGTTTCGAAAGTGGGCGGCTCTTCGGGTCCGCTATACGGAACCATTTTGCGCAAGCTGGGAATTACTGCAAAAAAGATGGGTGGGCTGACGCTTGATTCGTTCACCGTAGGTCTCGATACTGGGTTCAAGGGAATTCAGGAGCTCGCCGGTGCCAAAGAGGGCGATAAGACCATGCTCGATGCCATGGCTCCCGCCATCAGGTCGCTCGAGCGTAGCGTCAAGAAGCATCAAAGCGTTGCCGAGGCGCTTGACACGGCGGCCGCCGCTGCTGCCGAGGGGGCAGAAGCCACAATTCCGCTGATTGCGCGTAAAGGCCGTGCCAGTTATCTGGGCGAGCGCTCCGTGGGCCACAAGGATCCCGGTGCAGCTTCCTTCGCTTACTGCATGGCGGCGATTGCGCAAGCTTACAAGAATTAAGAAGGAGAGGCGGGCTCGATCGATGCGACCGGGACCGAACTATTGGAGGGGTCTTTTATGGTTGGAACCGTTCTCGTTTCGCACTCGCAGACTTTGGCCGAAGCGATGGTGGGCTACACTCATATGATGGCACCGCAGGCCGTGGTGGTTGCTGCTGGCGGTTTGGAAGATGGAACGTTTGGTACGAGCTACGAGAAGATCGAGACTGCAATCGAGCAAGCGCAGCAAGGCGATGGCGTTGTGGTGCTTATGGATATGGGCAGCGCGGTCATGACTGTCAAAATGGTGCTTGAGGATATGGAAGACGATACCGTCGCCATGGCGGACTGCCCTTTTGTCGAAGGTGCTGTCGAGGGGACCGTGCTTGCCCAATCAGGTGCTGCGCTCGCCGAGATTGTTCAGGCACTGAGCAACGTCGGCGCTGTTCATAAGCTATGATTTGATTTGTGTAATTGAGGGAAGCATATCGGTGAAAAATGGATTCAATGGATGCTTCTTTGTTTGGCGCTAGGGCGTTTAATGCTCGTGGCGCAAAGGGGTGGCGTTATGACTACGGCGATAGAAAAGGCTGGTGAACGGAAGCTCTTTCCCGAGGAGCGTCGCGCTGCCATCTTGGGCATTCTTTCGCGGCAGCCTAAGGTGATGGTTAACGATCTTGCAAGTAAATTCGGGGTTTCGACCTTTACGGTTCGTGCCGATCTTGATGAGCTTGAGAACGAAGGCAAGTTGCGCCGCTGCCATGGTGGGGCAATGTCTGTGGCAAAGACCATGAAGGTGGAAGACTATCAAAAGCGGCGCTCTCACGCGAGCGATGCCAAGAGTGCCATCGGTGCCGCCGCCGTTCAGTTTGTCGAGGCTGGAGATTCGATCATTATCGACACCGGCACAACAACCCTGGAACTCGCAAAGCACCTTGTGGGAATTTCCGACCTTACGATCGTGACCAACGATTTTGAGGTCGCTGCCTTTATCGAGGCGAAAATGCCTGAGGCCGATTTGCTCTTCTTGGGCGGGTGGGTGCGCTCGGGATATCGCTACGCCTATTCGCTCGAATCGCTGCGCTCCGTTGAGCATCTGCATGTTGATAAGGCTTTTCTTTCTGCAAACGGCATGACGGTCGAAGACGGTTTCACCTCAGAAAGCTATGAGCAGGCGCAGCTTAAATCTGCGTACGCGCATGCGGCATCTGAAACCATCATGCTGATCGATACCGGTAAGTACGGTAAGGTGACCTTTTCTGGCTTTATCGATTTCGATCAGGTGGACGCTGTGGTGACGGAGGAGACACTTGAGCCTGCTGTTGCCGAGGCTATCCAGAAGAAACATCCCGGTATCGAGCTCATCAGCGCTCGTTAATTGTTTGGGCGAGACTTTAAATTGCGTCTTGAACCTGGTCCCGTCGGTCCCCACCGGCGGGACCTTTTTGCGTAGAAGCGTAGTCGCGCTACAACAGCTTCTTCAGATAGTCGCTTTTTGCATAGAGGATACGGTCGATGTAGATTGCGTCTGACGCACGGTAAAACGCAAGATAATTTCCCGAACGAACGTAGCGATACTCGCTTTTGACTGCGTAAATTGAGGATAGGGGAGTGCCGGATTGGGGAAATCGAGCAAGGAGGCTAATCCGATCCAGAATCTCACCAATGGTTGTTTTTGCCGCCCTTGGGCTTGAGAGTTCGTCGGAGATATAACTGTAGATGCTCTCAAGATCGTCTCGGGCGAGGGGAGAGAATTTAACGTCTAGGGACACGGCCGTTCCTTAAAGCGAAAAAAGCGCCCGTACGGACTCCTCGGATAGCCAACCGGACTGCTCTCCCGATGCCTTGCCGGCTTCGAGTTGCGACATAAGCGTCCCTGCGGCATTGAGGCGATCAAAGTCTTTCATGTCCAAAATCGCATAGCGCCCACGTCCGTTTTTAGTCAAAAAGACGGGGGATCCCTCGTGTACATCGGAAAGGACTTCGTTATAGCTGCGCAGATCAGAAACAGGTTTGATGGCAGGCATTGTTCGCCCCAATCGAAAGATAGCTCGAAATATATTACGTAAAATATTCTGACATATTTCAAATGGCAGACAGCTCTCCATGCCTCTTTTGTTTCCAAACGGTCACGTCGGTATATGCCGGAAACTCTTTCATATTAGAGTGCTATCCTTTCGAGCTATTCGATAAGCGATGGGCGCTGATGCGTAAATATGCATTAAATGCGCTTAAATATGCATTTGGAGATGAAAGAATCGATGGCTATCAAGGTTGGTGTCGTTGGGGCAGCGGGCTACGCAGGGGTCGAGCTGGTGCGCCTGCTTATCTCCCACCCCGATTTCGAGCTCACCGCCATCACATCCAACGCCGACGCCGGGCAGTCGCTCGCAAGCGTGTATCCCGCGTTTGCCGGCGTGTGCGACCTTGCCTTTACCACGCACGACGATCCGGTCCTCAAGACATGCGACGCCGTGTTCCTGGCCGTCCCGCACACGGCTGCACTCGCTGCCGTACCTGGCCTTCTTGCTGCGGGCGTCTCGGTATTCGACCTTTCGGCCGACTACCGTCTCTCCGACCCCGCTATCTATGAGAAGTGGTACGCCACGCCGCACACAAGCCCCGAGCTTTTGGCAACGCGCACGTTTGGTCTGCCGGAGATTTTTGCCGAAGACCTTGCAGGTGCCGCCGTGCGCCACGCTGCAGGGGAGGCCACGCTTGTCGCCTGCGCCGGGTGCTATCCTACGGCAACTTCACTGGGCGCATACCCTGCTATCGATGCCGGCTGGCTGGCCGATAGCGCGGTGGTTATCGTCGACGCTATCTCCGGTGTGACGGGTGCCGGTAAATCGGCCAGCGCCCGTACGCATTACTGCAGCGCCGACGAGTGCGTTGAGGCCTACGGCGTATGCAAGCATCGTCATACGCCCGAAATCGAACAGATCCTTGGCCTGCCGGACCACGTTGTGTTCACGCCGCACCTGGCACCTCTCAAGCGCGGTCTGCTCTCGACCATCAATATTCCGCTTGCCGAGGTACCTGCTCAGGAGCTGACGCTCGATATGGTGGTTGAGCGCTATCGCGAGTTTTACGAGGGTCGCCCCTTCGTGCGCGTGCTCGATGCCGGCCAGATGCCCAAGACATCCTCGGTTGCTGGCAGCAACGCCTGCCAGATCGGTCTTGCCCTTAATAAGACCGCGCGCATGCTTGTGGTGACCTCTGCAATCGACAACCTCTGCAAGGGTGCAGCGGGCCAGGCGATTCAATGCGCGAACGTGGTCTTTGGCCTGGATGAGCGACGAGGCCTCCCTCTTATTGCCATGCCTGTGTAGATCGTTGTATGCACGACGTTGGCTGGCTAAACTGGTACGCAAAACAAATGCCATCGTTGGGGAGTTTCTCGTGTTTGATATCGATTCGTTTGATCTTCGCCTGCGCGCCGTGCCGGACGGCGGCGTGACGAGTGCTCAGGGTTTCAAGGCCGCAGGTATTCACGCTGGCTTTCGCAAGAACCCGGAGCGCCTGGATTTCGCCATGGTCGCCGCCGAGGCACCTGTTGCCGCGGCCGGTGTCTTTACTACCAACCGTTTTTGTGCGGCTCCGGTTCAGGTGTGCCGTGAGCATCTGGGAGGCCACGACTGTGGTTACGGCCAGGTTCAGGGCGTCATTATTAACTCTGGCAACGCCAACGCTGCTACAGGCGAGCCCGGTTTGGCGCTTGCCCGCGAGAGCTGCGAAATCGCTTCGCAAATAATGGGCTGCACCCCCGAGCAAGTGCTCGTGTCTTCAACCGGCGTGATTGGCCAGCAGCTGGGTATCGAGTGCTTCGAGACGGGTATTCCGGCGGTATATGACGAGCTTTCCGAGCAAGGCGGCGCCAATGCCGCTCGGGCCATCATGACCACCGATACGCATCCTAAGGAGTATGCCGTTACCTATGCGAGCGGCGAGCTCGAGTATGCCGATTGCCAGTTCACGGTAGGCGGCATGTGCAAGGGTTCGGGCATGATCATGCCTAACATGGCAACGATGATCTGCATCATCACGACGGATGCCCCCGTGGCGCCCGCGACTCTTCATACGTTGCTAACCAGTTGCGTCAACAAGACGTTCAACAAGGTAACGGTTGATTCGGATACGTCTACCAACGATACCTGCATCATGCTTGCTTCTGGAGCCGCCGCCATCGACGTCCCCCTTATCGAGGAGGGGAGCGACGCCTACGAGGAGCTTCGTTACGCCGTGTATTCGGTATGCGAGGCCCTGGCACGTGGTATTGCCTCGGACGGAGAGGGCGCGTCGAAACTCGTGACCGTCAACGTGACGGGTGCTGCGAGCGAGGAAGATGCCGACACCGCCGCCCGCGCTGTTGCCAACTCTCCGCTGGTCAAGACTGCCATTGCTGGTCACGACTGCAACTGGGGCCGCATCGCCATGGCACTGGGCAAGTGCGGCGTGGTCTTTGAACAGACCGACGTGTCTATCGACATTATGGGTATGCCTGTGTGCCGCAAGGGTCTGACGGTTCCCTTTGATGAGGACGAGGCTCTGCGACGATTCGAGGCGCCCGAGATCGTAATCGATGCCGATCTGGGCGCAGGAGAATGCTCCACGACAGTTTGGACCTGCGATCTTACGCATGAGTACATCACCATCAACGGTGATTACCGCACATAATCGCACGTCGGTTAATGCTCCCATCCCGCAGTGCTTACGCATTGCGGCAAACTTCATAAGGATGTAGCTATGAAATACGCACGCGATGCGAAGCCTTCGTTGCTCAATGAGCAGACCGCCCAGGTGCTTTTCGAGACCCTGCCGTGGATTAAGAACCTGACGGGAAAGGTTGTCGTCATCAAATACGGCGGCGCGGCCATGGTCGATGCCAAGTTGCGCGAGGACGTGATGAGCGACATCGTCCTGCTCAAGATCATGGGTATGCGACCGGTGATTGTTCACGGCGGCGGCAAGGCCATCAACGAGGCGTTCTCGCACTACGACCTGCCGGTCGAGTTTAAGAACGGCCAGCGCGTAACGACGCCTGAGGCTATGGATATCGTGCGCGAGGTCTTGGGCGGCAAGGTTAACCAAGAGCTTGTTGCCGCCATTAACCAGCATGGCAACCTTGCTGTGGGCGTATCGGGCAGCGACGCCGGAACGCTTATCGCATCCACGCTTGACCCCGAGCTCCAGCGCGTGGGCAAGATTGAGAGCGTGAACGTCGACTACATCGAGCGCCTCATCGACGGCGAGTACATTCCCGTGATCGCCACCATCGCCAAAGGCGAGGACGGCGGCTTCTACAACATCAATGCCGATATCGCCGCAGGTGCCATTGCAGGCGCTCTGCGTGCGCATAAGGTTATCTTCCTCACCGACGTCGATGGCCTGTACGAGGATTTCTCGGACAAGGGTTCGCTCATCTCCAACCTCACGTTGGATGAGTGCCAGGGAATGCTTGACCGCAAAGAGATCGACACGGGCATGATTCCCAAGCTCAACGCTTGCATAGAGGCGGTTAAGGCTGGCGTGTTCCGCGCGCATATCATCAACGGCACCACGCCGCATTCGCTTCTGCTCGAGCTGCTTACCGATGCTGGCGTGGGCACGGTGCTTCATTCGAGCGAGACGGCCTACGAGTACGACACACATCCGCATCCGCTTTCGACGTTTGCGGCACGCCTGTTTGAGAATCTCGATGAGGTTTCCAAGTTGCAGGCGCTTTCGTAGCGTTTGGCGCGGACGCGCCGTCTAATCTGTTGTAGACATTCTTTTCGACCGAGAGGTTAAACCATGTCCCTTACCGTACAAAAGGCCCTTGAATCCAATTACATGATGCATACCTTTGGGCGCTCTGAGGTTGAGTTCACCGGTGGGCACGGCATGACGCTCGTGGGCGACGACGGCCGGGAGTACCTCGATTTCCTTGCGGGTATCGGTGTGTGCTGCCTAGGCCATGGTGCCCCCGCCGTGGTTGATGCCGTGGACGCGCAGGTCCATGAACTTACCCATGTGTCCAACTATTTTTATATCGAGCATCGCGGTCAGGTGGCGGCTCTGCTTTCCAAGCTCGCCAACGATGATCTTGCCGGGGCCGCCGCGATCGTCGAGGCTATTGACGCAAAGGATGACGAGGCGCTCCTGGCCGCTGCCGCCCCTGCCGAGGGCGAACAGGTTTGGCAGGCATTCTTTTCCAATTCTGGAGCCGAGGCCAACGAGGGCTCGATGAAGCTTGCACGCCTGTATGCCAAGCGCATGGGCAACGGCGGCAACACGATCGTGGCGCTGCGTGGCGGCTTTCACGGCCGTACGCTCGAGACAATCGCCGCGACCATGCAGAATTGGCTGCAGGATAGCTTCAAGCCGCTGCCCGGCGGTTTTGTGGCATGCGACCCTAACGATGTCGAGCAGCTCAAGAGCATTTTCGACACATATGGTTCCGAGATTTGCGCTGTTATGATCGAGCCCATCCAGGGCGAATCCGGTGTGCATCCGCTTACGCAGGAGTTTATCGAGGCCGCGCGTGACCTGGCCCATGCCCACGGCGGCCTGCTTATTGCCGATGAAGTTCAGACGGGCGTTTTTCGCTCCGGCAAGCCGTTTGCCATACAAACGTATGGCGTGGAGGCAGATATCATGAGCCTTGCCAAGGGTGTTGCCGGTGGTGTGCCTATGGGCGCTGTGCTTGCCAAGCAGGAGGTCGCGAGCGCGTTTAGCCCCGGCGACCATGGCTCGACGTTTGGTGGTAGCAACCTCGCGGTGGCAGCCTCGGCTTCCGTTTTGTCCGAACTCGTCCGCGGCGATTATGTAGCCCATGCCGATGAGATTGGCGCATACTTTGCCGAGCAGCTGGCTCGGGTACCGCATGTTACCGAGGTGCGCGGCCGTGGCTTGATGCTTGGCTGTGATTTGGACGATACCGTGGCCGACGCGCACGATGTTGTCGCCACGGCGTTGGCCGCTGGCTTTGTGATCAACGCGACCGGCGCGCATACCCTGCGTTTCCTGCCGCCGCTTATCTGCCAAAAGGCCGATGTCGACGCGCTCATTGCTGGCTTGACGAAGATCTTGGGGTAAGCCGCGAGTAATTCGCGCTTGCATGCATGTCTTGTTCTGGGATAGGGTGGTTGCCTTTTGCGGCCACCCTATCCTTCTTCTTTCTCAAAACCAGCGCACAAACGTTCACTTTTCCTTATTTTTGGCAAAAAGTTGACGTTTGTGCGCGGGTTTTCTGAGCGAGGGTGCGCCCCACTATGATGCCGATGCTTCTGCGTGAGAATCATCTTGCATTAAGGAAGCCCCTTCTGCATTCGCGTCATCATCTTCTGGAGCTTCCCAGTTTCGAATCACGAACTTTCGCAGCTCGTTTTGCGCCTTTTGAAACCCAGTGGAGGAATTGATGCTAAGGCCAAGGGTCTGACATATGGCATTAAGAGAGCGATTTAGACTGAGTTGCGAGGAAAACTGTGCCGCTGTGATTGTCTGCGTTTGATAGCCCATCAAACGCAGGACGCTCAGGCGCTCGGCATCGTGTGCTCGTCGAAGAAAATCGTTGTGATACTGACCATCGTATTCGATGGCGAAGCGTTGCGTTTGGGCCAAGAGGTCGATTTCAAAGTAACCGTTCGCGGAGCATTTCTTGTATTTAAGGGGGATGTCGACGCGCTTGTTAAGGTCGAAAGACTTGAATCCAAGGCCCCCACGCATTCGATCTTCTGCAAGCATCATGGCGAGTGCGGTTTCCATGGGCGACTTTGAGTTGTCTTTTGCCATGCGTAGAACCCTACGGGTTTGTTTTATTCCCTTCATGTTCGGACGAGCTTTGGCGGCTTCGCGCAGTTGATTGACGTTGCTGACGGCCGGGCGCACGGTATAGCCTGACCGATCGGGTTGTGGTCTTGCATAATTCCCGCAGAGCTCGTAGGCAAATTCCAGTTGTTCATATTCACTCATCCACGAGGAGCTTTGAAGAAAACACAGAGAGGGACAGACGGCCAGAAGCCCGGGTGCGATGGGGATAAGCTCGCTTGCCGGGATAATCGCACCATGAGAATGAGGGCGGAAGGCGGGTGAGTGGGTTCGCTCTGAAGGGAAAGAGATAAGGATATCGAGCTTTTCTAGTTCGTCCTCGTCAACTCCGCACGCTGTGAGCGTCTTCCGAATGGATTTGGCGAAGGACCTGGGGGTTCTTTGCGCGGGTGTGAGTGCGGGAATATCTCGATTTTCGTTGAGAGCGCCCATGCCGGAAGCCTGGTAATACAGCCATGCCGTCTTATGCGAAAGGACGATAGGTGCATCCATGGACCCTCCCTTGTCTTTTGCTGTAATTATCTCTCATTTGGTGGCACAAATTGCCCACGGGGCGGCTGCGGGATGCTATCGACTGATTGGTTTGGCGTTCGCCATTCAAAACCAGCGCACAAACGTTCACTTTTCCTTATTTTTGGCAAAAAGTTGACGTTTGTGCGCGGGTTTCGAATGGAGGAGGGACTTGGGTTTTATGTGAGGGAGGGGGTCGATGCGTGCGGCTGCGCCGCCCGCGCCCCGCTGCGGCGCCTCTCGGCGCCTTGCGCGCTGCGCCGGGAAAACGCTGCGCGTTTTCCCGGCTTCGCGCCCTCTCGGGTTCGAATCCCCCGCACACGGCGCAAACAAAAACGGCCCCGTTGTCGGAGCCGTTTCAAAAACTATGGTGGGCGATGAGGGATTCGAACCCCCAGCCTTGTGCGTGTAAAGCACCTGCGCTAACCGTTGCGCCAATCGCCCGCGAGAACATAGTATATCGAAACCTGTCACTTGAAGCTACAATGGGATTCGTTTTTTATCCGACTTGCAAAAGGAGCACCAATGACCTCCTCCGTGTTGCCCGTCGTGCCCAAAGGCGAACTTAAGGAGCGCCTCGCCGGCGTTCGCTATGTATTTACCGACCTCGACGGCACCATGCTCGCACCTGGTTCGCGCGTGCTTGCCGACGCTGCAGGAAACCCCAGCGTTGCCTGCGTGCAGACGCTTCTTGACCTGCGCGAGGTCGGCGTCGAAGTGATCCCGTGCTCGGGTCGCAATCGCTCCATGTTGCACGAGGACGCCCGCATCTTGGGCTTCAATGCCTATATTGGCGAGATGGGCGGCTTGCTTATGCTCGACCACGGCAAGGACGACTGGCGCTACTTCACAGCCGATATGGACTACGACCCTTCCTGCGGCCTTACGCCCCACCAGGTAATCGAGCGCACGGGTGTGTGCGATAAGCTCGTCAACTCCTGGCCGCATTTGCTCGAGTACCACAATGATATGCAGCAGGGATACAAATATCGCGAGGTCACCGTTGCTATGCGCGGCGAGATTCCCGACGAGCAGGCGCGTGCCCTGCTCGACGCCTCGGGCGTCAATCTCGATTGGGGAGACAACGGCTTTCTCAATCACATCTCTAAGCCCACGACGCTCGAGCTTCCCGAGGGCGTCTCTGGACGTGCCTTTAACGTGAGTCCCCGTGGCCTTAACAAGGGCCGGGCTGTCGCCAAGTTCTGCGAGCTACGCGGTATCGACTCCATGCAAGCCCTTGCCATTGGTGACGCCTCGTCCGATTTCTTGATGGCGGATTCGGTGGGGACCTTCGTTTTGGTGGAGAATGGACTGGCGAATCCCGGTGCCGACGAGTTCTTGGCCACACACGATAATGCGTTTGTGAGCCAGGGCCGTATCGTTGACGGCTGGGTTATGACTATGAAATGCCTGCTGGCAGCAAAGGAATAGGATTTGATGATGGCGCAGAAAAACACCTGCCCTATCGGTGTGTTCGACTCTGGCTTGGGCGGTCTGACTGTGGCTCGATCCATTGCTACCGCGCTGCCCCACGAGTCGGTGTACTACTTTGGCGACACCAAGCGTTGCCCTTATGGCACGCGTGGCGAAAACGAGGTTCGTTCGTTTGCTCTGCAGGCAGGGCGCTGGCTCTCGCGTCATAACGTCAAGATTATCGTTATCGCATGCAATACGGCAACGGCGGCAGCCCTGCGCGTGTGCCAGCAGACGCTCGACGTTCCCGTTATCGGCGTGATCGTGCCCGGTGCTCGCGCTGCTATCAATAGCACCCGCACGCGCGAGGTGGGTGTGCTCGCCACGAATCTCACCACGCGCTCTGGAGCCTATACGCGTGCGATTCAAGATTTGGATGCGGGCGTGGACGTATACGGCTGTCCCGCCTCGAGCTTTGTCGAGATTGTCGAACAGGAGCTTGCGACCGGCGCTCACTTGCAGGAGCGTTGGCTTGAGGACGAGGATATCTTCGACACGCCCGAAGTGCGCGCCACGGTGCGTCAGGTGGTCGAGCCGCTTAAGGGTCACAATATCGATACTGTCGTGTTGGGGTGCACGCATTTCCCATTGCTTGTAGGTCCAATCCGTCACGAATTGGGCCCGGGCATCCGTGTGGTCTCGTCTGCCGAGGAAACCACGCGTGAGCTGGTGGACATCCTGCAGCGTCGTGAGCAGCTGGCGCCGGAAGACGCGCTGCCTCAGCACCGCTTTGCCACAACGTCCGATAACCTGGCGGAGTTCGCCGCTGCCGGCAGCTTTATCTTTGGCCAGCCGCTCAAGAGCATCGAACACGTTTCGCTCGAAGAGCTTGTGTAGTGCCGCGCCGCACGAACAGAGAGGAATACCGATGGAACTGAACGAGATTCGCCGTTTTGGCGGCCGTGCTGCCAACCAGATGCGTCCCGTGACAATCAGACGTGAAGTTATGAAAAACGCCTTGGGCTCGTGCCTGGTGGAGTTTGGCGACACGCGCGTGCTGTGCGCTGCCACGATCGAAGATGGCCTGCCGCCCTGGCGCCGCGCTTCTAAACTGGGCTGGGTCACCGCCGAATACGCCATGCTTCCCGCCGCTACCTCCAAGCGCACCAAACGCGAGACGAATGCGCGCAAGGGTCGAAGCATGGAGATCGAGCGTCTGATCGGTCGCAGTCTGCGCACCGTTTGCAATATGCGCGCGTTGGGCGAGTACACCGTTACGATCGACTGCGACGTTCTGCAAGCCGATGGCGGTACGCGCACGGCGAGCGTGACCGGCGCCTGGGTGGCGCTTCACGATGCCTTGATGGCGTGGGTCGAGGCGGGCAAGATTCCGCGTCTGCCCCTGACGGGCCAGGTTGCCGCCGTGTCCATGGGCGTGGTGGACGGTAACGAGCTTTTGGACCTCGATTACGCCGAGGACAGCCATGCCGAGATCGATATGAATCTGGTTGCCACCGATACGGGCGAGATCGTCGAGATTCAGGGCACCGGCGAGCAGACGCCTTTTGATCGCAAGCGCTTGAACAACCTGCTCGACTTGGGCGACCTTGGTATCAAGCAGTTGATCGACCTGCAAAACGAGGTTACGGCGTTTCGCGACGACGACTAATCGCGCATACACGTCTCTTTGCTAAACGATAAGGAATGGGCGACCATGGCTCTCAATAAAATCGATATCGATACTCTCGATCCCGCGCGCACCATTGTGGTTGCCACGGGCAATGCCCACAAGCTCGTGGAGATCGAGGACATTCTTTCGCGCGTGCTGCCCGACGTGACGTTTGTCGCGCTGGGCCAGTTGGGCGATTTCGATGACCCCGAGGAGACGGGTACCACCTTCTTGGAGAACGCTCTTATCAAGGCCGAGGCCGCCGTGGAGCAAACGGGCATGTCTGCCATCGCAGACGATTCCGGCCTTGTGGTCGATGCCCTCGATGGCGAGCCTGGCGTCTATTCCGCGCGCTATGCGGGCGTGCATGGCGATGACGCTGCAAACAATGCAAAGCTGCTTAAGAATCTGGCCGAGGTGCCCGAGGCCAAGCGCACCGCTCGCTTCATGAGCGTGGTGGCGCTTGTGGATGCCTCGGGCATGGTGCTCACGGGCACGGGCGCCTGCGAGGGCACGATCGGCCTCGAGGGCCGTGGCGAGAATGGCTTTGGCTACGATCCGCTGTTCTTGCCTGCTGATACGCCGGGCAAGACCATGGCCGAGCTCACGCCGGCGGAGAAAAACGCTATCAGTCACCGTTTCCATGCGCTGCAGGACCTGTCATCTCAGATTACAGGAGACGAGGCGTGAGGGCCGTCGTCCAGCGCGTAGCGAGCGCATCGGTTGTTGTTGAAGAAAAGACCATCGGCAGCATCGGCCAGGGGTATCTCATCCTTCTGGGCGTAGGCGAGGGCGATACGCGCGCGACGGCGCAAAAGCTTTGGGCCAAGATTCGTGACCTGCGTATCATGCCGGATGACGTGGGGAAAACCAACCGCTCACTTGCAGACGTGTTGGGCGAGGTGCTCGTGGTGTCGCAGTTCACGCTGTATGCCGATTGCCGCCACGGACGCAGGCCCTCGTTTACCGCGGCGGGCGCCCCTGGTCTGGCTAACGAGCTTTACGAGTACTTTTGCGAGCTGGTCCGTGCGGATATGGGTAATGTTCAGACGGGCAGCTTCGGTGCCGACATGAGCGTTTCGCTTGTAAACGACGGCCCGTTCACCATCGTGCTCGACACCGACGAGCTGTAGAAGGCACCTCGGTCTCCAGGGCCATACTCGCTGTCAATTTGCATCCATCTTCGCAGCATCTCCACAAGATGTGCAATTTCCATCTGAGCCTGCTACAATTTGTACGTTTGTAGATAAATTGGGGCAAGTCTGCCGCATTTGCAGTTGCCTTCAGGAGGCCTAATGGAAGAGCTGGAAGTCAATCACGTCGAGGATATCCATGAGAAGCTGACGAGCATGATCGGCCAGCGCGTTAAAGTGCGCGCCAACATGGGCCGTACGCGCGTCGTCGAGCGCATGGGCACTATCAAGACGGTACATCCCGCCGTGTTTATCGTCGAGGTGGACGAGCGCCGCGGCCGCAAGTCGCGTCAGTCATATCAGTACGTTGACGTGCTTACTGGCACGGTTGAGCTGTTTGATCCCGAGTCGGGCGAACATCTCTTCACACCTCTGGGCAATCAGCTCGAGGAGCACTAGTTATGCCTTTTCTTTCGTTCACCGTGTCCGCGCTCGCAAAGGTCAATCTATACCTGGGCGTGTACGCAACGAAAGATGAACGCGGCTATCATCGCGTCGATTCGATTATGGCGGCTGTCGGCCTGGGCGATACGGTGACGATTACACCTGCAAAGGAGCTCTCGGTCACCATGGATCCCGCGGCGGATTTCCCGATGGAGCAAAACAGCGCTTGGCGCGCCGCTGTCGAGCTCGGCCGTGCGTATGGCCGAGAGCCTTTGTTCGATATCCATATCGAAAAGCACATTCCCATTCGCGCAGGCCTTGGCGGCCCCTCTACCGATGCTGCTGCAACCCTGCGCGGTCTGTGTGCAGCATGGGATATCGACATCCATGACGAGCGCGTGGCTGCCGTTGCGCGCAGTATCGGTGCCGATGTGCCGTTTTTCCTCTACGAATCGCCTGCATACCTCAGTGGCGCGGGCGACGTGATGGAGGAGACCTTCGACGCACTCGAGGGCATGCCTGTGGCGCTTGTCCGAGCATCCTCCAAGGGCGTTACGGCACGGGAGGCCTATCGCATCTTTGACGCAAATCCGCAGCCCGCGGCTCCTATCGAGCCCATGCTTGAGGCCCTGCGCGCTGGCGACGAGCAAGGCGTGGCCGATGCACTTGCCAATAACCTGGCTCCCGCCGCGATGTCTATCGCGCCCGAGATCGTGGATGTGCTGGCGTGGATGCGTGAGCGGCCGGGCGTGCGCGTGGTGGACGTTTCGGGTTCGGGTTCTTGCTGCTTTGCCCTGTGCGAGAGCAAGGAGGCTGCTCAGAGCCTTGCAAGTGTGGCTTCAAGTGAGCGCGGATGGTGGTCATGTGCAACTCGGATGGAAAAGTCCGGATCGAATCTCATTGATTGCTAGCATTTGTCTCAATCTTTTGTTACTATAGCTTGGCTATCGGGTTGTGGCTCAGTTTGGTAGAGCACTGCGTTCGGGACGCAGGGGTCGCTGGTTCAAATCCAGTCAACCCGACCATTGCACGTTAGAGGGTCGCCTTCGGGCGGCCTTTTTTTATGCATGTCCACGCTTTAATTCCAACCGCTTTAGAATCACAGCAAGATGCACGCTACCTTGCTTATATGGAGTGCTAGCATATGACCGTTTGCAAGCGGAGTGTAAGGAATGCGTATGGCGTTGGGCGTAAAAGTTGATATGACGCAGGGCCCTCTTTGGGACAAGATCGTTCTCTTCGCCATACCCGTCGCGCTCATGGCGTTTTTGCAGCAGCTCTTTAATGCCGCGGACGTTGCCGTGCTGGGACAGTTTGCGGGCACCAACGCCATGGCGGCCGTAGGCAGCTGCGGTGCCATGTGCAGCTTTGTGGTGAGTTTGGGCACGGGTATGAGCCTGGGTGCCAATGTGACCATTGCAACGAACATCGGGTCGGGCAGGATGGATGCCGTGCGTCGCGCTGTACACACCGCGATGCTTGCCGCAGTGGGCGGGGGCATTATCTTGGGCCTTGCGGGCGAGCTTGTGATTGGGCCCATCATGGCCGCGATGGGCATCAAGGATCCCGAGGTCGAGGCGATGGCGCTTCTCTACATGCGCGTCTATCTTGCGGGGCTTCCCATTCTCTTTCTGTATGACTTTGAAGCTGCCATCATGCGCAGCCAAGGTGACACGCGCACGCCGCTTGTCGCGCTCACTATTTCCGGCATGGTTAACGTGGGCCTCAACCTGCTGTTCGTGCTGGTTTTGGGTATGGACGTCGACGGCGTTGCGTCGGCAACGGTAATCTCCAGCGCCGTGAGTTCGATTATTCTTCTATGGTGCCTGACGCACAGCGACTCCGTCATCCGTGTGAATCTGCGCGAGCTGGCAATCGACTGGCCCTCGCTCAAGCGCATTCTTATCGTGGGCCTTCCCGCGGGCATCCAGGGCGCGCTGTTCTCCGTGTCGAATGTCATCGTCCAGGCGGCCGTGAACAGTCTGGATACCGCTGTTATGGCGGGCAACTCCGCCGCAAACAATATCGACGCTTTCTCGTGGTATAGCCTCAATGCCTTTGGGCAAGCGTGCACCACGTTTGTGGGCCAAAACAACGGTGCCCGCCGTCACGATCGCTGCCTGCGTACCCTCAAGATCTGCTTTATCGAAGGCTATACGGCCTATGCGATCCTTACAACGATTCTGTTGCTCTTTAGCAGGCAACTGCTTTCGATCTTTAGCACCGACCCCGCGGTGATCGATGCCGGACAACTGCGCATTCAGTTTATTTTGGCAACGCACCTCTTTACGATGGTGGTCGAGATCATGTCTGGCTACTTGCGCGGTTACGGCTGCTCGCTGCCGCCAACGATCATTGCCCTCATCTCCATTTGCGTTCTGCGCGTGCTGTGGGTTGCGTTTATCTTCTCGGCCGACCACACCTTATTTACGCTGTTGATGGTCTACCCCGTAAGCGTTGCTGTGAACGCGTTGCTTACCATGGTATTCACGTTTTTTGTACGCAATCACCTGGCACGCCCGGCGGCTGCGGTGGCCTAGCGCCCACACTGCCCCGTTTTCTGTGCTCAATTCCAAAGACGGTTGATAAGCCGTGCGTAATGTCGCGTGAAGAATCTGGTAGGGGAAATATGGGGCTGTTGTTCCGCGACGCCAAGCGCGGTATACTTCCATCTGCTTGTTTGCAAAACACTGGGAGGAAACCATATGTTCCCTAAGGGTATGGAATGGATCGTCATTCTCATCGTTGCACTGCTGATCTTTGGGCCTAAGAACCTCCCGAAGCTCGGCAAGTCCCTCGGCTCCACGGTCAAGAACATCCGTGAGGGCATGGAGAGCGACGGGGCCTCCAAGGACGACGAGCCCGTTGTCGCCGAGGAAGACGCGGATGACGACGTTGAGATTCGCGAGCTCGAGGCCAAGCTCGCTGCCGCCAAGAAGAAGAAGGAAGACGGCGACGCTGAGTAATTTCCGCCCTGTTATCACGGGGTGATCTTCGACCGGCTTACCCCTAGGGCCAGCCGGTCTTTTCTGTGTATGGGTGGCTGATCTGCCACACGTGAGATGCAAGGAGTTTGTGCGCATGGATGCAAGCGAGATCGTACTGACAGCCGAAGGCCGCCAGAAGCTCATGGAGGAGCTCGCCTGGCGTGAGGGCGATAAGAGCAAGGAGATCATCGAGCACATCAAGGAAGCGCGCGCCTTTGGCGACCTTTCCGAAAACTCCGAGTACGATGCCGCTAAGGAAGAGCAGGCAAAGAATGCCGCCCGTATCGCCGAGATCCAGGCCATTCTTGCCAACGCTCAGGATGCTGGCACCTCTTTGCACGGCCTGACCGTCTCCATTGGCAGCATCGTTGCTTTGGTTGATGCCGACGGCGTTGCCACCGAGGTCACCCTCGTGGGTACTACCGAGACCAACGTGCTGGAGCACAAGATTTCCAACGAGTCTCCTGTGGGTCGTGCGATCATCGGCCATGCCGAGGGCGAGACCGTCGAGGTTGTGACCCCGTCCGGCAAGACCCGCACCTACACCATCACCAAGATTTCCCGCTAAACCGCGGGCATCAGTATGTAATGGCTCCCGGGGGATACCGATCCTTTGGGAGCTTTTTCGCGTTATATTGGAGTGCAGCCGATGTCAGAGAATCAGACCGAAACCCCCGTTGCCGACACGCTTAATGATGAGCGTGCCCGCCGCCTTGCCGACCGCGAGGCCCTGTATGCCGCTGGCCAGAACCCGTATCCCGAGCATTCTGATGTTGAGGATTACGTGGCCGACATCGAGGCCAAGTATGCCGACCTTGCCGATGGCGAGGACACAGCCGACATCGTGAAGATCGGTGGCCGTGTTGTTGCCAAGCGCGGCCAAGGCAAGATTATGTTCGTCGTGCTGCGCGACCCGACGGGCGATATCCAGCTCTTCTGCCGTATCAATGATATGAACGAGGATGACTGGAAGCGCCTGCGCAAGCTTGACCTAGGCGATATTGTGGGCGTCGAGGGCGTTGTGGTTCGCACTCAGCGTGGCCAGCTCTCCGTGGCGCCTCGTCGCCTCACGCTTCTTGCCAAGGCCGTTCGTCCGCTGCCCGAGAAGTTCCACGGCCTTTCCGACAAGGAGACTCGTTATCGTCAGCGCTATGTCGACCTGATCG
>JAFEHB010000316.1_pt1 | contig 41162 bp, 55 predicted proteins | sample 9267121 | NCBI WGS metagenome assembly JAFEHB01 (sample SAMN17103336, study PRJNA684904) | human gut metagenome | isolation source: diarrhea sample from child under the age of five | host: Homo sapiens | place: South Africa: Mafikeng, Mafikeng Provincial Hospital | collected 2019-09 | reverse complement strand
TCGAGTTGAACCAGTTCTCGCTGCGCTCATCGCCGGAAACATCCGCGCCGGGCGGAAAATAGGTGATACTGAATCCCGGCAGCGTTGAAGCTGGCGTACTACCAACCCGGATATCACCATTGGTATAAATCAGTTCACCGACACCGAGACACAGCAGCATCTGGACACGCATCTTCGTTGGATCAGCAGCGTCGAACCGGGTAACCGGCTGCACCACATAATCAGGGTAGATACGCACCCGGCCAAATACCTCACGAATGGCATCACCGAGTTTTGCGGTATTCGCCTTTGCCGGGTTAAGGTCGAGACTCCGCCCTGTGGATGAGGTATAGCCGCCCGTATCGATGTTGCTCATCATAAACAGCGAATAGGCTGCAGCGGCAACGGAGATACCGACGCCGATCCACGCGATTGTGGCGGCCTCCAGCCCGAAGGGTACCGGATAAAGCCGGACATCACTTTCAGGGTGGATCACGCAAGTAGCCCACTCGCCTGGCGGAATGGACAGACCGTCAACCTCAATGGTTAACGGCGGTACATCCCGATCCTCGTAACCTTCAACATTCACCGCCAGCCAGTTTCGAAGGCTGGTTACACCATGCTCATGCGTTTCGAGAGGTTCACCGGGAAGCCGGGACGGGTAAAAACGAATGGTCATTGCCAGAACTCCACTTTGACAAATCGCCGCTTAAACCGTGACAGCGGCAAGAAAGTGACGTTGGTACCGGGATTACATTCCGCCACATGCAGCAGACCATCAATACTGACAACAATCCCCACATGGGTGACTGCTGAGCCGGAATAGCAAGCCACGCCAGCCCCTTCGCAGGGGTCGCAGCGCTCCAGGGTAAGCATCATTTGACGCGCCTCCCGGTCGAGGCCGCCGTCGTCTTTCGTGACCCCGGCAAAATCAGGCCAGAGAGGCAAGCCCAAATCCCGGCGTATCTCGTTCACAATGCCGAAGCAGTCGAGCTGCGGATATACGCGACCGCCCTTCAGCCAGGTGACTGAACGGTATTTATCAGGGATAAACATAGTTAATCTCCAGTCAGAATCACTGGTTAAAAATCAGGATGTTTAAATGGTCAGAGCCTGGTTATGTTGGATACTCTGTCGCTATGTGCGGACATAGCGAGCAAAGAGGGCTGATTAAAAGGACTGAAAATGAAATACAAACATCTATCCGTCTACCTGTATCAGGGCGACACAGTAGAAATTTCCTTCAGGTTTAAAACAAATATCTATTTGATGAATAGCCGCGAATTTATGGCACTTCAGGCTGGCATGCACCCTGCGGGCAAAAATGGTCAATTCACTCATTCCCCGGCACGGCTGATTGCGCCAGCCAGCGGCAACTGGCACATAGTGATGTTCGGAGGTGACGATCCTGCCGATGCAAGGCAAATGGTAAAAGTCATTCCGAAGCGTAAGTGATATTTTCTGCCGGAATTTCTTCGAAAAATGCCCCATCGTTATTCCGGTAGAATTTCCTGCTTGCTATGGCTGCTCGTTCAGCCCAGTTCAGAGCGGAAATGATTTTTTCTATTGTGCCATCTTCGAAAAACTCACGACAACTTACTGTCGTTCCGGCGCTGTTTTCATCGGGAACTGCCCAGACAACCTTGCCATCTAATTCGATAAGGATCCGCATGCGGGAATGAGGTTGTGCTGTCTCGCTATTGCGCCTAATTATCTTGATTTGTGGATCGCAGTCTCCGTTAATGCCATCCTGAAGGCTGCGTGAAAGATTTAAAATTGGGTTTCCTGTACTGTATTTTTTCATTTCGACTCCTTAGCTGATGTAACGTAGTCCGGGGAAGACAGGGAGCGTGTAGCGGTAACGCGGCCAGGCCATATCGAGGACATTCATATAGCCCGCAGTGATCTGAACCTCTGTTGCCGTCCAGTAACCCGACTTGATTTTCAGCGTATACGGTACCGCCGCAGGCGCGGCTAAATCCGTGGAGATAAAACTGCGGTATGTCAGCGATGCAGACAACCTGTTAGCCAGGGCATTGCGGATCGTCGTGGACACAACACCATCAACATTGCACAGGGCGAATTTCAAATCTTGGGTACCGTCCGCGTTGCGCGCCGGCAGCGCAATGTCAATCGCACAGGCGGTAAACGTTACGGTATCGCCACTCTCTGTCGTCGCCGTAATATCCTCGTACCCCTGGCACAGGTAGTGAACATCTGAGCCAACGGTGATCTGCAGCGTTTCAATGATCACCTCCGGCCCGCTGCTGGCATACAGCCTGTTAAGTCTTGTCATGCTTCAGGCCACTCCCTGTTAACTGCAAGATCGAGAATATCGCTGTTCACAATGAAGTCAGGAAAATCGACCCATCCATCAGGCAGCACAGGGCGTTTCCAGAGTTCGAGTGTCGCTGTGAATTTCCAGTAAATCGGCGCCACCAGTGTTGGCCCCTCATAGATATCAGTGAACCGACATTTATAAAACTCCACCCCCAGCGGGGTTTGTAGCTTCATAAAAAACCAGTCAGCGCCATCCGTTATTTTTTCCCTATACCAGGCTTCAAACAGCTGAGCCTGACCGTCGGTCTCCATAAACCATGACACACTGGCCTGAGTTGGAGTTGACGTATATGCCCGCCTTTGCCGCGCGCGGCCGGTGGTTAACTGGGTTCGTTTTAACGGGCTTACAGGCTGGAATCCGTACCCTTCCTGTAAAGGCATGGGGAGATAGTCGTGCGGGTAGTAGATATCAGTCATCACTCTAACCCTCTGCCTGGATATTTACTGCGCATTGCCTTACCAACTTTCCCATCTCCTCTCAACACTTGCGCAGCAACCTGATCCAGGGCTTCCGTTGTCGCCCGCTTCTGCGTTTGAGCCATGGAGAGAGCCATCTGATCAGGTGTCACACCGGGCGGCGTATGGAAATGCTGCTCAATGGGAGCATGGATGGTGGTCTTGCTGCTGTTGTCGCTGTTAACGTTCTGGACACCAGTACCAAACCCTGTACGCCCCAGAGTTGCATCAAGCGGTTGGCCATTTCGAAGTGCCTCAAGCTGAGACACGCCGATCCGGTTCGTTGACGCCTGGTCAAAGACATACTCGCCTTTGTGGACAATGCCGGCTGGCTGATACTTCCCACCGGGACCGGTATAACCACCGGAAGCAAACCCTGTATCCGCAACAGCCTTGATATTGGAAACGATGCTCGCGGTTTGCGCTGCCACAGATGCCATTGCAATCAAGTTTGATGGAAACGGCATGTTTGCAGCTTGTGCAATACCAGCGTTGATTGCCACCATAGACTGTGCGATCGCATAGGCTTTACTGGCTGCGAACGCTGCTTTGTAAATACCGGATTGCTGACCAAAACCATCGGCCAGAATACTCAAACCACTGTCCATCATGCTTTGCGTAGTACTGGTAATGATGGCGTTTTTTTGGGCCTCTATAACCGCAGCAGCGTTTGCAGCATCGGCGCGAGTTTTTTGCATCCTCGCTTCACCCTCAGCTGTAATTGCTCCAGCCTTTACGTAAGCCTCTTCCTTCCGGGCAAGCCAGGCATCCAAATCTTTTTGCGCCTGATCGAGCTGGCTATATTGCTGTTGCATTCCGCCAAAAGTGCCAGATAGCTGGCCGCCGGTCGGCGTGGTATTACCCACAACATTACGAACCGTCGAGGGCAGTTGCATATCGGTGTTTTGATAAATATCTGCCCGCGTTTTTTCATATTCACCGGGTTTCAGTTGCCCGGTTGCTTTGGCTTTCTCCAGCAGTTCAAGACGGGTTTTAAGCAGATCGTTGGTCCGCTCATCCTTCGTCTTTACCTGTTCCTGCATCTTCCGGTAATCGTCCAGGGTTTTGACGGAATTTTGCAGTGCCTCCTGCTGCTTATATGCCTGGAGGATTTCATCTGAACGGGAAAGGATCGACTTCTGGTCGGCTGTGAGCTGCGTTTTAGATTTGAGGTCAGCAATCTGCTGCTCGAACTTGATACGAGCCTGTGTCGCGCTATTAAGCTTGTCACTGGCATCCAGCTGGGACTGCATGGCAGCAGTCTGCTGGTTTATCTGATCAAGCAGCCGGGTTGCTGCGTCCTCGGTATATGCTTTACCCTTTGGCGTCTTGGGTAATTTCGGGTCTTTGTACTTTTCGTTGATATTGGCGCGAAGTCTGGCTTCTTCCTCTGCGCTGATTGACGTGCCTGCAGCCCTGGTTTTTTCCAGAGCTTTGGTTAGCTTATCCTGTTCCCTGGTGCGCTTTTGGGCGTTAGTTAATGTCTGTTCGGTCAGTGTATTGATATAAGCTTGAGCTTTGATTCCCTCTTGCTGCCTCTCATTGCCAGCATTATAGATCCCGTTAATTGTGTCCTGAGCCATTTTCTCGGACTGCAATGAAGCTAGTCGTGCTTTGGCAGCATCGACCCCCTTTTGAAGCATGGAAAGGTCGCTAGACTTCCATGCTCCATATGGCCCAGCATATTTTGATTGTCCGGCACTTAAATCAGAAAGTGACTTTTGCGCCCTACCCAGTTCGTCCTGAGCTTCTGCTATTTTTTGCTCTATAGATTTTTCACGACCTATATCAAGCATGGCATCCCAGGCACCTTTCGCGGCATCACCCAACCATTTCCATGCCTGCTCCAGTGATCCGAGGTTACCCTGAATCTGGTCAGCACGCTGCTTCATAGTCGCAGCATACGTCTCTGTTGCCAGTCTCGCAGCCTCTTGCTGATTACCCTCGTCCTGCAACGCCTTAATCTGGTTGTAAGTTGCCAGAGTCAGGAAGTGATATTTGTCGTTCAGTTCTCCAATAGCAGCTACCGGGTTTTGTGCGATTTTCTCGAAGTCTGCCACCATGCTATCGATAGATTCATCGGTCGCATCATTCATTGCGACAACGGCCTCTGTGACAGTCTGCATTGAACCTGTAGCGATTTTACCACCAGAGACAACACGGTTTAGTGCCTGAGCGGCAGCGGCTGTGGTATTCCCTGTATTATCTGCGACCGATCTCGCCATGTCTGCCAATTGCCCGGTGGTTACCCCGGCAATATTCCCGGTCAGGACAAGGGACTTATTGAACTCCTGTTGCTCCTGGCTGCCTTTGTACCAGGCATATGTGAGAGTACCCACAACTGCGACAAGAGCGCCGATCCCGATAGTCATGGGATTAAGAAATCCAGTCAGTTTTTTGGCATTCTCTGCATTTTCAGACAATGAGTTAGCGTTATCTGACAGGGAATCGCTTGATTCATCGGCGGCATCTCCGGCCCCCAGCAGTTGCTGTTTTATGATCTCGAACAGATTACCCCAACCGCCAAACGAATCGGCGATCTGCGAACCCTGTTGCATGAAGATAGTGAACAAAGGCATACCACCAGCCAGGCCAACAGCAATATCATTCAACTGCGCGGGGAGTAACCGCATGGCATTTTTATACTGCCCTGCCGAGATGGCCCCATACCGCATTTCATTGCTGACCTGATTGAGCCCTTTCTCCGTCAAATCCAGCTTATTTGAAAGCTCTGCGTGGTATTCAGGCGTAAGCAGCCCGGCATCTTTGGCTGCCGACAGTTCAGCTCGCTGTTTCTTGATTTTATCTAACGCAGCTGAGAAAGGGTCAAGTTGGCCAACTAATCGCTGCAACGAAGCACGCTGCTCTTCCTGAGCCTTTACTGCCTCACGTTCTGCCTGCGCTTCTCCGTTCAACTCACGACGGGCTTCAGCAATTTTGGCACTGTAGGCATCATACTGCTGGATACTGAGCGCACCACTATACGTATATTCGAAAATTTGCCGCTGCTGCTCGTCAAGAGCCTGTAATGCGTGGGTGACGGGATCAAGACGAGCCTGCAATTGAGACAGAATTCGCTCCTGCTGCGCCTGTTGCGCTGCTGAATCCTGAGCAGCTTTCGCAGCTTCTCTCTGGGCTTGCGTATACCCAGTCAACTCATCCTGAGCAGACTGAAGACGATTGCGAGTTTGATCGATAATAGAACTGTAGTGGGTGAATTCCTCAGCCCCCAGCACACCAGATAGATTTGCCTTTTTCAGCCGCTCCATTGCTTTATCCAGTTCATCAAACGCCTTTGATGTAGGATCCAGCTTATCCAGTAATTTTTCTATTTCTTCCCGCTGCGTCCTTGTTGACTTCGCGTTTTCGATGGCGTGCTTTGGTCCGACCTTAAGATGGGAGTTCAGGTCTTTAGTAGCTGCGGAAAGATTATCCGTTGCGAACTCAGCTTTTTCACCCTCTGCCGTCATTTTGTTTAGAGCACTGGCTAAACTATCCGCGTTCTTTTCTGCTCCGGTACTATCAAGAATGATCGCAAGGCGGGATGTTTGTTCTGTCATTTACCTTTCTCCGGGCATAAAAAAACCCACGGTTAAGCGGGTTAGAAAATGTTTAAACCATTTAAAGATGCGGAAGGAAAATCGCTCAGTTATTCACGGTTCTTAACCAAACCAAAAAAATTTAGTGTCTAAAGAAGAACCCCCCCAGGATGGGATTATCTCAACTACTTGGTATCCGCCACTTTGGTGGTATTCCATGCATTAATTTCAAACAGGATTGCACCATCGCCATCATCATTCCAGACGGCTGTTCTTAACCCCCAATAACGATGGTAAGTAATACTGCCATTCGAGTTCCTCTTTGACCCATTGGTACCAGCACCTGTATAGAGGATGATAACATCTCCTTTTTTCAATTCAGCTTTTGAAAACCAGTGAGTGTGGCGAACCTTATTTGAAATTTTATTGTCATTTGTATAGGTGGTATCGGCAAGCATGTAATATTGAGCATTACAATCATCTGTAACATCAATGATTACATATTCTTCATTTGCTTTTCCGTGTCCGTGAATAGTTCTTATTTTTAATTTCATATCCCCCCCATTAAGAAGATGCACAGGAATTGATATCAGACACGATCTTGTCCAGAGCCTGGATTGTTTGGTATGGACCAGCGCCAGCCCATGAGCCGATTGGACTGAACCCGCTGTTTGTTAGCGTGCCGGTATCCTTCTGGGCCTGCTTAATATTGGTGAATGTGTATTTGACACTACTACCCGTGCCATCAATATCGAGGGTAAATTTAACAACTCGTTCTATCGGCATACCCATTACATCAAAATAGTAAGATGTCGTGCCATTGGCTACCGCGTTGTTTGCTGATGAGGCAGCTTCGTTGACTACACTTCCCCCACTAGCTACCACTTGATTTTTGACATAGATAGAGGACGTAAATGTGCTATTCGTCACAGACGAGGACCCATCAAGGATCACGTCGTCATTGGAGATAGAACGAACAATGCAAACCTTAATCTTCCCTTCATTTAACTTCCCAGAAAGCGACTTCTGATAGCTTTTCAGAAACTCATATGTTCCATTATTTTCAAGGGTCACTCCTTGCACCCCGTTCAATTTAGGATCACGGCTTTTATCCATCATCGAACACCCAGATAAAAGCACCGCCCCGAGTGCCACTGCCAATATTTTTTTCATTCCATGTTTCCTTTGATTGCAATCAGAAACATCCTATCACATGTGGTTTACAAGGCAATGCGGGCATCCTTGCCACAATAGTTAAGCCTCAAAGCCAGGCAGGTACATTTGTACCTCATCAACCACACGGGCACGGGCTGCCAGGAGCAGGCGTTTGCGACCACCAGATCCCCATTTGCCCATGCGACTTGCGCACTGACTCACTTCCTTGGTTTCGGTGTTTATCACATGGTCAATTTTATTTAAGCGGGCCATAGCATCAAAGCCCTGTCGAACAAGAGACTGAAAGGTTTGGTAAACCCGGATCTCAAACTCAGCACTGAGCCATGCGGCATAGCGAATTGCAACAATTTCCAAGGCCCATACACCTTGGTTTACGCCGCCGTTAATAACCTTAACTGGTTGATTTTCTTCCAGAGTGCATTTTTGCATTCTGGCTAAGGTTTGAACAAATCCCTTAACCTTCTTAGAGCGAAGGAACTGGCTTGGCCCCTGATTTTCTTTGGCCTGGCCACTGCATACAGCTGAGGCGTGCAGGTCGTTCAGGCTGTAACGTCCATAGTCATCGACACGAACGGAAACGCCGTTTACTGATACGGTTGGATATTTCATCGTATTTACCTTTCTGTGGTGCGAGCCTGTTCGCGTAGACATGGGCAGCCAAGAGCGGAACGATGAAATCCACCGCCCTGCCTCAGACTCACACTACGGAAAGCTCTTGCTGGAAGATACGCACGCGAATGCGCTATTTGTTGCGGGTATAAAAAAGCCCCGGACCGTGCCGAGGCTCATTTTTTCTTGCTGTTTCTTTTCTGTTCCTTCGCCCAATCATCCCGCCAGGCATCATCGAGGGCAAGTATCGCTGCATCAAACTCGGTACGGTCAATCAGGATGGTGCGCGATGCCAGGTAAAGCTCGATATCGTTCAGGGATAGAGGGAGCGGCACTCCGGCCATTCCGGCATACTTCCTGCCGCGGGATATCATGGCGTAAGCGTTGAGGATCTCCCCAGTGACTGCATCGATTTCAGGCTCCGGAATGGGCGGGAGATTTAGTTTCTCCCTGCGCCACTTTGCTTTCTCGCCCTGCTCGCCGGCGAATTCATTTAGCCACTTTTGGGCCTCTATGGCTTTTTTACGGTTTCCTGAGTCTGCTGCTCTTTACCCTGAGCAATTTTCGCCGCCTCAGCCAGTATCAGCCAGTACAGCTCCGGGTGCTGTTTCAGCATGGCGATCCCGACTTCCGGCGTGTAGTCGAGAGCAACCTCTGAACCATCCACCAACTGGCCCACCCCCTCCCAGCCTTTCAACAGGAACCGGGCGACGTTATCGATCAGCAGGTCATCAACGGAGTCGATATCGCCCACGCTGGCGAGATTGAATTCCTTGGTACCTACCTTATAACCTGCGTCCATCTTATCGATGTGGCGGCGCACCAGCGCGTTACGGGAGCGATATTGCGGATTCTCGCTGCTGGCCACCAGCAGGCGAAGTTTAAACAGCGATTCTTCTTCCGCCGAGAATTGCCTTTCGCTGTCTTCTGGCTTTTTGTAGGGGAAAAACCAGCGTTCACCATTTAAATCAATTTTGGGGGTAACAATCAGCATAATAACTCCATAATGAAGCCCGATCCGCGATGACTGCAGAACGGGCCAGGTAAATTAAGGCGCGGTAACGATGATTTCAGACGTTGCCGTAAAGGTGCGGGCCTTACCGGTGATGGTTGCAGTACCGGCTGCGTTACGCGTGACCTTCGCTGTTTTCTGCCCGGTAGAAACCACACTGGCGATAGTCGGATCCGATGACGTCCACTGGACGGTATCAGTTGAATCAGCTGGCGTAAGCGTGGCGGTTAACGTCACCGTAGAACCCACGGCGCCAGTTGAAGTGGCTGGCGCAACACTGATTGCCGTCGCCGGCACTTTAGGCACGCGCGTAATCGTCGGAGGAGTATTGGCCGCGGTGATATCCAGCTGAACCTGAACAATGTCAGTGCTCCCCGCATCCGGCCAGTCGCCGGAGATCTGCACTTCCGGGAAATCGAAGGTATAGGCGCCTTCAGCATTCTCCAGCGTGAAGCTAAACGGCACCGTTTCGCCGGTGAACGTTTTTTTGTAAACCTCCCAGGCAGCCTTTGACCATGACAGCGTGATTTGACCTGACGGGGTAAAGGTTGTCGGAATGTTTGCGCCGGCGAACGCCGAACCGGTACCGATGCAGCGCTGGGTCTGCATATTGTTGTCGAACTGAATGTTAAAGGTGTCGACGCAGAAACCTGTCCCGCCATCAACACCATTTAGCCGGATGTTCGTGACCTCTTTGAAGGAGTAACGCAGCGCCCCCGCTAAATCAACCGGCGTGGTGAAATAGCTGGTATCGTCCCCCTTCGTCTCCCAGTCCAGCCCTGCAAACGTAATGGTTGCAGTGATATCACCATCGGCCGGGATTTCCATCTGGAAGGTGCCAACCTGGCAACCGCGGGCGATTTGGGCGATACCCACATCCTCGGCATAGGAAGCCACTGAGAACGTGATGCGGCCATTGCCCATGGTCAGAACGTTATCCACCCATTCCGCACCAAAGCAGCTCGCCAGAAAATCATCATGCTGATTCCAGCGAAACCGCGTGCCGACATCTCCGCCGACATCCACTGTGCCGCGTGAAACGCCCTGCGCCATGCGGTCACCAGCGATTTCGTCATTGTCGTTGGTGTTCTGCGTTGGTTTCAGACCAAATGAAGAACGACGCAGCAGGTTCCACGCCCCTGCTGTAGGCGTGATTCCTGGCGTTGTCTCGCGAATAAACGCGGCTACTACTTTTGCACCTGAGCTCACAGGAGCCTCCTGTTTTTTGTGCGCTACAGAGCGCGATAAGGAATTTGAAGATTGAGCTGTAACCAGCCATCGGTCTCACCCGCCGGCACAGCAGATACAGCGAAATAACTCAGCTTTCCGTCGTCCCTGAACTCGAATAGCTCCGTTAGCTGATCGGCCGTTCGGGAGATAAGCAACGTCCCGGATCCGACCGGAACAAAAAGCTGAATGATGAGTAAGCCCGTCCTGTGGACGACCGGCCCATCCCCGATCTCGATTGCGCCAGCCTGTCCTGCAATGTTGGTGAGGCGAGCCCAGATATCGCGGTTGCTGGGGTCAAATACCGGACCATTGGGATAATCCACCGCATCAGAGGCAATAGCGGTCTGTGCCGCCATTCGGGAAATGACAGCGTTTCTGATTTCTGTAAGGGTCATTTGTTGGCCTGAACGACACCGTTAAATGAGACTGCATAAACGCCAGTGGCCGCCTGTTTTGAGTGACCATTCTCTAACGCCACGGAGTAAGGGAGGTTCGACTGGATGTAAATCACCGAGTAGGCTGGCGCCTGGTCAATGATATTTTTGCCATTAAGAAACGTCATTGTCCCGCGCGGATCCGGTTCGGTCGGAACCGAGTAATCCGGTGAACCGATACTGACGAAATGCGAAGCCCGGAACGTCCCCGCGCGATAATCTACTGGACGTTTGATATCCATTCCGTCATTAACGCGCACTTTTTTTCTGAGCCGCCCGGTTTTGGTCAGGTTAGCAGGATCGGCATAAAGAGATTCGTTCCATTCCCCAACAGCTTTGTTGTATTGAACCGCGGTCGCGTTGATGGCCCACAGCTCCGGGTCTCCTACCGGCGACCGTTGAACAATTTCATTCAGCAGTTGAATGGCGATTGTCCGCTGGCGTAGTTTGACATCTTCGGCCACCAGCCCGGCGAATGCCGCCGGGTCAATGTTCCAGCCCTTAGCCATATCATGCCCTCCGCAGTTGAATGGAGTACGCAGCGCCAGCAGAGTCGGCAGAAGCGGTGATGACCTCGTAGCGCTGAAGCTCACCCGTAACCGGATCCGGTGCGGTGATGATATGCCCGACCGCCGGCTTATCAGTCACCTCGTTAACCAGGGCGGTTAGCTTCACATCACCATGCAGAATGTTAACGCCATCGATACGGCGCAGCTTATAGCGCGCCAGCACTCCACGCCCCGAGTAAGTCACCTGCGTTTCAGTGCCGGTTTCCGTCACCGGGTCCCAGGCACCTCGAACGGTATATGACCCAGTGAAATCCTTAACGGCATCCTGCAGGTCGGTATCGAATGCCGCGGCGACTTCGGTTTGCAGTTCGTCACGAATTCCCATATCACCCCCTCACCAGCCGCACCTGTGACTGACTAACGCCATAGGGCTTAAGCATGGCCAGCGCCAGCTGCAGGTCAGAATCAAGCAATGCAGAGCTGTTGGTAGCGAGTTCGGCGAAGGTCTTTGAAACAGAAACGTCGTCAGCATCAACGCTCTTACTCAGTAACACCCCAGAATCAGTTTTCTGCTGATACAGCCCGCCATTTGCCGCCGCCAGCGCCGCATAGGCGCCAGCCTGTTTTACATCGTCAGGAATGATGGTTTCGTGAGTTGCCTTATCGCACGGCAGTTTCAGGTTAAGTCCATTCATCCAGGTATTAGCCATCAGCACAGATTTGGCTTTTTTGCTTTCATCTGTCCAGGTGGCACCGAGAATCGAATTGACATCTTCAACGGTGATGTAAGTGATCATGCATCACTCCATTTCTTTCCAGCCGTGCGCCTTCCAGTTCTCCACTTCATCAGGGTGAACGTTGGCGGTATTGGGGCCGCCGGGGAATGCCGGGAAATCGGTAATCATCGCCACCAGCTGCTGTTCCTGCTGTTCCTGCTGTTCCTGCTGTTCCTGCTGTTCCTGCTGTTCCTGCTGTTCCTGCTGTTCAGGAGCATTGGCATCAACCTGCGTGGCCGCAAGTTTTGCTGCAGCACGTTCAGCACGCTGCTCTTTGGTCAATCCGGCCATAAGCCCTCCACTAAAAAAAGGGGCCGAAGCCCCTCATGGTTGATGGTTTTTAGCCAGCAATAATGACGCTGTGACGAGGAACTGGCGCAGCGACACCCCACGCCAGACCAACTTCATAACGGATTTGGCGATACTGGCGGTACAGTGCCACCTGGAAGGTAATGCCTGATACCGGGTCGGTAACGTTCATCACATCATCCGCAGTATCACCACCTTGCGGCATTGCCGGGGTGCGAGATGCCAACAGCAGCGCATTACGGTCAAACGCCATATTCGCCACATATCCTGCACCACGGGTAATAGCGGTGTTATCTGCCAAATCCTGACGCAGACCAGGCTGAGCAAGGGTGATAGTGCTTGCTGTTGCAGCTACAACCACATACTTGTTGTCGTCGCCATCAAAACTCACCACATCGCCAGCGGTGAAAGACCCTGTGCCAGTATCAATGGCAATGATACGATCGCCTTCAACCTTATCTCCATTAACCAGGTAGCCCGCGGCAGCCGAGGCCGTGTGAGTTTTAACGCCGGCGGAGTTATGGATATTAAAGCCCTCCAGGCGCCCCAACGTACCTTCACGCAGCAGTTGTTCCGTCCCGGCTTCGTTCACCTTAAACAACACTGACTGTTTGCCGCGCAGGTTTGCGATGGCAGCTGAACCGAGAACCATCTGGAGATCGGTAGTCGGTGAGCCGTTGTCCTCCAGCACCTTACGGGCCAGCGCGGCATCACTGAGGTCTTCCTTGATACCGAACGGCGTAGTTCCCGGCGTGCCAACCTGACGCGATGCGTTGAAGTACAGCGCCCCCAGATCTGCGTCAACTTCGTTCGCCAGTGCGCGGAATGCCTGCTTGAACTGGTCAGCAAGGATGGTGTTGTAAGTACCAGCCGGACCGATGGCCAGTTGCTCTTCACCATTCCATTTGACCGGAGCCATTTTGGATTTAGTGATTTTGACATCAACGGTACCGATGTTCTGATCACCCGTGTTAGGAGCCGAAGGGCCCGGCACGATGTCTTCAGTTACTGCTACCGGGGCAACTGGTGCGGTAACCGTCTGGTCTTTTGCTGCGGCATCTGCTTTGGTGTTACGGGCGACGGCAGGAATAAAACCTACCTGCTCGCGGGAAACAACATCCAGAGCGGTATAGATAGTCGGGATCAACCCGGTCAAAGTGTTCGACATGATTCATTTTTCCTTAGAGATGGGTTTGGGTTGGCTGAGCTATCCAGCTCCGGCGCCCGCCGCCATCCGGCGGCAGGCAAAAGAGGACTAATCAACGATGGTGACACCGTCTTTGAGGGCATTTTGTTTGCCTGCAATATCCAGCGAATCGAATGCATCACGCTTCATGGTTTTCTGCCCTGCCTGATGCTGAGACTGACGTGAACCACCGCCGTTATTGCCACTGGATTTCAGGATGTAGTCTTTTTGTGGGTACTGCTCCACCAGGAACTCCAGCGCTTCATCAAACGAGGCCAGCTCGCCCGGCTTCGAGCGGGAGTAAATTTTGTTGCCGGTGCCGTCATAGGCGACAACTTTACCCTCTTCGACCTTAAACGACTGACCGAAGCGGGCCTGAAGCAGATCGGCAGGGATGGCGATTTTATCGGTGATAAATTTGGAACCGGCGAAGCTACCGCCGATCATCGAATCGTACAGTTGACTTTCCAGCGTTTTATTTTTGTTGTTGGCCTCATCCAGTTGTGCCTGGAATGATTTGGTGATATCCGCTTTCACCTGGTCAACAGCACCCGCGTCGATCAGTTTTTTCTGGTCGATTTTGGTCATCATATCCAGCGCTTCGAGTGCCTTCGCCGGGTCACCGATTTTGGCGAATTTCGCCAGGCTTGCTTCAGCTGCTTCTTTGGCTTCACGATGAGATTTCGCCTCACCGTTCAGAGAAGAGATTTTTCCAACGGCCTGCACAGCATCGAAGCCGATCTCTTTGCCGTCGTCATGTACATAAACGGGAAGACCGTTCGCATCAACTTCTGCATAGCTCTTGCCGTTTACTTCAACTGTTTTCAGTTTCATGTGGTTACCTTTTTGTGGGCCATCCGACCGTTGCGCCGCTCACCATCCGGATCACGGCAATAAAAAAGGCCGCCCGGAGGCAGCCTGTTGTGAAATTTAGATAATAAAAAAGGCCGCCTTAGCGACCTTGATAGTGGTATTCGTAGTGATGCAGTTTCCCGTCTATTACTATCCTTTCTAGCGTATATATCAGAATATCCTGTTCGAGATCACAGGCATCAAATCCGTTATTAAACAATGGGGATGCATCAGAAACAGGCTGCGGAAATTGCACTCGTTCTAATGGCACTCCGTAGTCATCCGTGTGAAGGGATACGGACTCACCATCTCGAGGCCCACCTTTTAAGAAAATCTTCATGCTAAAGGTCTCCTGAGCGATCATAAGCAAGTGTGGTGGCCGGTGCTGCCACGGCATTCTGATTCTTCAGAACGGCGGGGACTCACCGAGGTGAGTCTGGTTTCCGGCTTGCCCGTTTCTCACGGGACGCTTTGGCGCGCAGGTCAGCATCCTGCATTCACCACGAATTTACTCTATCACACTCTGGCGTCCTTAAACGCCTGCGCGTCACGGTTGCGCAATTGGTCAAGCGTCAGCCACTCGCCCCTGTCGTTGTAGAACTCATCGGGAGACATGCCGCCATCACGAATCAGCCTGGCGCGCGTTTCTCCGACAATCTCAGCTTGTCGCGTGAACGACTGCCGGGAGAACCAGTCCTGGTAATTCGTGTCAGCCGGTACCTGTCCATCCATGCTGGCACGCGAGCTGTCCTTGATTTCGCCGACTTTGATACCCAATTCCTCGGACGATTTCAGGATGTAAGTTTCAGTGCTCCGACAGCAAAAGTGGATTTTTCCGGGCCCCTGCAGATACGGCACCTTATGGCCGATAGGCTTGTTATCCAGGGTGTACTTGAGGCGATCGCGAATACGACAGTCTTTTGACGTTTTATTGTCGAGTGTGGACAGCCACTGTTTCCCCTTCAGGATGTCGTCGTTAGCATCCGCAAAGCTCTTTCGCGCCGTTGCCGCAAGATGCCCTACAGCTGTTTTGGCAATGCTGCCGGCGTTGGCCCTGCTCATCTGCAACGCGCCATCCTGATAACCACGGTTAGCGTGTCCGCGTACCTTGCGGGCTATCTGCTCATGCGTATCACCCAGCAGAAATCCCTGCCGTACCGTATTGCTGATACGCGCCATGCGATCGGCTTCAAGGTTATCAGCCCACTCACTGAGCAGGCGCCCCTGAAATGGCTGCGCCATCGCCGCGGCATACACTGCATCCGGTGAAATACCCACCAGCGGGTGAAGCGATAACACATCATCGGGGATCGCAAACTGGAACAGGCTCAGCTGAAAGCCTGCTTCGTGCTGAGCGAGTTGCTGCAGTTCATCAGATAGTCCGGCGTACATTGACTGCACAGCCTCGCGATTGAGAGCCCTGACACTACTGAGCAGCGCTTCCAGTCGCGAGACGGTAAAGCTGTCCGCATCCAGGCTATCCATCGCCACCAGCAATCTGGCCGTCAGTTCCGCATCGCTGTCATTCAGGGTTTTTATCATCCTGTTTGCAACGCTGGTGCTGTACCGCGCAATCCATATCGCATGCGCTATCGATTCATCCTGAAGCTTGTCATTCGCCGTTGCCATTTGCACCACCCGGGTTACTCAGTCCGCCGGCCAGCGTGACCTGCTGATTCCGCAACTCGTCGATTACCTCTTCGGGCTTCGCATCCGGATCAATAAATTTGAGGGCCTGCAACACGCGAACAGCATCGACCTGACGTATATCTCCGCCCTGGCGGAGCGACTGCACAGCTGTTGCAGCTGCGGAATCAAACGTCTGGGCTGAAACATCCAGCTCGGTGCGTACGTCGACATTGCCGCCTTCTTTCTCACCCAGCCATTCCGCCATGATCTGCAGAATGTTATCGAGGGCGTCCTCAAGAGAGCTCGCCATCGTATACAGAGGGGAGTTTTCCTGCATGCGCTCTTCATTGGTCTGATCAACGGATTTGGTAGAGGTATTCTCGGCACGTAAGAGTTTTGCCCCGGCCTGCCGCATCTGATCTTCCAGTTTTTCCAACGACGTTTCACCAGCTTCAATAGATGAACCGGTATGCTCTACATATTCAAGTCCCTGCCTTTCTCGGTTGTCGAAACGAGTAGCTGTTGATGAGCCTATCGTCAACGTTTCGCCATCAGCCAGACCGTAAGCCACCAGCAACGGCACGCGAGCGACATGAAGTATGTTGTCCTGTTCACTCTGACTCTGCCAGTGCTTGATATTCAGTAGGGCGAGATTAAGAAGTGGCGGTGATCCACGCATGAAACCAGTGCGTTTCGTGTAGAGCGTTACCAGCGTTATATCGTTGCGGCTGGTTGCCCATTCTTCGTGAAGCGTCCATTGCGCTACTCCATTATCGCCTGCTTTGCGGCGGTATATTTCAACCTTGCCGGGCATGATATGCCGAATTTGTTCAACCTTTGTCTGCCCGTAGTCATCTCCATCAACAATGATTGATTCACGAATACGCAAATCTGTGAGGATGACCTTTCCGCCTTCAACTTTCGACTTCCAGCCTATGACCTGTCGAGGGTTCAGCATCGTAACGTATGGCCTGCTCCCGGCTGCTATTTCATCAGCTTTTGTTCTTACGGACTGAGGATCCACTCGGGGATAGTCCACCAGCGCATGAACCAGACCATACTGAAATCCGATGCTAAAGAATTGCTGCGCCCACACATCAAGGCGATTGCCTTCCATGTCGATGTCAGTCGATAGCTTTCTGATGCTTTCGGGCGCGCTTTCGCTCAACACCGTAGGCTCAGCAAATACGCGCCCTATGTTTTGTTTGATCGCTTCTTCATAGGCAGGGAGCAGGGTTGCAACCGCTAATCGTTCTTTGTAGCTTTCAGGGTCTTCATTGGGCCATTTCGGAAGATACAACTTCCCCTGCCGGCGCATTTCCAGCGTGCCGCCCATCAGCGCATCATTGATATCCCAGGCCTCAACCATATCGTTGTAGTCGAGGTTGGGTGTTGAAATATCAGGCATGGTTTACATCCGCAGTTTGGTGACTTTTCCGGTCGGTTTGATGATTGGGAACTGTTTCACAATGAAGTAGCCGCCAGCATCGTTAGGGTGGTCGTTATCAGCTTTTTTGTCAGGTTCTCCGTTTTCGCCCCAAACCTGTTGCTCAAGCGATTCGGTGTACACCGGGCACCGCTTTACATTCACTTTGTAGCGACGTTCACCGTTACCATTGCAGAACATGGCGTTCATGGAGTTGATGCGATCTTTTACTGGCGGGTTTGAATCATTCACGATCACATTAAATCCAGCCTGTTTAAGCTGTGCGATATCCGTAGTACTGGCATGGGCTGACTTGCGAGAGTCACCCGAGGCGTCCGGGTAAATATAGATTTCCCGCACCTTTCGGTAGTCATGGCCGTCATATAGCCAGAACCGTTCTTTGATGATGCGAATAATGTCCGGGGTGTCGTAAGCCTTGATGATTTCAGTAACTGCACAGGGAAGCCCAAAACGGAGCACATGAACAATTCCGGCCATCTTCCCGACGTTGAAATCCATACCGATATACAGCGGCTCACCGGGTTGTTCTTCCTCACTGCAGTTATTCAGCTTACGGTCAAACTGATGGTAAATCGTCCCGCTGGTAAGGTTGGTGAACTGGCCACGGAGATAAGCCTTGATCAGCTCCGGCGGGTATGACTCCATTAGCGACGGAATATAGTCCGGCGGCAGATTCTTTTCGTTGTCGAACGTCGAGGCCTGCACCAGACCGTACAACGTTGAGAGCGAAGGCTTATCGCGTACAGCCTTTGCGAACTGCTGATAAACAAATTTAAACCCTTCCGGCGTCGTGGTGACGTCAATTCCGTTACGCAGGCCGGGCACCTTGTAACGCATACGCGCGATGATTTTTCGCCAGGCTAACTGCGCCTTTTTGGCGGGCATTACATCCAGCTCATCAATCAGGGCATTACCGATTTTAAAACCAACGATGGTTTGCGGTTTCTCCATCGAGCGGCAAATCGTCGTTCCTCGGTACTGGCGACCGGCGTAGAAGTGAACCTCTTTGTTTCCCTCATTGATTTTGACATTCAGCCCCCAGTCGTGGGCCACTTCCTCAACAGTGGGATAAAAGATGTCACGGATCTGCGGATACGTTGGCGCAAAGTAACCCTGGTTGATTTTGGGGTGTTCCCACATCCCTTTGCAGATACCGCCGCAGCCGACCCACGTCTTACCGGAACCGAAGCCGGCGACATAGGCCTTAAATTTGTACTGCATCGCAAGGAATTTGGCCTGAGGGATATTAAGCGTCGGTGCTATCGCCATCCTCTTCCCTCACTCGCGCATCGACTACGTTGATATTGATCGCAACTGGCGTTGGTTCGTCATCTTCCGGGTCAGCGGCCAGCTCTTTACGGAGCTTGTCGATCTCCAGCTGCCGGCGCTCGATTTCAATCTGCTGTAGACGCTGGGCGAATTCACTATCAGCCAGTCCGAGACGCTTCATCACCGCCTCGAACATTCGTTCGCGGCTGATAGCGGTTATCTCCACACCATTCTTCCCGAGCTTAACGCCGGAATAGGCAAGCGCAGCATCTGATGGCAACTTCGTGGTATCGGCAAAGAAGGGTTGTCCGATACCGTCACCATTACAACGGGGGCAATGAGGGTTGGGCTCGCGCTTGTGGTTGTAGCCGTAGCCGCCATCATCCAAAGGTTCCCGGCGTTTACGCTCAAGCGCTTCGAGTCGCTTCTCTTCGTACTCAACCGCATCGCGCCATTGATACTGGTGACCGAAGCCCCAGCAGTAACGACAGCTCCCGCGGCGATACTGTGATAGCTGGTTGGCATCGAAGGTGGCCAGGCGCCACATCTGCTCAAGCACTTCATCAGCGCTGCCAAGCGTGCGCACAATGGATGCTTTCTGATGCTGCGCAATGGCCTGCGCAATACTAACTTTTGCTAACAGCCTTGCTCCCTGCTCATTCGCTGTCTTCTTGCTGTACCCGGCACGGATAGCGGCCTGCGTGGCGTTGTTGTCCTTCAGGTATTCCGCGACAAATAAACGCTGTTGGTCGGTGAGGCCATTATCATCCACCAGCTCTTCTGCGCACTTTTCCTTTTGCGCAGTGCGCAATTTCTTCTGCGCAGGTTTTTGCGCAGCTTGCGCAGTGGGTTTCTTGATGTATCGGCGGGCCGTAGCGTAATTCAGTCCCTGCGCTTCACACCAATCCTTCGGTGATACGCCGGTTACGGCATGATCGGACAGGAACCGTTGCTGAAGCTCGCCCCAGTCCGGTTTTGCCATAGATTACTCCGTATTCTTTCGCACTGGTCCCGCCTTCACTTTCTGGCCGATGCCATACTTCGCGATGAATGCGGAAATCTTTTCGTAATCAGGCTCGCGCTGGAACATCAGACAGAATAAATTCAGTGTCTTGACGTAGAACGGTAGCCACCAGCGGCTTTTTACTTCTATTGAAATCGTGCATACCGGCATAGGCCCCCCCCTATTCGATAACCATTAAAAAAGCCACCCGCAGGTGGCATTTGTGATGATTACTCAGCGGCGGCATCAAACAGCGCCAGCGCTTCGGTCGCTTCCTGAATCGCTTTACGGGTCTTCGAGACAATCTCACTTTCAGTGAAGACTCGATCGAAAGAGTCAGCGAATAGCTCAGCTTTCAGATTGCTATCACCAACCCAGTCAATGGCCAGCTTGGCCGCTGCGGTGTCATAATTAACTTTCTTGATTATATCTAGGCGGATTTGCTCGGATGCAGTGATCTCTGACATGTCTTACCTCTGTGCGATGTGGGGAGTATTATCGAAGCCGCACGGTAGCGGCACTGATCGAATATCAGGATGTTACAAAAAGTTACGCTCGCTTATCTTTGAGTTTCCACACAGCAAAATAAGGAGCTTTTATGTCTGTTGATAATCAGAAACTTTTCCAGAAAATCGTCGAGGAGCTGGAATCACTCTAAGGTGAGACCGAGGTACTATCTATCGCTATATCTTGCCTCTTCAGCGAGATGCCATCAGATAGCGTCAGTAAAGTGAGGGTTAAATTCACAAAGGCCGTGAATGAACTAAACACCCTTAGCTCCTAGTCGAAGGAGGTCGCGTCAAGACGTGTATTCAAAAGCGCTATCAATGATGACCAAGCCTGAATAATTTCGGCATCAAGGTTGCTAAGGAATACGCTTCGGGCATCCTGCGTGTTCCTTTCCTCTTCTGGCTTTAATGCTGCCGGCACTGCGTCAGAGATGTTGATCGGCAGGCTGAGGCTTCTCAGTTCTTCTTTGAGCAGGCGAACCTTTTCGATTACTGAATCAATGGCGTTGTCATCAATTTCAATTACGAGTTTTCGTTCTTTCATAGATACTCCGTTCCGGGCATAAAAAGTCCCGCTATTGTCAGTCATCACGATTGAAAGTTGCCACAGAGTAGCGGGCAACATTTCTCCGCTATACTGTTAAATCGCCGAGTTCAACAGAACAGGAATGAAAATATGATCGATCATTACTATGTAACTCATGCTCAACTCCTGGCGCTGAGAAACGTTGTTGCTTTTATTGTGCAAACGATGCCTGAAGAACAAAAAGAGAGTGTCCTTCAGGTTTTGAAAAAATTTGCTGAAATAGAATTAATAGATGGTATCGACGCGCCGCCTACGAGTGATATCACCCCGAAAACAGTTGAGAAGTTAAATAAAGCCTACAAGGCAATCTTCAATGACATTATCGATCTTTCAACGCCTGGCAGGAAATCTGCTTCAGCAAGCTACCTGCAATAGCTCTCGACCTTATCTCCATGATGGCCAGAACGTTCTCGTCTGGCCCTTTCTCAAGTTTGCTCAGTCGAAATTCAATATTCTTTGCCTTGGTCATCGCGTAACCCTGCCGGTTAGTTGCGGGCAGTTAGCCTGCACTGATTTGTTGTGTGCCAGAATGTCTCGCTTGGTCTGCTTATCCAGCACGTCGATATCGTGGTCAGTCAGGTAGATGATCCGCACCCAGTTGCAGGCGGTATCAACCACCACCGGGGCGGGTAAAGTTTTCGCGCAGCTCCCGATCAACATCGTCATCAGGCATATGGCTAATGGTTTGCTGTACATCACTTGCCTCTTTTGTGACTTCCGCCTTACGTTCTGCAGCGGCGACGGTGGCGGCGGCGTTCTCTTCGGTACGCTGCTGATCGGCTTTGGCTTCTGCCTTACTGGTCCCGCGAGCATGGCCGATGCCGAACGCGCCAGCGATAGCACCCAGGATGACAACCACCAGCCCCGCGATAGCTTCGATTCCCATGATCACACCACCAGTACCGCTTTTGCTTTCAGGAAGCGGGCGCGCCGGTCATCGATGCCGTTCTGTCCGCCGTTGATAATCTGCGTGACGCGTGCAAGGTCACCGGGATAACGCAAACAGCCGCGTGAGGCATAGAACCAGGCAGCACTGCGCGCCGCATACTCATCCTGTGCCAGCAATTCAGGCTGTTTAACCAGATCAATCTTCAGAGCATTCCCGCAGTCGCGGTAATTGGTCAGGCCGGTGATCTGGATGAGCCCGCGCCCGCGGTAAAACCAGCCGTCTGTCGGCCCGTTATTCCCCATGCGTTTGCTGTACGCCAGGTTGGCGATCGCTCTTTGCCTCTCCAGTGGCAAAGAGGGCTCACCCTGACGGCGGCCCAGCGAATTAGCCTGACCCTGCGTCAGCCGCCCGGCGCGGACAAAACTATTCAACCCGGCCACGCTATAATTGAAGCTCTCAACAAGCTGGGTAAATCCCGTGCTTTCATGCCCTACCTGGGCAATGAACATCGCCTGATCGATAGCTGCTGTTATGCCAAACTCTTTCATCGCGGCTGTAATATGCGGATACCAGCGCGCAGCTAACCCGGCGCTGATACCAGCCGCCTTCTGGAATTGTGATTGATTCATTAGTGCCTCAGTGTATCGACCAGACGCGCCACGTTACCCCGTGCCCACAGCACGGCGGCGCATATCATTACGTTTGCCATTACCACCAGCCAGTGGGACTGTACGTAAAGACCGAAGATAAATTGGAAAGGAATGCTCGCGTAAATCAATACCAGCAAGTAAGCAAGAATGGAGATACCAGGGCGATGCCTGGCACCGCGACGTTGATAAAACATCAAAGCGCAGACAATAACGGCACATATCACCGCATTGACCAGCGCTGCCGGGTCATTTATTACCACTCGAACCTCCTCCCCTTAATCGGGAAAGTAATCCGAACAGGCTGCTCAAGTCCTGGCTGTTAATGAAAGTCAGGACCTTGATGGTTACAGCAGATGCCACCACCGCACCGAGCGCATCAAGCGGACGATCCGTATAGCCTGTCCATGCAGTAAATTTTGAGCCTAATAATCCTGCAGCCAGAACACCGACAATAAACGACGTCATGAAGTAAGCTATTTGCCTTCCACGTGTCAGGTTTGCGGTCGTAGCCACGTAAAACACTGCGCCGCCAAAAGCCCCAAATACCACACCAAAATCGGTATGAGTGATAACGCCATATATGACGGAACCAATTAAACCGCCACCAAAAATCAGGCCGGTACCAGTTAAAGGATCGGACATTAAGCCCCCTCTTATTGCTGTGAGTCCTCTCAGAATTGAGGGGAAAAAGAAAAGGCCGCGCATAAGCGCAGCCTCAAATGATTTGTTCCTCAGCTTGCCGAGGAGCCTTATTCATGGCGAAAAAAAGCCCGCTGAGAGAGGCGGGCTGAAGTTAGCAATTCAAGGAGCAACGGCAAGGGCGCACCTAATAGTCCGAGCTACCGATTTACCAGGAGAGCGCTCGCTTTTTCCGTTACTGCTTTTAAGCATAGCTGGAGAAGCCGAAACGGCAACCCCACTACCAAATAGCTTAGTAGCATTGCATGGTGCCGGGTGCCTCCCGGTGAGCATGTCCCAGCCGACATGGCTCGCGCTGCATTTACAGATCACTGTAAGTGACTGGTCGCCCCACCGCACAGGGGGATTCACCACACGAATAGATTAACAACATGTTAATTTTCTGGTCAATAAGATGTAAGCAAATGATGACATGCAGTTTTCTTATTGCTGAGTAACTTCAATCTGGTTCAGGGCTCTCGCGCATGGGCGTTAATGTGTCGTGCAGCACATCTCAACCCAAGAGCCCTGACCGGATAGCAGGCATAAAAAAGCCCAAGGCGTTAACCTCAGGCTTGAATTCTTTGTGTGTCGACAATCGAAGCTATGGCGACGATATCAGATTTACACGAAATATATGCCTTTCAGTTCGGTTTTGCAAGACTTACATCTAAATTTGTCGCCTTTTGTTGTGAACGTGATCGCGTTACCGATATGAGAGAATCGCTATCAAGCTTCACAAAACTACTGCGCAGCGCCAGCCAATGAGGGAGGTAGGTTTCTGTCCATGTGGACTTTGCTACACCAACCAGCTCCGCCAGCGCCTGATATTCATACGCCTCCCGCCCTGCTAGCTCAGCTTTGACGTCCTGCGCTGCCAGCCAGATGAGTTGACGCAGGCGATCGACTGTTTTCTTTGCAATGCGCACGCCAGCCAGCTTTTCGTTGAATTGCCCCCATGCCCACCGGGTGATCGTCTCCTGGTGTTCCCAGCGGATATTATCGCTGTAGTTCCAGAGCAACCAGGCTTTCTGATGCTCTTCCAGCGACAGCAGAGCCCGGCGCCAGCTGGCCGTAGAATACTCAACGGGCAGAACGAGAGCGATTGATGAACCCTTAGCGCGGGATTGGCTGCCGCTCATCGGCGGCCCGTCCGGGTTAACCATTTTTTTCTTCACCTCGCTATATACCTTCTTCCTTCCCCGGCTACGCGCCGTAGCGGTGAATTGCGCGTTTTCTGCAAAGGCTACCAGTTGCCCTTTCGTCGCACCGCTCAGATCGGCGGTGGCCACTATCAGCTGCTGGCGAACAAATTCCAAGTATTGAGCTGTCATGCTGTCTCTCCCAGGGTCTGATAGATGCGGATAAAGTTCTCAGTATGCGATAGTCAACCAGTACGGTTCCGCGGTGCCGGCAGAGGCGGAGCTTTTGCCAGCGTTCGCGGATGCGTTCGATAACGTCACGGCTCATTTGGCCTCCGCCATAAGCTGGTCATACGTCAGATAAAGGCCCCAGCAGCTAAAAAGCACATGTGCCTTAACAACGGTCATTTCCTCGTTGTTCCACCGGCAGAACCATTTAATCGCGCCCATAACCTCGCTTTCTATCTGATGCGGCCCGTTCAGGTGGATGGGATAGACAACGTCATCAAAAACAGCGGCAGTGGACATTGGGTATTGGATTTTGCTCATGCGGCCTCCCGTTGTTTTATGAGAGCACGGCGTAGCGCGCTGTAATGGCGCCTGATGCCTTCAAGTTCTTCGATGGTGTATCGGTGAGGGGTGTTATTGTTTTCAAGCGCCTCAACGCGCTCAGCGCCGATTTTCTCTACCAGGCAGATGCGGTACTGCTGCTGGTTACCTGACATTTGCACGTTGCAGTGATGACACTGCTTGTGAATGTTGTCCTCGTTGTAGCGCAGGTGAGATGCTTTACCGCGGGAGCGGTAGTGGCCAGCTTCCCACTGAACCGTGCCGAACGTGCCGCAGCTGATGCACGGCAGATCGTGGTCACGCTCGCGGATATAGTCGTTAACAACACGCTGGGTCATATCTTCCCAGTGCCGGAGAGGCTTCACTGCTGCTTTGCGCTTGCGCCAGGCTGCGCGTTCTTTCTTCGCTTTCGCCTGAGCCTGCTTTGCGCGTTTCTTATCGAGTTCCTGCATGGCATATTCAGCGCCATGCTCAGGACAGCACCAGCGATGGTTTTCGAATGCTGGGGTGAATTTCTCCCGGCAGATTTTGCAGCGTCGTTGGGGTTTCCTGGTCATGTTCACCCCCACATCCTGTTGCGCCAGCGAGAGTCTGGCCGAGGCGGATTTTTGTCCTCCACCAGCTGCGCGCTGACGGTCCATGTCATAAAGTCAGGGTTTAAGCTTCGTTCGACCTTTACGCCCCGCTGACGATATCTCGCTACCAATTCGTCGGCCTGCTGCGTTGTGCATTCGAGATGGTGAAACCATGAGTGTTTCATCGGCATCACCCCGCGAAGCTTAAAAGCTGGTTGGCGGCGTTCTCAGCTTCCTGCAGGCTGTTGAATGAACGAGAGAGGATCCACCGCCAGAGAACATCCAGCGATGCTTTGTACAGTTCCTGGAACTCGCATTCGTCCATGCTTGCGAAAGAAATGCTGCGAGGGTGTTTTTTCAGCGTGCCGTCCGGCAGCTGTATGGCGTCATAGTGGCCGGCTTCAACGATGACCCACGCCCGGTAAGCATCGAAGGATTTGCAAATACTGATATAGCCGGATCGCTTCTCAGCTATCCGGTCGAGATATTGCCCGGCGGCATCAAGCAACGCCGATTCACTCCCGCCATATGCAGCAAGGTATTTGGCGTAACCTGTGATAAGCCTGCGCTCGTTAGACGAAATCGCCCCGCCGGTAGGTTCCCAATATTCAAAGCCGAGATTGAGTAAAGCAAAGTAACGGCGGTGAAACGCCGGATTGCGGACAAGCTTATAATCGGCTTCCAGAACGGATCCGAGCTTGCATTTTGATTGCAGAAAATCACTGGTCTCCGGCGTCGCGGGGATCAGGATACCTTGAGATTGTTTTATTAAGTGCAATTGCGCCATGGCTTCTCTCCGTGGCGCAGTAGGTAACGGTTGTTCAGGCCGTTGATTTCATATTATCAGAAGGTGGGAGAACTCGGTAGCCAAGTCGTTCCGCAAATTTCATAAATCCGTTTAGAGTAAAAACTTCTTCTTCGGGCAATAAAGGTCGCATTGAAATTATGCCATTAACCCTGTAAATCAGATGCCTTCCTTCGGCCGGGAAGCTACAAATAATGGCGCCATCTGATCTCCTGACAACATCGTACCAGGAATGATTAGTAGGAACCTCAATACCATCACTCACACTACCCCCTGAGCGACATACAGACGCAAAAAAAAGTCCGGTGACAGCATCAAAGGGACACGCTTATTGCGATGCTTTGGGAAATGCCAGCCACCAAAAAGTGAATCAGTAAAACCAGTCGTCCGCGCTTTCCCACGTCTCTTGCAGAATTTGCTCAACGCGTTTTTTATCGCCATCAGCGCCGCCCAAAACGCTAAGGCCATCGTTGCTTGTGCGTCGAATGGTTAATTTGCAGTCATCATAAGACTGGGACAAGCGGCGCAGCAATTCTTGCTCAAGCGCAGGTATGGCGCCATCAGGGAGTTTTTTATGTTTATCAATTGTGACTTCAACTTTCATGGTTAGCACCTCACATGAATACTGTACAAATAAACAGTATACCGGTTACATGAAATGTTCAACCCCTCTGCAGCACTTTTTGCTAACACCATGCTTATGTTTAGATTGATGTTTTTCCATATTAAAAAACCCGCCGAAGCGGGTTCTATCATGCTGCAATGTCTTTTTTCAGGCACATCTCCGGTAAATTAGCCCTCACCAGCGCCTCAGCAAAAGGCGGAGGAACCGCATTACCACAACGCGCAACCTGCTTGTCTTTAGCGCACTTCACACTGCAGAAATACATGTCAATTATGTACCGCTGGGAGAACCCCGATCCGCGTAGATTTTCAGTTTAATCAACTATAAAAAAGCCCTCTCCGCAGAGAAGGCTTTTCATTTTTTTGCCCGGAAAACGGATTGGATAACGCAGTAAACAAGACCACAGATATGAGGCATTGAGCATCCCGCGAAAATCGTCAGGGCTTCATCAGATAGCCCAAGAAGCCCAAGCCCCACGCAGACAAATACTGCATTTACTACAACAACCTGAACAATCATCACGATCAGAAGGGTTATTGCATACAAATCTTTAATCCGGATGTTTTTTACTTTGTGCGCCATGTGTCCCCACTTGGCGCCGGATAATCGTGTCAGTTGCTCAGGCTGACGAGGTAATTATCGCCCTTCCCGGGGATAAAAGCAAAATGAGCATATACGATAAACCCCTCCGGAGAGGGGTTTGATTTCAACGGGAAGCTTTGCGTTCTGCGGGGGATTTAGGCACCTTTCACCTCTACGCATTGAATATTGTCTACGCTTGGCGAAACGTCATCCCAGGACCTCTTATCATCTGCAACTTTCATCGCCTTAATGGCTGCTTTGCACTGCTCCATACTCTGCATGGGAACCACCTGCATATTCTATGTATTGCTGCTGATGACGAAAATCAGGAAGAAGTACGGCATCACTTCACCTCCTGCGGCCCGGCCGGCAGCGGCATCCAGTGAGTTGCCGGTAACTCTCTACCGGAAATAACTGACGTGAAGAAACGACAATTTGCAGCAGAGCACTCCATTTCGCCAACGTTAACTACCCCTCCCATTGCGGTAAGCACGATGTCGCCAACTTCCGGCATCTGCTCGCTTACCGGAATCCATTTACCCGGCACGGTAGCGGGTTCACTGCCGGGTGATTGCGGTGCGGCTGCGAGCATAGCGGCGCGGCACCCAGCTTTCCACGCAGATTCAGCTATTACACCCAGCATTTGCTTAGCCGCTGTGGTGTATTGGTTGTGCTGATAATTCTCACGCCACTCCCTGCCAAACCATGAATAGAAATTGTCATCAGCGTCAACTTCCTGCACTACCGGCGCTGGCTGCGCGTTAGCCGCCGAGCGGAGCCGGAATGGCAAGTCGAACCACACACATGTCCCCGTCCTGTCTTTAGTAGTCAGCAGGTCTTCAATTGCTGATGCTGCGGTATGAAGCAAGTCTGCGCTGACTACCGGCACCGGCTGCGCGTGGCGATAGAGCGGTGTTGCTTCGCTCCCAGCAGAGACAGAAATTACCTTCTTCATCCTCGCCGTATCGGTTGAACAGAAAAGCTGTCGCTCATTACAATCCGGCTCGCTGTCCTCTACCGGCTGCGCTGGCGGCATATCTGGACCTTTGCGAATAGCCTTTGCCAGCTCGATAGGGTCATCGTACAGCCAGTCTCCTGTTTCAGGGTGATTGGCTTCTGCCAGTTGAGCGGCCCACTCCAGACCGTCTTTGTGTCCCTGCAGGTAGTCGAGAGGCAAACACCCAGACTCGCTGTCCATTGCGGCCAGCGCCATGCGGGAAAGCTCCATGATTTCATCAGAACTTAACCACTCTCTGATTTCTTCCTCGTCATAAGCTTCGCTATCAATGGCTCGGATAATTCGCTGAATACGCTCTCTGGTTAATTTGCTGGTCATTGGTTGGCTCCCCGTCCAAGTTCTGCGCAAATAAATCCTGCTATAATCGCGCCGCAGTGCCCGGCAATAAGCGACCAATCAGGAACGTCAATCTTTGCCGCTACCATACTTATCGGCGTAGCTCCCAAGCCGATGAATGCAATAGTGAGATAAATTTTCCAACGTTCCGCCATCACTCATCCTCCACCTTGATGCCAGCTGACATTTTGAAGGGCAGCCGCTTAGATAACGGAGACTTCTTCAAGCGAGAATTCTGAGGCTCATGCGCGCATTTATCGCAAAGGTGAATATTTCTACTGCCAGTGCCGACACTGAATATCGCGCCGTTTTCACAACCCTCTATCTCACATTCTTCGAATTGCCATCCATCCGGCAGCTTCACGGTGCGCGACTCCAGCTCGGCAATGCGCTTATCGGCATCCTCAAGAATCGAGCGCTCAAGTTTGAGACGGTTTCTGAATTCATCGCGCTCGGTCTGCGCCTTCTCCAGCGCCTCTACCAGCGCGAGAACGTTGGCAGGGTTAGCCAGGGCGATGAACATAGCATCATGCGGGCGCTCTTTGCTGATGAGCTCACACACCATAATTTCATCGTGATGGCCTCCGCCAATACCACAACGACCGTCGTGGTATTGGAATGCTCTCCAGTTCCCCTGAGTGGCCTTCTCTGCTGCCGCTTTCAGGCTCTGCGCCAGTTCGGTGATATCAGTCATGGCTGGCCTCCCCAAGCACCCAACGGAGTGCGCTCGCATATTCACCCTCGGCAGATTCAAGGGCTTTTGTGATTTCTTTGCGGGTTTTCAGGCGAGGCTTTGCCTCACCGAGGATCTGACGCTGACGCCGGGCTTTTTCATGGCCGGTTGTGCCAGCAGTTGCCGCTTCGATTTCAGAGACCTTCTCCCGCTGCTCCTCGGGTTTAAGCGATGCCAACTGACGCGCCTGGGTAACGGTGACTGTGCCAGCCTCCACAGCTTCCCTGACGGCCTGAGTAGCATCGAGGAGGGATAGCGTTGCTCGAACGGTCTGAACGCTGCAGCCAAACAACACCGCAATGTCGTCCTCATCGAGCCCGCGGTCGAGCGCGTCTGACATTTTTTTAGCCCGGCCAAGCGGCGTATCAGGTCGGCGAATTTCGTTTTCGCTGACCATGTATTTAGCCATCTGATTTGCTGATCCGCGCTTAACGACCCCAGGAACAAGCAGTGGGTCTTTGCCTTCTTTCAGACGGAGTTTATTTGCCTCAAGGGTATGTTTAACGCGCTGACGGCCAACAACTACGCAGGTGAGCCCCAATTCGGGGTCTTTCCAGACGATAATCGGCTCCAGTACACCCAGCTCCGCAATGTTCAGTACCATCCCTTCCTCGATAGGCAGGTGTACACGCTCATCGTAAAGTGGGTGGGTCTTATCGGTGACCAGGTGCAGGTTTTCAGGCTCGAAATTGAGCACGTTTGTTTTTCCGCTGGCACCATATACATCGATTGAATTCTTAGCCATGAATAGCCTCCTGAACATCTAAAACTCGCTGAAAAACAGGACTGCCAAGCAGGCTGTAATTCATCCCAACAGCAACTTTCGGCACCAGGCCAAAACGCTTCATGTCAAAGTCGATGACGGCCCGCTGGTCGCGGAACAGCCCCAAACGACCATGCCGGACAACCTCGCCAGTCGCTTCTGCTTCGGAAAAATACCGCTGGACAGTAGCGCGGCTCAGCCCCAGTTTTTTCATTGCCTCGGTGGTCGTAAGGCGCCCCTGATGCCTGGTGATCCGAATCACTGCGCGGACATACTCCCGGCGCTCAACAGCAGAAAATGCTCTAGCCATGTTTTCCTCACTTAACGACGCGCAGATGGCGGACGTTTTTGCGATAACTATCCCAGTCGAAGTTCACCCACATGCCGCCGTCCATCTGGAGACGGTCGAGAATGCGTGCGCCGAGGGTGTCCGTCAGAGATTCGTAGTTCAGGTTCGTCAGGATGCCGACCGGGCGCATCGACGACAGGCGGCGATCGATAACCTGGTTCAGAATGACCTTTTCGCCGCTGCTGCCGCGCTGAATGCCTACTTCGTCCAGGATGAGCAGATCTACCCGGCAAAGGTCGTCCAGAAGCGAAGCCTCTGACTGCCCGTCGTCGTAGCACTCGCGAACACGTAGCATCAGGTCAGGAATAGTCACCACCAGCACAGAGCGACCACCAGCCAGCAGGTGATTTCCGATTGCGGCCGCCAGATGGTTTTTCCCGGTTCCCGGCGCTCCGCTGAATACGAAACTGGCGAACCCTGAACCGAAGTTCTGTGCGTAACTTTTCGCCATCGTGAGCGCCCGGCGCTGGCCATCTCCTGCCACCTGGTAATTTGCGAACGTGCAGCTCCGATGCAGATCTTGAATTCCCGCTCGTCCGAATATTTTTTCAGCACGGGTACGCTGGTTTTGTTTTTCCAGTTCTTCGCAGCGTTTGCGCCCTTCCTCGGCCTGCCAGGTTCTCCACTCCTCTACACTGCCAAACTTAGGCTCTACACCCGGAGGGATGAGTTTTTTCAGCCGCTCCAGCGCACTACCAGTACCAATCATATTTTTCATCACTACCCCCTGAACCCACTCGGAATTAATTTATCTGGCTGGGATATTGAGTTCGGATCCCGTTTACCGGTTGGTACTTCGAAGCTCCACAACTCCTCGTAGTGCTTTGAGGGACCGAAAAACGTTGACGCTTGTTTCACGTACTCAGTGTTGAGTTTTCCGGCAGCAGTGACGTAATCCGCATATCGTCGAACACCATCGGTAAGCTCCTGCGCTGTTGCGCCTGATTTAATTCGGGCAGTCCAGGCTTTGAACGCATCGACCTTGCTATTGCCTCCTGCGCGCTTTGGGTATTCCCTCCAGGCCAGTTCAAATTCCTCCGGGTAACTGCTTTTCGGCTTTTCAGATGGAGCTTCATCGGAGGATCCACCATCTGGGGGGGTGGCGGAGCCATGCCCCGAAAGATCTTTATCTTGTTCTTGTTCCTGTTCCTGTTCCTGATCTTGGCTTCGAAGCCCCTTCGAAGCCCCTTCTGGCGTTGGGCACGATTCGCGTTTGACATTCAGATGAAAATCATCCTTATAACGCTCGTAAAATAATGAAAGAAAAGGGTTTTCTGTAAGTGACGCATACTCACTCCTGACCCCCGCACAACGGTTGTCACCTGGCTTTAATGCCTTGCCTACCTGGTAGGCGGCCATTTCATGCACCCAGACCATCTCTGTGTCCTCGTCATAGCTACAAAACCCCGCTTCGATGGTGCTTTTAAGCCCCTTCGAAGCCCCTTCTAATCCCAGCCCTGTTTCATGGGCGATATAGAGAATTGGCAGGTAATACAAACCGAGCATGTTTGCGTGTGGCGAGGTCATGAGATAAAACGAGACCACCTGCGCTTCAGCGCCTTTTTTCCGCAGTTCCCGACCTGTTTTCCCCAGCCAGAATTGCGGTGCGACTGTTGCATAGTCACGCATAGATACCCCTGAACTTATGACGTTGGTTTATCGGTCTTGTCTGCGTGTTGAAAGACAATATCAACACACTGAAAGACACATTTTTGACAGATGGATACGCCGGGGCCGGCAATGAGAACGCCTGCAACCTCAATATTTCTCGCTCCGCAAAAGGAGCATTTATGGGTCGCTTGGGCGTTTACCTCAGTCTTTGTTCCTGACATACTTACCTCGCAATTACCTCTTCGTTTTTGCACCAGAAAGCCGTTGGTGTTACAGCACCGCGGCTTTCGCCTTTTTGATACCCGACATTACAAAACCCCCAGCATTGAAGTGACGATGGCCATCAGTGGCGCCGTTAGTTCTGGGTCAACCCGGAACATCTCGACAATTCCCTCGCTCAGTTCTTTCAGCTTTTGATGACGTGGAGCTCCCATGGCAACGGCAACCTTCGCTTCGCTGGTCTCTTTCTCCAGCCGTGCCAGTCGGGACATGAAATTGTCTTCAGGCAACAGGCGGTGGCGAAATTCCAACGGGAGGACGGCCATGATGGCTGGCGTCAGAAGACGCACATTCGCGCGATACTTTTCAGAATCGACCTCGTTATCCAGGTAACGGAAAAGCTTCTGGCGGGCGCGGCTGATGTCCGCGGGAAATTCAATTTCTTGCCCGCCCTGCTGGCGCCACTCATCGATGATGTATGCCGAAACAACATCCTGACCTTCAGCAGCGGCCCAGGCGCGAACGGCAGAACGAATGCCGTCGTGATCTGCCACTTTCGCCTGATTTCGCTTTATCAGAGCGCCGGGGTTGAATCCGGTATTTTGTTGAAAGGAAAGTGTTTGCATGGTCATCCCACCAGATTTTGTGAAGACAAACCGTCGTTTGGATTTGGGTAAAGATCTGGGCGAAGTTCATGCGGAGTAACGCCGGTTACCCGGAAGATCTGGAAAACCCGAGACTGAGGAACGGCTCCCCCATGGCGATGCTTCCAATGGCTAATCGTCATAGATGAGACGTCCAGTTTTTCTGCTAGCTTCGTTGCGTCACCAGCGATCTGTATGGCTTTTTCTAATGCGTTCATAAACCACTCCATTAAAGTTACAGAGGGGATTAAACATTATGTTTATTTTAATGTCAACTTTATGAATGTTGAGCCGGTAAACATTTAGTTTAAAATCGTGATATATGAGAAAAAATACGCACCAGTCCGACAACCCACAGGTCCAAAGGCTCAATGAAATAATTGAGATGAAGCGCATATCCAAAGCGGATATAGCGAGAATTTGTGGTGTAAGTTCGCAATCGGTTAACAACTGGTTTGTGCGGGGAGCGATTGGAAAGAGCTCTGCCATAAAGCTCGCTGATGCTCTTGGCGTAAGCCTTGAGTGGGTTTTAGGTCAGGACGTCGATGCAAATGATGGTTTACGCCCGGACGAGAAACGGTTGCTGGAACTCTATAACCAACTCCCCAACGAAGAAGAGCAACAGAACATGCTGCGGATCGTATCTCTGCGTCTCAAAGAGCTCGATGAGCTGTATGCGAAGTACATGGGGCGGCGGGTTAAGGGCGATACGGAGTAACTACCCTGGTTAGGCTTCGCTCGACCACACATTTCGAAACCTAACACACTCTCTCCTCCCAGCTTACACACATGAAGTATGAGGGGATAACTTGGCTATGCTCGCCATGAGAGGCTGGGATAGAAAAAGATAATAACATCATAATGTTACTTTAATTTCATGAGGTTTATATGTCTTCTTTGTGGGGTAAAAAGCAAATGGCAGAAGAACAAGATCCAAGCAATAGCGAGCCAGACCCGGAACAAGGGAGTTTATTTGAATTAGAATTCAATGAATATACTCCGTCAAACTTGGGTACAGTGCATCTTTCTGGCTTTGCTATTGCCACTGATGAGATGGAGTATGCGGTTAAAAGCATGAAAGCCGCACCTCCTTTCCCTGTACAAAACCCCACTCAAGTACCTGCTGCAGAGTGGTTTTGCACAAATTTGGCTGAAAGATGTGGGATTGCAACACCTGTTTGTAAGATTCTTAAGTGTATCGCTGATGGCGAGTATGTATTTGGCTCTCGTATTGAGTTTTCTGCATGGAAGTCAGGACTTAACGGCCCGCAATGGATCAATTTGCTGGCGAACGCCTCTGAGTCATTGAAAAAACAGCTATGGGCAATTTATGCTTTTGACCAATTCGTGTACAACATTGATCGCCATCTCAATAATTACCTTTACATGGAAAATACGCGCGGTCACATCATAGTAAAAACGTTCGATTTTAGCTTGAGCTCTTTTGTTATCGGTTGGCCACGTAGCACCCCGCACACACTCCCCACAGATTCAAGCACATCAACAAACTGGTCTATAGCTAAGCAATTTGTCGGCGATACACCAGAATTAAGAATGTGCGCATTGTCAGTACTTGACAAGATTGAGAAAATTGGAGTTGCTACCATCTCTGATATACTGGAATCTATGCCTGTCGCATGGATGCCACCAATGCATAAAGAATATTTTTTGAAATGGTGGGATAGTGAAGAAAGGATTGAGCGAATAAACGCTATAAGACTGGAGATAACCTCTTGAAAACTTTCAAATACAGCTTAATCAGAGTTACGCCGAATCTTGAGAAAGGTGAAACGATTAACGTTGGCTTGATCGTTTACCATGACTCCGACATAGACGTACGCATGCTTAATTCAGTTTCAAAGCTTAAAGCAATTGATAAAGGTCTTTCACAAAATTACTTGGAAGATCTTTCAAGCTCACTTTTTGATTTGTCACACAAAATTAACGACGTTGAACTTCTTCCGTGCCTTTTTAAGGGATCGTTATCATTATCTTCTTTTGGTATGTTTACCATTCCAAGTAATGATAATTACGAAACAAAAATTAATGATTTGATGAACAGGTTAGTAAATCCACAGAAGCAATCTCACAAGCAACTGAAAAGAAAAGTTTTCTTTGAAATAAAGTCAACCTTCATGCAGCACGGAATCTTTAGCAAATACTCTGAAGACCTTTATCAGCACAAGATTGTTGCTAACTATCCTATAAGCGATGACGAAGGCTTAGTTGCCGATTTCTTGCTAAAGAATGGCAAATATCATCTTACAGAAACTTTAGATTTCCGTTCAGAAAATATTAAAAAACAAATGGGTGAGGCTGCTGTTAGTGCTTTAACAATCTCAAAAGCATGTGAAATTTACAAACATAATATCGACTCATTTGTTATTTATGCAGCTGAAACTACAGCACAAGAAAAAACCGCAAAACAGCAAATAAATCTTCTTGAAAAACATGCAGATAATCTTATAAATGTGTACAGTAAAGAAGATATGAATTTTTATTATGAAAAGATGTTAAACGCTGCGTCAATGCTCCAGTAATTTAGTTTATGAATCCAACCCGGCCACCATGCCGGGTTTTTAATGCCCCTATTCTTTTGGTAGCGACAGAACGTCAAGGGCCAATACCACAGCCAGATCGACATGGTCTTCCTGCCACAACACTTGAATCATCTCTATCAGCGCCTCTCTTGACGGCTCTTGCTTCTCAACCAGTAGCTGCATAACCGCTACCCCGATAACCTGCGCTATTTGCGGGTGCATCTCTGCGAAAAACTCATCCTCATACCGCATACCATTAGCCCTCATAGATGTTTTTAAAACCAAAGAATAGACCCATAAACATACTCCCTGCACTAACCCACCTCTCGTTATAAACTTTTTGTTTACGCTTAATTACTCATAATGTTGACACAGCATTAAACATTGTGTTTAATTAACTCCAGCAACACCCCACCAAGGCAGGACGCCCACGAAGTAGCTGCCGGCGGCATACGAAACACCGGAAGAGGTGGGGAGATCAACGCGCAGTAGGTTTAAACGTTCCGCTGGCCGGCGACAAGGCAGAGGTTGAAATGAGCAAGCACGGCATCAGAGCCCTGGTCATTTCGGCAGTAATTGGGCTCTTCATCTGGATAGCGCTTTTCAGCGTACTAAGGGAGATATTTCTATGAATGATTTCGCACGCAAACCCGCTCGTCAGCAGGCTGTTCGTTTAAGTCCGCTGTCAGCTTTCATCCGCCGGGTGTGCTACATGCTCGCGCAAAAAGGAGCCCCTTCATGAGCACGATGTTTGCCCTGGTTCTCACCGTTAGCATGCTGACGGGCGGTAATCAGGATGTGCTGCTCGGCGTTTACGACACTGAGAATGACTGCAAGGCAGCCGCAGAAGAGCAACACGTGAAAGCTGAATGCTATCCACTGAAAGGCGTACTGGACGAGCATCCGGCCGGGTTCACGGTGCAAATGTAGGGGGAAGAATGCAGAAGAAATGCGGTTACTGCCGTAAAGCAATCGAGGGTAAACCAGTTGTAAGCACCCTGTTGTACCTCCAGGGGAACCAGCTCGCACGGAAAGAAAAAGAGTACTGCTCTGAACGCTGCGCCTCTTACGACCAGATGGCGCACGAGAGCTAACGTAAACCCGCCGAAGCGGGCTGTACGTCCGGTGCCACCGACCAAAGTTACACCGGAAATTACCAAAACCAATGACCACCCTGAATGGGCGCTACCAATGGCCCGGGGGATTCTACATCCAAAATAGAGGCTATCACATGGAATATTTTTATCTGATAAAAGCGACTCAAAAATTGGGTAAAGCTGATGCCGTAATCTGGCGCACTAATAAATCAGAAGCCCGCGCTCTACTGCAGCTCGACGTCGATCTGGAAGACGCTGGGATCGAAACAGGCCGCGGCAAAGACTATCAAAAACCAATTCGTACCGATTTCCCAGTATTCAATGACCTTCCGGCGGAGGGTGTTCTCGATTACTCATGGTGCGAACGCTACCAGCTCGGCGACGATGGTCGCACCTGGGCTCTGAAGCCAGGTCAGGTGCCTGCGGATCATCATAGCGATGATGCCGGAGCCGTTAGTGGCGAGCTGGTTGATGCCAATACTACTGGCGATGCGGCACAAGGTGACACCGTGGAAACTTTCGGTAGCGATGAATACCAGAACGATTCAAGCGCGCTTTTTAACGTGGCAGAACTCCCCTTTCGCACTCAGCTGCTGGCGCAGTATATGGCCGAAGAACGCCACGTTTATCATATCAGCATGCCTCACCGGCAGGAGCTGTCAGTTCTTGAAATGGACACTGATAACGCAGCCGTCCAGGATCTGATTCTGGCCGCCGAGAATATCCCTGAAATCAAAAAATACGATATGCCGGCGCTCTGGAAATTCACCAGTGCCAATAAAAAAGTCTTCCCGGAAGGGAAGCGGCATGAGCTCGGCAAGCGTATCCAGTTTGCAAAGCTGTGGTTCGCCACGAACGCTATCGGCCGCGGCATTCTCACCAGGGAATGGGCTGCCGGTAACTGCATTTCTTCGGTTTTGAAAACCGATGCAGGTACGAATGCTGGCGGCGGTAATAAAACCGATCGCAACCCTGACTACACCCATACCCTTGATACGCTCGATGTAGAAATAGCCCTGGCCACAATGCCAATGGATTTCGATATCTACAATTTCCCGGCATCAATTCACCGCCGGGCCAAAGAGATCGTCCAGAAGAAAGAAAGTCCGTTCAAGGAATGGTCGGCTGCCCTGCGCAAAACCCCTGGCATCCTGGATTATTCGCGTGCGGCGATTTTTGCACTGATCAGGGAAGCATCCAGCGGAATAACTCCTTTTCCAGATCGGTTGCGTGGGTACATCAACGCAAATCTGACTGAGCATAAGCATGACGCCCCTTCCCCTGAAACGCTTGCCAAGGCAGGGCATATTTCATCTGCCGCCGTCACTCTGGACGCTGTGAAAAAGGCTATCGATGGTGATGAAGGTGTGCCTGACCTAGAAACTCTCCCAACTGACTTTCAGGTAATTGGCACCGAACTGGTGAAAGAAGCTCAAAAGAAACGACCTGACGCTAATCAGGTTCTGGCCGCCGAACGTGGCGAATATGTCGAAGGTATCAGTGACCCCACGGATCCGAAGTGGATAACCGAAGACCTGACCAAACCCCGATCCCCGGAAATTGCCAATCTCGGCGGCGGAATGTTTTCAATTGAAGGCCTTATGACTTCACCGGCTACTAATGCCACCGAAGAAGGAACCACCAGCAATGTGCAGATGGAAGCGGATCAGTCAGTCAAAAACGAAATTGATAGTTCGGTATCAACAGGCGAAGGCGCTGATGAACCTCCTGCGCAAACAACTGCCGTGAACATGAGCAAAATACTGGCTGAACGCTGCCCGGATCTTACCGCCGAAGTGCTGAAAAGCCAGGTTTCAGAGAGTGCTCATAGCGATGAAGAGGAAGAGGCTGAACAAGCAGCGCCAGCATGGCCGGAGTATTTCGAGCCTGGTCGCTATGAAGGCGTGCCAAATGAGGTCTACCACGCCGCTAACGGCATCAGCTCCACGATGGTTAAAGATGCCCGGGTATCGCTGATGTATTTCGAGGCGCGCCACGTATCCAAAACAATCCAGAAGGTGCGCTCTCCTGTTCTGGATATGGGCAATCTGGTGCATGCACTGGCGCTGCAGCCTGATCAGCTGGAAAAAGAATTCAGTATCGAGCCGGAAATCCCGGAAGGTGCCTTCACCACGACTGCGACGATCCGCGCGTTTATCGACGAGTACAACGCGGGGCTTCCGCCGCTGTTGAGTGCTGACGACATCAAGGCACTGCTGGAGGCTCACAACGCCACACTGCCCGCTCAGATTGCGTTAGGGGCATCAGTTGAAGAAACCGGGCAGAGCTATATGTCATTGCCTGCTGAGTTCCAGCGCATCGAAGACGGTCAGAAGCAAACCGCGACCGCAATGAAGGCATGCATCAAAGAATATAACGCCACTCTGCCCGCCCAGGTGAAAACCAGCGGTAGCCGTGATGCCCTGTTAGAACAGCTGGCGATTATCAATCCTGACATGGTTGCTCAGGAAGCGCAGAAGGCGCAGCCGCTGAAAGTATCGGGTACTAAGGCGGATCTGATTCAGGCCGTGAAATCGGTTAAACCGGATGCCGTGTTTGCCGACGAACTGCTGGATGCATGGCGCGAAAACCCGGAAGGAAAAATACTGGTTACCCGCCAGCAGATGAGCACTGCGCTGGACATTCAGAAAGCACTATTGAACCACCCCACCGCCGGCAAGTTGTTGACGCACCCGAGCCGTGCCGTCGAGGTGAGTTATTTCGGCATTGATGAGGAAACCGGGCTGGAAGTTCGTGTGCGTCCTGACCTTGAGATAGACATGGGCGGCCTGCGCATCGGTGCGGACCTTAAAACCATCAGCATGTGGAACATCAAGCAGGAAGGCCTGCGCGCGAAGCTGCACAGGGAAATTATCGACCGCGACTACCACCTGAGCGCAGCAATGTACTGCGATGTCGCCGCACTCGATCAGTTCTACTGGATTTTCGTCAACAAAGACGAGAACTACCACTGGATCGCCATCATCGAGGCATCCGAAGAACTGCTGGAACTCGGCATGCTGGAATACCGCAAAGCTATGCGCGCCATCGCGAACGGTTTCGACACTGGCGAATGGCCGGCGCCGATTACCGAAGACTACACCGAAGAACTTAACGATTTTGATATGCGCCGTCTCGAAGCTCTGCGCGTACAGGCATAAGGGGGAATAACAATGTCCAATTTAGTCGCAACTACTGAAAACCAGACCCAGAAGATCGACAACGTTTCTATCCTGACGAACGGTGAATTGTTCAACCGCCTGCGCACGCTCTCGGAAGTAATGGCCAATAGTGGAAACTTCGTGCCTGAGCATTATCGCGGGAAACCAGATGCGTGCATGGCTGTAGTGATGCAGGCAGCGCGTTGGGGTATGGATCCGTTTGCAGTGGCACAGAAAACCTTCATCGTGGGTAACTCAGGTGTGCTTGGCTATGAGGCACAACTGGTGAATGCGGTAATTAACACCATGGCTCCAACCAAAGACCGGATCCATTTTGAATGGTTTGGTGCATGGGAAAATATCGTTGGCCGCTTCATTAAAAAAACCAGCGGCAAAGGTAACGACTACATCGCGCCGGGCTGGGATTTGCAAGATGAAGCTGGCGTGGGCGTCCGCGCCTGGGCAACGCTCAAAGGAGAATCAGAACCTCGCGAGCTTGTGCTGATGCTTTCGCAGGCACAAGTCCGCAACTCTACACTGTGGGCGAGCGACCCCCGCCAGCAACTGGCCTATCTTGCCGTTAAACGTTGGGCGCGACTGTACTGCCCGGATGTGATCCTCGGGGTCTATACCGCCGATGAAATTGACGAACGCGAAGAAAGGGTTATCAACCCGGCGCAGACAGAAAAAGTCACGCTGAATGAGATAACACACTCCGTTGGCGATTCCACCAGCACGCAAGAGCCTGCATCTAACGTCGACTCTGTTGCTGACGAACTCCGAGACCGGATTGATACAGCTGACTCAGTGGATCAGGCCAAAGCCATTCGTGCAGACATCGAATCACAGAAAGCTCTGCTGGGTACTGCCCTGTATACCGAACTTAAGAATAAGGCGGTGAAACGCTACTACCTTGTTGATGCGAAAAACAAAGTTGAGGCCGCCATAAATTCACTCCCTAACCCGGGGGATCCGGAAGCCGAAGCATTATTCGCGAAGGCAGAAAGCACCCTGACCTCATCGCGCCGCCACCTCGGTGATGAACTGTATGACCAGTTCCGCATCACCCTGGACGACATGAAACCGGAATACGTGGGCTAAGGGAGGCGGGAGGGTTCGCCCTCCCGGTAACGATATGAGCAAATCACTGAATGCACGATGCGTACGTCGCTGGGAAGTGGAATTCAAACCTTTTTGTGATTCAAAAGTTAACCCCTACTGGCGTAAGCGCGATCTGCGTGGGTATATCCGCGAAGCTGCGCTTACCACCGCTTACAGCATGGTCGAGAGCATGGCTGAACGTAACGCCAAAGTTGACTTTGACG
>JAFEHB010000303.1_pt1 | contig 42220 bp, 42 predicted proteins | sample 9267121 | NCBI WGS metagenome assembly JAFEHB01 (sample SAMN17103336, study PRJNA684904) | human gut metagenome | isolation source: diarrhea sample from child under the age of five | host: Homo sapiens | place: South Africa: Mafikeng, Mafikeng Provincial Hospital | collected 2019-09 | reverse complement strand
TTGAGGTTCTTTTTTATTCAATTGGCGCTTTTAATGAATTACAGGAATGCTCCTTTATCATTTAATGCTGTGCATGTTTGGGAATAAGCGCACTATCTAATGTGGCAGAATTATCCTTTATATCTTCTACTACATTTTCAATAGAATCATGTTTTTTTAACCATATTTCTTTTTCTAATTCTAATTTACGCATCAGATACTCATGTCTTAAAGAAAAGTCATCAAAAATATCACTCCATGTTAAAACATAAATTTTATTATTCCCATTACTATCTGCATGTACTAAATGTGGTTCTCCAAGTGTTTTATGCCCCTCTATTTCATCTTGAATATAGCCGTTTTTATTAAATCTATTTCCAACCAAAAAATATGTCCATTTAACATTACTTGCATTAAATCTATCATCAGATTTAATAACTCTCATGTATTTTTTAACTTGTGAAAGTTGTTCTTCTCCTAGCGGAACTGTTGGACGTTTTAACTCTACAACAACATTTTCTGTAACATTACCTCTTCGATCTTGTCGTATCATATAAATATCCATTTCTTTATTCTTGTCTTCGTGATCAATTATTACTTTAGAATCATCACCTTTCGTTGCAATTAATAACCCCTTTAAAGCTAGTTCAAAATCCGGTTCTGCTGCCGTAATTAAATTATACTGTTCTCCAAATAACCAATAATGCTTTTCTACAACTTCTTGTATATGTTCAACCTCTCTTGCAAATTGCTTATCATCAAACACTATTTCTTTTAACCCTTGAATTACTTTTAAGCGATCCTGTAATAGCTTTATTACTTTAGTAATATTGTTTAGCGTAGTATATTTCAGCACTTCTGCTAATTCTTTTATCTCGTCTTCATCCAAATCAATTACTTGTTGCAACACTTCAAAAAGCTCCGGCTTGTTGCTATTATCCATAATCAATTGCAAAAGATGTATCATTATTTTTTTATTATCATCATTAAGACCCGTAAATATCCTTGGCTGAGCTGTATATAATGTTTCTACCAAATTATCAAGTTCTTTTTTTCTATACATATCCATAAAATTGTTCTTATCAAATTCTGGATAAACTTCTTTTTTTATTAAACTGTCTATATACTTATCAGATGCCGCTTTTAAATAATCTTTTCTGAATTTGACTAAATAACGATTTATTACATCTATTAGAACTTTAAATTCTGGATCATTTTTATTCGGGAATATTCCAATTTGTCCCTCTATCTCTGTATTTTCAAATTTAAATTCATCAAAAAAAGAGCTTTTTATATATATACTATGATAAAATTCATCTGATTTTTTATTTAACCTAGTGGCCTCTTTATATCTTTCTTTATCATTTGAATCAATAAAATAAAATTTTGAATACTCTTGCCCTAAACTTCTATTCCATTGTACAAATGTCACATCATATTCATGCTCTAGTTTAAACTGTTTCATATCTAGTTCTATTCTATTCATAACAATATCTTCATAAGAAATCAGTTCATCATCCACCCATATTTCATATTGATTACTTTTATTTAATTCTATAAACCAGAAAAATTCATTCTTTATTTCATCAATTATTTCATCTTTAGATAATGTAATTAACTGTGTAAATGTAACTTTTGTCCCAACTGAAGCACTCGTTTCAACGGGTTCTTTTCCTCCATTATCGTCATACTCATTAAGTGAATCTTTATTCATATCAATGTAGTATTGATATTTCTTCCCACCTTTTTCATAAACAGTATCCCATCTCGCCATCTGAGCAAATGAAAAAAATGTCAATCTCCCTATTCCTTTACGTCCATGAGGCAAAGAATGATTCGATCTACTCGACTGTCCCGCTTTCTTAGATTCATTAAAGGGTTGAAATTTATATGGCAACTCATGGTATACAATACCTGTACCATTATCTATGACAGACACCATATTTATTAATCCCAGTTCATTAGTATGCAAATATACCTTAATTTGAGATGCTCCCGCATCAAAGCCATTCCATATATATTCGCATATCGCCTCTAAAGGCTTCACATTTTTTAAGTTTGTCTTAATTCCTTCTGGTGTAATTAATATGTTCTTCATGGTATCTCTCCTCAATATCATATTGTTCGTATTTTACCACAAACCCTCATCATTTACCATATTAACGAACGAAAATAATAATGTCGTTTATCATCCATCCTGTATCACTAAAAAAAGGCCGTCCTCCCGGACGGTCTTTTTTTCCACCTCATTATATCATTTTAAAATGCTTAAAAGCCTTCATAATCAGTTTCCGCTTCTCAGCCGGACACTGAGGTACCTTATGACCTTCGGCACCTTTATTATAATTATCCCGCTTCTCAAAGCCACATTCATCCTTACACTGAGCAATGTATAACGATGATACAGAAACATTATACTGTTTCTCAATCCATTTCTTGATTTCTGCATACGTTGCAGAACCCTTAATACCTTTGAGATATTCGTTGTCTTCCGGCTCGTAATCTACGTACATATACTCTATCTCATTGTTGTTGACCGTTTTCCTAGCCAGACTGCAAACCGTCTCTACATGGCACGATACGTCCAGATTGATGTCAGTTTTCGGTAACCGATCCAGACTAATGTGGACTGTAGCAAAATATCTCCGTTTGTTTGCGGAAACATATCAACAAATTCTGTAGCAAAAAAGTATTGATACAATTCGCTATCCATATCACAGTCTGAACCTCGCCCGTCTACGGAAAAAGTTCAACTTTTTTATTCGTTTCTACTATTATAGTGATTCCAACATAAAAGTCAAATTTGACGAAGAACTGCCATCACCTCAACCTTATCTGTTTTTCATACAGAGAACAGGTCAACAGCTATTTTTCGCCCCGACTGATGCCCCAACTCCCATACACTCGACCTTGGCAAGCTGGAAATTTAGCAGAAAATTTTAATTGCGCCACTGCTACTTCTTCGCATTCTCCTCCAGTTCCAACATGTACTTATCAAAATCAGACATAAATAATCTGTCCTGAATCACGCGGTATTTTTCAAATTCGGTCTCAGCTTTTGCTTTAGCAATCTCAGCAGTGATTTTACCTGCATCCTGAAGAACCTCTCTGTCATCTGCCATCAGAAATAAATCCAAGCGCTTTGCCCAGTCCTCCATTGTCATCGGAATATGACGTTCCGCACGATCCTCTGCCAAATCCAGATAAGCGGATACAATACGCTCCAGTGACCGCATTTCCTGCTCACTCAGATAATTCTTCGCAATGCTCACATCGCTTTTTACTATCTTACCTTCCGGTGCTGCTGCCCAAGTGGTTAATCCCATATGTGGCTTATCAGCATCTGCTCGCTCGTAAATCAACTCTGCTGCTGTATGTCCATGAACTGCATAATGCATCTTGTTTTGAACCTTTGCAAAGAACTGCTTTGTTGTTTTTGCTGTCCGATCATAATCAAGAGCTGTGGCATAGATATCGGTTATCTTCTGGTAAAATCTACGCTCAGAGAGACGGATCTCACGAATCTGCTCAAGCAAGCGGTCAAAGTATTCTACTGTAAGCACAGAGCCACCATTTTTCAGGCGTTCATCATCCATGACCCAGCCTTTGATGGTGTAGTCCTTCACAATGCCATTGGCCCACTTGCGAAACTGTACTGCTCGCTCATTATTAACCTTGAATCCAACCGCAATAATCATTTGAAGATTATAATGCTTTGTATCACGGGTCACCTGACGAGAACCTTCGGTTTGAACTATCCGGAAATTCCGGATAGTTGAATCTTCCTCAAGCTCTGAGTCGGAATAAATCTTCTTAATATGCTCATTGATTGTACGAACATCCACATCATACAATGTGGCCATCATTTTTTGTGTCAGCCATATGTTTTCATCCTCATAGCGCATCTCAATACTGTCTTGCTGATCACCGACAGAGGCAACATAGGTCAAATATTCTGCTGCGCTGGAACGGATGGTTACTTCGTCTTTTTTCTTTTTCAAATAGGAGGCCTCCTTTAACGTCCCAAAATCATTATTCTGCCTGTGCATCAAAGGATTGTTTCACGATTTCCATGATTTGATCTAATTCATCCTGATGCTCCATAAACAATTCTACATCGCCATTTCCCCAACGTCCTAAGCCAGTAATATCTTTGCAAATACCATTAGGGTCATTAATCTCTGAAAACTTCATATTAATCGAGATACGCAATCTTTGTTTCTGAAAAACAATATCAACAAAATTAGTATCCAATTTATAGGCAACATACAACTTTTTATATTCCTTCTTAACCGCAGGGGATAAGTTCATAATGCGCTTATCTAAAGACTCGAATAGTATTCTTGTAAAAGCATTCACATCATATGTTTCCAAGGAATATTTCTGCACTGTTTTTTCTTCTACTTGATATGGCGCAAGTTCTGCAACTGTTAAAGTTGGATATAGCCAAATAGATTCTGCTTTCTTTGCTAATTCGTTTGCCCTCTCTTGGATATGTTTTTCATTCCACTTATTTTGCAAAACCACATATTTATTAAGCCTAAGTGCACTTTCTTTGAATCCACCCGGCATATCCATCTTTTCCAAGAAAGGCCTGTCACTCATTTCAGAATTATATGCAGTCAAAGTAAGATTGCCAATTGTATGTAAATACTTTTTCTGAACCTCTTGCCACTCAGTACCAAGATCAGCTTGCCACTCTAAAGAAAGATTTTTGTTCTGCGGCATAATATGCTCAATGGTGTAATTCTCTATTATAATTGGAGCTTTGTTTTCAAAGTTTTCCAAACGACTGAGAATATAATTTCTAGCACGCATATTATAAATATCACGGCTTACAAATGCACCTTCAAACTTATCGTCATCTGGGAATTCTTTATATGTATCCTGCATCACGAAAAATGCCTTAATAGAATTCAGATAATCATCTGGTCTAATATAATTCTTCAATGTTGCAAAGGTTTTGTTCATTGAGTTGGTCGGGATCTCACAAATTGCACGTCTCAGAACATAGCTAATACAAAGCTTCAAAATTTTCTTCAGTTCATCTGATGTAATTAGTCCTTCTACGCAGTCATGATGAATTTTCAGCAAGAACGGGTAAGATACTTCCATTCTTAAATCGATAATGTCCTCATATAACTTCTTTAAATCCGTGTCAGTATTTCGCTTGAATACAATATTTGTATAATATTTTGCATATTCAAGCAAATCTTGACATAATTCTCTGATAGTTCCAAATTCACAATTCAAATGATACAATTTAAATTCTTCATATACACGTCCTTGCTTTGGAATACGAGAAAGTTTCATGGTCAAGTAATGGCGGAAGAAAGCATCCATTACCGTTCCTTGCGTTTCATAGATAAACAGCTGTTCCATAGGCCGCCAAAGATGTTCATATACATAAGTTTGTTCAGATGGCTCTAATCCCATCAAAACATAGTTACGAATCAAATCAGATTCAGAAAGTTCCTTACCAGTAGAATTCAAACTTTCAAAAATTGCCTGTGCATCGTCAACAGCACGATCTAATGTGATATTAACAATTTGTAATTTTCCAATTGACTCATATACCTCTGCAGGCTGAATTTCTTTATCAGCCAGCTTGTTAGCAAAAAAACTGTAATTTTCAATCAGTCTTGATCTAGTGCCTTCTGCAATTGGCTTTTCCTCAACAAGGCTTATAAGAATATCTCTATCTGTTTCAGTCAGCAGTAACTTATATCGTTCATCACCACTTTCATACTCGTTTTTTAGAAGCATATTATCTATACGACGAGCATTTATTGTTGTGTCATTCGGATTCTTTATTGCATAATCGCGCAAAGCCAGAAGAAGCAGTGTTAAGGTAGTCATTCGCTGTTGGCCGTCAATAATCATATATTTCTGAACACCTGTTGGCATTGCCTGTTCAGCAATATTAACAATAGATCCTACAAAATGGCCCACTTTATCTTTTCTCTGCATCTCTACAATATCGTTCCAAAGTCGTTTACACTGATCTATATCCCAGCTGTAGAATCTCTGATAAACCGGAATCAAGAATTGCTTATTTCCGTTCAATATCTCATAAATATTGCCTTTACGTGCATCCATATCGCACCTCCATTACTTCTTTTCTCCATAAGAAACCGTATCCTCTGCCACTTTGCTTAGTTCTATTTCAGACACACATTTATAGAGTTTTTCCTCTTTTCGTGGTTCCACATTATCCGTCCAAAGCTCACACTGACTAATTACTGTGCTTATTGCAAAATCATAGTCTTCCGGCGGATACTTATATTTCTTAAGGAGTCGCTTAACCATCTTACGCATCTGCGCTCTAGCAGTTTCTTTCTTCTGCCAATCGATAGTGCGATTCTTACGAAGCATTTCTGTAAGTTCTCTTGTCAAAGCAATCAATTCATCATTCTTATAAAAATCCTTGATATGCTCCGGTTTTGTAAGAGCATCATAAAACGCAAGTTCTTCTTGTGAAAGCCCCAGTTCCTGACCATTTTTATAGAGATTTGCAATCTCTTCTGCAGTTTTCAGAAGTTCTTTAATAACCTCTTCATTAGTGATTAGTCCATTATAATAAGAGTTCATCAGTTGTGCTATCTTCTCCGAGAATTTTTGTGACTGTACCACATTTGTTCTCTTGTAAAGAGCCACTTGCTCAGCCATAAGTTTTTTCAAAATCTCGACAGCTATATTTTTTTCCTTCATTCTAGAGATTTCATCCAAGACTGCTGGATCAAACAAGCTGAAATTTTCACCGCCACTCTTGCTGCTGTCAAATAAGCTGATGACACCTTCACTCTGTACTGCCGCTTTCAAAAGTTCATTGATTTGATCATTGATCTCAGTAAGCGACAAACTTTTCCCACTTGTTCCACCATACGTGATCTTAATAACCGTAGAACGCAAAGCCTCCATATAAGCCGCTTCATGGCGTTCCTGCTCTGTTGTCATACTGGAACAAAGCGAGTGTGATTGTTTCAAAAACATGGCTTCCTTCAAGAACAAATCTTTTCTTTCTGGTACACTTGCATCGAGAATAAAGTTTACGCCACCCGTAATAAGCTTAGCCATTGTAAGTGGAGAGCCACCTATAAATCCGCTAAAATCAAAGCCATGCAATAAATCCTTGCAAACTTGTAGCTTTTCCTGAAACTTCGGATATGCCATCTTTGCAATGTTCATATCACCGTATTTAGACTGATCGCGTTTCGTATATTCCTTCATTGCAGCCTTTAAAGCTGATGCAATTCCAACATAGTCTACAATCAATCCGCCCTCTTTATCCTTGAATACACGGTTAACACGAGCAATAGCCTGCATCAAGTTATAACCATGCATCGGCTTATACACATACATGGTAGCCAAAGAAGGTACATCAAAACCGGTGAGCCACATATCAACTACAATGGCAATCTTCATCGGGTCATTGTTGTCTTTAAACTTCCTTGCGAGCTCTTCTTTGTGCGATTTGGTTCCGATGATCTCTTTCCAATCTTCCGGATCGTTGTTGCCGCCAGTCATAACTACACCGACTTTATCCGTCCATTCAGGTCTAATTTTCAAGATACGGCGATAGATTTTCATTGCAATCGGACGAGAATACGCCACAATCATGGCTTTACCCGTCAGAAGGTTTGCTCTGTATTTTTCGTAATGTTCAACGATATCATCGCAAAGAGATTCTATTGTTGAATCAGCTCCCAGTACGCTTTCCATTTGACCAAGCATTTTTTTACTCTTCTCGATTGTTTGTGCATCGGACTGCTGCTCTAAGACATCGTAAGTGGAATCAATTAATGCTAATGTGTTCTCATCCAACTTCAAATGAACAACTCGGCTTTCATAATAAACCGGACGAGTAGCACCATCTTCCACGGCCTGTGTCATATCATAAACATCGATATAATTGCCAAAAACTTCACGAGTGTTTCTATCTTTGGCTGAAATCGGTGTACCGGTAAATCCGATAAATGTAGCATTCGGCAATGCGTCATGGATAATACGAGCATTACCAATTACAGTATGCGCTTCCTTTTCACCGTTTTCATTCTCTGACATAACGATTTTTTCATCAAAACCATACTGACCACGATGCGCTTCATCTGCCATAACAACAATGTTTCTGCGTTCTGACAAAGCTTTCTCTCCACGCTCAAACTTAAACATCGTAGTAAATATAATTCCATTCGCACTTCTGCCATCAAGAAGTGACTTCAAATGTTCTTTGCTCTCTGCCTGTACCGGTGTCTGACGCAAGAAATCTGCGCATTGTGAGAACTGTGCATAAAGCTGATCATCCAGATCAATACGGTCTGTCATAACTACGATAGTTGGGCTATCTAATGCATCTTGCAATAAATGTGCATAGAATACCATCGACAATGACTTACCAGAGCCCTGTGTATGCCAGAACACACCACCTTTACCATCGGTCTTCGTTGCCACCTTTGCTTTCTCTATCGCTTTGCGAACAGCAAAATACTGATGGTATCCGGCTAACACTTTGAAACGACTATTGCTAACGCCTGAGAAAAGAATAAAATTTTTCAAAATATCCAACAGACGTTCCTTTTGGAACATACCTTCATAGAAGGTTTCAAAGGAAGCATACGCAGTATCTTCGTAATTACCGTCTTTGGTTTTCCATTCCATAAAACGATCTAATCCAGAGGTAATAGTTCCGGCCTTATTCGTAGACAAATCGCTAATTACACAGATTGCATTGTAATAAAAGATAGATGGAATATCTTGCATGTAGTTGCGGATTTGATGGTAGGCATTCTCAGCTCCTACCTCGTCCTTAGCAGGACTCTTCAATTCCATCAAAACCAGAGGCAATCCATTAATAAATAAAATAATATCTGGACGACGGTTATTTCCGTTTTCTAAAAACGTAAACTGATTTACCACATAGAAAGAGTTGTTCTTTACGTTGGCGTAATCAATCAAACGTACAATAGATGATTGCTCCTCGCCCTTTATAAAAAACTTAACTGTAATACCATTTTGCAGATAATCCATGAAAATGATATTCTTCTGTAACAGACTTCCAGTATCAAAATTCTTCAATTTGGCTAATGCCTCATCTATGGCTTCTACAGGCAGACCACGGTTGATACGCACCAAGCTATCTCTCAGAATAGAGTCCAGAAGCGGACTGGTGTAATCTCTATAAAAATCGGGAGCGTAGAGGTGGTCATAGCCCATGTTTTCAAACAGTTCAATGATTGCTTGTTCGTATGTATCTTCTGTAAATAAACTCGGCATATTCAACCTCCTGTATTTTTCGTTATATTTTTATGATAAACAAGAATTTAGCGGCTTAAAGGTCGATGTCGGAGACATCAAGCTCGCCAGACATCAACTTTGGCAAAAGAGTATCTCGAAATACAGCAAGATGTTCGTTTTGCTTGCCATTGGCAAAAATCTGATTAAAAATTGATTTGCAATAATCGTCAAATGCTATAACTTTATCTACTGGCGGAATTAAAATAGTTTCCGTTTCGATAAAGCCTGAAAAGTCAAGGTTCTTAATACCTGTTGTGCCGTTTTCATAAGAGAAAAAGACACCTTTACCATACAGGTATTGCCAATAATAGTAGATAAACAGACTGTATCCTTCTTTTGGCTTCATTGCCTTACAGAAATTTGTGCAAACCATACCACTATCATAACGGTCGAGTAATGATTGAGTTATAGCTGTACATCTTCCGGTTGATTGAGTAGGACTACCTCCTGAAATTTCAACAACAATGTCACCGGCTGCAAGTTGTTTTGCGGCAAAGTTTTTAGGAAGAATATACCTTGTGGGCATTTTGCCTTTATTGCCTGCTTTGACTTCGGGAATATCTGCACCTCTGATGCAATAAACCTTTTCAGTATTATTGCCTGTTGGTGCTTCTTTTCCCCAATCGCCATTTAAGGTTGATTTAATAAGTTCAGAGAATGTTCCTGTTGACCATTCATTGTTTTCGGGATTGTCTATAAACCATTCTTTGAATATCGCCTGAGCTTGCTGCTCTAAATTCTTGTTTATCCTATCATTGAGCGCAATTTTATCATCAAACGCCTTCAGGAATGAGCCGATTTTTTCTTGTTCAACTAATGGTGGAACATCAATTTCAAGATTCTTTACCACATCCGTCTGCACACGCTGTCGTCCAGATGAACCGACCATAGATTTTATTGCCGGTTCTCTTACTTCCGGGCTGCAAACGAGATAGTACAAATAGTCCATATCAGCGATTCCTTCTTTTGCTCGGAATACGATATACTCCGTTGAACCAAAGCCAACTTCTCCATCATTTAAGATTGAGACCTGAGCTGTTTTTCCGTTTTCTAAACACGGCGTAATTCGTGCCATAATTGTATCTTCATTACGGAACTTCGTACCCCCAGAAAAACATTCTTCAACATAATATGGAATATCACGATAAAATGGGCGGAGCACATCCATAGGGATTTTCTTAGCTATAGCCCCTTTTTTTATTGTTTCTCTCGGATTGAAATCTGCAATATCAGAGAGCTTCTTCTTTGTCCATTCAGATTTCATACCCAATCGCCTCCAGTTTTTCACGAATTACAAATTCGTTTATTCTTTCTTGTCCTGTATTCATAAGCTAACTCTCACTTTCAGTTTCGTCTTCATCCGTTCTATACGCATCTTCAACCGAATAAGTAGCATCATCCAGCATCTTAACATTTATACCTACGTTGATTGTGTCCTGTGTTTTTCCTCCATCTTTCAATTCATATATAAACTGCAATACTGCTTCAATATAATATTCAATTGAATTCTCGTCTGAATTCAAGGATTCAATATTATCAATGCTAATCAAATGAGCTGTAGTTGAAGTAATCAACCGTCCTTTTTCAACAAGGCCAAAGTCTCGCTCTATTATCTGCTCAGAAAAATCTCCAGAATTTAACCAATCAACAATTTCCTTATTTTCATCATAATCTTCAATTGGTTGATACGAATATTTGTCAATTTCCTTTGCCCACGCTTCTAACTGCACCTTAACTTCATTTTCATTTTTGCATATGAACAGTGATGAATCTGATACATTTTCTGCAAACTCCTTTAGCAGAAATTCTCCAAAAGCATTATCTTTGGAATAGTATATGATTTTTGAGTTGCGGTGTTTTAATGCAAATTCCAAAACACTTTCCCATAGCAATGCATCCTTAAATCCTTTATCAGATTTTTTGTCTTTTCCCTCAAATGGAGGCAACTTACTAAATGCACGATTTACAATGCTTTCAAACCTATTATTAGAAGCAATTGGAATTTCTATAACGCTATTTCCTCTTCCTGAAATCTCCTTCTTATATTCCTCTATCTTAATTTTTATATATTCTGGATAATTTATTGTAGGATTCTCCTGTATAGAATACTCAGGAAATTGTTTCTTTGATATTGTACTTTTATATGTAACAAGCAATTCATCATGCTTTTCTATAATCTGTTTCTCCATTTCACTCCAGACAACTGATGGGATAGCTATGGTTACATATTCATATATATCAAGTTGTTCTATCATACCAACTACATGTTCAAATGTTGCGTTGAAGCTAAAGGTTGTGAAATCTGCCTTCTTTTCATATGCTTGAAACAACGCATTCGTATCAAAAATCAAACAATACGTTATTTCACTGCTTGAACTCATATCCGATCGCCCCCAGCTTCTTCCTGATTTCGTCCTCCAGTTCATGAGACTTTGCAAACATTTCCGCAAGTTCAGATGTTAACCGATCCATCTTTTCTTCAAAGGGCTCATCGTCATCTTCCTGCTCTTCAATACCCACATAGCGTCCAGGTGTAAGGATATAATCTTGTTTCGCAATTTCAGCTGTATCCGTAACAGCACAAAATCCCTTAATATTTTCAAGTGTTCCGTCAACAAAAGCTTCGTAGGTATCTGAAATCTTATTGATGTCTTCATCCGTCAGCTCGCGAAGCTTTCGGCTCACCATTGTTCCCATCTTACGTGCATCAATAAATAAAGTCTTTCCCGGTTGTTTTTTCTGCCTATTGATAAACCAAAGTGAAACTGGAATCTGCGTTGTATAGAAAAGCTGAGTAGGCATTGCAACAATGCACTCAACTAAATCAGCATTGATAATATTCTTACGAATATCACCCTCTCCGCCTGATTGAGAAGAAAGTGAACCATTCGCTAATACCATACCAATACGACCTGCTGGTGCAAGATGAAAAATCATATGCTGAAGCCATGCAAAGTTGGCATTCCCTGCTGGTGGTGTTCCGTATTTCCATCGCTGATCTTCTTTTAGTTTATCCAATCCCCAATCGGAAAGGTTAAACGGTGGATTCGCCATAATATAATCTGCTCTCAACGTTGGATGACGATCATCAAGAAATGTATCTGCCGCATAGGTTCCAAGATCAGGCTCAATTCCACGAATTGCAAGATTCATCTGCGCCATCTTCCATGTAGTAGGATTTGAGTCCTGACCATAGATAGAAATATTGCTGATATTACCACTGTGATTCTCAACAAACTTAGCAGACTGAACAAACATACCTCCTGAACCACAACAAGGGTCATATACTCGTCCCTTGAAAGGCTTCAAAACTTCCACCAAAGTACGTACTACGCATGAAGGTGTAAAGAATTCACCACCACGTTTTCCCTCTTGCTCAGCAAACATAGAAAGACAATATTCATAGGTACGGCCCAAGATATCTTTTTCACTGCCGTGTTCAATCATCTGGATGTTGGTGAACAAGTCCACAACATCACCAAGCCTACGCTTGTCCAGCTCCGGACGTGCAAAGTTCTTAGGCAAAATATCCTTCAAACGCTTATTTTCTTTTTCGATGGCACGCATGGCATCATCGATAATTATACCAATCTCTGGCGTATGTGCTTTTTTTTCGATCTCATTCCAACGTGCACCAGCCGGTACAAAGAAGATACCCTCAGAAGTATATTCATCGATATCCTCCTCGAATCCATCGCCTTCTTCAACAAGTTCCTGATACTTATCATCAAATCTATCTGAGATATACTTCAAAAAAATCAATCCCAGAACAACGTTCTTATATTCTGATGCATCCATATTGCCACGAAGCACGCAGGCTGCATCCCATATTTGTTTTTCAAATCCAATATCGGCTGTATTTTTATCTGCCATTTTAGTTTTCCTCCTCTGATGCTCCATCTTCTACCGAAAGATTAAGTTTCTTTTTCTCCCGGTTTTTCATCAGGTATTACCTGCATAATATCTGCAAAATCACAATCAAGTCCTTTACATATTCTCAGTAAAACATCTGTTGTAATATTGTCTCCTTTCGTGAGTTTTGCAACCGATGCCGAACTAATACTGCATCGTTCCATCAAATCTTTTTTCTTCAAATTTTTATCTATTAAAAGTTTCCATAATCTGTTGTAACTGATATGCATTTTCTACCTCCGTCGTTACAGCAATAAATCAAAACAGTATCAATATACATCATGAAGGAATCCATATCGTCCTTCATTAAGTTTCTTTGTAAATGTTACGACATTGGCTCCAAGAGCCTCAAAATCAATATTACTCGGAACATGGTCCGTATTTTCCACAATAATCAACTGTCCCGTCAAATGATGAACAAAATACTTAAACAGACCATCCTTCATGCTATCGGGTAATTCAGTATCATTTTCATCAAAGCCATGCAATGGAGTATCTATAATCAAGAAATCTGCATTGTACATTGCGTGATCATGAAAATAGTTTCTAAAGGCAAGAGCTACAACTGTATTCAAATAAGAGTGATATCCCTTACCATAAGAAGCCTTTGTCTCACCATTTACTTCTATATCAAAACTACTTAAATTAAATCGAGCACCGGTCAAATTCAAGTACTGACATTCTCTTAATATCGAATCCATATCCTCGCTTACAGTCATCTGGAATTCAGTATCAAAATATTCTTTTGGATGATATTCGATTGCCTTTTCTTCTTCATTTTCTGCAACGTCATATCTAGTCAAATCCTGTTCCCAACCTTTTGCATATCGAACAATAAGATCCACCTCATTTGATAACTGAATATAACCTCTGTATGCCTCTATAGACTTTTCTATTTCTGATGCTTGTGGCTTCAGTTCTTGTTGTATGATCTTCTCAATGTCAGCTCTCTGTTCCTTGAGTTCTCTCAATTTTTCTTCTACAGCAGCTTTCTCCACCTGAACATCTTTTTCTGATGCTACCAACCCATCCATTTGAGAAACTATTCGAGACAATTCACCACGAGATGCCTCAATGTATGATTTCTTTGCACGAGGAGTAATCTTTCCATCGCAGAACGGACAAGTTGAAACCTTCGGTGCTGTACTCATATTTTGCTCGCCATCAACAATAAAAGTCAAGCGTTGAATATCTGCTTTATATTGACTACGCAGATGTCCATATCTTGAAAGCAGCACTTCGCATTCCGTTACTTTTGCTTCTTGTTCCATAATATCCGCAAGCAGCTTCTGGCTGGTTTCGATTGCAGCAGAAATAGATAATTCGGTTTTCTGTAAAGATTCCACCATCTCACGTAGTTGTTCTTCTACATTAGCATCGTCCAGATTTTCTATTTGAACTGCCAGTTCTTTCTGACGCTGATTCGCTTCCCGAATTTTCTGATTCACATAGTCATGAACTGCTTCCTTACAGGCCTTCTTTATCTCTTTTTTGGTCTGAGCATCATGTTCACTAAAATCTCTACCAGTAAGCAAGAATAATAGAGAAGAAAGAAATAATGTTTTTTCATAGGTCGCAACTGGCTCAAACAGTGGATCTGGTTTATCGATTCTCTCTTCCTTAATGTAATACAAGCGAAGAAGGTTTTCCCAAGTCATACGTTTCTTCTCAAAGCGCATATTACCAGGCACTTCAGGTTCGCCATCGATGCCTAACAGCTTCATCATCACTAAATTAAGAACCGGCTTCGGCTTTTTTACATTCTTGCCTGGTTTTTTAATGACATATATCCCATTCTCAATTTCTTCAGAATCCGCAACCACCTCTACTTGTCCAGAGCCAACTTTACGTGAAAGAATCACGTCACCATATTGTTCTGTACCAATAACAACGGACGCTGAATCATATCCTGATGATTCTTTGAATGGTTTTTTTAGTTTATCGTAATTTCCACCGAACACGAACTCCATACACTTCAGGACGCAGGACTTTCCTGTATCTGAACGTCCTTGTATTATATTCAAACCGGAAGTAAACTCGACAATGGCATCTTCTTTCGAATCACTTCTGGCGATTATTCTTTTTATATAAAAACCAGCCATATCGTTACCTCCTCAAAAATTCTGTCGATGTATTACTTATCGTTTTCATAATTTTCTGCTCGCTTTGTCCTTTAAAATGTTCCACCGTCTTCCGAGCCAACATCTTATAATTATTTGCATATTCCGATTTCATTTTTCCTGCCACAGTTTTGCCAACTACAGAAATAGAATATTGAAATCCACTCTGTCTGCGTTTTACAGATACCAGACCATCAAGCACCAACGATTTCATCGTGCTTTGCATCATTCCTCTTCGCGCAGCAAATTCACTAAGACCGAACTCATTCTCTCCATGCAGTGCCATATTGCTGATGCCAAAGTACTTACTGTAAATTGTAATGAAATCATAATCCACTATTCTATCCAGCGTCATCTGTTCATCTTCCGAAACAGATAAAAGCAATAGTATCCTAAGGCTTGATTCAAATGTGGTGTTAAATATTTTATTCATCAATATCCACCCACGAATTTATCGTTCCGTCATTCACCAGAATGTGGCAAATGCCTTTCTTGTGTACATTCTTCATAAGGCTTTTTATCCTATCAATCGAAGAAGTATCTAATGTCGTATTGGTGATTTTATCAAGGACCGCTTGCAATCGCTGGTATCCATTATCGTAATCCTGAAGATATGTACTCTCTATACCGTCGTAAGCATCCTTTTTTAGAGCTTCAAATTTTTCTTCTCCACCATCAAATACATCCCTTACAGAATGATGCAACCATTCTGCCTCATAATAAGATGTCCTTTGTGAAGTGAAGTCTCTACGGTATCTCCCCGGCAACGTTCCAATAATATCTGGAGTGACGGCTTGGGCGAGCGCATCTGCGTACGCTGCACAAAGAGCATTAACATACGGCATTTCTTCCGGTTTAATATCTTTTTCAGGTGCAAGTACTGCCGGTAGCTCTAAAACCTCATCTCCAACATGTAGCTTTCCGTCTTTTACATAAACTGTGCTTACTTCAACCGTTACATATCTATTTCCATAGGAAGCAATATGAACCGGAAGTGTCGTATCAATGTAGCCTTTATTAGATGCCATAGCATCAATAAAGCGATAGAAAAGCTCTGCACACACTTCATCGATATTATCAGCTTCAAGGTTTCCTTGTATTCCAAATTTCTTTAGCTTGCCGATCAATTCTTCTCTAGCTTCATAGTCCACTGTTTGGAAAGCATCAACAAACTTACTTTTGCTAAATCGGCTCTGAATAGTGCGTGCGTCATCCTGCTTTATTTTTCTATTCTGAGCACCAGAATATATCTTTGATAGAGTTGAAACATCTTTACTCGATAGTGGATTAAAGTCATCGTTTTCATCTAACTTTTCTTCATCATCCGTCATCGGGTCACGAATAACGAGATTCGTCAGATACAGCACATACTCCTGCTGTGTCACACTACAACCGATATATCGATGCATCAATTGTACGAAATCACTAAATCTCATCGTTTACCTCCAACTTCAGATTTTTCTTTGGACAGTTCACTGTCCAACACTGTCCGCTGGCGTCCGGCCGGTGGACTTTTATTTTGTTATGATGTGATTGTGATCGAAAGGGAGTTAGATACACTCCTACCAATTTTACACTTTTTAATTATAGCAGAAGCATATAAGAAAAACAATAACTTTGCGATGGCAAAATTATGGACAGCGATACGAAAAGGAATTTTTTCTATTTGCTTGCTATAACTACATCACTTCAACAGTTTGCGCAGACAGTTTTCCAGTGTTGAAGTGACCACACAACAGAATATATCGCTCCCGGCAACTGGAAAGGCTGGTGGCACACATGAGATGGAGATTTCTCCTGCCCATGGTACCACTATACCCTTTTGCCAGTAGCAGCAAGGAACCTCCATCTCGGATTGACAAGATGGAGGTTTTTATATGTCAAAAAACGCAAATCAGAGTAAACAGTATCGTATCTACATCAAGGAGTCTAAAAGCTGGGTGGATGTCAACAAGGAGTTCTACACGAACTACTACCGTGATATCAACGCCTATCGCAAACGTCAGCAAGAGCATGGCCGTTGCGTCTGCCCTGCAAGCAAGCGTTACTTATGCGACATGGATTGCTTAACCTGTCCTTATGCCAAAGCTGGCGATCAGCTTTCTCTCGACAACACCATTAGCGACAGTGACGGAAACGAAAAGAGCTGGCTTGATGATATGCCAGATGAGTCTACAGCTATCGCTGAAGTATTGGAGGATGCAGAACTTCTTCATGCTCTCTATGCAAAGCTGAATGAGCTAGATCCGGAAGGTCGTCTTATCTGTCAGCTTGTTATGCAAGGAAAGTCTGAACGTGACTGCGGCAAGGAAATGGGGCTCTCCCGTAATACCTTTGTATACCGCAGGGACAAGCTACTCCAGAAGCTTCGCTCAGATCTGAAAGATTACATCTAATTTGAATGGTCGTCCTCTGATATTTCAGGGGACGATTTTTCTTTTCAAAAAACTTTTTATAATTTTTCGGCCAAACGGCCATCTCATCTCCATTGAGTAGTGTAAGGCGAAACAAAGCGACCTACAGAAAGCGAGGTGAACACAGTGAATCAGACCTTTCACAACAGAGGCGATACTGACGCAGAAGTAATTGCTACCCTCACAGCAATCAGTCAGGTATCCGCAAGAATGGCGAAGAATCTCAGACTCATCGCCGCACACAGACAATCCGAGGAAGGAGGAACAACAAATGTCAAAAATGAACGATATAGATATGACTATCGAAGAACTGAGAAATGCTGCCGCTGCTATTAACGATGCGGCAAACTGGCTCGCACATCAGTTTTCATCCGACGCTCAGCATCAAAAAGAAAATATTGCTACTACAGAGGGAAAATCAAAACCTGCACTGACCCTTGAGAAGGTTCGAGCTGTTCTGGCTGACAAATCTCGTGCTGGACATACGGCTGAGATTCGAGAGCTTCTTAAAAAATATGGTGCAAGCAAGCTGTCACTCGTAGATCCGAAACATTATAAAGCCCTGCTCAGGGAAGTGGAGGTGCTCTAATATGCCACCAAAAGGACATGCACTCCTCTCCGCATCCTCTTCTGACAGATGGCTTCACTGCCCACCGTCAGCAAGGCTCTGCGAAACCTATGAGGATAAAGGTAGTGATTATGCTGCAGAAGGTACCGACGCACACGCTCTTTGTGAGTACAAGCTTCGTAAAGCTCTCGGCATGAAAGCTACTGATCCAACAAAAAGCCTAAATTGGTACAACGCCGAAATGGAAGATTGTGCCACAGGGTACGCCAGCTTTATTATGGAGCTTTTGGAAGATGCCAAGCAGACCTGCTCCGATCCAGTTGTTCTGATTGAACAACGAGTGGACTTTTCCCGTTAGGTGGAACAAGGCTTCGGAACCTCAGATGCTATTCTCATCAGCGATGGAACTATGCACGTGATTGATTACAAACACGGTCTTGGAATACTTGTTTCCGCTGAAGACAATCCACAGATGAAATGCTACGCCCTTGGCGCTCTGGAGCTTTTCGATGATATTTATGACATCGATACGGTCAGCATGACCATCTACCAGCCCAGGCGTCAGAACGTTTCTACCTATGACGTCAGTAAGGATGACCTGTATCAGTGGTCCGATGAAGTTCTGAAACCTACCGCCGACCTCGCCTTTGCCGGTGATGGAAATTTCCTGTGCGGTGAATGGTGCGGATTCTGCAAGGCAAAGCATGAATGCAGGGCCAGAGCAGAAGCCAATCTTCTACTCGCACAGCACGATTTCAAACTACCACCTCTGCTGGAGGATTCGGAAATCGAAGTTATCCTTTCCCGTGCCGATGAACTGGTCTCCTGGGCCAACGACATCAAGGAGTATGCACTTCAGCAGGCAATCAGCGGTAAAGAATGGACAGGCTGGAAGCTGGTCGAGGGTCGCTCCAACCGCAGATATACTAACGAAAACGCTGTATCAAAGGCTGTCGAAGCCGCTGGCTTTGACCCTTATGAAAAGAAGCTACTTGGTATCACTGCCATGCAGAAGCTACTCGGCAAATCTCGCTTCGAGGAACTCCTTGCAGCCTATATTGAAAAGCCACAAGGCAAACCTACTCTTGTGCCGGAAAGCGATAAACGCCCGGCAATGAACACAGCAAAAAATGATTTTATGGAGGAATATGACAATGAGTAAAAATGTAAAAATGACAAATCCCATGAAGGTTATCACTGGTCCTAACACACGCTGGAGCTATGCCAACGTCTGGGAACCTAAATCCATCAACGGTGGCACTCCGAAGTATAGTGTCAGCCTGATTATCCCGAAGTCCGACACAAAGACTGTTGCAAAGATTAAAGCCGCTATCGAGGCTGCATACCGTGAAGGTGAAGCAAAGCTCAAGGGCAATGGTAAGTCTGTACCTGCTCTTTCCGTACTTAAAACGCCACTTCGTGACGGAGATCTTGAAAGACCGGATGATCCTGCATACGCTGGCAGCTACTTTGTAAATGCAAATGCAACCTCTGCACCGGGTATCGTAGATGCAGACCGCAATCCTATCCTCACCCGTTCTGAGGTTTACTCAGGAGTATACGGTCGTGCCAGCATCAGTTTCTACGCTTTCAACAGCTCCGGCAATAAAGGCATCGCCTGCGGCCTTAACAATCTGCAGAAAATTCGTGATGGCGAGCCTCTTGGTGGTAAGGCATCTGCTGAATCTGACTTTGCAACTGATGACGACGATGATTTTCTTGACTAATGGAGGTAACAAACTATGGAGACAATCATGATTAGCACAATTCTTGTAAACATCTGTATCGGCTGCTTCGCTTGCGTCGGTCTTACTACTGCAATCTCTATGATTCAGAGTATCATCAACGACCATAAACGTGAAAAGCGTGAGCAGGAAAAAGACAAGCGCGACCTCGAATACCACGAAAAACGCATGAAAGACTTTAAGTAATCTATCAACCTGCTGGCGGTAGGCTCATTGCCGCCAGCACATTCTCTGACAAAAGGAGACAACCTATGAATGAATTTGCAGAAATCTTAAATCTATTTATTGCTAATGTCATCGCCTATACCTTTTTTGCGACGGTATATAGCTTCATCATCTACAACGTAGGAAAAATCATTTTTTACCTTGTTCGTTATGCGGTATACCACATTCGTCGTGATATCAATAAATATAAATCCAATAAAGATAAACAGTAACAAGGCAGGCGGCAGGGATTTCTCTGCTGCCTGTTTTGTAGAAAGGACAATCTCATGAAAACACTTAGTATCGATATTGAAACCTACAGTGATGTGCCACTTCAGAAAACTGGAGTATATCGCTATGTAGAGTCACCTGATTTTGAAATCTTACTCTTTGCCTACAGTGTAGATAACCAGCCCGTTCAGGTCATTGATCTTGCCTGCGGAGAACAGATTCCAAAAGAAATCCTTCTTGCTCTAGAGGATGAATGTGTCATCAAGTGGGCCTTCAACGCTACCTTTGAGCACATCTGTCTTTCTCGCTTCTTAGGTTATCCGACCGGAGAATATCTGAAACCGGAAAGCTGGCGTTACTCTATGATATGGTCCGCCACGATGGACTTCCATTCTCCTTGGAAGGTGTCACGAATCAAAAAGCGCTTTGATGTGAGAGAAATAAAGTCCAGCAAGGACATCACCGACTGGAATGCTGGAAAGATACCAGTCGAAGTCATTCATCCTGCATCTGCTGGTCATGGACTCAAACTACAGGCTGGCGGCTCCACCCTTATCTGGTTTGGGCTGACATGGTCACTGGAATTATATCAGCAGACCAACGCCCGACTTTGGAGACAGGGCCAAGCCTCCGGAACCGTGGTGATAGAGCATATCATCACAAAAAGAAAGTACAAATCAACCACAATCGTTTTCTTGGATACACGAAAAACGCGGACGGCAACCTCATCATCGATCCAGAACAGGCAGAAATCGTAAAGCGCATTTATCGAGAATATTTAGAAGGTCTCAGTATGGACAAGATTGCTGCAGGCCTGGAGCGTGACGGTATCCTTACCGGTGCCAGAGGGGAAAAGTGGCACACAAGCACCATCAACAAAATTCTCCGTAACGAGAAGTACATCGGTGATGCTCTGCTCCAAAAGACCTACACCACCGACTTTCTAAACAAGACCAGAGTTAAAAATAACGGGCTTGTTCCACAATACTATGTAGAAGGCGACCACGAAGCCATTATTCCGAAGGACATTTACCTGCAGGTACAGGAAGAACTTGTCCGCAGACGAGTGGTAAAAACCAGTGCCAATGGCAAAAAACGAAGCTATAGCTGCAACCACTGCTTCTCACAAATCGTCATCTGCGGTGAATGCGGTGAAATGTTCCGAAGGCTCCACTGAAACAACCGAGGAGTCAAGTCCATTGTCTGGCGCTGCATCAGCAGGCTGGAATCCACCGGACTTGAATGCCTCGCTCGGACCATCAATGAGCTAGTTCTTCAGGATGCTGTTGTTAAAGCCATCAATCAAATGCTTGGTGACAAAAGCAATTATCAGGCACAGCTCCAGCTTAACATTGCCACAGTTATCCGAGCTTCACAGGCAACAGCCATTGACAGCATTGACGAGAAGCTAATGGCTCTACAACAAGAGTTAATCCAGAAAGCCAACAGCAAAGAGGATTACGACGAAATAGCGGATGAGATCTTCAGACTCCGAGAACTTCGCCAGAAAACCGCTATCGATACCGCCGCAAGGGATGAACAGATAAAGAGAATTAACGACTTGCAGGATTACATCTCACAGCAGACCGCACTCCTTACTGAATTCGATGAATCACTGGTGCGACGCTGGATCAAGCAAATCACACTCTGGGATGACCGCATCACTGTTGAACTGAAATCTGGTATCAGCGTTGATGTAAATGCATAAGTTCATATACGCAAAAGGCTCCTCACCACTGGATAATTTCCGGTGATGGAGAGCCTTTTTCCTTTTTTAGTCTTCCTCTGAGTAGTCACAGTTTGAGCATTCCCAAACTTCTCCATCCCAATGTAAACAACCACCGCATTCAGGACATGGACGAACTTCATCATCGTCATCCTCTAATTCGCCTGAACAATACGGGCAATAGCTGTATTCAGATTCATCATAGACTTTATCACAAAATGGACACTGCTGCATAGTTCCACCTCCTTCACATTAACATAAATAATCGAACTTAGTCGTTATCTTTCTGGCCGATGTGATTAATTCCATCATCTTTTGTTGATAAGTAGCTCCGTCAATTTCTTCGTCAGCATACTGTCTCATTAATTCATCAATCTGTGCTTTTAATTCTTCTCTGGTCATTTATACGGCCTCCTTTTTTATTAACCATTGTTTGATAAATACCAACTATGTTCCCTGTGAATGCTTGGTGCATGTAATATCTCATCTCCCCAAGATTGTCTTCTAACCACTTAACTGTATATTTTCCCATTCTAAAACATTACACCAAGAGCAAAGCAATATTTTTAGAAAACTTATAAAAAAGCCATTGGCGATGGTTCCACCGCTATTTTTAATTGACCAAGCAATTTTTCAATATACGGAAATAGCATATTATTATCGAAGTCTATTAATTCCTTTAATCCGTCTTCGACACTAATCATTTTTTGAATATCTCTTATATCTGAGGGGTATTCTTCATTCTCTATAAGAATTGACATAACTTTCCCACCACGCAAATTTTCAACTTCTTCGTATAATGGTTTCCCTTTATGCTTCACAAAATTGTATAGGTTTCGTATTGAACTGTTTGAGAATACCTTCCAGAAATCAACAATAGTATCAACAGCATCTGAAAACTCCGGTCGCATAACCTTTAAATAGTTGAAAGGATTTCCTTCTGCATGAGGTGTAGATACTCCGTTTTCGGTTTTACGAAGCAATTCATAGGCTTCTTCAATTGGATGCATTCCACAGACATCTTTAGCATTCGTGACATTTCCATCAGCGTCAAAATTATATAAAAGATATTCTGCTGATACATAAGTCCATGCCCATGAGAGGTCAACTAAAATGTTATAACTCAACAATGCTGTTTCATACAGTTCTGCTTTAAATTTGTATTCTATCGCACGTTGTACCTTTTCATCCTCCATTTTATTGAACCAGTAATCCCAATTACCTTCTAGTGCTTTTCTAACAAAAAGCCGAGCCGAAGTATATCGTTCGAAAATCTCATGCCATTTTGCAACAAAATACATATCTTGATTGGTAGGTAATGCTGTTCCTACAATCTTAAACGATACATCATGTGGCGGTTCGATTTTCTCAAAAATGTCACCTGTAAAAATATCTTTCATATGAGTAGTCCTCCTGTCATCTATTCCACTGCCAAGTCTGACCCTTAGTATCGAGTGGCTTGAACTGCGGTCGGCTCTGACAACAATCCTAGTGTCACAACCTCTGACATCTAATCCACAGCCTAAACCCTACCGCTATTCTCCGGCCACTAAATTTTTCTCCGGTCAGACCGAAAAGTAGATATGTTTCCATACAAGAAAACCGAGCTTTCCGCAAGGCTTCTCTGATGATACCAACCTTACAAAAAGCCCGGAAATACGCCGCTTTTCAGCACTTGATTTTATTTTCTTGACAGCAAACACACAGTCTCCACATGAACCCCTTGCGGAAACATATCAGTAGTAGAAACCCGCACCAGTTCATAATCCTCCGCACACAGCACCTTCAGATCCCTCGCCAGTGTCGCACTATCACAGCTCACATACACAACCCTCTCCGGCTTCATTTTAAGGATTGTATCCAGAAGCACCTCATCACAGCCCTTCCGTGGCGGGTCTACCACGATAACATCTGCATAAACGCCATTCTTCTCATACTCTCTCGGTAGCACTTCCTCTGCTTTTCCGACAAAAAACTCTACATTCTCAATGCCATTGAGCTTCGCATTCTCTCTTGCATTGTCAATGGCCTGTGGTACGATCTCCACGCCGCGGACGAATTTTGCTTTCTGGGCCAGGAACAGGGAGATAGTTCCGATTCCGCAGTACAGATCCCAGACAGTTTCATTTCCCGTAAGGCCGGCATATTCCAGAGCCTTTCCATACAGTTTTTCGGTCTGGATGGGATTAACCTGGAAAAAGGACAGGGGAGAAATCTGATAGGAAATATCTCCGATGCTGTCCGTTATATAGGACTGTCCCCAAAGGAGACAAAGCTGATCACCCAGGATCACATTATTCCGTTTTTTATTAACATTGATGGTAATGCTGGTCATTTCCGGAATTTCACAGAGTGATTCCACCAGAGCCTTTTCTGCAGGGATCTTATCTCCGTTTAAGATCAGACAGACCATCATCTCATCTGTATGGAAGCCATAACGAATCATAATATGACGTACAAGACCTTTTCCCGTAGTCTCATCGTAAGGCTGTACATGATATTTTTCCATGTGTCCGATCACACGGTCCAAAACCTCTTTATTCTGTTTCACTCCCAGAATACATTCCCGGTTATCAATGATGGAGTGGGTTCTTCCTGCATAAAAGCCTGTGATGATCTTTCCGTCTTTATTTTTTCCTACCGGAAACTGTGCCTTGTTTCGATAATGATAGGGGTCTTCCATCCCCATGATCGGTTCCATATCAAGATTCTGAAAACCTCCGATTCTTTCCAGATGTCCACGAACCTTTTTCTCTTTAAATTTCAGCTGCTGCTCGTAGGATAATGCCTGAAGCTGGCATCCTCCGCACTGGCGGGCAATGGAGCAGGCAGGCTTCACACGGTATGGAGACGGCGTGATCACCTCCATCAGGCGGCCATAGCCGTAGTTCTTTTTTGCCTTGATGATCTTGGCTTTAATCCGGTCTCCGATCACGGCGTCTTTCACAAAAACGGTGAAGCCATCGGCTTTCCCGATACCTTCACCGTCAACTCCGCAATCCTCTATATCTAAAGTGAGTATATCGTTTTTACGGAATTCCATGTATTAAATATCTCCTGTTCTTCTTAAATTGGACTCAAAAAGCCGGTTGAAACCAAGCCATTCTTTTTTGCCTTTGTCTGCGTGGAAAATTTCTGTCAGCGTCTCCATCCTTGCATCTGTATTGTCTGCCAGATTCAGGGCAACTGCCTCCGCAAGTGCCGGTTTCTTGGGAGAACCGTACTCCAGTTCACCATGATGTGCAAGAATACAGTGGATCACCTGATTCTCAATCTTCTCCGGAAAATCCGGAATCTCTTTTGCAAGATCATGTACCATCTGTGCCCCGATCACAATATGTCCCAGAAGCTGTCCCTCATCTGTATAATCATTCATCGGAAAAGCAGAAAGCTCCTTAGTTTTACCCACATCATGAAGAAGTGCAGTTGTGATCAGAAGATCACGGTTTAAAACCGGATATGCATTCGCCATGTAATCACAGAGACGTGTCACTCCAAGAGTGTGTTCCATCAGTCCACCGATAAAGCCATGATGTACGGTCTTGGCCGCAGAATGTCCCTCAAATATCTTCATAAATTCCTGATCTTCTACAAAAAGCTTCTTCAGAAGCTGGGAAAGATAAGGATTCTTCACACTGTTGATAAACTCTCGCAGCTGGCTCTGCATATCATCCACACTGTTCTCACTGGTAGGAAGATAATCTGCCGGATCATACTCCCCTTCTCCTGCCTTGCGTGCTCTCTTGATATTCAGCTGCATGGCGCCTGCAAAGCTTGTCACATCTCCCATGATCTCAATGTAATCAAGAGCATCAAAATCATCAATTCCCAGAGAATTGGGATCCCAGATCTTACCATCGATCACACCTGTTTTATCCTGAAGGATCAGATTCTCATAAGGCTTGCCATTCTTCGTTGTAGCTGCCTGTTTCTGTTTGCAGAGATAGATCCCGTTTACTCTGTCTCCTTCATGTAATTCATTTAAAAAACGCATAAATTTCTTGCCTTTCTGTTCTTTTTACTTTCAAAGCGGACATACTTACGAACGCATCTGCTTCACACTTTGCATTCACAGCCAGTCTTTCTTTACGATCTCTGGCTGCACCCCGGTCCGGGCTTCCCTGCATTTCTGCGCGGTTTCCATTTACTTCCGGGCTTTATTCAGTATCATAACACATTTTACTTTCCTTTGCTATGGAAATCATGTAAAATAGGAAACGAAGTGTTTTTTTGCATATCCTGTGTTACGCAGAAAAGCACAGAATCAACAGAAGTAACAAAAAGGAGTAACTACAGCAACAATGAACAAAAAAGCATACAAAGCACTTGAATACTATAAAATCATAGATCTGCTCACAGACAAGGCCTCCTCCCCCATGGGAAAAGATCTCTGCAGGAAGCTTACCCCTTCCACGGACATTGAGGAAATCCGGTCCATGCAGTTACAAACACACGATGCCCTTGCCCGCCTGTTCAAAAAAGGCGGCATTTCCTTCGGCAGTGTCAAGGATATCCGTGGCACATTAAAGCGTCTTACTGTGGGCAGCGCTCTGAATGCACCGGAGCTGCTTTCTGTCTGCAGTCTTCTCGAGAATACCGGTCGTGTAAAGGCCTATTCCAGAAATGATCGTGATGACGGAATGACTGATTCCCTTGATGGAATGTTTGCGGCACTGGAGCCTCTTACGCCCCTCAGTACAGAGATCCGCCGCTGTATCCTTTCTGAGGATGAGATAAGTGACGATGCCAGCAGTACACTTCGTCAGATCCGCCGCAGCATCAAAGCCACCAACGACCGGATACACACCCAGCTTTCTTCTCTGGTTGCAGGAAGTGCCAGGAATTATCTTCAGGATTCCGTTATCACCATGCGTGACGGTCGCTACTGTATCCCAGTAAAGGCTGAATATAAAGGCCAGGTTCCCGGTATGATCCACGACCAGTCAGCCACTGGCTCCACCCTTTTCATTGAGCCCATGGCTGTTGTCAAGCTAAACAACGACATCCGCGAGCTGGAGCTGAAAGAGCAGAAAGAGATCGAAGTGATCCTTGCATCCTTAAGCCAGCAGGTAGCTGCTGAGCTGGAGGCTATTCACGCAGATCTTTCCATCATGGTACAGCTGGATTTTATTTTTGCCCGTGCTGCACTTGCCATGGACATGAACGCAAGTGAACCTATTTTCAACACAGAAGGCCGGATCCGGCTTCGCCAGGCCCGTCATCCACTGATCGATAAGAAAAAAGCCGTTCCTATTGACATCCGTCTCGGGGATGATTTTGACCTCCTGGTTGTCACCGGACCAAACACCGGTGGTAAAACTGTTTCTCTGAAAACCGTAGGTCTTCTTACCATGATGGGACAGTCGGGTCTCCATATCCCGGCGCTCGATCGTTCCGAACTTGCACTTTTCCGCGAGGTTTATGCTGATATCGGAGATGAGCAGAGCATTGAACAGTCCTTAAGTACCTTCTCCTCTCATATGACAAACGTGGTTTCCTTCCTGAAATCCGCAGATCAGGATTCCCTGGTCCTCTTCGATGAGCTTGGTGCAGGTACTGACCCTACAGAGGGTGCCGCCCTTGCCATTGCGATCCTGTCACATCTTCACGAGCAGGGTATCCGTACCATGGCAACCACCCATTACAGCGAACTGAAGATCTATGCCCTCTCCACTCCGGGTGTGGAAAATGCCTGCTGTGAATTCGATGTAGAAACCTTACGTCCGACCTACCGCCTTCTGATCGGTGTTCCGGGAAAAAGTAACGCATTTGCCATTTCTTCCAAGCTGGGGCTTCCGGATTTCATCATTGACAAAGCAAAGGAACAGATCAGCGAGCAGGATGAATCTTTTGAAGATGTTCTGACATCCCTGGAGCAGAGCCGTGTCACCATCGAAAACGAGCGTGCTGAAATTGCCCGTTATAAAGAACAGGTAGAAGATCTGAAAAAATCCCTTCAGGAAAAAGAAGAAAAGCTGGATGAACGTAAAGAGCGGATTCTCAGAGAAGCCAATGAACAGGCACATGCGATCCTCCGCGATACCAAGGAATACGCAGATCAGACTATGAAGCTTTTCCATAAATTCCAGAAGGATCACGTAGATACCGCTTCCGTGGAAAAAGAGCGCCAGAACCTGAAAAAACGTATGTCAAAAGCCGAAAATGGAATGTCTTCCAAACAGCAGAAGCAAAAGCCAAAAAAACAGCTGAAACCATCCGATCTTTCTCTTGGCGATACCGTAAAGGTGCTCAGCCTGAATCTCAAGGGAACAGTTTCCAGTCATCCGGATTCCAAAGGATATCTCTTTGTGCAGATGGGTATCATCCGTTCCAAGGTTCATATCTCCGATCTGGAGCTTGTGGATGAACCGGTGATCACCACTCCGTCCATGCAGCGCACCGGTGCCGGAAAGATCCGTATGTCCAAGGCAGCCAGCATTTCCACAGAGATCAATCTTCTTGGAAAAACCGTAGATGAGGCAGTTGCAGAGCTGGATAAATATCTGGATGACGCCTATATCGCACACATGAAATCCGTCCGTATCGTTCACGGAAAAGGTACCGGTGCCCTCCGCAAAGGTGTACACAATTACCTGAAGCGCCAGAAGCACGTAGCTTCCTTCCGTCTCGGCGAATTCGGAGAAGGCGATGCCGGCGTGACCATTGTAGAATTCAAGAAATAAAAAAGGAGCTGAAACCATGGCTACAAAACAGAAAATCCTCATTGTTGACGATGACAACAACATTGCAGAGCTGGTTGCTCTCTATCTCACAAAAGAATGCTTTGAGACTAAGATCGTAAATGACGGCGAGGAAGCCCTGAAGCAGTTCCATATTTTTCACCCGGATCTGATCCTTCTGGATCTCATGCTTCCGGGCATTGACGGATACCAGGTATGCCGTGAGATCCGTCACACCTCCGATGTACCGATCATTATGCTTTCCGCCAAGGGAGAAACCTTTGACAAAGTCCTGGGACTGGAGCTTGGAGCGGATGATTACATCATCAAGCCTTTTGACTCCAAAGAGCTGGTGGCACGTGTCCGTGCGGTACTTCGCAGATTTCATGTAAAATCTCCGTCTGCCGCGCCAAAGGAAAAATGTGTTTCCTATCCGGATCTGGTGATCAACCTAACCAACTATTCTGTAACTTATATGGGACACCAGATCGATATGCCGCCAAAGGAGTTGGAGCTTCTCTATTTCCTGGCAGCTTCTCCCAATCAGGTTTTCACAAGAGAACAGCTTCTGGATCACATCTGGGGCTATGAATACATTGGTGATACCAGAACCGTAGACGTTCACATCAAACGTCTCCGTGAAAAGATCAAGGATAACCCAAACTGGGCTCTTTCCACAGTCTGGGGAATCGGTTACAAATTTGAGGTAAAGGATTCATGAAACTGCATCTTTATACTAAACTGCTGATCCTGTACTTTATGCTGGGCGGAATCTGCTTTCTGCTGCTTTCCTCCGGCGGCTCCTACCTGGTAGAAAAAAGGCTGGAGCGCTCTACCGGAGAGTCCCTTTACCGCACTGCCAGCCAGCTGGTTTCCAAAAATGAACTTCGTCAGGCTGTAAAAAGCCCCAAAAACGAATCCAGCATCCTGGCTCTTTCCTCAGCAGCAGCCTTTCAAAATGCAGATTTCTGGGTTATGGATACAGATGGGACCGTTCTGATAAACACAAACCAGCAGTCCTCTGATTCCGGTGCTATCACCGTCAGGAACTTCCGGCCGGAAGATTACGAAGATACCTGCTATTCTTCCGGTACGTTTTACGGGACATTAAAAACCGCACAGTTAAGCACAGTTGTTCCCATAAAAGATACGGATCTGGTGATCGGTTATCTGGTGATCCACTATCCTATGAAAAACCTCTACGAAAGCCGCAGCAATATCGTAGAGGTTATGGTACTGATCTTTATTGTGATCTATGCACTGTTTTTCAGTTTTCTTCTGATCTATTTTTACAGGGTCCATAAACCTCTGAAAGAAATCTTAAAGGGTGCCCTGGAATTTGCCAACGGAAATCTTTCCTACACGATCCCCGTAGATTCTGAAGATGAGATGGGATATCTTTCCCACTCCCTGAATTACATGGCAGACAAGCTGAACAAAAACGGAGAGTATCAACGGCAGTTCATTTCCAATGTGTCCCATGATTTCCGATCACCTCTGACCTCCATCAAAGGCTATGTGGAAGCCATGCTGGACGGTACCATCCCACCGGAAATGCAGGACCGTTATCTAAAGGTCATTGCTTTTGAATCCACCCGTCTGGAGAAGCTTACCCGAAGTCTCCTTACCTTAAACGAACTGGATGTCAAAAAGCGTATGATGCATATGCGGCGTTTTGATATCAATGAAACGATCCGTACCACAGCCGCCACCTTTGAAGGAACCTGTTCGGAACGAAACATCCGTCTGGAGCTCCTCCTTGCGGGAAAAGAGCTTTTTGTCCGTGCAGATATGGAACAGATTCAGCAGGTACTGTACAATTTATTGGACAATGCAGTAAAATTCAGTAGTGACAATTCTTCCATCACACTGGAAACCACCGTCAACCATGGCAAGGTTTTTGTCTCAGTCAAAGACCATGGAACCGGAATTCCAAAGGAAAGTCTTTCCAGGATCTGGGACCGTTTCTATAAGATCGATGCCTCCCGTGGAAAAGACCGCAAGGGTACCGGGCTTGGCCTTGCCATTGTAAAAGAGATCATCAACGCTCATAAACAGAACATCAATGTGATCAGCACCGTAGGTGTTGGAACAGAATTTATCTTTACACTCGAAAAAACAAAATAAAACATCAAAAAACCTCTGATCCGGAAGGCTGTAAAAGAAATATCTCTCAATATCTCCTACAGTATTTCCAGATCAGAGGTTTTTATTTACTCTTTGCAGGCTTATTTCCAGTCGTAATTTCTCAGATGGCCTTCCAGATTCATATGCGTAAAATTATGCTGTCGCAGCGCCTCATAAAGCACAATGGCAACTGAATTGCTTAAATTCAGGGAACGGATATCTCCGATCATCGGGATCCGCACGCAGGTTTCCTGATTGTTCACCAGAATATCCTCCGGGATTCCCGCACTCTCCTTGCCAAACATAATGAAACAGTCATCCTCATACTGCACATCTGTATAAGTCTGAGGTGCCTTGGTAGTTGCGTAATAAATCTTTGCTCCCGGATTCTTTTTGAGAAAATCCTCATAGTCCAGATATCTGGTCACATCCAGTTGTTCCCAATAATCCATACCTGCACGCTTGATGGCCTTTTCATTCAGGCGGAAACCAAGCGGTTCGATCAGATGCAGCCTGGTTCCTGTTGCCACACAGGTTCTGCCGATATTTCCTGTATTTGCCGGAATTTCCGGCTCATGGAGCACAATATTCAAAACTCCCATTTATTATTTTCCTCTTTTCTACATAACATTAAATATACAAAATATGCATTCGCAATCCGCTTCGCTGCTTGCTCATGAAATCAAAAAGCCAAGCTTTTTGATTTCATCTTCTGCCGGCCGTTCCAGATATCTGGCATTTCCGCCGCTGTAAAGAAGCCTGTCATTTCCGGAATCGGTCTGTCCGATCACTGCTGCCATGATCCCCTCTCGCCGCAGCTGCTGCACAAACGCATCGCCTCCACGGATTCCCAGAAGAATACTTCCGCCGGAAAGAAGCTTGTACGGATTCACATCAAAGACCTCACAGATCTCTATGGTTTCCTGTCGAATGGGCACACTCCGAAGATCTGCGCTAAGACCTACCCCGGATGCCTCCGCTATTTTCCAGAGGGCAGCAAGAAATCCACCTTCTCCCATCAGATATCGGGCACTGGCTCCGGATTCTTCCGCCATTTTCCAGATCTTATTATTCTCTTTTTCTGTTCCTATTCCGTAAACCTCCGGAAGCTTCACAACATCCTCTAGAAAACGTTCTGCAAAAACATCCCGCAGTCTGTCATGATAATTCTTTGTGATCCATGCAGTTCCTTCTGCAGCCACAGGGCCTGCCACGATCAGCTCGTCTCCCGGCATAAGCCGCCCGTCTATTTCTGCCTGAAGCGCCTCCAGTGCCTTTTTTCCAAGTTTCATAACTGCCGCCTTAATAAATGATAAGCGAAAGCACAGTCGGAACTACCATTGCCAGTACCAGAATAACTGCGATGATCGCTGTGATCACTTTCCTTTTTTTCGGATCAAACATTCCCATAATTATTATTCACCTCATCTGTAATATCCGTTAATTGTGCATTGTTGGTCAAAGGATCCCTGTCTGTATAATCAAAAAGAAGCCTCTTTCCATCCCGGAACACCTCGATATGGGCGGTTTTCGAGATTTTTTTTGCTTTCCGGTAATCCCAGATCTGCCGCTCATACGGCTTCTGGTCTGAAGCAAAGGATGGCCTGCTCTTTAAATTCTCTCGAAGATACAGATCGAGGAGCATTACATCGGAAAGTGCTTCCGGCGGGATCTCTTTCTGTTCTCCGGCAAACTCCATAAGAATCTCATAGCGCCTCATTCTGGAATGAGAGATCTCCGAGTATCCTTTTTTCTCATAAAATCTGCCAAGTGCCTCATACATCCGGAAAGGATCGTCAAAATACTTCTCCAGAAATACAAGGGTATTTTTGAACTGCCCACTATTATAATACACTTCCACCATACTTTCCACCATTTTCAGCCTTAAAATCTCCCCGTAGGTCAGCCAGGCTGTGGAAAGTACCTCATAGGGTTCCCGATCCTTGTAAAGAATCTGATATTCCCCTGTCATTTCCATCATGTGTGATCCCTTCAGCACCTTCAGAAAACCAAGCTGAAACTGTTCCGGATGCAGTGCGTAAACATCGCAGAAGGACTTGTGGAAGCTATCATAGCCCTCATAGGGAAGTCCTGCGATCAGATCCAGATGCTGGTGGATATTTCCAAAGCTGTGGATCTGATCTACAATCCTTTTCAGCTTTTCAAAATCCATGGTTCTCCGAATGGCTTTGATGGTCTGAGGATTGGTAGACTGTACACCAATCTCCAGCTGGATCAGACCCGGACGCATGGTTTTCATCAGCGCCAGCTCCTCCGCACGGAGAAGATCTGCTGAAATTTCAAAGTGAAAATTGGTGATCCCGTTGTCATGCTCCGTAATATACCTCCAGATCTCCATGGCATGGTCATGCTTGCAGTTGAAAGTACGATCCACAAATTTGACCTGAGGAACTTTATTATCAATAAAAAACTGCAATTCCTTTTTTACAAGCTCAATATCACGGAACCGAAGCTTCTTATCTATGGAAGAAAGGCAATAGCTGCAGGAAAAGGGGCATCCCCTGCTGCTCTCATAATAAATAATGCGGTTTTTAAACTCTGTAAGATTGCTGTATGCAAACGGAACTTTACTTAGATCCATCAATTCCCGCCAGCCCGTGTGTACAATATTCCTGTCTTTGTTTTCATCACGAAAAGCCACTCCACGGATCTCGCTCAAAGTTTCCGGTTTTCTTTCTATATAATAACCTGCCAGTTCATGGAAGGTTTCCTCTCCTTCTCCCACCATCACTCCAAAAAACGCAGGATTCTTTTTCAGAAATTCCACCGCATCGTAGGATACCTCCGGGCCTCCTGCCCAAAACTCCACCTGTGGAAGAATTTTCTTAAGATCCGGCACCAGTTCTCTGACAAAAGAAATATTCCAGATATAGCAGGAAAAGCAGATCACATCCGGCTTCTCCAGATAAATATCTTTTAAAATGTCATCCCTGATCTGATTGATCGTGTACTCTTTGACCACAACCCTGGAGCTGTATTCTCCGGAACAGGATTTCAGATTATATACCGCAAGATTGGAATGGATATATTTTGCATTGCATGCTGCAAGTAAGATTTTCAAATTTTATATTCTCCTAACTTCTGCCGGATAATTTATTTCCCCGGCAGTTTTCATTATTTCTCTGTTGATCCTTTTCGCTTTATGATTATAACGTTCCCGCCACCGGATGTAAATAGAAAAACAGGGGTTACTGTTCACTGGTAATATTCCGCGAGGTGTTTTTTGTGAGCGAAGGTCACAGAAAACCCGAGACATACCGCGCGAATTTATGCGATCAGCATAAATTCTGTGCATCGCGAAGCGTGTTGCTGAGAACGGAATGAACAGTAACAAACAGAGATTTCCCTCCTGCCGCAAAAATGCCGTTTTTGTTGTATTTCCATCCAAACAGCGTTAAAATGAGTACTATATATTTATTTTTATAAAGGAGTAATCTTTTTATGGATCGAAACAGCTGTCTGAATTATTTTCAGGCGTTTCCCTTCTGGGAACATATGACTGAAGAAGATCGGAATTTTCTTCTTGATAACATTCGCGAGCTTCATTACCCGGCAGGTGCTGCCATACAGTCTGAAGAGCGCCAGTGCCTGGGAACTCTTTTTCTTCTGAAGGGAGTTCTCCGCGTTTATCTACTGTCCGCTCAGGGAAAAGAGGCTACCCTGTACCGTTTAAGGGACAGTGATATCTGCACTCTTTCCGCCTCCTGCATGCTTTCTGCCATTACATTTGATGTACAGATCGATGCAGAAACAGACTGTGATCTGCTTCTGCTTCCGGCAGTTCCTTTTTCCCGGCTGATGAAAAACAATATCTATCTGGAAAACTTCATCTACAAACGGACAACTGAACATTTCTCAGATGTGATTGCAGGAATCGAACGGACATTTTTTATGACCCTGACTCAGAGGATCGCAGCCTTTCTTCTGGATGAAGCTGCAGATACCGGTTCCGATGAGCTCGCTCTCACACAGGAAGCCATCGCCCGCTCCATCGGAAGTGCCAGAGAAGCTGTCAGCCGCAGCCTAAAAAAAATGAATAAAGACGGCTCTATCCAGATTTCACGGGGATCGATCCGCATTCTGGATAAAAGACGTCTTTATGAAATGATGAATACTTTTTAATTTGAAGATGTTTTAGGTGCCGGCTGCAGGATCCACCAGAACAGCATCGGCATAATAGTCATTACCGGCCACATATAACGGATCAGTCCATTTACCGGAGAAACAAGACATATCAGTATATTCAGCACCGGTATGGCAAAGATCAGGAGTTTTTTCCATTGTTTCTTCACCAGAAGATACCCCATCAGCAACAGAGTAAGCCAGGTATACGTTCCTGCACTTAAGATAAGTCCCAGGCCAGGTGTGCGCATCCATAATTCATCATAAAGCCGGAATATATACTGGATTTTTTTTGGTCCAACATAACTGACATCGATCCCGGCTTTCTTCTGATACATTTTATCTATGTAGAACCGGTACACGCCCTGCTGTCCTCTTCCCATATGGAACGGATCATTATAACTGTAAATATTATTCAATGTTGCCTGGATATATACTCCCGGATGACGACGGAACATGGCAAACCAGGCTTTAAAATAATCCTTCATGTATCCATCCAATTTAGGATCATCATCATTATCTCTGAACCTGAATGTAATTTTCACAGGATCCGACAGTTCCGGATTATACTTCTCGGCAAGAACATCATAATCCAAGATCCTGTTGATCGCTTTCTTCTCACTTGCGGTTACATCATCCGGATATTCTCTCAGATATCGGGCAGTCTGCTGAAACGGTACCGAAAGCATTTCACATCGGGATCCAGGTGCCACGCCAAGGGCAGGTGCTGCCCCCTTTTCTACACCCAGATAACAGGCAAAAACACAGACAGCCACAATAAATGCATATTTCCTCGCTCCCTTTACCAGGAAGAAAAACAAAAGGATCAAAGAAGGCAGAACCAGATGAATGCCATTATTTCGGGTAAGACAGACACTTATTCCCAGAAGAAATAAATATACTGCCTTTCTCTTGGAAAAGGAATGACAAATATCTATATACACTGCAAAATACAAAGTAATGACTGCCGTATACAAGCCATCTTTGATCACTGCCTGCGCATAGCTTCCAAATATGGGAACAAATGCAAACAGCAGAACAGTACCAAAAAGTATCCATTTTGGAGCCTTCCATCTATACAGATAGCGGACTACCGCACTGTAACACCAGATTTCCACAGAAGTAAACACAATGACGATCAGAAATACTCCAAAATTATAACACCAGATAGTTTTTCCAAGTGTCAGCAGTCCACCCATGATCATCGTCAGAACCCATGGATGATGATTGTCCAGCGGCATAGCTCCCAAAAATACATCCAGCTGCCGAAATCCATCTGCCGGGATCGAGCCTGGGAGAAATGCCAGGATAAACGGTGTCCATCCAATGATCATAGATATCTTTGCCAGGCGGAACCACATTACCTCTTCCTCTCTGGCCGGGATACGCCCGCAGGCCTTTCGGAAAAACTCCATCTCAGGAATCCTCCAGAAATAAGTGATTCCCATATCACAGATAATATAAAATCCTATAAAACATCCGGCTGAGATCAGGATCTGTTTCTTTGCGCCAAACAGAAAATCCCAGTTTCCATTTGTAAAATAAGAAGTTCCAAGAAGCATTCCCGCTGAAAAGATCACTGCCAAAACATGTGCCTGCCAGTTTCTGTATTTCCGGTAGCCCTCCCATCCTTTCACGTATAAGATAAGAAGCAGGATCCATGCAAGTAAGCTCGTGCATCCCAATCCATTATAAACATTGCTCATTTTTTTTGCAGAAGTATTTCCATCCATTGGAAGACCCGTAAAAGAAAAGGCCAGCGCTGTGATCATTGCCGCGATCACAGGCACTGCATTCTTTTTTATTATTTTCTCATCCATATTTTATTAACCCTTGTTTAAAATTTTCAGTAAGCCAACAATGCTCTGGAAACCATTTCGGTTCCCAGAGCTGTATCTGTTTTTTCTGTTTTCTGTTTTGGTTACTGAAGCGCTGCCTCAAGCTCTGTCTTTGATGTCAGTCCCACAAAACGTGCGGTCTCTTTTCCTCCTTTGAATACCAGCAGTGTAGGGATACTCATGATCTTGTACTGCTGTGCCAGTGATGGCTCTTTGTCTACGTCAACCTTGCCAACTTCATATCCGGCTTCTGCAAGTTCTTCCACGACCGGAGCCTGGCGTCTGCATGGTCCGCACCAGGTTGCCCAAAAATCTACCAGTACCGGCTTTTCTGCATTTAATACCTCAGTTTCAAAATTGTCTGTTGTAAAAACTTTTGCCATGATAAAATTCCTCCTTGATCCTGTATTTATTTTTTTGAATTTCAGCTTATGCCTCCGCTTTCAAAAGCTTCCGCACATACCGACAGGCGGAAAGTCCTGCCTGGGCACCGTCATGAACAGCTTTTGCCACCTGGAGAAGTCCACCGGTGCAATCACCTGCTGCATACAGCCCCGGAACTGTAGTCTCCATCTCTTCATTGACCCGGATATTTCCTTTTTCATTCAGCTCCGCGCCGATCTGGCGGGCCATCTCCGAGCTTCCGGCTGTACCAAGCGCTACAAAGACTCCCTCTGCCGGCACAAAAGAATCTTCTCCGGCACCTGTCTCCTGCATGGACACATCACTTTTCAGGCGGATGCCTGAAACACGTTCATCCCCTTCGATTGCCTGGATCTTCATGGTATTAACCGGAAGCTGATTTTCTCTTGAAAATTCCGGTTTCTTCCCATCTGTAAAGATCGTCACACGGGAAGCGGTATGAGAAAGTTCTTCTGCTTCATGAAGAGCAAAATCACTGCTTCCAAGCACTGCCACTTCTTTTCCTCTGTAAAAAAATGCGTCACATACTGCGCAGTAGCTGACACCTTTTCCCTCAAATTCCTTTACTCCCGGAATCCTGGCAGAAGCTCTCCTGCTTCCGGTTGCCAGGATCACGCTGCGTGCCTCAAAATCTCCTGCGGTAGTTTTCACCTCAAAAGTATCAAAACCACCCATTCCCACAACCTGGGCATCCAGGATCCGTACTCCAAGTGCTCTTGCCTGGGCAAGACCTCTTTCAAAAAGCTCTCTGCCGGACAATGGCTGCTCCAGTCCGTAATAATTCTCGATCTTCTCTGCTTTTTCCAGTGAACCGATCCCTGTATTTATAATCAGTGGATTCATATTTCCCCTTGCCGCATAAAGTGCTGCCGAGATCCCGGCCGGACCTGCTCCTATGATAATGATATTCTCCATTTCAGACACCTGCTTTCTTCTTCATTTGGATCTGTTCTATAATATACGCTTCGCATTGGTCTGTTTCTGTGATCAGGTCACTTTTCCTTCACAGAAGTCATTATACCACATTCCCCCAAAATTACACCCTTTTTTCAATAGCTTTTATTTGCGTCTGTTTCTCTTCTATGCTATTATTATAACGACTTTAAACCAATTAAATGAATCAAGATGATACCCCTGCGGAATCATAAAAAGGAGCCTAATCTCTATGAGAAATTTTGAATATTTTACCCCTACCCGGGTTATTTTCGGGAAAGATACACACCTTAAGATCGGCACTGTTCTAAAAGAGCAGAACTGCAGCAAAGTACTGATCCATTATGGCAGCCACAGTGCAGTAAGCTCCGGTCTGATCGATGAGATCCGATCTTCTCTGGATGAAGCCGGGATCTCCTATGTCACTCTTGGCGGTGTGGTTCCCAATCCCCGTCTCTCTAAGGTACGTGAGGGTATTGAGCTTTGCCGCAAAGAACAGGTTGATTTTCTTTTGGCTGTTGGCGGTGGCAGTGTTATTGATTCCTGCAAGGCCATCGGCTATGGACTTGCCAATCCGGATACAGATGTATGGAACTTTTTTCTCCGCACCGAAACCCCAAAAGCCTGTCTTCCCGTAGGCGTTATCCTGACGATCGCAGCTTCCGGAAGTGAAATGAGCGGATCCTGTGTGATCACCAATGAAGAGGGCTGGCTGAAACGGAGTAGTGCCCGCAACGATCTGTGCCGCCCACGTTTTGCTATTTTAAATCCTCAACTCACCTATACCCTGCCGCAATATCAGACCGAAAGCGGCTGTGTGGATATCCTGATGCATACTATGGAACGGTACTTTGTAAATATCGAAACCATGGAGATCACTGACAGTATCAGCGAATCTCTGATGCAGACTGTGATCTATAACTCCCGAATCCTGATGAAGGAGCCGGATAATTATACTGCACGGGCAGAGATCATGTGGGCCGGCAGCCTTTCCCACAATGGACTTACCGGCTGCGGAACCGGCGGTGGTGACTGGGCCTGTCACCAGCTGGAGCATGAACTGGGCGGTACCTACGATGTAGCTCACGGAGCTGGTCTTGCCGCTTTGTGGGGAAGCTGGGCACGTTACGTTTATGATGCAAATCCGGAACGCTTTGCCCAGTTTGCAGTCAATATATTTGACATTCCCTGCAATACTGACTTCAACAAAACTGCCCTTGCCGGCATTGAAGCCATGGAAGATTATTTTCGTTCCATCCAGATGCCTACCAGCCTTCATGAGCTTGGTCTTGATCTTACAGAAAAAGAAATCCATGATCTGGCGTTTAAATGCAGCTTTGAAGACACCCGTACCATCGGTGTGTTCAAACAGCTGAACATGAAAGATATGGAAAAAATCTATCTTGCTGCCAGATAAATCTGTAGCCATAATATTGCAGATGTTTTTTTGAAAATCAGATTTTTCAGAAAAACATCTGCTTTTTTTTATTTTTCCCTTGCATTCTCTACATAAGTGTGTTAAAGTAACAAAGTACTCGAAAGAGACATGCCCAGATAGCTCAGTTGGTAGAGCAGAGGACTGAAAATCCTCGTGTCGCTGGTTCGATTCCGGCTCTGGGCATTATTTTTTTACTCTGATCGCAGAATAGCCTCTGCTGGTCAGAGTTTTTTTATACAAAAAAACTGCTGCAAAACCCTTATGGAATGGAATCTACAGCAGTCTTTTTCTGATCACTGAAGCAAATATACTTCTGTATAAAACACACCCTTCTGCTCTGCTTCGGAATGTGTTGCCACATATACGTCGATACAATTGGTCCGGATTGCTCCTCCACAGTCCTCTGCAACATAAACCTGGCCATTGATCACTACTTTGGAACCGTATGGGATCTGACTCGGATCCACTGCGATCGTACGGTTGGTAGTGGCCGTTACTCCTGTGGAAGTAATTCCATTCGCCCATGGTCCGCAGCAGATGCTGCACGGACAATAATGCGTGATCCGGAATGTTCCCAGTGGTTTCAGTGTCGCGTCAGAAGATACTGATACCGGTGTTCCGATCTGTACGCCAGCTGCGGTACTTCCGGAACCACCTGTGGAAGTTACACCATCCACTGCATCCGCAAAAATCCCCTCCCCGGAACTCTTGGTAAGAGATCCTGCTTTTGTGTTCTTTTCCTGCTCTGCCTTGGCCACTTCCGTAGCCTGATAACCTTCCAGACAGCTGGTCGGAATATATCCGACGTGATCTGAACCACTGTCATCTGTGTAAACGATCCTGCTCCAGATAGCATCTACCGTACCTGTTCTTTTCAACTCATCATCCTGAAGGACCTCTCCTACAACCTCTCCGTCTTTCTTGCCGGGATAATCCAGGATATCACTGTCCTGTGCCGCTGTAACTGTATCCGTAAATTTATTTACGATCTCTGTATCACTGAGCACGCTGTCCGAAACATAACCGATGATCTTGTCCTCACCTTTCTTTTGGAAGGTCACCTTGCTCCAGCCATTGTCACAGACTGCAACTCTTTCAAGCTTCGTTCCCAGGATCACAGAACGCAGCTCTGTACCACTGTCTCCCGGATTGGACCGGATTAACGTATTTTTCGCTGTAACATAAAGCGTATCACTCTTCGCCAAAACATTTACTGTATTTCCCGCCCCATCATCAATCTGAAACTGCTGAGGTGTTTTTTTCTCCTGTGTATATGTATCCAATGTTGCTTCATATCCCAGTACCTCTGCAGATACTGATGCAGGGAAAAGCATAGAAGCACATAAAATAACTGCCAGAAGCTTTTTTCGCATGAAATCTTGCCTCCTTTTTTCCGGCATTCTACGGTTTGTCCCGACTATCATAGCATATCAGATCATATTTTGCAATTTCACAAGACCGTCTTCAGAAATTTTTAACAAAAAGATCATATTTTTTAACTGGTCAAATCTATCCGTAACGGATACAATACATATATGAATACAAAACACAAGAAACCAACCCTTACTAAAAAACAACGCCACAGACTCCGTGTACAGCAGGTACGCAGGCAAAAGATCTTTCTGACATGTCTTTTTCTGCTGATCGTGGGCTGTATCCTTCTGCGTTTTCCCAGATTTTCCGGCAGGCAGGAGGAAACCCATCAGATCAATGCAGCCTGTGAAGCTTATCGCGATGAGGTTTCCAGCGAAGCAGCACAATATGATATGTCCGACTATGTAGACCTGCTCCTGGCTGTGATGATGCAGGAAAGCTCCGGACAGGGTACCGATCCCATGCAGTCCTCAGAAGGAGCCTACAATGCCAGATATCCTCAGCAGCCCAATGGTATCACAGATCCTTCTTACTCTATTTCCTGTGGCATCCAGGAACTGAAATATGCTCTGGATAAAGCCGGCTGTACCAGTCCGACTGATCTTTCCAAAATCCGTCTGGCTCTGCAGGCATACAATTTCGGAGCCGATTCCTATTTTGCTTATCTGGAAGAGAACGATCAGACTGTGTGGACGGCCCAAAGTGCCCAGGCCTTTGCTCAGATGGCAAGCGGCAACACACAACGTGATGAAGATGATCCCCTTCACGATCCTGCAGGTCCATGGGACTATGGTGACCAATACTATCCGGATCATGTTTTGCGCTATTACCACTTAGACAATAACTCATAAGCCACCGAAATATTGTCATATACAAGGTCTGTTTCAGATGTCTGGAATAAACTTTATATGTTGTATATAATTTCAAAAAAATTCCAAAAAACATTTGACAAAATATAAAATCTATGCTAATATATGTCTTGTCGCTGAGGGAAATGTTTGAGGCGATAAGGCATATGCGATAGTGGCGTAGTTGGTAACGCGCGACCTTGCCAAGGTCGAGACCGCGGGT
>JAFEHB010000227.1_pt1 | contig 42637 bp, 43 predicted proteins | sample 9267121 | NCBI WGS metagenome assembly JAFEHB01 (sample SAMN17103336, study PRJNA684904) | human gut metagenome | isolation source: diarrhea sample from child under the age of five | host: Homo sapiens | place: South Africa: Mafikeng, Mafikeng Provincial Hospital | collected 2019-09 | reverse complement strand
CTGCGTCTTGCTCGACAATCCAAAAATAATTGAGAGGCTAGGACTTTTGTCCCACTCTCTTTTTTCGGGCCTCTTCTTGGGAAAAATGAAAGGGATTTCTTTTTTCCACTGAAATTCAGAAAAATCGTCTAGAAATCAAAAAAGCGCTTTTCAAGCACCTATTTTTTTTGTATAATAGAGTCAGATAGTTATATATAAAAAAAGAAGTGAACCACATGATTACATTATTTTTATCACCGAGTTGTACATCATGTCGAAAAGCTCGGGCTTGGTTAAAAAAGCACGATGTTCCATTTAAAGAACACAATATTATGACAAGTCCTTTGAGCAAACAGGAGTTGACAAGTATATTGGCCTTGACCGAAAACGGAACAGACGACATTATTTCAACTCGTTCAAAAATTTTTCAAAAATTGGATGTTGATGTTGAAGATTTATCCATCTCGGCCTTGATCCATCTGATTGAGGAAAATCCTAGTCTCTTGCGGAGACCGATTATTTTAGATAACAAACGCATGCAGATTGGCTTTAACGAAGATGAAATTCGGGCCTTCTTGCCACGGAGTTATCGCAAACAAGAGTTACGCTCTGCCACTCTAAGAGCAGAAATAAACTAAGAAGTATGTCGAATGCAAAAAAATTATAGTTACCCACTGGACTTATCGTGGAGCACTGAAGAGCTTGCTTCAGTGCTTTCTTTTTTCAATAAAGTTGAAGAAGCCTATGAAAGTAAGGTAGAAGCCAAAAAATACATGGAAGCCTACCGAGCTTTTAAGAAGGTCGTGCCTAGTATCGGAGAAGAAAAGCGTCTTGGACGGGAGTTCGAAGAAGTGAGCGGTTATTCTCTCTATCGTGCGACCCAGACTGCAAAGCAAAAAGAGGAAGGATGGTTTTCTCTTGAAGAATAAATTAGAGTTTGCCAAACAAATCGTTTTAGAGGCTGGAGACTACTTGCGTCTTCATCTCCATGATGACTTGATGATCTCAAAAAAGACTGGGCCGACAGATTTAGTCACCCAGATGGACCAACAGGTTCAAAAGGATTTGGTTGAAAAAATCACACATCGCTACCCAGAAGATCGGATTTTTGCGGAGGAAAATGGCCTTCGTTCACCGATTTCAGAAGGATCCGTTTGGGTGATTGATCCTATTGATGGGACCAATAATTTTGTGACCCAAAAGGAAGATTTTGCGGTGATGGTGGCCTATTTTGAAGACGGAATTGGTCAGTTTGGCCTGATCTACGATGTGATGCGGGATCACCTTTTTTACGGGGGTGGAGAATTCCCTGTTTATCGCAATGAGGTTGAACTGACGCCCTTTGTGGACCAACCTCTGGAAAACCTTTTGATTGCTTCAAATGTCGGCATGCTTGAGAAAAATGACTGGGGCATGGCCGATCTTGGTATGGACTCTCTTGGCATTCGGGTCTACGGAAGTGCCGGTATTAGTTTTTCAAAAATTCTCTCAGGTGGGATTCTAGCTTATTTTAGCTACATCTGGCCCTGGGATTATGCCGCAGCAGCGATCATGGGCGAACAGTTGGGCTATACCGTTTTAAATCTAAATGGAGATAAACCTAATTACCAGTCAGTGGAACCGATTATGATGGTTCCAAAAGTGAAGTTAACAGAAATTCAAACCTATCTTAAGAAAGGGAGAAGTTAAATGAATTTTCCCAATGGTTTTAAAGAAAAATACCAGCATCTTCTAGGTGAGGATGCTGCTGCTTTTTTTGCGACCTTTGAACAAGAAGCAGTATCGGCCTTTCGGACTAATCCTTTGAAAGAAGCTCAAAAAGCATTTGATGATCCGATTCCTAATACCCCTTGGGGCCATTATGGAAAGGTCTCAGGAAAATCTATTGAGCACGCAACGGGCTTGGTCTATTCGCAAGAACCAGCAGCTCAGATAGTGGCCCAAGTCGCTCAGCCGAAGCCAGGGATGAAGGTACTGGACTTGGCCGCAGCTCCTGGCGGAAAGACCACCCAACTCTTGTCTTATTTGGACAATCAGGGACTCTTGGTCTCCAATGAAATCCATAAGGGCCGCTCGAAAATTCTTGTAGAGAATGTCGAACGCTTTGGTGCGCGAAATGTGCTAGTAACTAATGAGTCTGCTGATCGTCTGGCCAAAGTTTTCTCAGGCTTTTTTGATCTGATTGTACTAGACGCCCCTTGTTCAGGTGAGGGGATGTTCCGCAAGCAACCAGATGCCATGGATTATTGGTCTGTCGATTATCCTCGAGAGTGTAGTCTCCTTCAAAGAGAGATTTTAGAGGATGCTCTCAAGATGTTGGTTCCGGGTGGCTCCTTGGTTTATTCAACCTGTACCTGGGCTCCTGAGGAAAATGAAGAGATCGTATCCTGGCTTTTGGAAAACTATGATCTGGAGCTGGAAACGATCGAGAAGATCAATGGTATGGCAGAAGGCATTGACCATCCAGAAACGGCGCGCATGTATCCTCATCTCTTTAAAGGGGAGGGACAATTTGTTGCTAAGTTCCGTTATCTAGGAGAGAATCGTCCTGCCAAAATCCCTTCCAAAAAGGATCAATTATCTGTGGAGCAAAAGAAATGGTGGCAGGAGTTTGCTAAGAAACATTTGAAGATCACTCTAGAAGGTGTCCTCGAAACCTTTGGAGATGAACTCTACTTGGTTCCACTTGGTTTACCAGATTTGCGCAAAGTAAAAATTGCCCGAAATGGTTTGCACCTAGGGACCTTCAAGAAAAATCGATTTGAACCTAGTTTTGCCCTGGGCCTTGCTCTGAAACCGAGTGAGGTCAAAGAGACTGTTTCGATCACGCCTGAAGACTTTGTTCATTATGTGGCGGGAGAGACGGTTCAATTGAGGGAAACGCATCCAAATGGATGGTACCAGGTCCTGGTTGAAGGCAATGGTTTGGGCTTTGCCAAAGTGACCGGACAGACCCTGAAAAATTTCTATCCAAAGGGGCTTCGTTTTAGGTAAAATGCTGGGCAAAGAACCCGTTCTATGATATAGTGGAAGTACAGGTTTTTTTGAAAAAAACTTGTCAAAATCATAAGTGAAATAGTGAAATATCAAGGAGACATGATTTGAAAAAGTCTAAAAAGCTGATCCTAGGACTAGCGACGATCGCATTAGCAGGAAGTTTATCTGCTTGTGCGTCTTGGATCAATCGCGGAGAATCCATCACTGCTGTCGGATCGACTGCCTTACAACCCTTGGTTGAAGGAGTAGTAGATCGCTACATTGAAGAACATCCTGGTAAGATTGTGAATGTACAAGGAGGAGGTTCTGGTACAGGACTTTCACAAGTTCAATCAGGCGCTGTTGATATCGGAAATAGTGACCTTTTTGCAGAGGAAAAATCTGGGATTGATGCTTCTAGTCTGGTCGATCACCAGGTAGCCGTAGCAGGGACAGCCATCATTGCCAATAAAAATATCTCAGTAGATAATTTGACAACAGAGCAATTGCGAAAGATCTTTACGGGTGAATATACCAACTGGAAGCAATTGGGAGGTCCAGATCTTGAAATCACGATTGTGAACCGGGCGGTTGGTTCTGGTAGTCGAGCTGTCTTTGATGCCATCATCATGGATGGCAAACAACCCAAGCAGGCTCAAGAGCAAGACTCTAATGGAATGGTGAAAAACATCGTTTCTCAAACGCCAGGAGCCATCTCTTATCTAGCCTTTACCTACTTGGATAGCAGTGTCAAAACCATGAAGCTTAATGGCTATCAACCAACTAAAGCCAATGTCGTCAACAATAACTGGCCAATCTGGTCCTACGAACACATGTATACTAAGGGAAAACCTAATGAGTTGTCTAAAAAATTCATTGACTACATGATGACCGATGAGATTCAGCAAAAAGTTGTTGGTAAGATGGGTTATATCCCGATCAATGACATGAAAGTAACCCGTGACTTAAAAGGGAATGTGACAAAAAAATAAAAGAATTAGGTAAAAAATGAACGAAGTAGCAAAAAAAATGCTGACGAAATCAAAAAACTCCCGCCTAGAAAAATTTGGGAAAACCATTACCTTTCTATGCATGAGTTTGATTGTTGTCGTCGTTGCCATGATTTTGATTTTCGTGGCCCAAAAAGGTTTATCGACTTTCTTTGTGAATAAAGTCAATATCTTTAGTTTTCTATTTGGGAGCTCTTGGAATCCTGCTGCAAAGGAATTCGGAGCCCTGCCAATGATTCTAGGTTCCTTTATTGTAACCTTGCTTTCTGCCCTCTTGGCAACGCCGTTTGCCATTGGTGCAGCAGTTTTCATGACAGAAGTCTCTCCTAAAGGAGCTCGTTTCTTGCAACCAGCGATTGAGCTCTTAGTGGGGATTCCTTCAGTTGTTTACGGATTCATTGGTCTTCAAGTGGTCGTCCCATTTACGCGTAGTCTCTTTGGAGGGACTGGTTTTGGGATTCTCTCAGGGGTCTTTGTCCTCTTTGTTATGATCCTGCCAACTGTTACCTTTATGACGACCGATAGCCTCCGAGCTGTGCCTCGTCATTACCGGGAAGCTAGTATGGCCATGGGAGCGACCCGTTGGCAAACTATTTGGCATGTCACGCTCAAGGCAGCCCGCTCTGGAATCTTTACAGCGGTTGTCTTTGGTATGGCGCGTGCCTTCGGGGAAGCCTTGGCCATCCAGATGGTGGTCGGAAACTCGGCAGTGGTACCAACCTCGCTCACAACACCAGCTTCCACCCTCACCTCTATTTTGACCATGGGAATCGGAAATACCGTCATGGGTACGGTCAATAACAATGTTCTTTGGTCACTTGCCTTGGTATTGCTCCTCATGAGTCTTGCCTTTAACAGTGTGATTAAACTGATTACGAAAGAAAGAGGTAAGAAGAACTATGCACGCTAAACGAATGGATAAAATTGCAACAGGAGTGCTGTATGCTATTTCAGGGATCATCGTTGCGATTCTTGCCTCATTGATCCTTTATATCTTGGTCCGTGGCTTGCCCCATGTATCTTGGCACTTCTTAACTGGGAAATCTTCTTCTTACCAAGCAGGAGGAGGGATCGGAATTCAATTGTATAATTCCTTCTTCCTCTTGGTCATTACCTTGGTGATTTCCTTCCCACTTTCTCTTGGAGCTGGGATTTACCTCTCTGAGTATGCTAAAAAAGGTCGCTTGACCAATTTGGTTCGTACCTGTATTGAGATCTTGTCTTCTTTGCCATCTGTCGTTGTAGGTCTCTTTGGATACTTGGTCTTCGTTGTCCAGTTCAAATATGGATTTTCGATCATTTCAGGGGCCTTGGCCTTGACCGTCTTTAACCTGCCCCAGATGACCCGCAATATCGAAGATAGCTTGCAGCACGTCCATCATACGCAGCGTGAAGCAGGTTTAGCACTGGGCTTGTCTCGCTGGGAAACCGTGATTCATGTCGTGGTACCGGAGGCTCTTCCAAGCATTATTACTGGGGTCGTATTGGCATCAGGACGGATCTTCGGGGAAGCCGCTGCCTTGATCTATACAGCAGGTCAATCGGCTCCAGCTCTTGATTGGTCAAACTGGAACATCTTTAGTGTGACGAGTCCGATTTCGATCTTCCGTCAGGCTGAAACCTTGGCCGTCCATATCTGGAAGGTCAACAGTGAAGGAACCATTCCAGACTCGATCGAAGTCTCAGCTGGTTCTGCCGCCGTTCTTTTAATCTTTATCTTGATCTTTAACTTTGGAGCCCGCAAACTCGGAAGTTACCTCCATAAAAAACTAACATCTGCTTAAAGGAGAAGAAATGTCAAAATACAATTGGGATGAGAGACACATCATTACTTTTCCTGAAGAAAAGGTGGTCCTATCGACTAAAGATTTGCATGTCTATTATGGAACGAACGAGTCCATTAAAGGTGTCGACATGCAGTTTGAAAAGAATAAGATTACAGCCTTGATCGGTCCTTCAGGATCTGGGAAATCAACCTATCTTCGTAGTTTGAACCGGATGAATGATACCATCGATATTGCGCGTGTTACGGGTGAAATTTGGTATGAAGGAATCGATGTTAACCGTCCAGATATCAATGTCTATGAAATGCGCAAGCACATCGGGATGGTTTTCCAACGGCCCAATCCTTTTGCCAAATCAATATACAAAAATATCACCTTCCCGCATGAACGTGCTGGTGTGAAAGACAAGAAGGTCTTGGACGAATTGGTCGAAACTTCTTTGAAACAGGCAGCCCTATGGGATCAGGTCAAGGATGATCTTCATAAATCAGCCCTGACACTTTCAGGTGGTCAACAGCAACGACTTTGTATCGCGCGGGCTATTTCTGTGAAGCCGGATATCCTACTCATGGATGAGCCAGCTTCAGCGCTTGATCCGATCGCAACAGCGCAATTAGAAGAAACCATGCTTGAGCTGAAGAAAGATTACACCATTGTCATTGTGACCCACAGCATGCAACAAGCAGCCCGTGCTAGTGATTATACCGGTTTCTTTTATCTTGGAAACCTCATCGAGTACGATAAGACTTCGAATATTTTCCAAAATGCGAAATTGCAATCGACCAACGATTATGTATCGGGTCACTTTGGATAAAGTAATATGACAACAAAAAGGAAAATAGAATGACAGAACCAATTTTGCAAGTCAAGGACTTGTCGGTTTATTACAATAAAAAGAAGGCTTTGAATAGCGTCTCCTTGGACTTTGCTCCAAAGGAGATCACAGCCTTGATTGGTCCTTCAGGATCAGGGAAATCTACCCTTTTAAAAGCCATTAACCGCATGGGGGACCTTAACCATGAGGTCACCACCACAGGGACCGTCCTCTACAACGGTCACAATATTTACGGACCACGGACCGATACGGTCGAATTGCGTAAGGAAATCGGAATGGTCTTCCAACAGCCCAATCCTTTCCCAATGTCCATTTATGATAATGTGACCTATGGATTGATGATTAATGGTGTCAAGGACAAGGCTGTCTTGGATGAAGCAGTTGAAACCTCTTTGAAACGCGCGTCCATCTGGGATGAAGTCAAGGATCGCCTGCATGATTCGGCTATCGGACTTTCCGGTGGTCAGCAACAGCGGGTCTGTGTGGCGCGGGTTCTTGCGACCAGTCCAAAGATTATTCTTTTGGATGAGCCAACTTCAGCGCTGGACCCGATTTCAGCTGGTAAAATTGAAGAAACCTTGTATGGACTAAAAGACCGCTACACCATGCTCTTGGTGACACGCTCCATGCAGCAAGCGAGTCGGATTTCTGATAAAACAGCCTTTTTCTTGGATGGCGATTTGATTGAGTACAATGACACCAATGAAATGTTCTTGAACCCAGCTAAGAAAGAAACAGAAGACTATGTCTCTGGTAAATTTGGATAGGAAGAAAATAAAATGTTACGAGTTCAATTTGAAGAAGATTTAGAGAAGTTGCATAACCAGTTTTATGCAATGGGAAATGAAGTGTTGAGTCAGATCAACCGTACGGTCCGCGCTTTCGTTACCCATGACCGTGAATTGGCCCGCCAAGTTATCGAAGATGATGCGGAGATCAACGACTACGAAGTGAAGTTAGAGCGCAAATCCTTTGAGATTATTGCCCTTCAACAGCCCGTTTCACAAGACCTTCGTGTCGTGATGACTGTCTTAAAAGCGGTCTCTGACTTAGAGCGGATGGGTGACCACGCAGTATCAATTGCCAAGGCAACCATTCGCATGAAAGGGGAAGTCCGTATTCAATCTGTTGAGGAAGAGATCAGCAAGATGGGCCGTGAAGTCAAAGATTTTGTCGAAGCGACACTAGATGTTTACCTCAAAGGCGATGTGGATTTGGCCTATGAAGTTGCGACACGAGACGAAGTCATCAACCATTACTTCGATAGCATCCAAGAATTAGCAACAGAAGAAATTCGGAAAAATCCAGAGTCCATCGTGACTGGACGGGATTATTTCCAAGTGATCAACTTCTTGGAACGTATCGGAGATTATGCAAAAAACATCTGTGAGTGGGTGGTTTACTTCGAAACAGGTAAAATTATCGAAATGTAAGATCATAAAGTCTTTTCGATATCAGACAGGCATTGTCATGCTTGTCTTTTCTTTTATCTTAACTTTGTGATAAAATAGTTTTATGAGGGCTTTTCATTGGAAAGCATGAAACATTTAAAGGAGGAAATTATGCAAGCAGTTGCACATTTTGTAGAAACATTCGTTCCAGAACATTACGAAGTGTTTTTGGATTTAAGTCGTAAAACCAAGACCTTTAGCGGTCGTGTGGTGATCACAGGTCAAGCCAAGGCGGACAAGATCTCGCTTCACCAAAAGGATTTGACCATCGAAACAGTAGAAGTAGCCGGTCAAGCCCGTCCATTTACGGTTGATGATGCCAATGAAGCAGTTTATGTTGAATTGGAAGGCACAGGTCAAGTGACAGTTACCCTGACCTATTCTGGTAAGATTACAGACAATATGACTGGGATTTATCCATCTTACTACAGCATTGATGGTGTGAAGAAGGAAGTCCTCTCGACTCAGTTTGAGAGCCATTTTGCGCGTGAAGCCTTTCCAAGTGTGGACGAGCCTGAAGCTAAAGCAACTTTCGATCTTTCTTTGAAATTTGACCAAGAAGAAGGTGAAATTGCCCTTTCAAATATGCCTGAAATTGATGTGGAAAACCGTAAAGAAACAGGTATTTGGAAGTTTGACACAACTCCTCGCATGTCTTCTTACCTCTTGGCCTTTGCGGCTGGAGACCTCCAAGGAGTGACAGCTAAGACTAAGAATGGAACCCTTGTCGGAGTCTACTCAACAAAAGCTCACCCATTAGAAAATTTGGACTTCTCATTAGATATTGCCGTTCGTGCTATTGAATTCTACGAAGACTACTATGGCGTTAAGTATCCAATCCCTCAATCCCTTCATATCGCTCTTCCAGACTTCTCTTCAGGAGCGATGGAAAATTGGGGCTTGGTAACCTACCGTGAAGTTTATCTCCTTGTAGATGAAAACTCGACTGCCCAAAGCCGTCAAACAGTAGCCTTGGTGGTGGCTCACGAATTGGCTCACCAATGGTTCGGAAACCTCGTGACCATGAAATGGTGGGATGACCTCTGGTTGAATGAAAGTTTTGCCAATATGATGGAATATGTCAGCTTGGATGCTATCGAACCAAGCTGGAATATCTTCGAAGACTTCCAAACAACCGGTGTGCCTGCTGCCTTGAAACGCGATGCTACAGATGGCGTTCAATCCGTCCATGTGGAAGTCAAACACCCTGATGAGATCAACACCCTCTTTGACCCAGCAATCGTTTACGCCAAGGGTAGCCGTCTCATGCACATGCTTCGCCGTTGGTTAGGCGATGACGCCTTCCGTAAAGGCTTGAAGATCTACTTTGAAAAACACCAATACAGCAATACCATCGGTCGTGACCTTTGGGATGCTCTTGGGCAGGCTTCAGGTCGTGATGTCGCAGCCTTTATGGATTCATGGTTGGAGCAACCAGGATACCCTGTTGTCTCAGCTTCTGTGGAGAACGATACCTTGATCATCCGTCAAGAGCAGTTCTTCATCGGAGAAAGAGAAGAAAAAGGTCGCAAGTGGGTTGTTCCTTTAAATAGCAACTGGACAGGTATTCCAGATACTTTGGAAACTGAAGTCTTAGAAATTCCAAACTACAGTGCCTTGAAAGCAGCTAACAGTGGAGCTCTTCGCTTCAATACAGAAAATACAGCTCATTATATCAGTGACTACCGTGGGGAATTGTTGGAAGACATCCTTGCTGACCTTGCTAGCTTGGATAGCACTTCAAAATTACAAGTGGTTCAAGAACGTCGTCTTTTAGCTGAAAGTGGTCAAATTTCTTATGCAAGCCTCTTGCCAGTGATTGAACACTTGACAGAAGAAAGTTCCTACTTGGTTGTTTCAGCTGTTTCGAGCGTCTTAGCTGGAATCAGTCTCTTTGTGGATGAAGGAACTGAAACAGAAGCTGCCTTCCATGAGTTGTTGAAACGCTTGAACCGTTACAACTTTGAACGCTTGGGTCTAGAAGCTAAGCCTGGTGAAACAGAAGAAGACGAAAAAGTTCGTCAGCTAATGATTGCTAATATGATCAAGGCCAATGATGAAGCTGCAAAAGCTCAAGCGAGCACTATCTTTGAAGCACATGCAGATGATTTGGAAAAACTTCCAGCTGCCATCCGCCTGCAAATCTTGGTCAACCAAATCAAGCACCAGGAAACCAAGGAGCTTAGCCAACAATACCTGGATACTTATGTTAAGACAGTAGATGGGAACTTTAAACGCCAGTTGGCGGCTGCACTTTCTTATACCAAGGATGAGGAAACTTTGGAAGCTCTATTGAAGGAGTGGAAGAACAAGGATGTGGTGAAACCTCAGGACTTGGCTATGAGTTGGTACTACAACTTCTTACACGATGACTTTACCCAAGGAAGAACTTGGACTTGGGCGCGTGAAAACTGGGATTGGATCAAGAAAGCCCTCGGTGGTGATATGAGCTTTGATAAGTTTGTCATCTACCCAGCTAACTGTTTCAAGACCCGTGAACGCTTGAATGAATACAAGGCCTTCTTTGAGCCTCAATTGGATGATATGGCGATCAGCCGAAACATCAGCATGGGTATCAAGGAGATCGCAGCGCGTGTGGATTTGATCCAACGGGAAAAGGCAGCAGTAGAAGCCGCTATCCTTGCGACGAAATAAATGAAATAAATTTATAAAAGATGCTACAGAATTTATTCTGTAGCATCTTTTGTTTTTCAATGAATCATTTGTATTGGATATCAAAGGAGAAGGATCATTAGTTTATTGGACTTGGTAAGAGAATCTCCGTTCGATAGTGGCCATTTTCTTTGAAACGCTTGATAGTTCCTTGGTATTCTTGTACTAGAGCATCAACGTTTCGTAAGCCCCAACCATCTCTTTGACGTGTTTTACGAGTCTCTTGTTCTTGTTCATTAAAGGTATTGTTGATCGAAATAAATAGGTTTTGTTGAAAATAACGTATATTTAGAGCCAAGGTTCTCTCCGATTTATCAGTTAATCGAAGACAGGCTGAAATACTATTATCTAAACAATTTCCTAAAATAACAGCTAGAATATCAGGCTGAATAGATAATTCTTGAGGGACAAAGCAGTCAATTTCCAATTCAATTTCATCTTCCACATCGTGCAGTTTTTGATTTAGTAAAAAATTAATTGTTGGATTTTTGGAGTAAAAGGTTTGTTTTCCTGAAATACTATCAGTTAACGAGTGAAGATACTTTCTAGCCTCATCTGGATTTTCTTCTAGAAGTGCCAACAGAGTTAAATGTTTATTTTTTAAGTCATGCCGAAGACTTTGCAATCGTTGGTATTCCTCTTGAGACTGTTGTGTTTCTCTTAATTGGAATTGAAGCTGTTCTTTATCTAATTTATTTTGATAATAAGTGTGCTGTTGTTGAGAAAGATGTAGAGTAAAATAAAGCGAGGAAAACGACAATACAATAAGAGACAAGAGTGAAATGACAGAAAGATAATCTGGTCCAAATACTTGCCCTTGAATAGCTGATACAGTAAAGGCAAAAATAATCGATAAAATCGGCACAATAAATTGATACAGCCAATTTCTTTTAGATGTTGCCATGCCTAACTTTTGATGTGTTCGAAATAACTGTCGAAGAACAAGTGTTATGATGGTTGAAAAAAGAAAACTAATGGCAAGGTAACCACTAATCAGTCCTAAATTTTTCGATACTTTTGACAGTGGAAGAAAAAGTTGGATAGCTTGATTGAGAACAGCTCCTGCTAATAATGTCAGGCTTGTCTGTAAGAATATCCAAAAGGAAGAATCACGAAAGGGGTAGCCAAAATAGAGTCCTACAAGAGAGGATTCTACAATACTAAGAAGGAGATTGCTCACTAAAAAAACGCGACTTTCTAAAAATATAAACACAAAAGCCACATGAAGAAGAAAGCAACAACAAAGGACTAAAAGTGTCTCTTTTGAATGTTTACTTTTGGAATTTGGCCTATAAAATAAAACACTTGCCAGAAATAAGTCAAACAAGATACTAATGATCCGCAATCCTATTAGCATTAGAAATTCCTTTCACTGAGATAGTTATAGTATTTTTCTTTAAAAGAAGACTGGAACTTACGACTAATTGGAAGTGAATGCTCCTCGGTTCCATTTAGCAAAATAGTTACTGTTTTCGCATCAAAATCTTTTATATATTTGGGATTTACAATATAAGAAGCATGAATTTGAATAAAATAATCAGGTAGTTTATCTAAAATTTCTTGAGTTTTCAGTAAGGACTTATAGGTATCTGCTAGTGTGTAAATAAAAACGGAACGCTTATCTTTTTCAAAATAGGTAATGTCACTTAAAGGAATAGAGTAACTTTGTTTTCCAAATGAGAAGTTAAAGATGGTTTGTCCTAGATCTAAATAACGCAAGATCCTATCTACTACCTTATTTAACCTTTGGGGTTCAATGGGTTTTACTAAGTAATCAAAAGTCTGTACTTCAAATACTTGTTCCATGTAATCTCGATAGCTGGTCACAAAAATAATGGGGATAAAAGGATTGAACTGACGAATTTCACGTGCAAGGTCAATTCCAGTAATTTGTGGCATATCAATATCCAAAAAAACACAATGTGTATCCCTTGTTAACTGTTCTAGCATTTTTTGTGGATTTGTATATAGTTTTGTTTCTACAGGAACCTTGTCGTAAGAAAGTAAATACTGTTCTAACTGACTAGCATCTCTAGTTGAGTCATCACAAATAACGACGTTTAACATAAGTCCCCCTTATCAAATTGAGTTGGCTAATTATGACACTTAAATGGTAAATCATGACGTAAACCATGGAAAGTCATATGTTTATTATACAATAATCTTATCAAAAATGAAGGAAGCTGGGAAAATCTTCTCAGTCTTGAGTGATGAGATGAAGACATTTGCGACACTGACTATTAGAGATTTGACAAAATCATTCGATAAGCAACATTTTGCTAATAATCATATTTCCTTAGAAATAGAAGCTGCTAAAATTACAGCTTTTTTAGGACACAATGGCGCTGGTAAGTCCACCCTCTTAAATCAAATGATTGGTTTTACCAAACCTGATCAAGGAGACGTTTGCTATGGAGATATTTCTTTTGTTCAAAATCGTAAACGAGCTCGCTCAATGATGAGCTATATGTCTCAACAGTATGCGCCACTTGAGAAATTGACGGTGGAACAAAACTTAGAAATGCTTGGAAGAATGAGAGGTTTAAACACCTTGGATTTGCAAAAAGAAATGGATCAGCTCTTAACCGATTTGGAAATTAAGGAGTACCGGGCAAAACAAGGAAAGGACCTTTCAGGTGGTTTAAAGCGTCTGACCTCTTTTGCAATGGCTTTAATCGGATCTCCGACCATCATTCTTCTTGATGAGCCGACGAACGATGTTGATCCAATACGTCGTGAAAAACAATGGCAATTATTACAGAAGCTAGCGCATAAAGGTCATACCATTATTATCGTGACGCATAATCTCTTAGAAGTTGAAAAATATGCTGACAACTATGCCTTATTTAACCATGGGAAGTTAATCAAATCAGGACCAGTTCAGCAAATAACCTATCAAAAACAGTATCAAATATCTTTTGAGTTTAGAAATAAAGATAGCTTAGCTCTATTTCAAGATTACACCATTATCAATGGTTCGATCTGCCAGATTGAAATAGAAGAGAAGGAGTTAACGAGACTGCTACCAAAAATCACACAGGAATTGGATAGAAAGAATATTTTCAATCTGTCACTTACTCAGAAAAACGTATCCATTTCAGATCTTTATAGAGAGGAGTTGACAAACTGATATGACTCAATTTTTTTACTTACTTCGTTGGAACTATCTTCGTCAAAAAGATCTATTTCTACTCTTTACGCTAGCTCAGGTTCTGTTATCCATTTCACTTCTTTTTGGTTATCCACTAGTGATCGGTGAGATTGATACGACAGCTGCCTACTATCTCTCTTCTGGTTCAGTTCTGATAGGAATTATTTCTATTGGCTGTACGATCTCATCTCCTGTTATAGCAAATGCGAAGTCAGAAGGACATGTAGACTACGTACGAGCCCTTCCAATACCACGAATTCTGATTTCCTTAGCAGATCTTTGGATGTGGATGATTGCTATTTTGCCTGGAGTGTTCATTTCTGTTATATTGGGCTATTTTCGTTTCTCTGTCCGCCTAAATGTATCTGTTCTGGCTGTTTTCATCCTATTTCTGATCTGTCTTACGATGATCAGTCTTGGATTTGCCATTGCGTATACTTTTTCTCCCAATATTGTAACGTTAATGTCTCAGTTAATTCTTATGATTGGTTTGATGTTTTCTCCAATCATGTACCCAGCAAGTCGTCTTCCAGATTGGATAAATCATCTCTATCATGTTCTTCCATTTGTCCCTTCTGTCAACCTCCTACGAGCTTGTGTCTATAGTCATGGTCCCGTCTCATTTTTTGACTTCACTATTCTGATCATCTGGATTTTGCTAACACAGTTACTGATCTTGAGAGTTCTTTATAAGGAAAAATAGAGGAAGGAGGCTAGATAGAAGCTTCTTCTTCGAAACAGTAATCCATTTAAAAGTATTTTAATTGAAGAGATTTACAAATGTATGCCTATAACAAAAATCAACATCTGTGTTCAGATGTTGATTTTTTTAATATACCCGATATGCCTTTTGTATCTTATTTGAAATACCAGTGGTGTTTGAGGCTGGCAAAAATCGCCTTGCTGGTGATCGTGATGATGACCAGTTTGATGAGGTCGGCAAGGATAAAGGGAGCAACGACCAAAGCAAATGCTTTTTGGAGATCGGTATGCGTGACCAGCATAAAGCCGATAGCTCCTGACACAAAGAGGAGAGCACTACTGAGGAGATTGGCCAAAAAGATAGTGAAAATGCTGGATTTAGCATTGGTAAATAGAGACGTGATCCATGCTCGGAATGGGAAGAAGAGGAGGAAACCAGCAGTAGGACCAAGGAAATGCGAAGCACCACCAGCACCTCCGGCAAATACTGGAAAACCTAAGAAGCCTAAAAGCAGGTAAAGACAGACTGTGACAAAGGCATGGCTGGGTTTATAGATGGTCCCGATGATCCCGATCATGAGTGTCTGTAGGGTCAAAGGAATTGGTCCAAAGGGAATGGTGAATTGAGATAGGACGGAGATCATGGCCACTCCAATGGAGATGAGAACTAAGGGAAAGATTTTCTTCATAACAGTTAACCTCTGATTTATTTTATGGTAACTATTCTACAATAAGGAGCTCAACCTGTCAATAGCCCACGCTTGTTTTAGGATTTTTTAAGTAAAAATTTAGGCAGGCTTAAGACTCCCGAAGTATAATCGCCTTACTAAAGGATCGAGCTCCCTTTAAATTTTAAAAGACAAGTACTTGTACAAAAAGATAAAAGGTAAAAAGATGAATCAAAAAGAAACAAAACAAGTAGTCGAAACGCAAGAATCCAAAGAAAAAATGGTTGTCATCAAACGAAGCCCTAAGTGGTGGATTGGTATGGCAGCAGTTGGTGGCTTGTTGGTCGGTGCTGGAAGTGGCTTTGGGGTCGGTGTCATCGCCTCACAATCTTCTAATAACCAACAATTTTCTCAACCGGTCCAAACAGGTCAGATCCAAGGATCCAATCAGCAACAAAATAGTCAAAATGGCCATGCTTCACAAGGAAACCATCAAAATGGTGGCCCTCAGGATGGGGGCCCTCAAGTCGGTGGTCCTCAAGGTGGTGGTCAAGGACAAGGCGGCCCACAAGGTGGCGGACCTGGTCAGATGCCACAAGAAGGCAATGGTGGCCCACAAGGGAATGGTCCAGAAAATGGCATGAACCAATCTGGCGGACAAGAAGGGAACCAGGGTTCCTCTAAAAAGTCCAATAAGAAGAATTCAAAAAATAAAAACAAGACGAGCGATAGTCAAAGTAACAAAGAAAACACGACAAACTCATAGAATTAGCCTTCCTCAGGCAGGCTGAATTTGATCATAAAACCGGGTTCTAAACTATAGGAAATGAAGGGAAGTCGTGTTATAATGGTTAAGAATAGATTAGAAAGACTCACTCACGAAAGAGAAGAGGATACGACGATGATTAAAATTCTATTGGTCGAAGATGACCTTGGTTTATCAAATTCAGTATTTGATTTTTTAGATGATTTTGCGGATGTCATGCAGGTCTTTGACGGAGAAGAAGGTCTTTACGAAGCAGAAAGCGGGATCTATGATTTGATTTTGCTGGACCTCATGCTTCCTGAAAAAGACGGTTTCCATGTCTTGAAAGAATTGCGTGAAAAAGGCGTGACAACCCCTGTTTTGATCATGACAGCCAAAGAAAGTCTGGATGACAAGGGACACGGCTTTGAGCTGGGGGCAGACGATTACCTCACCAAGCCTTTTTACCTAGAAGAGCTTAAGATGCGGATCCAAGCTCTCTTGAAGCGGTCAGGTAAGGTCAATGAAAACACCCTTAATTATGGCAATTTGAAGGTCAACTTATCTACCAATTCGACTTACGTGGACGATAAGGAAGTAGAACTTCTTGGGAAGGAATTCGATCTCTTGGTCTATTTCCTTCAAAACCAAAATGTCATCCTTCCAAAGACACAGATCTTCGATCGTCTCTGGGGCTTTGACAGTGACACGACTATCTCAGTGGTTGAAGTCTATGTTTCAAAAATCCGTAAGAAATTAAAAGGTACTGATTTTGTTGAGAGCTTGCAAACATTACGCAGTGTGGGGTATATCTTAAAAGATGCTAACAAGGATTAAGAAAACAGTCGGAGAAGATGATTTTTCTTACTTCATCCGATATTTTGGTCTCTTCACCTTGATATTCTCAGCCATGACCTTAATTATTATTCAGGTCATGCGCTCGAGTCTCTATACAACGGTCGATGAGAATCTCAAGACCTTGAGTCAGGATCCTTATTCCATTATGGCTATTGCCAACCGGGATCAGAAACAGTCTAATTCCAAAGAGGATGATGAGCATGAGATGATGATGCCTGATCATAACAAATCGGAACCCAAAGGAGATGTTACTTCCAATACCACTGTTGTTTTACTTAACAAAAAATATCAAAACTTAACAACGGGAAATGGGTTTTTAAACTTCAAAACGGTGACGTTTGGTCGTAAATTGCTTAACAAAGTTTCCCAACTCCAAATCACAAATAGTTACGGGAAAAAAGAAAGTTACCGGGCTTTCATGACGGATTTGGGCTTATCTGATGACGGAGATAGCGACGTCAAGTATGCGGTTGTCATGACCAATATCAGTCAGCTAGAACAGACCAGTGAAGAGCACGAAAGCCAAATCGCCCTTGTCATGATTTGCTTCTGGGGAATCTCCTTATTTGCTAGTCTCTTCCTAGCACGTCTCAGTGTTAAGCCCCTACTTGATAGTATGCAAAAGCAAAAGGCATTCGTGGAAAATGCTTCCCATGAGTTGCGGACGCCTCTAGCAGTCCTTCAAAATCGCCTCGAAACGCTTTTTAGAAAGCCTGAAGCGACCATTATGGAGTCAAGCGAGAGCATTGCATCTAGCTTGGATGAAGTTCGAAATATGAAGCTCTTGACCACCAACCTTCTTAATATTGCTCGAAGAGATGATGGCTTGAAGCCAGAGATGGAAGACATCGAACCAAGCTTTTTCGATCAGACCTTCTCGAATTTTGAGATCATTGCGGAAGAAAATGGCAAACTCTTCCAAGGAGACAATCAGGTGGACAAAGTCATTTGTTCTGATAGAACGCTCCTCAAGCAATTGATGACCATTCTCTATGATAATGCCTTGAAATATACCGATGAAGATGGCGAGATCCAGTTTGAAGTTCAATTGAAGGACAAAAATCTACTTTTGAGGGTGCTGGATAATGGTCCAGGGATTCGAGATGAGGATAAGAAACGGATCTTTGATCGTTTTTACCGGGTCGACAAGGCCAGAACCCGTCAAAAAGGTGGATTTGGTTTGGGGTTATCCCTCGCTAAGCAGATTGTAGAAGCCTTCAAAGGGACCATTCAAGTCAAAGATAATAAACCAAAAGGGACCATCTTTGAAGTGAAATTATCCATTAAGACGGAAAGTCGTAAAAAAAATCGTTCATAATTTTTTAAAAATAGAAAAGAGGAATACCTATGAGTTCAAAAATGTTGCACACTTGCCTTCGTGTGGAAAACTTAGAAAAATCAATCGCTTTTTACCAAGATGCTTTTGGTTTTGAAGAAAAACGTCGGAAAGATTTCCCAGACTACAAGTTCACGATTGTTTATTTGGCCTTGCCTGGAGATGACTATGAGTTGGAATTGACTTACAATTATGATCATGGTCCCTATGTGATCGGAGACGGCTATGCGCACGTTGCCTTGAGTACTCCTGATCTAGAAGGTTTGAATGCTGAACACAAGGCTAAAGGCTATGAAGTGACGGAACCAAAAGGTCTTCCAGGAACGCAACCGAATTACTATTTTGTTGTAGATCCGGATGGATATAAAGTAGAAGTCATTCGCGAAAAATAAGAGGGACTAAAAACAGGGGCCGCTGTCGGCGACGACAGTCGCCCTCTTTTTATGAAACCATTTACAAAAAAGGAATGTTTTTTCGAGAGAAATTTGCTATAATAAAGTTATGAGATTCAAACACACGAAAACTATTTTATTAATCATTATAAATCTCCTTTTTCTGAGTCTTTTGTATATCGGCTATCAAAAGATTCAAAGGCTTCGTGAACAAAAAGCCTATCAGGATCAGTTTGCCAAGGTCACCCAATTAGAGAAAAGCTCTGAAAAAGGAAAAGATGCCCAGGTTCAGGAAGGAATTTTAGGAACTTCTTATGTGACCGCTTTTTATCCTACTAAGGATGGACAGCCTGTTGAGATTATTAAAGAGAAGATCCAAGAAGACCTTCAGCGTCTAGGAACCGATGAAAAAACCAAAGAGCCTAAGCATCTGACCTTCTACCATAGTGAAGAAGCAGAAGCTCCTTTTGTTGGTTATCATCCCATCCAAATTAAACGGGCTGAATACCAGTACAAAAAAGGAAAATTCATCAAAGATGAGACGGTGAAGTTGCCCCTCTTTTACTTGGATGATGAAGACAATCCTTTGACCTTGAGCCAGGTTTTTGCGGATCCAGATGGAGCCAAACAGATCTTTTTGGAGGAACTACGAGGGAATCTAGCCTTTCGTCAGCTAGATGAGGAAAGCATTGATCAAATGGTTGCCCACTTCTCAGAGTTGGACTTGAGCCAATGGGAATTCCAATATGAAAAAGGGAATTTTACCATTCCATTTCCAAGCAAGGTTAAAGGAGACGATACCTTTACTGTTCCCTTATCTAAATTCTATGACGTGATTGATACAGAGCGCTTGCTTCCTGATGATCTAGCTTCTTACCAATCCTATATTGAAGAACGCCACCGTAAGATGATTGCCCTGACCTTTGATGATGGACCGGATCCAACGACGACCCCTCAGGCACTGGCTATCTTAAAGAAATACAATGCCAAAGCTACCTTCTTTATGGTCGGAAAAAATGTCAGTGCGAATCCTGATATTGCTAAGCAAGTCCGCAAAGAAGGTCATCAAATCGGGAACCATACCTGGGATCACCCTCAATTGCCAAAATTGAGCTTGGATAATGCCAAAAAAGAGATCTTGGATACCCAAGAAGCTATTCAAAAAGCGACAGGTGTGCAGACAAAGATCACGCGCCCTCCGTATGGAGCCATCAATAACGCCATCCAATACAGTGTAGACCAGTCCTTCATCATGTGGGATGTGGATAGCCTGGATTGGAAAACTCATAATACGACGGCTATTCTCAATGAAGTGAAAAAAGAAGTTAAACCGGGTTCGATTATCCTCATGCATGATATCCATCAAACCACGATTGATGCTCTTCCGACCGTCCTTGACTACCTTAAATCACAAGGCTATACCTTTGTAACGGTAGATGAATTGTTGGATTATCAACTTGAAAGTCATCGCATTTATTACAATGGAAATTAACTAAAAAATCCTCTGCAGTAAATTTACTAGCAGAGGATTTTCTTATTCATTTAAAAATAGTTCGGAATTTTTTAAAACAAGTTCACGGACAGAAGCGTATTTTTTCAAGGATTTGAGTTCTTCTGGGTGGGTGATAAAGGTGATCACATAGCCATCACGCCCCATTCGACCTGTTCGACCAGCACGGTGGGTATAGGTCTCTACATCACGAGGGATATCGTAGTTAATCACACATTCAAGATGTTCAATATCGATTCCACGAGCGACCAAATCGGTGGCCAGTAAGAGGGTTAGCTGATGGTCTTTGAAGCGTTCCAGGATGACCTTGCGGTATTTGACATTGACATCACTAGCCAGCGACACGGCCTCAACACCCCGGTATTGTAGTTTTTCTTCAGCACTACCTAGATCAGATAGGCTGTTGAAAAAAGCTAGACCACGAAAATCTTCGACGTAGGCGAGTTTGCGGAGCAATTCGACCTTGTCACGCCGATCCACTTGCATATAAAAATGTTGAATGTTGTCCAAAGAAACTCCATCAACCGTAATGCGAAGGGTATTCTCTTCTAGCTGATCTGGATCGACCTTGGCTGTGGCGCTCATGTAGATATGTTGGTGGTCGCGGGGAGCATAGTGGCTGATCTTGTCGACGAAGTGGTACTGAGAATCACTCAGTAATTGGTCAAATTCATCTAAAATGATGGTTTCCACATTCATCATTTTGATCTTTTTCAGCTTGATCAGTTCAAAGATCCGACCAGGCGTCCCAATTAGAATTTCAGGTCCTTTTTTGAGACGTTCGATTTGCCGTTTTTGACTGGATCCTGACAGGAAGAGTTGGGTCTGGAGCCCAAGAGGCTCTGCCCATTGCTTGGTGACATCAAAAATTTGTCCTGCTAACTCTGTATTAGGAGCTAGAATCAAGAGTTGTTGGGCCTTCTTTGGTTTGAGTTTGAGCAAGCTCGGGAAGAGGTAGGCAAGTGTCTTACCAGTGCCAGTAGGACTGATCCCGAGGACATTTTCTCCTTCATAGATAGGGGAGAAGATCTGTTCCTGAATTTCAGTGAATGTATCAAATCCGAGTGTTTCTAGCTGATTTTTCCAGCTTTGTGGAAATTGTTCTTTCATTCTTTTTCATCCTTAAATTGTATTCCAGCGCTCTGACGCATCTGGTAGAGGGTTTCATGGACCTGCTCAGCTGTTTGTAGCCATTCAAGATAAGCAGCTGGCTTTTGATGAGCGATGGCAAGGGCAAAGGCTTCCGCCTCTTCTTGCATTTGGTGTGGGCAGGGCTGGATCGGAAGGTCGATGACCTCTCCAGAATAGCTGACGAAGCGAACCTGATTGATGGCTGCTACAGCATTGAGAGTTAGTGTTCCAGTCTTGGTGTAGATTTCAGCAGGTAGATGGCTGGTGATATTTTTCCCTGCCTGAATAGCAACCTGAAAATCTGGATAAATCAAGACACCTTGACCATAGAGATCAACCGAATTGGGTAATTGCTGAGCGCAATAGTGACTGGAGATCGGTTTTCCAAAGAAGCCAATCGCCAAGTAGAGGCAGTAGACTCCCAGATCCATCAAGGCTCCGCCTGCATAGACATCTGAGAAAATATTGGGCATCTCACCTGCAAGAAGGGCCGGCAATTTGGAAGAATATTTGGCAAAGGTGAAGTTAACGCCTAGTATTTCCTGGTTAGAGAGGAAGTCCTTAACTACTTGAAAGGCTGCTTCTTGGTAATTTCTGGCAGCTTCAAAGAGATAGACCTGGTGCTCATTAGCGAGCTTGACCAGTTCCTTCCATTCAGAAGGCTTGGTCACAGCGGGTTTTTCAATGATGACATGCTTCTTGGCCAGAATAGCAAGCTTGGCCTGAGCGAAATGAAGAGAATTGGGGCTAGCAATGTAGACCACATCCAGTTGACTGTCTAAGAAGTCGATGAAATCCGTGTAGCAAGAGATCGACCCATAAGGCTCACAAAACTCTTGAGCTGTCTTCATCTTTCTCGAATAGACAGCCTGCAAGTGATAGTGACCTGTCTGATGAGCAGCTGTAATAAATTCATGTGAAATCCAACTCGTACCAATAATTCCCAGCTTTAACATAAGGTGTCCTCCCGTAATCAATTCACTCTATTATACCATGAAAAGGGGGAGGGGCGGGGTGAAAAATGTAGGGCAAGTTTTGAAATTATTACTAAAATATGGGATAATTAAGGTAATTTATTTAAATGAGGAAAAAATAATGAAACAAAAGATTTTAGTAACGGGTGGAGCTGGATTTATTGGTTCCCATACACTAATTGAATTGACCAAAGCCGGTCATGAAATAGTTGTGGTAGATAACTTTGTAAATAGTAGTAAAAAAAGTATCCAAGAAGTTGAAAAGATTATTGGTAAATCTATTACATTGTACGATATAGATGTTCGAGACAAAGAGAAGTTATTGGAAGTATTCGTAAAAGAACAACCTACAGGGGTGATTCATTTTGCCGCTTTAAAAGCCGTTGGAGAATCAGTTCAAATTCCGCTTAAATATTACGAAAACAATATAACTGGAACATTGACTTTGCTTCGAGTTATGGAAGAAGTCCAATGTAAGAACATTATTTTTAGCTCGTCAGCGACTGTTTACGGTGATCCACATACTGTCCCTATCTTAGAGGATTTTCCGCTATCAGTAACCAATCCATATGGAAGAACAAAGTTGATGATTGAAGAGATGCTTCAAGATATATACAAGTCAGATTCTTCCTGGAATATCGTGCTGTTACGCTATTTCAACCCAATTGGTGCTCATGAAAGTGGGAATATTGGTGAAAATCCAAATGGAATCCCAAATAATCTTTTACCATATGTAACACAGGTAGCAGTTGGAAAGCTAGAATATGTTAATGTGTTTGGTAATGATTATCCAACTCCAGATGGAACTGGTGTCCGCGATTATATCCATGTGGTTGATTTAGCAAAAGGACATGTGGCGGCATTAAGGAAACTTGAAAAAGATTCAGGGTTAAATATTTATAACTTGGGTACTGGTAGAGGATACTCTGTTCTTGAAATCATTCAAAATATGGAAGATGTGGTAGGAAAAACAATTCCTTATAAGATTGTTGAGAGACGTGCCGGAGATATTGCAACCTGTTATGCAGATCCATCGAAAGCAAGTGAGGAGTTAGGTTGGAAAGCTCAATATGATATTCATCGCATGTGTCAAGATGCATGGAGATGGCAAAGCAAACATCCAAATGGATTTGAATAATAACTAAGTTTAACGAATTGCTTGATATTTATAACTAATATCGAGCTTTTTTTATGCTTATAACAATTGTTATTGTTGGTATAAAGTTCTGAGATTAGTGGATAAAATATTTTGGTTATTGTATAATGGATAAAAAAGAATTTTAATGGAGGAAGAAGGATATTGAAATCCTCAGATTTATTAATTATTATACCTGCATATAATGAGGAAGGTTCGATTCAGTCAGTAGTAAATAATATTATTCAAAATTATTCTCAGTATGATTATATAATTATCAATGACGGTTCAAGAGATCAAACCTCAGAAATTTGTCATAACAATGGCTATAATATTATTGATTTACCAGTCAATCTTGGACTAGCTGGAGCATTTCAAACTGGATTATTGTATGCTTACCAATACGGTTATGAAAAAGCGGTGCAATTTGATGCAGATGGTCAGCATCTTCCAGAGTATATTGCTGCTTTAGAAGAAGAAATTGATAAAGGAAATAAAATGGTGATTGGTTCTCGATTTGTAACAGAGAAAAGACCAAATTCATTTCGTATGTTAGGGAATACCCTTATAAGTTTTGCTATTAAATTAACAACTGGGAAAACGATTAATGATCCAACATCTGGAATGAGAATGTTTTCCAAAGATTTAATACAAGTTTTTGCAAGAAATATTAACTATGGTCCTGAACCAGATACTGTTTCTTATCTATTAAGAAATGGTGTTCCAATTTCAGAAGTTCAAGTTCGAATGGAAGAGAGACAAGCGGGAGAAAGTTATCTAACTTTTTCACGTTCCATTAAGTACATGATTCACATGTTCGTGTCTATTTTATTCATTCAGAATTTTAGAGAGAGAGGAAAATAGAATGTCAATCTGGTTTCAAGTTGTATTAGTTATTGTTTCATTGGGAACCTGCGGGTTCATCCTTCAGAATATTAGAAAATCTCGTGTACAGATTAATGACGCCTTGTTTTGGATTTTCTTCTCATTAATTTTATTAGTTTTTAGTATTTTTCCAAAGTTAGCAGAGTTTATTGCAGCATCCTTAGGAATTGCATCCGCTGTTAATTTTATTTTTCTTTTTATTATTTTCTTGTTATTAATGAATCAGTTTCAATTAACTGTACGATTGTCAAAATTAGATACTAAGTTTAAAAATCTTGTTCAAGTTATCGCTTTAAACAAAAATGAGGAGAAAGATGAATAATACTCCTTCTCAAAAAAGTATTTACATTTGGAATCTGCTAGGAAATTTTGCAGCAGCGGCAGTATCTGTTTTATATTTGTTAATCGTATCTAGAATGCAAACAAGTGAGGTGGCAGATAAATTTAGTCTAGCTACCTCAATTGGTAATTTATGGATTATCATCGGGCAGTTTCAAGTTCGTAACTACCAAGCAACAGATGTCAAATACAGCCATCCCTTTTCAGCTTATTTTTTTACAAGATTGTTAACTGTTATCTTGATGTTGATTAGTTTATTTCCCTATTTATTGTCAATAAACTATGATTTTACTAATAGTTCTGTGATGATTATTTCCTGGATTATTTTGTATCGTGTAGCGGATGCTTTTTCGGATCTATTTCAAGGTTATTTTCAACAACATGGTCGTTTAGATATTGCTGGAAAAGCTATGGTCTATAGATATATTTTAAGCGTCCTCATTCTTTTATTTGGGCTCTTATTGTCTCATTCTATAGTTTTGACTCTGATGGTCCTAGCTTTCATCAATCTGTTTTTTGTATTTGTTTATGATTATGCCCATTTCAAATTGTTTGATAGGTTGAGTTTGAGTCATATTTTTTCAAAAAATATTTTTGATGAATCTATAAAAATTATTAAAGTTTGTTTTTCTTTATTTATTTATGGTTTTTTATTGACACTTGTTTTTAATGAGGCAAAGTTAGCGATTTCTGGTGCATATGCTAAAGGAATAGTCGGTACTGGTGCTCAAAGGGACTACAATATACTGTTTATGCCAGTGTTTTTTATGAGTCTATTGATTTTGGTAGTTAGACCACTCATAACGCAAATGGCTGAACTGTGGCAGAAAAAACAGTTTCAGATATTTTACAAACTATTTATTAAAATCATACTTTTTACATTCATAATAGGAGTATTTCTTGATATTTTAGCTTATTTAATAGGTGTCAATGTGTTGAGTTTGATATTTGGTTTAGATCTATTGAAATATAAGGTTGAATTGACTATTTTAGTTCTTTCTGGTGTTTTATATTCATTTTCGATCATTCTTGAAAATATCTTAATTATCATGAGAAAACACTATTATTTATTATCAGTTTATATCCTAATGTTTATCGTTACTAAAATGATAACAACTGAGCTGGTTAATAAGTATCAGATTATGGGAGCTTCTATTAGTTTTTGTATAGCAATGATGGTTTATGCAATTGGATGTTTTACAATTTTTAGTATTATAAAATACAGAAAGAAAGAAAAATGAAAAGAGATATAGTTTTCGTCACTCACCATTTAGGAGGAATCGGTGGCGTTCAGCGTGTAGTTGATCAGTTGGCTACACGTTTTGCTGAAGATGGAAATAGGGTGACAGTTGTTGGGTGTGCTGTTCAATCAAAAGAAAAGTATGAGAGGGTACAAAAGAATTATCATGAAATTCTTCTATACCAGGAGGATATTTTTTTTGAAAAGCCTTGGTTGTTCTTAAAAGAAAAGTTTTTTTCAAAAAAATTAGAAAAAAAATTAACGGATATTTTGTCACAATCAAAAGAAACAATAGTTATCTTAGCAAATCCAATTGTCTATCTATTGATGGAAAAAAGCTTGAAGGAATTTTCTAATACTGCCTTTTTCATTGGTCAGATGCATTCTTCCGCTGATTTTGTATTGGAATGTAAGGGTATCTACAAAGTTTATCCGTATATTATTAAAAATAAATATCCGAAATTGGATTGCATGATGTTTTTATCGAATTCTTATTCAGAAGTGATTAGCAATCATTACAATATTCCATTAAAAAAATTTGTTGCGATTCCAAATCCCTTACCTAGATATATAGAAGTATCAGAAGAATCAGAAGAGTTACGTCAAGAAAAATCTACAGTTATTTCTTTTGTAGGTAGACTTGATGCGGTTAAGCAAATTGATCATCAAATTCGAGCTTTCGCACAGGTAGCAGATGATTTTCCAGATTTGATTTTTAATATATACGGATCTGGTAATTTGAGGGAATTTCTCCAATCTCTAATCGACCAATTAGGAATGACAAAACGTATAATCTTAAAAGGGAAAACGAACCAAGTTAAAGAAGTTTATCAAGAGTCATTGTTTACCTTATTAACTTCCAAATCAGAGGCTTTTCCAATGTCAGTTGTAGAATCTATGATAACCGGAACGCCAGTATTAACTTATAATTGTTCGCAAGGAGTTGCTGAACTTCAAACTGAAACACCTGAAATGCTCCTTGATCCAAGTATTGAGGAGTTGGTGAAAAAAATGCGTTATTTTCTATCTAATACGAATAAACTAACGGATATCGGAAGAAGAGGACGCGACTATGTTATAGAAAATTATGCAGAGGATATTATAACTCAAAAGTGGTATGATTTGTTTAAGAAGTTAGAGGAGAAGAAAGGTATTAAATGATAAATTATATTTCACAAAATGCTTCAGATTTCTTTCATAATATTTGGCAAAAGAAATTTTATATTTTACTTATTTGGTTTGTGATATTTGGAACGTATTTTTATTTCGATGGCCCTTTCAATAATACACCAATCAAAACGTTTGTTATCATTGGAGGTATCTTCACATTTTTATCACTAATAAATTTAAAGATATACAATAAAATATTCTCAGTAATTTTATTTACTGGACTAATATTTTGTATATATACTCCAAATATGGATACACCAGATGAAAATTTTCATTATTCTAGAGCTCTATATATTAGTGATGGACATTTATATTTACCTTCTTCAGTAGAAGAAATGAAAGTTTCTTCAGATATATCAAATGTTGAAGAAGAATTTAAAAAGCCTTTAATACAAACTGATTTGGAGAAGAAACAATTATCTGATAAACAGGTAGTGTATTCTAATTTAGGTAATACAAATGGCTATTCGTTTATCAGTTACATACCTCAAACATTAGGAATTATTATTGCTCGTCTTTTACATTTAAGTGTATTGGGTTCAATTTTTTTAGGTAGGTTTTTCAATTTACTAGTTTTCGCCTTGTTTGTTCGTCTTGCTATAAAAAAAGCTGGTGATAAGCAGTTGATTTTTTCCCTACTAGCGATTATTCCTATTAATATTTATATTGCTGCATCATTCAATCAGGATGCATTTGCTAATGGTCTTATCTTTTTAGTTATCGGTTTATTCCTTTCCTATTTTGAAAAAGATAAAGTCAGTAATAGGGATATATTTTTCTACAGTATCCTTTGTATTTTAATAGCTTTTTCAAAATTGCCATATGTGTTACTTATTTGTTTGTTGGTCTTTTTGCCAAAAGAAAAACTTAATAAAAAACAATATCTGCTAATTGCCGGATCCATTCTTATGGTCGCTCTAACGAGTGTGATTTGGTTGAAAGTAACAAGTGGCATAAATGCAACAGTTGCGCATCCAAATCCAGCAGTTAATCCAATGAAAAAGATTATATTTACCTTGCATCATTTTTCTGACTTCACGAGAATGATGATTAAAGAGGTTGTGAATTTTATTCCATTTAAATTACAATCATTATTTACTTTTGGTTGGTTGACTTATGATGCGAAAGCTTTTATGTGGTTTTATTTAATTTTCATTTCAGTTACACTATTTATACTTCCAAATGGGAAACCGCTTAAAACTTTTGCGAAGTTTGGGGTAGTTCTCGTCTCGATGGGGATTGTTTTTGGAATTCTAATGACAGCCTATCTAATGTGGGGTGAGGTTGCTGATATTTCAATTAAAGGAATTCAGGGGAGATATTTTGCGGGGATTTTTGTTCTACTTGCTTGTGTTACTAATTTTTCAAGAAGACTGTTTTTGAATCAGAATAGAACAGAACCTATCGAATATGATCAGAATAAGGTAGAATATACCTTTACTTACATTGCCACATTGTTTATTCTTGTTTCTATCATAACAACAATTAGTCAATACTATTAATTTGTTGTTTTACCATAAAATTTAGTGATATACTAGGGGAAACCCTAGTTTTTTGTTACAATAGAAGCTGAAGAAATCAAGGAGAGAGTTAAATGACACTATCAGTTGTAGTCCCATGTTTTAACGAAGAAGAATCGATTCCATTGTTTTATCGAGAAATGGAACGTGTTCGGATGAAGATGGGAGAAAAGTTTGAATATATTTTTATAAATGATGGCTCTTCAGATGGTACGCTATCCGTTCTTCGAAAGCTACATCTTACAGATTCAAATGTGCACTACCTTTCTTTTTCTCGAAATTTCGGAAAAGAGGCTGCACTATATGCTGGACTTGAGCGTGCTAGTGGTGAATACGTGACCGTCATGGATGTAGATCTGCAGGACCCTCCGGAGTTATTGATCGAAATGAAGCAGAAGTTGGAGGAACAGCCGAATTTAGACTGTGTCGGAACGAGACGCGTAACCCGTGATGGGGAACCACCGATCCGCTCTTTCTTTGCACGGATGTTTTATAAATTGATCAATCATATTAGTCAAGTGGAAATGGTTGACGGGGCGCGTGATTTTCGTTTGATGCGTCGTCCTATGGTCGATGCGATTCTTGAGCTCTCGGAGTACAATCGTTTCTCAAAAGGAATTTTTGCTTGGGTAGGATTTGAGACAGAATACCTCGAATATAAAAATGTAGAGCGCGTGGCAGGAGAGACGTCTTGGAATTTTTGGTCCCTCTTTAAGTATTCGATTGAAGGGATTGTCAATTTCTCGGATGCCCCATTAAACATTGCCTTTATTGGTGGGCTATTATCTTGGATTTTGGCCTTTATCATGATGATTTTGATTGTAATCCGTACCTTAGTCTTTGGGGATCCTACTTCAGGTTGGCCATCCCTTATGACAGTGATTCTTTTCCTGGGAGGGTTCCAATTATTGACCATTGGGATTTTAGGGAAATATATCGGTAAGATCTTCATGGAAACCAAGAAACGTCCAATCTATGTTATCAAAGAGAAAAGCAAGTAAAAAGCAGAAAACTTCTGCTTTTTTTGCTATAATGATAGGGAAAAAGCATTTGAAAGGAATTTAACATGATTTTAATTACAGGAGCAAATGGGCAACTTGGAACAGAACTTCGCCATTTGTTGGATGAACGAAATGAAGAATATGTGGCTGTTGATGTGGCTGAAATGGATATCACAAATGCAGAAAAAGTAGACGAGGTATTCGCAGAAGTGAAACCAACCCTAGTCTACCACTGTGCTGCCTACACAGCTGTTGATGCTGCTGAAGATGAAGGTAAAGAGTTGGACTATGCGATCAACGTGACTGGTACGGAAAATGTAGCAAAAGCGTCTGAAAAACATGGTGCAACCTTAGTTTATATCTCAACAGACTACGTTTTTGATGGGAAAAAACCAGTGGGACAAGAATGGGAAGTAGACGATCAACCAGATCCTCAAACAGAGTACGGTCGTACCAAACGTATGGGGGAAGAATTGGTTGAGAAGCATGTGTCTAACTTCTATATCATCCGTACAGCTTGGGTCTTCGGGAACTACGGTAAGAACTTTGTCTTCACCATGCAAAACCTTGCCAAGACTCACAAAACACTTACAGTCGTTAATGACCAACATGGTCGTCCAACCTGGACACGTACTCTTGCAGAGTTCATGACTTATTTGGCTGAAAACCGTAAGGAGTATGGTTATTACCACTTGTCTAACGATGCGAAAGAAGATACAACTTGGTATGACTTTGCAGTTGAAATCCTCAAAGATACGGATGTTGAAGTGAAACCAGTGGATTCTAGCCAATTCCCAGCTAAGGCAAAACGCCCTCTCAACTCAACGATGAGCTTGGCTAAGGCTAAGGCTACAGGATTCGTTATTCCAACTTGGAAAGATGCTTTGAAAGAATTTTATAAACAAGAAGTGAAATAAGATCAATAGAAGCGGCCCTTGAGGGTCGCTTTTCTGTTTGGATTAGGCAAAAAGCCTAGAAAATGATATAATTGAATAGACTGTGAATGATTTGAAAGGGAACTCTATGCAACATGTTTTTATTATCGGAAGTCGTGGGCTTCCGGCTCAATATGGCGGTTTTGAGACTTTTGTGGACCAATTGGTCTCGCATCAAGTGTCTCCAGATATCCAATATCATGTTGCCTGCCTTTCTAATAATCAAGCTTATCAACATTTTGACTTCAAGGGTGTCGATTGTTTTACCATTAAAGCCCCTAGGCTTGGGCCTGCGCGTGTCATCGCCTATGATATGATGGCCATCAACTACGCCTTGAAGCATATTAAGAAACAAGGAATTGAACAGCCGATTTTTTACGTCTTGGGCAATACAATCGGAGCCTTTGTGGCGCCTTTTGCGCGCAAGATCCATAAGATGGGTGGCCGATTCTATATCAACCCAGATGGACTGGAGTGGAAGCGGGCCAAGTGGGCCAAGCCGATCCAAGCCTATCTCAAGTATTCTGAAAAGATCATGACGCGCCATGCGGACTTAGTAATTTCAGACAACCCTGGTATTGAGTCCTATATCAAGGAAGCCTACCCTTGGTCCAAGACGACCTATATTGCCTACGGAACGGACTTGTCTCCGACTAGCCTAAATAGTCAGGATAATAAGGTCCGAGAATTCTATCAGAAATGGCAGACACAGGAGAAGAACTATTATTTGATCTTGGGCCGCTTTGTCCCAGAAAATAATTATGAGACCGCCATTCGTGAATTTATGGCCTCTTCCACCAAACGGGATTTGGTGATCATTTGTAACCAGGAAGGCAATCCTTATTTTGAGGAGCTCCGAGCTCGAACTGGATTTGATCAGGATCCTCGTGTTAAGTTTGTAGGAACGGTCTATGATCAAGACCTGTTGAAGTATATCCGTAAAGAAGCCTTTGCCTATATCCATGGTCATGAAGTGGGTGGAACCAATCCTGGTCTCCTAGAGGCTCTTGCTCAGACGGATCTGAATTTAGTTTTGGGAGTTTCCTTTAACCAAACGGTTGCAAAGGATTCGGCTCACTATTGGACTAAAGAAACTGGAAATTTGGCGCATTTGATTGATCGGGTTGATTCTTTAGAAGATGTATCTGAATGGGGTCAACGTGCCAAGGCCAATATGAAGCAAAACTTTACCTGGGAAAAAATTGTAGGTGAGTACGAGGAATTATTCTTATCATGAAAGTAAATATCTTGTTGTCCACCTATAATGGTGAACAATATCTAAAAGAGCAGGTCAAAAGTATCCAAGACCAGACTTATCAAGACTGGCAACTCTTGATCCGAGATGATGGGTCGACAGATGGTACGGTGAAGATTATTCAAGAGTTGGTGGCCCAAGATGAGCGCATTCGTTTTATCAACCAAGGAGCTATTGAAAATCTCGGAGTTATCAAGAGCTTCCATGCGCTTCTGAAATATGAAAAAGCTGATCTTTATTGCTTCAGTGACCAAGATGATGTCTGGCTTCCTGAAAAGATTGCTCTTCAGGTAGCAGAAGCCGAGAAGCATCCTCAAGAAGTGCCTTTGCTGGTCTACACAGATTTAAAAGTGGTCGATGAAAACTTGAATGTGCAGCATGAGAGTATGATTCGCACCCAGTCTGATCATGCCAATACCGAACTGATTCAAGAGTTGACGGAAAATACGGTAACTGGCGGAGTTGCCATGATTAACCACGCTCTGGCGGAGTTATGGACAGGTCAAGAAAAACATGCGCTCCTTATGCATGATTGGTATTTGGCCTTGTTGGCAACTGCCTTTGGGAAGCTCATCTATATCGATCAACCAACAGAATTGTACCGTCAGCACAGTAGCAATGTTCTGGGTGCTCGAACCCTCAGAAAACGGGTTAAAAATTGGGTTCGCCCTCATATTCTGTTTGCTAAATATTGGAATCTCATTGAATCCAGTCAAGAACAAGCAAAAAATCTATTGGATCTGCCTGTCAGTTCCCAAACTAAAGAAATTATTGAAAACTTTGTCACCATTATGGATGTTCCACTAAAAGAACGTCTGAGACGGATTCGTCAGTATGGTTACCGGAAGAACCGAGCCTTTCACACCTTTGTGTTTACCAGCTTGATTCTGACAAAGTTTGCATATCGAGGTAAAAAATAATGTTTGACGTTTTTAGTCAGAAAAATCGAATTTTATTAAGAGAATTAATCAAAACAGACTTTAAATTACGCTACCAAGGATCGGCGATCGGTTATCTTTGGTCGATTTTAAAGCCCCTGATGACTTTTACGATCATGTATATTGTCTTCATCCGATTCTTACGCTTGGGTGGAGATGTGCCCCATTTCCCAGTTGCCCTCTTGTTGGCCAATGTAATCTGGGGCTTCTTCTCAGAAGCAACATCTATGGGGATGGTGTCGATTGTTAGTCGAGGCGACTTGTTGCGAAAATTGAACTTCTCCAAACACATCATTGTCTTGTCTGCAATTTCGGGAGCAGCCATCAACTTTGTTATTAACCTTGTAGTGGTCTTGATTTTTTCATTCTTCAATGGGGTGACATTCTCTTGGACAGCCTTGATGGTCATTCCGTTGTTCTTTGAGTTATTCTTGATGGCGACAGGATGCGCGCTGATCTTAGCGACATTTTTTGTTCGTTTCCGTGACTTAGGTCAAGTATGGGAAGTACTCCTGCAAGCAGGCCTATATGCGACGCCAATTATCTATCCGATTACCTTTATTGCAGACCGCAATCCATGGGCTGCTAAGTTGGTCATGATGAATCCTTTGGCTCAAATTATTCAAGACATGCGTTATTTCTTGATTGATAAGGCCAATACCCCTGTCTGGCTTTTGGTGGAAAATAAGTTCTTGGTTTTGATTCCTTATGTTTTACCAATTCTTATTTTTGTCGCTGGCTTTGCTTACTTTAACAAACATGCTAAGAAATTTGCGGAGATTCTCTAATGACAGATAAACAAATTGCAGTAAAAGTAGACCATGTCAGCAAGTACTTTAAGTTGCCAACAGAGGCAACCAATAGTCTTCGAACTGCCCTGGTCAATCGCTTCAAAGGAATCAAAGGATACAAAGAACAACATGTGCTTAAGGATATTTCTTTTGAAGTAGAAAAAGGTGATTTTTTCGGGATCCTCGGTCGAAATGGTTCTGGAAAATCGACTCTTTTAAAAATCATTTCTGAAATCTATTTACCAGAAAAAGGAACCGTCACTATCGATGGAAAACTGGTGTCCTTTATTGAGCTTGGAGTGGGCTTTAACCCAGAACTGACAGGTCGTGAAAATGTCTATATGAACGGGGCCATGCTGGGCTTCTCAACAGCTGAAATTGATGCCATGTATGATGATATCGTAGACTTTGCTGAGTTGCATGAATTCATGAACCAAAAGCTTAAGAACTACTCATCAGGTATGCAGGTTCGTCTAGCCTTTTCGGTTGCCATTAAGGCCCAAGGCGATATCTTGATTTTGGACGAGGTCCTAGCAGTAGGAGATGAGGCCTTCCAGCGCAAGTGTAACGATTACTTCCAGGAACGCAAGAAATCAGGGAAAACCACGATCCTGGTTACCCATGATATGGGAGCCGTCAAGAAATATTGTAACAAGGCTGTTTTGATTGAAAATGGATTGGTGAAGGCTTTAGGAGCCCCGGAAGACGTAGCAAATCAGTATAGTGTTGATAATGCGACTACAAGTAAACATCCTGAGAAAACTGACGATATTAAGGATCATATTAGTGTAGTAAAAAATCTAAAAGTCAAAATGATTTCGGATCAAGTTATCCATCAGAACGATATGGTAGAATTTGAAGTTTCTTATGATTTAGAAGAAGATATAGTTACTTACTTAGTTTTCTCTATGACAGATATTGATAGAAATATTTGGATTTATAATGACAATACTTATGATTTTCCAACAACATCAAAGGGACACAAGATTTTTCGATATAAATGTAGTTTAAATGCAATAAATAATTTAAAATTAAAATTACAGGTCACTATTTTAGGAGAATCACGTGAAATGTTAGCTTTTGCAACAGAAGCTAACGCACCTCTAATTGTAATGAATCGAACGGATATAACAAATGATGATTTTTCAGCTATGGACTCTTCTTCTGGATTAATTCAGAGAAATGGGAAGTGGGATATTATTGAATAGGTGATTATTATGAAGGATTCAGTGGTAACAATAGTTTGTACAAGTTACAATTATAGTCAATATATTTCAATGGCTCTAGATAGTTTTTTGTGCCAAGAAACAGATTTTCCATATGATATTCTAGTTGTTGATGATTGCTCAACAGATAATTCAAGGGAGATATTATTAGATTACAGGGATCGATACCCAGATAAAATTTCTCTTGTATTTAATGATCGGAACAAAGGATTAACTAGAACTTGGATTGATATTTGTGATCAGGTAACAGCGAAGTATATTGCAAGATGTGACGCAGACGATTTTTGGATTGATTCAAAAAAATTACAAAAACAATTTGATTTATTAGAATCAAGTGAAAACTCTAAGTGGTGTAATACAGAATTTAATATTGTAGATGAAGAAAATAAGACTATCTACGAAAATGTTTTTAAAAATGGTCCTATTGCATATGCAAATACTTATAGTAAGATGTTAGCCACGAAAGGTATGACGTTACCTTCGTCATGGATGATTGAAACTGAATTGATGCAAAAAGTAAATCACATGATAGCACCGGATTCTGTTGATGATGGTTTTCCGATGCAGTTGGAATTCTTTCATTTGACAGAACTTACTTTTATTGAAGATGCAACTGTTGCGTATAGAATGTCAAGTAATTCAGATTCAAGACCGGTAGATCCTGTCAAAATGAAATATAGGATTGATGGTTTGTTAAAAACACAATTAGAGTATCTAAATAAGTACCCTGAACAGAGCATTCTAGACATTGCAAAAATACAAGCCGAGCATGATGCAAAACAAGAATGGCGGATTTTTGAAATGGGAAACTTAATCAATCATCTTCAAAAAGATTTAGAGATTTCAATAAATAAACTGGATGAATTGTCTCAAAACGTACAAGAATTGACTCAAAAAAATGAAAAATTATCTCATGAATACAATTCCGTCATCCATTCTCGCCGTTGGACCATTCCAACAAAGATTTTGAAATTCTTAAGAATAAGGAAATAATATGCAACGTTTACTTTTATATGTTCACTACAATAAGTTCAATTTTATTAGTGGACATGTACTCTATCAATTAGAAAAGATTCGCCCCTTGTATTCACGGGTGGTCTTTATCTCCAATAGTCAACTACCAGAAGATGTGCAGTCTAATTTAGTAGCACAGCATCTGGTAGACGATATTCTAGAGCGCCAAAATAGTGGCTTTGACTTTGCGGCTTGGCGGGATGGAATGAAGACAGTCGGCTTTGATCAACTGGCTCATTTTGATTCGGTTACCCTCATGAATGATACCTGCTTTGGACCTCTTTGGGATCTAGAACCAATTTATCAGCAGTTCGAACAGGATAATGAAGTGGATTTCTGGGGAATGACCAATTACCGGAAAGACAAGGATTTTAACGAGCATATTCAGAGTTATTATCTTAGCTTTAAAAAACAGGTTATTGAATCAAGTACTTTCCATGAATTTTGGCAGGGAGTTCAAGACTTTACCAATGTTCAGGATGTGATCGATAACTACGAAACCAAGGTCACAACGAACTTCTTGGATGCAGGTTTTCACTATAAGACGGTCTTTGATACCATTCATGAAGACACCACAGGGATGCTTTATCCAGACTTTTCTTACTATAATCCTACAGCGATTCTCAATCATAAGGTTCCTTTCATCAAAGTCAAAACCATTGCAAACAATGAAGGGATTATGCCTTATATTTTTGATGAATTGGAGCGTGTATCGGACTATCCATTGGATTTGATTCTTAACCACATGTCTATGATTGACCGTCCGGACTATCCTTATCTCTTATCCCGTAAGTATTTGAAGGATCAAGACTTAGGAGACACATTTGATAAAAAAGTAGCGGTTCATCTCCATGTCTTTTATGTGGATCTTTTAGAAGAGTTTCTAGATGCTTTCCAAGCTTTTCATTTTGCTTATGACTTATGGATTACGACAGATGTAGAAGAGAAGAAGCAGGCTATTGAGCAAATTCTTTCTGATCGGGCACAAGATGCGACGGTTGTGGTGACTGGAAACATTGGACGAGATGTGTTGCCAATGCTGCTCTTAAAAGAGCAACTCTCAAAATACGATTATGTTGGTCATTTCCATACCAAGAAATCCAAAGAAGCAGATTTCTGGGCAGGTGAATCTTGGCGGAAAGAATTGATCGAGATGTTGGTCAAACCGGCTGATCAAATCCTAGCCAATATGGAAGCCAATCCAAAAGTCGGAATCACTATCGCAGATATTCCAACTTTCTTCCGTTACAATCGAATAGTGGTTGCTTGGAATGAGGCTCTTATTTCACCAGAGATGAATAAACTCTGGGAACGGATAGGAGCGACCAAGACGATTGACTTCAAAAATCTCAATACCTTTGTCATGAGTTATGGGACCTTTGTTTGGTTTAAATATGATGCTTTGAAACCACTCTTTGATTTGAATTTGACAGCAACAGATGTTCCAGCTGAACCTCTACCTCAAAATTCGATATTGCATGCGATCGAACGTTTGTTGATCTACATTGCTTGGGATCAAAAATATGACTTTAGGATCTCTCAAAACCCACATGTCCTGACACCATTTATTGATAATAAGCAATTGAACAATCGTGAGGATCTTCAACCCCATACCTTTGTGGACTTTAATCAAATTGGGGGGATCAAAGGAGCCTTGAAGTATATCGTAATAGGGCCTGCAAGAGCTGTGAAATATATACTAAAAAGAATGATAAAGAAAGTGAAATAATGAAACGGAAAAAAGAGTTTAATTTTAAAGAATTTATCCTCTCAGCTTTATCGAAAGTTTCAAGAACTCAATGGTATTATGGGGTTACTTTCGTTCTATTTTCTTTTTTTAATTTTTACCTAGCTCAGAATAATCTTGCAGTTCATAACAAAGCAACAGGAACTGTCCTACAATATGTTAATTTTTTAGGAATTCTATTTGGAATTAGTTTCTTGCTATTAATTCCAATATTATCCCAGTTCAATTTTAAAAAATGGTTTCCTTTAAAACTGATTGTCAGTTATTTGGTCTACAATACCCTTTCTTATTTGACAGAAATCACGATTTATTTGAATAATCCAAAATACAAGGTTTGGAATTTTGATCAGAATCCATTCTTTAGAACGGATTCCTTCCTTGTCATTTTCTTTCTGTTTGCTTCTACAGGTGGTTTGGTTCTATTGCGACAGCATTATGATAAGCTACCAAGTCGGAAAAAAGGAGGAGAAGAGATTGGCGAGAACTATCAGTATCTGGTCTTGTCGCAACTCTTGATCACCTTTATCGTAACAGACAAAAACTTTTCGACCCTGATTTACCGGACAGATAATTTTTTGTATAAGGCTTTTGAAATTGGCAAATACTCAGCTCAGCAATTTTGGTTAACAAATGAATTCTTATACTTTCTATTTCCGTTGATTTCCTTGCTTGGATTCTTGTATACAAAAGGGCAGCGAGATTTCGTCAAGAACAAGCCGAGTTTCTCTTTAGTGTTCTTCTCTAGTACCACTATTGCAATTGTATTGAATTATTTTATCCAATTCAGTTTAGGTCGAACAGAACCCTTCTTAGGCGTTCATTACACGATTCCAGATGCCATCTTATTTCAAATTCTCATTCTGACAGCGATACTTATCTTTGTTTACATTTGTATCAATCAATATTGGATTGCTACCTGTCTCATTTCCATTGTTTCCATTGCTTTTGTAGTTGCAAATTCCATCAAGTTTGGCATGAGGAATGAACCAGTTTTACCGAGTGATTTAACTTGGTTAACCAAGCCAATGACGCTTTTGAGCTTTATGGACAAAGCGCAAATATTTTACATCTTTTTATTGGTGGTCTTTCTGGTTTGTCTACTGATTGTCGGGAAAAAGTACCTCTTTAAAGGAAGAATTATTTCTTCATGGAAAATACAAATCGGAGCTATTGCAGTGATGCTCTTATGCTTTAAGAGTGTCAATGGGATATTCAGTGATAAAGAAAACGGGAAGATCAAGGATAATGTACCAATTATTAGCACCCTGAACAATTACCAAGATATTAATTGGCTAGGGAATACGACCAATGCTCGTTACAAAGGATTGTCTTATGTTTGGATGAATCAATTGACGACGGAGGTTGTTCCAAAACCGGATGGTTATTCCAAAGAACGTCTTGAGAAAATAGCCCAAAAATATACCAACTTGTCGAATGCGATCAATAAGGAGAGAAGTAACTACTTAAACGATCAAACGGTCATTTATATTCTGAGTGAAAGTTTTTCTGATCCTAGAAAAGTCGAGGGAGTTGAGCTTACGCAAAATCCGATTCCCAATATTGAGAACATCATGAAGACCCACACGAGTGGGCAAATGCAATCGGATGGCTATGGTGGTGGAACAGCAAATATGGAGTTTCAAACTTTAACAAGTTTGCCATTCTATAATATATCACCAACTGTTTCGGTATTGTATACAGAGGTATTCCCTAAAATTCATGATGTTCCTTCTATAAGTAATACTTATTCTAGAAAAAATAAAATAGCTATTCATTTAGCTGGTGGAGCAAATTATTCTAGGGACATTGTATATTCAAGGCTGAATTTTAGCGACTTTATCACGATTAATACTAAGGGGATAACTGTTAGAAAAGAAGGAATTAGTCCGAGTGATGAATCCACCTATAATATTGTTTTGGATAATTTAAACGACAAAACAGGACAATTCTTTTCTGTGATGACTATGCAAAATCATACTCCATGGTTAGAAGCAAATCCAGAAACCTTGGATGCAAAAGGTAAAGGGTTTAGTGATGAAGAAAATTCAAAACTGACTTTCTACAGTCGCTTGCTTTCACAAACCGACACCGCCACCCAATCTTTCCTGGAAAGTCTTTCTAAAATAGATAAGAAGATTACAGTGGTATTCTATGGAGATCACTTGCCAGGTCTTTATCCTGAGTCCGCCTTTAAGAATAATCCGGAGAGTCAGTATCAGACAGACTACTTCATTTGGAGTAATTTTGATGCACCGAAATTGAACTATCCTTTGGTCAATTCAAGTGATTTCTCTGCTATGGTCTTTGAACAGACCAATTCAAAAGTTTCGCCTTACTATGCTTTGTTGACAGAAGTATTGAAAAAAGCAAGTGTCGATAAAAAGGCCTTAGAAGGAGAAGCACAAGAAATTGCAGAGGATTTAAAAATGGTTGAATACGACTTGATTAGTGGGAAAGGTTACCTTTCTAAAGACTTCTTTAAAGTTCCAACTGATAAATCCAATTAAAAGGAGAGCAAGCAGGTAAAAATCTTTGTGATTTTGGCTGTCTGGCTCCCTTTTTTTTGTTTTTTATGCTAAACTATTAGATGGGGGTATGCTCATGATTAAGATATTCGGAAAGGTCCATTATCATTGGCAACCGGACTTATCCATTCTTGTGACTTATTGGTCCATTGCAGTGATTCCGGTCTTTATTGGACTGGCCTTGATGTATGAGAGCTCTAGTGTGCCAACGCTAGTTTTGTTTTCGTTCTTTTTATTTATGGTCTTGCTCGCGATTGGGGTCCATCGTTACTTCACGATTTATGAGGATGGGATCTTGCGGATTATTACAGCTAATCCTTTTACTCCAATCAAGGTAAAGATTGACTCGATCGAAAAGGTCGAAGTAAATAAGAAATCGATCAAGCTTATATTTAATGATGGATCGCGCAGTCGAACATTCTGTATGCGTAAATGGCCGAAAAAATACTTTATCAATGCACTTGCCTTAAATCCTTATTTTAAGGGAGAAGTAATCCTGACGGACAATTTCATCCATGTGGATTACTACGAGATGTATTATGCAAACAAATAAAAAGCCCTCTTAATCTTTTAAGAGAGCACGAGTGGGGCATTCTTTAATAGCCTCGAGAACATCGTTTGTGACAGGAACTTCCTTTTCAAGGAGGTCGTCCTCTTCAGCAGCAAATTTAACGATGCCATTGTCATGGTAATCAAATAATTCAGAATAGGTCTGACAGAGACCGCAAGCGATGCAACGATCTGGAATTAACGTAACTTTCATACTTCTATTGTAATGATTTTTACGAGAAAAAACAAGGAGGAAGTCATGGCAAAAGAACCATGGGAAGAAGATATTTACGATGATGGAGAAGAAACATTGAAAAGAACAAGTAAGTTAAACGGAATCAAGGCAGATCGTCTATTGACGATTTTAGCCATTATTTTCTTTGTAGTAGTAGTGGCGATGGTCTGCTTGTTGATTTTCCTTTCAACAGGCGGTAGCAATAAATCAAAACAAATGTCTGGTTTCTACAATGGAGAGACTAAGGTTGAACAGAAATCATCAGCCCCTGCAGCACAAACTGACCAAGCGGCTAAAGACGATAGTTCAAAAGATGAGAACTCTGAAGAAGGCACAATCACTGTTCAAGCAGGTGAAGGGGAAGCAGCGATCGCTGCACGTGCTGGTATTTCCATTGCCCAATTGGAACAGTTAAATCCATCTCACATGTCTACAGGATCATGGTATGCGAATCCTGGTGATGTCGTTAAGATTCAGTAGGAGTTGAAGACAGCATGAAACAAATTCAAATTGCCATTGATGGACCGGCTTCTAGTGGAAAGTCCACAGTTGCAAAGATCATTGCCAAGGATCTAGGCTATACGTATCTAGATACGGGGGCTATGTATCGTGCAGCGACATATCTAGCTTTGCAAAATAATCTGACAGCTGAACAGGTTGATGACCTCTTAGCCCTTTTAGATCAGTATCCAATTAGTTTCGGTCGTTCAGAAGAAGGAGAGCAGCTTGTCTTTGTAGCAGACGTGGATATTACCCACCCAATTCGCGATAACCAAGTGACCAACAATGTTTCATGGGTTGCAGCGCTTGCTCCAGTCCGTGAAAAACTTGTCGCTCTACAGCAAGAAATTGCAGCAGAGGGGGGCATCGTTATGGATGGACGCGATATTGGGACAGTCGTTCTTCCACATGCAGAGTTGAAGATCTTTTTGGTCGCTTCTGTTGAGGAGCGGGCAGAACGTCGTTATAAGGAAAATGTTGAAAAGGGCATTACAGCGGATCTTGAATTGTTGAAAAAAGAAATCGCTGAGCGGGACTATAAGGACAGCCACCGTGCCGTTTCTCCTTTGAAACCTGCAGCTGATGCCATTCATTTTGACACAACGGGTGTTGGAATTGCAGACGTTGTTGCCTTTATTGAAGAAAAAGCAAAAAAACTTCTTGACAAAGAATAAAAAACTTGATATCATATAAAAGTTGAGAAAAGCAGAAGTGAGAACTTCTCGCCTTGTGACGCAAGTTGCCTGGCCCCTACGGATCAAGTTTCAGTAATGAAATACATCATGTAGTTCGGGCCTGCTTTGCAGGTCCGTTCTTGTTTTTCTCGAATAATAAAAAAGAGGTGAAAACCATAGCAAAGCAAGACTTATTCATCAATGATGAAATTCGTGTACGTGAAGTTCGCTTAATCGGTCTTGAAGGTGAGCAATTGGGTATCAAACCACTTAGCGAAGCGCAAGCACTTGCGGACGACGCTAATGTTGACTTGGTTCTCATTCAACCTCAAGCTAAACCTCCTGTTGCGAAAATTATGGACTACGGTAAGTTCAAATTTGAGTATCAGAAGAAGCAAAAAGAACAACGCAAAAAACAAAGCGTTGTGACCGTGAAAGAAGTTCGTTTGAGCCCAGTGATTGACAAGGGTGACTTCGATACAAAACTTCGCAATGCTCGCAAATTCCTTGAAAAAGGAAATAAAGTGAAGGTATCCATTCGCTTTAAGGGTCGTATGATTACCCACAAAGAGATTGGTGCTAAAGTTTTAGCCGACTTCGCTGAAGCGACACAAGATGTGGCGATCATCGAACAACGAGCTAAGATGGATGGACGTCAAATGTTCATGCAATTGGCGCCAGCAACTGACAAGAAATAATCTGTCAGAAAGTTAAAAAAAGGAGAAAATATCATGCCAAAACAAAAAACACACCGCGCATCAGCTAAACGTTTCAAACGTACA
>JAFEHB010000062.1_pt2 | contig 42732 bp, 38 predicted proteins | sample 9267121 | NCBI WGS metagenome assembly JAFEHB01 (sample SAMN17103336, study PRJNA684904) | human gut metagenome | isolation source: diarrhea sample from child under the age of five | host: Homo sapiens | place: South Africa: Mafikeng, Mafikeng Provincial Hospital | collected 2019-09 | reverse complement strand
TGGCGCCGGGGCTTTTTGCGTCGGGACGGGGATTCGAACCCGCGAGGGTGCGGAGCCGAGCGAACGCGCGAGCGTTGGCCGGCGGAGCACGCAAGGGCGCGACAGCGTCCGCAGCGGACCGGGCGGCGCCAGCCGCACGCAAATCCCTCTACCCCAGCCCTTATCTTGATGAGCCCCGGCCATGGCGCCGGGGCTTTTTGCGTCGGGACGGGGATTCGAACCCGCGAGGGTGCGGAGTCGAGCGAACGCGCGAGCGTTGGCCCCTGATATCCCTCCATGCAGCCCTCGCCCAAAGGATTTTCGACGTCGGATATCCTGGGAAAACACAAACTTCCTGATTTCAGTAGCAGTCCAGCACTTTTGCAAGTAGACACGCTTTTCCAAACTGAAAAGCCCAGGTAAAACTCATCTAAATAGTCTACCTACTCCGCCAAACGCAATACTGCTACTGAAATCAGAAAGTTTCTCAAAGCAAAGGTATTTTTACTCGTGTTATTGGCTCGCCTTCCCGAAAAGACACGAGAAACAGGCGCCATAATCAACCCTTTCGCACCAAATGCTCCACTTCCCCGCAGCTAAAGCTTATCCACATCACGTTGAGGAGCCGCAGAGAGGCAACTGCCGCAATTGTCCAAGGCGTCAAGCGTCATATGCAATGGTATCCTTGTTTGTCCATTGCTCAAACGCACCAACGAACGCTAGGAGTCCTATGGATCTCATTGCTCAGCTTGCTCACGAGCTCAATCTCAAAGTCACCGACGTCGACGCAGCCGTCAAGCTCATCGACGAGGGGAACACCATCCCCTTTATCGCCCGTTACCGCAAAGAAGCGACTGGCGGTATGGACGACGTCGCCCTCCGCGCGCTCAACGAACGCCTGGGTTACCTACGCAATCTTGAGCAGCGTAAAGAGGATGTCATCGCGCTCATCAATGCCCAGGGCAAACTTACGCCCGAGCTGGAACAGCAGATTCGCGAAGCCGAACAGCTCCAGCGCGTCGAGGACCTCTACAAGCCCTATCGCAAGAAGCGCATGACGCGTGCCCAAAAGGCCCGCGAGGCAGGGCTTGAGCCGCTTGCCAACATGATCATTATGCAGGCAAGCCCCAAGGGCGGTGGCTCGGCCATCGAGGCAGCCGCAGCATACATCAATGAGGAAGCCGGCTTCGATACCGCCGAAAAAGCCCTCGCAGGCGCCTGCGATATCGTGGCGGAAATTGTCGCCGAAGACCCAGAGAACGTCGCCGACCTGCGTGCCTTCACCCAAAACACCGCCGATATCGTTGTCGAAGCGACCGACCCCACCGAAAAGACCCCATACGAGCCCTACTATGCCTACGATGAGCCACTGCGTCGCATCCCCAACCACCGTGTTCTCGCCATCGACCGCGGTGAGCGAGAGGGGAAGCTGCGGGTTCGCGTGAACGTCGATAACCAGGCGGCCGTTTCACGCCTGGGAAGCCGTTGGCCGCGTCGACAAGGCGTTTTTGCCCCCATATTCGACGCCGCTATCGCTGATGGCTACAAACGCCTCATGGCACCTTCACTCGAACGCGAGGCCCGCGCCAAGCTCACCGTGCGCGCTCAAGCCGACGCCATCAACGTGTTTGCAAAAAACCTCGAAGGCCTGCTCTCGGCTCGACCGGTTCGCGGCGCACGCGTGCTGGCACTCGACCCCGGCTACCGCACTGGCTGCAAGGTCGCCGTCATGGACGAGACCGGCAAGCTGCTCGACCACGGCGTCGTCTACCCCACCAAGCCGCGCCACGACGTTGCCGGCACCAAACGCGAGCTGGCTCGCCTGGTCAAAAAGGACAAGGTCAACACCATTGTTATTGGCAACGGCACGGCAAGCCGCGAAACCGAGGAAGTCGTGAGCGAGTTCATCTCCGAGCAGGCGCCCGAGCTTCGCTACACCATCGTCAATGAAGCCGGAGCGTCGGTTTACTCGGCATCCGAGCTGGCGAGCCAGGAATATCCCGATCTTGACGTCACGGTGCGCGGCGCCCTTAGCCTGGGTCACCGTCTGCAAGACCCCCTTGCCGAGCTGGTCAAGATCCCGCCCCAGTCCATTGGCGTTGGTCAGTATCAGCATGACCTCGACCAGGCCGAGCTTTCGTACTCGCTGGGCAATGTTGTAGAAGACGTTGTCAACCGCGTGGGCGTCGATGTAAACACCGCAAGCACAAGCCTGCTGGGCTATGTGTCCGGCATCACGCCAACGGTTGCCCGCAACATCGTTGCCTACCGCGAGGAGAACGGCCCCTTCACCGACCGCACGCAACTCAAGAAGGTCTCGAAGCTCGGCCCCAAGGCGTACCTCAACGCTGCAGGATTCCTACGCATTGCAGATGGCGAAAATCCGCTCGACGCAACAAGCGTCCACCCCGAAAGCTACGCCGTTGCCAACGAGGTACTCAAGCGCGCAGGCGTTAAAGCCGATGAGCTCAAGCGCGGTGGAATCCCCGATATCGAGCGCCGCGTGGGCAGCATCGGCGAGATCGCCGGAGAGCTCGGTTGCGGTATCTTGACGCTCATCGATATCATCGACGAGCTCAAAAAGCCCGGCCGTGACCCCCGCGACGACGCTCCCGAAGTTGTCTTTAGCCGCTCTGCCCTCTCTATCGATGACCTGGAGGCGGGCATGAAGCTTAAAGGTACGGTGCGCAATGTCGTGGACTTTGGCGCGTTTGTCGACATCGGCGTGCATCAAGACGGCTTGGTGCATATCTCCAAGATGGCCAACCGCTTTGTCAAACACCCCAGCGACGTTGTTCGCGTAGGCGACACCGTTGACGTGTGGATCGAAAAGGTCGATTGCGAGCGAAAGAAAATCTCGCTCAGCATGATAGAGCCTCGATAACAAAGCGCAAGGCGCCCGCGCTGCAGTTCGGTTTGCAGCGCGGGCGCCCTTTATATGACAAAATAAACCCGTGGACTTTTGTCACATGGACTTTTGTCACATTGCTTAGCTGTTGAGGATGCGGTCAAGGCTGCCGGAGCTTGAGTCGCGATAATCGGCTGAGGTTAGGATCTCCTGTGGGATACGGCCGCCCTCGCGCAAGATATTGCGGAACTGCACGCGCGTGACCATGGGCAGGTCGGCGATAGCGCGCGCGAGATTTTGCGGCACGCCCTGATTCTCGGATGCATGCTCCACCCCGCGACCGTCCTTCAAACGACGCTTGTGAGCCGCCAGCATAGCCTTGTACATACCTGCGTGCATGCAAATCTTCGTATTGTTTGCCGCACGGGCCTGTTCGACGATGCGCGCGCCTTCACGGTCGATATCGCCCGCATAATACACATAGTCGTACCCATAGCCTATATCGGACAGATAATCGTCCAGCGCATGCGAGACGCTCGCCTTGCAACCACTGCCAAAAATTACGCCGCTCACCCGCACGCCAAAAAGCTTGACAGACGATTTGCCGCGCAGCAGACGCGCGATCTCGTCGTATGTGTCGATATTCTCGACCATGATGAACGGTTTATTGGCGCCGATACCAAAGAAGCTCGTGAAATGATACGGGCGCGTGGGTGTGATCTTAAGTGCTGCCACGTTAACGCCACGGTCGTTCAGACGCTTGAACAAACGCTCGCCGCGCTTACCATCAAAGGCCTTCTCATCGTTAAAAATTTCAAAGGCGCGCTGACGACGCGAGGCGTACGGGGTATCCATGCCGTCCGTTTGCTCGATCCACGTGGTAATGGCCTCAAAATCATGCGCAAGCTGCTGCTTGGCGTTTTGATGACCGTTTTCGTGCACGGCAGTCTTCGCCATTGGACGATTGTCAACGCACGTGATCTTGGCATATTGGACGCGATCGCTGTGCGCAACAGCAGAAAGCGGCAACACGGTTGCCACCTTTGCGAGTTGCCCTCGAATCACGCGTACGATAGAGCGAGATTCGGGTCGGACGGAATCGTTCGAGCGATGATCCCCCATTGTCTGGGTCGAAGGCGAATCCTGCTTGTGAGACGACTTGACCGCCTCGGAACGCTCAGGCCTTCCCTTTCGCTTCCTGTTCGCAGGAGTATCCCTTTTTACCGAAGAACGACCCTCCCCCTCCTTAGCGTCCTTATGCTTTCGCTGAGCATCTCGCTCGGCAAAAGCAACGCGATCCCGATGTGCCTCCGCCTGCTTAAATGCTGCGCCTTTCTTTGAGACGGCAGACTCTTTGGGAGCAGATGCTTTTTTCTCGGCAGGAGCGGACGGAGTATCCTGAGCCTGCAGCTGCTGCTTTTTGGGTCCCATGGCGTGAAGTTCTGGCTCTTGGGTCTTCGGTTCGGCGGGCCTTGGCTGCTCGACGGAAGTGTCCTGGGTATCCCGTGATGCTTTCTTATCCTGCGCGCGGCGATGCACACGCGCTCCTCGGCCCACCTTCGAGACAAAGGGCGCTGACGAATCGTTTGGGCTAGCCTGCTCTTCCTTTTGAGCTGCCTCGAAAGGCGCGACGGCGGGCAATTCCTGGTCGCGATGGGTATCCTCGGCTCGGAGCGCAGCGGGCTTCGCCGATCCAGAATCTTTCACAGACCCGCACGGCGCCGCTGCGGGTGCAGCCTGACCAGCGTCTTTAGCCTCAACAGCAAAAGCCTCAGCAGGCGCCGACTCCTCCTCGACGTCAAAGCCATCGTTTAGATCCTCGGCGCCATCAACAATAATAAGCTCGGAAACCTTTGCGCAAATCGAATAGATAGCAGGGCGCCCATCGACACCGGTCTCATCGATGCGCTCGATAAGACCCGACCTGATGAACTCATCGCGTAGACGCTTGGTATCGATATCCTTATCGATCGAACGGAAAAGCCCGCCCAGTGAGCTCGACTTGATCTTGAGGACCTTACGACCCAACAGACCGCGCGAAATAACGGCTGCCTGCTTGGAGCTCAACGAGGTGAGAGCAGCGATGCGACGCGCCAGCGCATCGACATCGTTTTGATTATCGCTATACAAAGATGAAGACACACAAGCCTCCTCGAAGAAAAACACAAACGTTTCTATGGTACCCCATGGAATCTAAACGAGGCTTCTTGCTCGAATGATTCCACGGGGAGTGCGGCACAACAGGACTCTTTGCATGCAATTGGACGCACCCCGGCACCACGTATCGCCAAAACAAAAAACGCCCGAGTGCGGCTGCAGAGCACTCGGGCGAATAAAGCGATGTACGTAAGGTGCGCTCAGACGCGATTAGGCGTTTTGAGCAGCTCCGTTGGCAGGAGCCTCAACGGATGCGCGGCCATACTCGGCGCGGCCCATCTCGGTCCACTCGGGCTCCTCGTCGGGCAGGGAGCCAGCCTCCTTGCCAAAGAGCTCCTTCAGGCAGTTCACGGCAACAATCAGGCCCAGGACCATCAGCAGCACGGCAAAGAGCAGCTGCAGGCCCTTGGTGGCAAGCACGGGCGTCGCAGCGGCGCCGGCAGTTGCCGCGGGGATCGATCCAAACAGACCGTAGGCCTGGATAGCGGCAACGCAGCCCAGGGCGCTCTGTACCAGGGAGGTGAAGGTGCATACCAGCAGGAAGACCACGGGCACGTAGAGCATCCAGCCCTTGCGGCCGGTGCACTTGCAAAACACAGCGAGCGTGATCATGGTCATGCCGCCGAGCAGCTGGTTAGAAGCACCAAACAGCGGCCAGATGTTGGCATAGCCACCAAAGGCCAGAGCAAGGCCGGGAAGCAGGGTCACAACCGTAGCGAACCAGGGGTTGCCCAAAACCCTCATGACACCGGTCTTGGCATTGATTGCCAAAGCGTCATTGGTCTTGGCAAAGAACTCGGAGAACGAGGTGCGGGCGATGCGGGCAACGGCGTCGAGCGAGGTGAGAGCAAGGGCCGAGACGTTCATGGTCATGAACACGGTGGCAACAGTCTGGTCGACGCCAAAAGACGTCATGCCGCGAGCGATGCCGGCAGCGAAGATCTGAAACGGGGTGGAGGCAAGGCCGCCATTGGCAACATTCACCGTGCCGGTACCGGCGGTATTCATCGAGGAGAACATGATGCCGGCGACAACGATGGCGAGGACGCCCACAAAGGACTCAACGATCATGGCGCCGTAGCCAACCTTGACGGCGTCGGCCTCCTTCTCGACCTGTTTGGAAGAGGTGCCGGAAGACACGAGGCTATGGAAGCCGGAAAGCGCGCCGCAGGCAACGGAAACAAACAGGATGGGGAACATCATGCCAGAAGCAGTGGAGAAACCGGTAAACACAGGAGCGGTGATGGTTGCCTGACCCTGAGCGCCCAGGACAAAGATGCCCAGAACAGCACAGACAATCATGACGATCATCATAATCGAAGTGAGATAGTCGCGCGGGGTCTTGAGCACGTTGATGGGCATAGCACCGGCAAAGACCAGGTAGACCATAACGACGGCAAACCACTGGAACTTGTCAAGATACACCGGGAACTGCATACCCACGGCAAACATCAAAACCATCAGCACCATACCGGTGGCGAACTCGGCAACGCCCGTGAGGTTGAACTTCTTCTGTGCGTAACCAAAAGCGATGGCAACAAACGTAAAGAGGATGGAAATGGTGCCTGCACATCCAGCAGCATAGGACTTGGTAAAGTCAACGGCGGCAGTAGCTACGCCATCTGCACCCATAACCGGGGTGAACTTGAAGGTACCGCACACCATGTCGGTGAAAGCTGCGATGACGATGATGCAGAACAGCCAGCAGAACAGGAGGAACAGACGACGACCGGTCTTGCCGATGTACTTCTCGATGAGCTGGGCCAGCGACTTGCCGTTGTTTTTCATCGAGGCATACAGGGCGCCAAAGTCATGTACGGCACCAAAGAAGATGCCGCCCACGAGCACCCACAGCACAACGGGCAGCCAGCCAAAAGCCATGGCCACGATGGTGCCCGTGACAGGGCCTGCACCGCAGATCGAGCTGAACTGATGTGAAAACGCGGTGAATGCAGAGACGGGCGAGAAGTTCTTGCCGTCCTTCATGCGCTTAGCAGGAGTAAGGGCCTCCCTATCGACGCCCCACGTATTGGCCAACCAGCGTCCGTACCCGAGATAGCCGCAGGCGAGAACCGCCGCGCACACGAGCATGACTACAACTCCGTTCATACTATCCTTCCTTCTGAGGTTTCCCCAACACTTTCGATTTCGATAAAAAACGAGGGCCGTCGAATCGAAAATCGACGGCCCTCGTCTTTTATCAGCCGCCCGCATCTGGCACGGGCTGACTGTTTATCGCCAACCCGCGCTAAATAATAATTACGCTGATAATGTGTAGCTGGCTCATAAACATGCTGTGGCATTCCTCTACAAAGCGATGGGCTCTGTTGAATTCCCATCTCCCTACGTTACATTTATGCAGTCTACGCTTTAGTTCAACGAAGTCAAGCTTGGCTTTAATTGTTTCGTAAGCGTTTCGTCGGACCGCACACCGCCAGTTTAGATAAAGCTGCGCGGCTGGGCTTCCCATGTGCCCTCATGCCGTACCCCCACTCAAACGTAGCCTTCATCCCAAGCGCGCTTACCAGCCCCTTACTTTCGATTTTTCGTTCTTATCTTTCGAGTTATTGATGGGCTTCGTTTTCGTTTCAAACAAAAAGGGGCCGGAAATTACTTCCGGCCCCCAGAGGCAAGATATCGATTGGCGATTAACTCATCAGTGCATTGGCGATCTCGCCCGCAACGCTATCGGCCTCGGCCCAGTTGCCGTCCTTATCGCGCTCGCACTCAAGATCCACATCGATCTTGCGCGTCTTGACACCACGGATGGCATCCATCATCAGCTTGCCGACCTTCTTGTACATATCGTCCTCGCTCAAACCTGCATAGTTGTTGGGATCGCTCTTAAAGTCATCGGCCACCTGCCCCAAAGCCGCCATCACGTCCTTCATGGACTTAGAGGTAAGCGTCACGTGAGCGATGGCGGTACCGTCTTTCTCGTTGACATCGACTGCGGTGATTTTGTAGGCAAAGCCATCAAACAAAACGTTAACGAACTCCTTGGCATCGATACCGAACGTAGAGAGGCCGGCTTCGTTCTCAATATCGCTGACCATCTCGTCCCAATCGTCACCCTTCTTGTTGACGATCATGTCGAACTCTTCGGACAGGCCCTTTCGAATGACCTCCTCCGACGAAGGACCGTTGTTGCAGGCGCACAGCGCGAACATGCTCAGCGCAGCGATCAGAATAAGCGCGAGCGTTGTAAGTTTCTTCTTCATCGTTCCTCCGAACGTAACCGCGGGCCCGTCACGGCGCTTCCCCATGCTCCCCAAGCCCATTTACACACTGGCCTGAGAATACCAGACCACCTCTTTAAAATGAGTGATTGCACAACATTATTCGGGGAGTGGCCGGGTCTTTACCGAGCCATTAAAAAGCGGACGCCCCGAACACGGAACGTCCGCTCAGCATCCAATTGGCAACAGGCGCAGATGCTACTCTTTGGCACCATACTGCTCGTAGTACGCGTCGATAGCCGCCTTGAGGGTATCGTCGATAACCACTTTGCCGTCAATCTCGTGGTTGTAGAGCACCTCGACAACCTCGGCCATCGAAACGATGCTCGCCACGGGGAAGCCGTACTTGGCCTCGATTTCCTTCTGCGCCGTGGTGACGCCGCCCTTGCCCACTTCCATGCGGTTGAGGGAGACGATCAAGCCGCGAACCTCGACATCGGCCGCAGCGGTAACCTTGGGGTAAGTCTCGTCGATGGACTTACCGGACGTGGTCACGTCCTCGACCATCACCACACGGTCGCCGTCCTTGGGCTCATAGCCCAGCAGGTTGCCCTTGTCGGCACCGTGGTCCTTGGCTTCCTTGCGGTCGCAGCAGTATTTGACCTCCTTGCCATACAGCTCGTGATAGGCAATGGCGGTCACCACGGCCAGGGGAATGCCCTTGTAAGCAGGTCCAAATAGCACGTCGAAGTCGTCGCCAAAGTTATCGTGAATGGCCTGCGCATAGTACTCGCCCAGACGCTTGAGCTGACTGCCCGTCACGTACGCACCGGCGTTCATGAAGAACGGCGATTGACGACCGCTCTTGAGCGTGAACTCGCCAAACTTGAGCACGTCGGACTCGACCATAAACTTGATGAACTCTTGCTTGTAAGCCTCCATGCGAAGCTCCCTTCGGTTGTGAGCGAATCTGCTGCCCATGATACCAGTGAATAGCAGACGGGGCGGCAACGTTTAGCGTCACCGCCCCGCCTTGGTCTTTCTCTCAAACCGCGTGCTATCCGCTATAGCGCGAAAGAAACGCGCGGGTGCGCTCATGCTGCGGAGAGCCCAGCACCTGGGCAGGCGAGCCCTCTTCTACGATCAAGCCGCCATCCATAAAGACCACGCGGTCGGCAACATCGTGGGCAAAAGCCATCTCGTGCGTGACGATGATCATCGTCGTGTCCTCGTCTGCAAGCTGACGAATCACCTTGAGCACCTCGCCCGTCAGCTCGGGGTCAAGCGCACTGGTAGGCTCGTCAAAAAAGAGAATGTCGGGATTGAGGCACAGAGCGCGTGCGATGCTTGCGCGCTGCTGCTGGCCGCCGGAAAGCTGGCAGGGGACCTTGTTTTCACAGCCCTCAAGGCCCATCTTGGCGATAAGCGCCCGGGCCTGCGCCTCCACCTCTGAGCGCGAACGCTTTTGCACGGCAATGGGAGCGTCACAGATATTACGCATCACCGTCATGTGCGGGAAGAGATTGTAGCCCTGAAACACCAGGCCAAAGCGGCTCTTTGCCGCGCGAAGATCGGCGCCCTTGGCATAGGTGACCGTACCGCCCTCCGAAGAAGCGACCGTCAGGTCACCATAGCGCAGCGACCCCGCATCGATGGTCTCGAGCGTGGTGGCGCAGCGCAACAGCGTCGACTTGCCGCCACCCGAAGGCCCGATAATGGCCACGGCCTCACCAGGACGTACGGAAAGCGAGATATCGCGCAAAACGCAGGTCTTGCCAAAGGATTTACTCACGTGCTCCATCGAGAAGACAGGAGCCGCGCAGCGATTGGAATCGGTCATCGTTGCCCCCTATCAGTCGTGGTAATAATCGAGCTTTTTCTCCAGCGTGCCCATAGCGACCTCGACCAAGAAGTTGAAGCCCCAGTAGAACGCTGCGGAAATGGCAAAGGGCACCATGCTTACCTGCGAGGCGACAAGCGCCTTTGCGGTCGAGAACATCTCGGCCACGCCAATTGCGAAGGCAAGCGACGTATCCTTGACGAGCGTAATTACCTCGTTGCCCATAGCCGGCAGGATGCGCTTGACCACCTGGGGCAGCACGATGCGGAAAAACGTCTGCACCTTGGTGTAGCCCAAAACTTCAGCCGCTTCGTACTGGCCGCGCGGAATGGACTGAATGCCCGAACGGTAAATCTCGGCAAAATAGGCAGCGTAGTTGATGATAAAAGCGACGATGCACGCGTACCACTTGGAATCCGGCGTTAAGCGAATACCAAAAACGTAGTACGGCGCAAAATAGATGGCGAACATCTGCAACATCAGCGGCGTGCCGCGCATAACGGAGATGTAGATGCGCGCAAGAAGCGCGAGCGGGCGAATCTTGCTCATACGCGCAAGCGCCACGGGCACCGCCAGGGGGATCGATCCCACGAGCGTCAGCACAAAGATCTGCAGTGTCGTACCAAAACCCGAGAGCAACATTCCCGACATCGTTGTGATATCCATGCTCCACCTTTCTATAGACACGCAACTCCCGATGCCGACCAGCCGGCATCGGGAGCGCAGTCCACCCATTGCGGGGCACTCGGACGAGTGCCCCGAATGAGGCAATCCTTACTTAAGCACCCAGTTATCGTAGCTAATGCCGTAATCCGCGTACTTCTTGCACAGATCCTTGACAAAACCGTCCTTGTCCATTTCCTTCAGGGTCTCGGTGACCTTGGAGGCAAGGGCGTCATCGCCCTTCTTGAAGCCCACGGCGTAGTGCTCTTCGGAAAGCTTCTTGTCGAGCTGCACGTACTCGTCGGGCTTTGCGGCAAGCTGATACTGAGCAATCGAGAGGTCGCAGGCAACCGCGTCGACGGCACCGGACTCAAGCTGCATGAAAGCCGTGTCGTAGTCGCCGATGGTCTCGAGGGATGCAAAGGTAGCGGCAAGGTCGGCCTTATCGCCGTTCAAAACGTCCTCTGCAGCAGAATCGGTCTGGGTAATGACGGTCTTGCCGGCAAGGTCGTCCAGGCTCTTGATGCCGCTATCCTTCTTGACCACGATCACCTGGCCGTTGAGCATATAGGGATCGGAGAAGGTATAGTCGTCCTCGCGGCCCTCCATGGTAAAGCCGTTCCAGATGCAGTTGATAGCACCGGAGTTAAGCAGGCTGTCCTTGGCATCCCAGTCGATGGGCTCGAGCTTAAGCTCCCAGCCGCAACGCTTGGCAACCTCGGTGGCAAGCTCGATATCGAAACCGGTGAACTTGCCGTCATCTCCCACAAAGCCATAGGGAGGATAGGACTGATCAAAGCCAACCGTCAGGGTCTTGATGTCTGCGGAATCATCGCTGCCGGCAGAAGCGGAGCCAGCAGCGGAGCCCGCCGTCTGGGCAGACGTGCCACCGCAGCCAACCAGAGCACAGGCGGCAATAAGCGTAAACGCGCATGCAGCAAAAGCCATAAAGCGCTTCTTGTTCATGGGTAATCCTCAATCTCATCGCAATGCCGGCAACTTCACGCTTCCCGCGCATAAACCGCCGGCCTCTTTCGTAACGCGTTTCACTTTAGCCTAGTGGAGTGTATGACGCAAGGAATTACTTTATTCAAGTAGAGAAAAAACGACACGCAGCGTTAAAAAACAGCGGGGTCGCAGCTCAACGCCGCAACCCCGCTTCCGCTCGATTGTTACAAGATAAATACGTTAGCCCCTAAAGCCATCTTCAAAGGGAACCTTCTCGGCCGAATGACGCTTGCCTACCACCACGGCGCCAACGCCCGAAAGCGAGAGCGCTGCAGAGACCACAAGACCGATCGTGCTGGCGTCCGCCGTCGCGGGAAGCTTCTCGACCTCGTCCGACTTCGTATCGGCTTTGCCGGCACCGTCCTTGGCCTTGCCCTGGCCGTTGACGCTCTTGTCGCCCTGGCCTTTGCCGCCATCGTCTTTCGAATCGGCACCGTCTTTACCGCCATCTGGCTTTTCGCCCGCGCTCGGCAGCGAAGTGGAGCCCGAACCCGGTGCATCCGCATTGGAGGGACTTCCGTTGCCAGAGGCATCTCCGCTCGCCGCGCCGCCATTGGCGTCCCCAGCCTCGCCGTCAGAGTTTCCACCGGCATCCACGGAACTGTTCGAACCCGTCGCGCCGCCCGACGGAGCGCCGCTCGGGGCGTCCGAGCTCGAGCCACCGCTCGATGCCGACCCGTTGCCGGAATCAGCGCCGCTACCCGCATCTGGCGAGGAAGTGGACCCCGCGCCCGTATCGGTAGAAGGAGCGTTCGGAGAGCCCGTCGTGCTGCCACCCGCAGGCGTTGTGATGGCGCCGCCGGCAGCAGAAGAACCACCGCCCGCGCCGCCCGCGCCCTGAGACGGCTGACCGGTAGAACCCGAGCCGGAACCCGCGTCGCTATCGGAGCCCGCGCCGGAACCCGAGCCATTGCTGGAATCCGAACCGGCACCGGAACCCGAACCGGCACCGGCGTCGGAGCCCGTATCGGAGCCCGAGCCCGATGCGCCTTTATTCGCGTCGTTTTCGGCCTTGTGCTGGGCCATATATGTCAGGCACGTCTTCTTTTCGCGCTCATAACGATTCGCATAACTTGCGGCATACTGATTGGTCGACGTATTGGTCATATAGTCGATCAACGCATCGCAGATAGCAGTCACGGCCTGTTCGTCGGACATATCGTTGGAAAGATTGGCCATCTTGAAGAACTTCTGGCAGCCACCCGAGCCAAACAGGTTATTCATGCCCCAGCACAAGCCCTTAAGGCAGTCAGCACGGCCCGAAAGGTCAAGCCCGTACTTGCGCACGATGCGCTCGACCGGCAGGTAATACTCCTGATATCCATATGCATCCTGGAGTGCCGAGAACTCTTGCGGATCGGCAGTATACGCGGCATGCCAGGCGTCCTCGGCAAGCTGGCCCAGCTCGGTAAGCTTGTGAGTCTTTTTGTCGTAAATCACGTCATCGACGTTGCGCTTAAGTTCGCTACCGCGGTCGATGACCGCCTTGAACATGCCGTACTTCTGAGGATTGTAGTTGTAGCACTCCTGCATGAAGTCGACGAGCGCATAGCGACGATCAAACTGGTAGAAACCCATGGCATGATAGCCATCGCCATAGCTAAAGCCCAGATTGTAATTGCTGCCACTCTCGTTTTCGGCAAAGTACTTCATCTCAGAGGAAAGCGCCTTGGGCTGCAGGCTCGAGGAACTCGTCGCCATCATCGAATTGAAGGAGAGCGTCATAAGAGACGAGGGGTCCACGGCTTCCGAATACTCATCGGCGGGATCGTAATCCGAGGGAGCGGGCTGCTTTGCGTCGACATCGGTGATGGGATCGGCGTTGGCATTGCCGGCGATATCCTGCTGCTGGACGGTATCGGTCTGTGCAAACAAGGGAATAGGTGCCGCCACGCCCAGCGTGAGCGAAAGCGCGAGTCCGGCAACGATAGCCTGATGCTTAGGCTTCATGGTTCCTCCTTGGTTCTGCGTCCCCTTTTGCGGGAATGGGTTCATTTGGTGTGCGGTTGCGTCAGAGCGCAAGAGGTATATCTAGTATGTTGAATCTCGCTCGATTTTGCAATCCCCTGTCAACATGCGGCGCAAGTAAAGGATGCATGTACACCCCCTGTGCGCCGCACGCCAACAAAACGAGGTATTAAAAGCCGCAAATAACCTCGGGAGTCATACGCGAAATGACCTCGACGGCAACACGGGCCGACTCGATCACGTCGTCGATGGCGCAAATCGAGGTAGCCGTGTGGATATATCGGCAAGGCACGCCCGAAACCACGCACGGCACATCCATAAGATGCACGGGACCGCCATCGGTGCCACCTCCCTCGCGCACGCTCTCCTGCACACGCAGCCCCGCTGCCTCGGCGGCATCCAACACAAAGCGCTGATACCGAGGATTCGTGATCATGCAGCGGTCAAAATGCCTGAACATAGGCCCGCCATGAAGCGCCGTCTGCACCTCATCGGGAGCCAAGAAGGTGTCATCTGCAGGACAGCCCTCGAACATGTATGCAACATCTGGATCGAGCGTCCGCGCTGCTACCGCCACGCCGCGCTCCCCCACCTCCTCCTGAGCGGAAACGGATGCGACCACGTCGACAGAGAGGTCGTCGCGAGAAGCGAGCTCGCGCAGGGCGATCAGCATCGCCGCCACGCCCGCGCGACAGTCAAACGCCTTGCCCACCGCGATGCCGCGCTCGGCATCAAAGGTAAACTGCGTCGCCACGACAAAAGGCTCGCCGATGCGCAGGAAAAAGCGCTCGCGTGCCTCCTCGGCGCTTGTCGCGCCCACGTCGAGAATCATCTCGGGCGCAACATGGGCGGCCTTCTCGGCAGCACTGGTAAAATGCGGCGGCTTGACGCCAATGGTACCGTGCAGCCATTCGCCCCGGGCATTGCGCACCAGCACGTCCTGGCCGCAAAGGGCCCCTTCGGGGAAACGCCCCAGCGTCACAAACCCCATGGTTCCATTTGCGCGAATGGTGCGCACCATGCCGCCCACTTCGTCGCCATGGGCATCCATCATCACGCGCGGACGAGCACGGTCGCCATCAAGCCCTGTACCGTTCGGCACAATCAAGCCATCGCGCAGCGTGTTTTCTTTCACCGTGGCCCATCCGTCGCAAAAGTCGCGAACCACGTCGATGACCTCATCCTCAAAACCCGAAGGACCCTTGGCATTGGAGAGGCGCTCGAGCAGCCGAACCACCTCGTTGCGATCGATCTTCATTGCTGTCCTTTCACAAAAACGACCCCCGCAGGCCTGCGCCGGCGGGGGTCGAGCATGCAAACGCTATCGGTAAATCTACCTTAGCAGACCTTGAAGACCCAGTTGTGCTTATCCTCAACGGCACCATCCTGGATGCCGGTGAGCGTCTCGCGCAGCTTCTTCATCACCGGGCCGCACTCGGTGTGGCCGGCGGGGAAAACGACCGTCTCGTCGGCACCGTAGACCTTGTTGTCGATCTCGCCTACCGGGGAGATAACAGCTGCGGTACCGCACATGCCGCACTCGGAGAACTTGCCCGAGACGACCTCTGCCCACTCCACCGGGCGCTCATCCACCGTCATGCCCAGGTCCTGGGCCACCTGCACGAGGGAGCGACGGGTGATGGAGGGCAAGATGGAGTTGGTGTGGCTCTTGGGAACCACAAGGGTGTTGCCGTCGACGAACAGCACGTTGGCGCCACCGGTCTCCTCAACGTAGGTACGGGACTCGGAATCGAGATACAGGTTGTCGGCGTAACCCTGAGCGTGAGCCTCGACGGAAGGCTTGAGGCTCATAGCGTAGTTGAGGCCGGCCTTGATGTTGCCGGTGCCGTGAGGTGCAGCACGGTCGTAATCGGAAATACGCAGCTTGACGGCCTTGAGGCCACCCTTGTAGTACGGGCCAACCGGCGTGACGAGGATGCGGAACGTGTACTCAGGAGCAGGAGCGACACCGATCACGTTGCCGGAACCGATCATAAACGGGCGGACATAGAGCGTAGCGCCCGAGCCAAAGGGCGGAACCCACGCGGCATTAGCGGTAACGACCTGCTTAACGGCCTCGACAAAGCGGTCAACGGGGAACGGGGGCATCTCGAGACGCTGGGCAGAGTCATACATGCGCTGCGCGTTCTGGTCGGGGCGGAAGCACACGACGCTGCCGTCCTGAGTGGTATATGCCTTGAGGCCCTCGAAGACCTCCTGGCAGTAATGGAAAATGCCGCCGCACTCGGAAACATGCAGGGTGTGGTCGGACGTCAGGCCGCCCTCGTCCCACTCGCCATCCTTCCAATGTGCCTCGTAGCTGTAGTCGGTCTGCATGTAATTGAAGCCGATGTTGCCCCAATCCAGATCCTTCTTCTCAACGGTCATACTGTGCTCCTTCTCTTGCAATAGTCCACGCGCCGCGTCGGCATTTGGACCACGCATGCCTGCAGCACATGTGTGGGTTTCTCGCCAAGACGGTCGCATGTTGGGCATTCTACTCCCACCACCGGGCTGTGGCACATTTTCGTTCGTTTGAGGACAAACGAAATACAACCGTAACGTTTCGCACGCGAAGTTGCCCGTACAAGCAGGGACGCCCACCTTATGAGGGGCTGATGTTCCAATACGTATCGAGAGGATAGGTGACATGCGGCTATCCAGCGCCAGCGCCGCCACATGGCGCTTTGTGGTCGCAACAATCTCTATACTGAAGGTAAGCATCCCGATGTTGCAACGACAAGGAGAGCCGCATATGACCGTCACCATGGAAAAAGAGCACCTGACCGAAGACCTGCTCAAGCGGCTGCTCGCGAGTTCGAGCGTCGAGAGCTATCTCGATACACATGAGACGGTCAGCACGACGCTGACGGAATTTCTTCGCGAGCTCATCGATGCCCGCAGACTCAAAAGGTCCGAGGTTGCGCGCGAATCGGGTCTCAACCCCACAGTGGTGTACGACATTTTCGCTGGCAAGAGCAAACCCGGACGCGACCACGCTATCATGCTGGCGCTCGGCATCGGCTGCACACTCCGCGAAACACAGCGTCTCTTAAGACTCGATAGCGTTGCCGAACTCTGGTGCAAGAACCGCCGCGATGCCATCGTCATCTGGTGTATCGAACACGGCATGAGTCGCGCCTGCACCGACGATGAGCTCTACCGTCTAGGCGAAAGAACGCTTCTGGGAACAAATTCGCTCAGATAGAATTCTCTGGATGTCGACCTGCGTCCCCCATCGCCCCCTGCATCGCCCCTTGCGATTCAGTTGCCAACTGAACAAACAAAGCAGTCGTTGTCATATCAGTTTTGAGGCTTTTGCCCAGTTAACATGAAGGGAGGACGGCTTGAACGACAGCCAGCTCATGCATGCCATGAGCATTGACGATACCTATCGCGTCGAGCAGGTGCTCGCGCGCGGCGAAGGCGGTATTACCGAACTCGTCACAATCGACGGAGCCGGTCCCTTCGTGCGAAAAAAGATGCGGCAAGAACTCGCCCGCCGCAATGTTTGGTCGGCACTCACCGAATGCAGCTCGCCTCGCCTCCCCCGAGTCGAGGCCACCTACGAGCTGCCCGAGCACTTTGTTGTCGTATACGATTTCGTTCCGGGTCAATCGCTTTCCAAGCGTATCGAGCAAAGCGGTCCGCTAACCCCAAAAGATGCCACGTCGCTTGGAATCGAGCTCTGCGAAGCAGCCGGAGAGCTTCACAAACACGGCATTATCCACCGTGACATCTCTCCCAACAACATCGTAATCGCCGCGGACGGAGCACACCTCATCGACCTTGGTATTGCCCGTATGTGCGTTGAAGGGGCGAGCAAAGATACAACCTCTCTTGGAACCTGGGGGTACGCCTCACCCGAACAATACGGCTTTGCCCAAACCGACGCACGAAGCGATGTCTACTCGATCGGACGCATCCTTGGCTTTGCGCTCACGGGCATCCGGCCAGATGACGAGGCCTACGAGCACGCGCTAGAAGATGCTCTCAAAGGCACATCTGCAAAGCTCGAGCACGCCATCAGGCGCGCATGCTCTTTTGAGCCAAGTGCGCGATTCCAATCTGCAACCGAGATGGCAGAGGAGCTCACCGGTTTACCTTGTCCGGAAAGCGGCGAGCGTTGCCCCAACACAGGCGAACAAACCGCCAGCGCCAATATGCAGGCACAATCGCAGAAACCAAAGGCGACCTCTGTCGAATCCAAGTGGCAGGTCGCCAGCCGCCTTCTGTTCAGAATAGTTCTCGCCTGCGCGATACTCGCCGGGCTGCTAACAATCGGCGGGATTGCCATTTCGTCCTTCCAGGCCGCTCGGGAAAAAGCAGCAGCCCCGCATCCTCGCCACAAAGCAGCCAGCCCAGCGGTGCCTCGACCGCGGCCAAGGCAAATACGGCGAGCGATGCGGGCAACTTGACTGCCGAGCTTTCAATCGTTGAGTCCGGCTGGTCTGCAGGTGAGGGTGGATACGTCTATTTTGGCATCGGGCTCAAAAACTCCAATGGGTCCGCCGCCATCGCATTTCCCACCGTTAAAATCTACGGATACGACGCAAACGACAACGTGATCTTTACGGACGAAAAAATCTACAGCGCCATCGAGCCCGGCCAGACCGTCTACTTTGGCGACCAGACGGGAAACGGCATCATCCCCGCTCGTATAGAATTCGAGGCCGTCCAGCCCAGCGGCGTCGCGCTCGCCACCCCCACCGAAGCACCGACGTACAAAATCTTCGATAACGGCGAGTCCGATGGGGCCGACGACATGCATTCGTTCTCGGCAAAACTCAAACTCCAAAGCGCCCCGAGCGATTTTGATAAGACCCAGGTCTTTCTATCGGCCATCCTGCGTGACAAGCAGGGCGCGATCGTTGCCGGCTACAACAACTTCACCGATTGTCCCGCCGTTGGTTCCACGGTCCCCTTTTCGATAGACGTCCATAATCCACCCGAGCACGCAAGCTGCGATATATACGCCGCTCAGTGGTAGGTCAGCCGCACCGCGAATAATCACATAGAGTGGCCGCGAGACAACGCCGCGCCACTCTTTTTTACAGTCCAAGAATCTCGTGCTTCTTGGCATCGAACTCCTCTTGCGTCAAAATCCCCGCGTCGAGCAGCTCTTTGAATTTCTTGATGGCTTCGACTTGATCTTCAAGCGTTCGAGAAGCTCCGGCGTCATCCTCCGCCGAGCCTTTGCGTGGCGCTCCGCCTGAAGACAAACCCTCGCCCACAGCGCTTTCAACAGAAGCATTGCGTGGATTGAGCATCCCAGCCAAACCCATCCCAAACATCATGCCGCCCGCATCACCAAACCCGTTGTCGCGCACGCCCTCGGCAATCATTTGTTGAGCGGCAACATCCGCCGCCTGCTTGGAAACCCCCTCGTAGGCGCTAACATCAAGCTTCTTTTTCGCATAGCTCTTGATAAGCTCACGCGAATCATCGGAAAACTCAATGTTTTCAATCGCGACCTGTACGAGCCTTATGCCAAAGCGGTCCTCCCACGTCCCTGCGTTATCGTCCTCGTCCAGGATCGTGCGGCGAATCTCATTGACGTGGGAAGGCAGCTGCGAGATCCGGACCTCAGACGACAGCGTGTTCGTGGCGACAATGAGTGAAGCCAGAAATTCTGCAACCAACATGCTTCGCGCGCTCTGATCGTCAAGCGAGTAGCTGTAGATGTTCGCAGGAAGGAAATTCCTGATGAAGCGCTCGGCATCTACCACCTGGAGTGACAGCTGACCATATGCAAAGACCTCGAGGTCGGCGCCGTAAAACAAATCGTTATATACGAGAGGCCCGCGCGTACCAAACTTGATGCCGCGAATCTCGCGCAAGTTAACAAACGCAACGCGTTTCTGCGATGGCGACATGCCTGCATAGCCAACACGGCGAGCGGCTTGACCGAGAACCATCTTTAAGACGCCCTGCTCTTCGCGGTCGTGGTCATTAAAAACCGAAGCCTCGCCATCGCGATACTCAAAACCACCCGGCTCGGTTATAACCTGCTCAATGCCCGCCTGGCTAAAGATGAACGCCGCGGTGTTCTCGGGAACAAAAATGAGCGAGCCGTTGGACAGTACATCATTCGATCCATAGTTTCCACCGCGCCCGTTTTGCCCCACCTTACGCACTCCCGGAGCGACAACGACGTGCTCGTCAAAATGACCAGCCGTGACGATGTCTTTCCATTGATCGGCAAGAACGCCACCAAGCGAGTCAATTGCAACATTCACAATACCCACGGTTACCTCACCCTACAGCACAAACTTGGTATCGCAGTACGGACACGTGACACCCTGACCTTTGCGCCCAGCAACAGGGGCATGACATCCTGGACATTTTGCCGTTGCCTTCGCCGCCATCTTTTCGGCGCCGGGCTTTTGCGTCTTCAGGGAGGCGCCCAGGACGCTACCAATCGAGTCACCAACCGCTCCGACAACGTCCACAGCACCGTCGACAAAATCCGCTATCTCTGCCGCCGCGCCCGATGGGAGCTCGGACGTATCGATTGAATCAATGTTGCCGGCCGCTGCGCGGCGCACACTTTCTGCCCAACGATCGGCAAGACGTTTACCACCTTCGGTAAAGCTCACCGTGATGGTCTCTCCCGAAAACGCAACTCTCAGTACCGGCGTTGTTTTCACACGCGCGGCAACAGCCTGGGGGACATCCATCGAGCACAGAATCGAATCGAGCGGACAGCGTTTGAGATACCGGCGAGTCTTGAACAGGCCCTCGGAAACTGTCGTCACCAGAATAAGATTCATATTAGTGAGCACGATCTCATCGAGCGCCTCGCTGCTGGAACCAACGCCCAAGCGAACGTTCGAGGTTTGCATGATGATGAGTTCGCCGGGTGCCAAATTGTACTCGTCCACGTTATCTTCCCTCGTCCAACGTTTTTCTCCCATCCTAACCACCGGCCAAATAATTGCATCAGCTGCCAACTGAATTTCCCCGCGGATTCAGTTGGCAGCTGATGTAATCAATGCAGCCCACAGCCACAATTCGAAGCAGCGTCATCCACATCAAGGGAAGGAACAACTATGGATTGGGAAACTGCAGGTAGCGAGGCTAATAGCATCCCCCAAACGGTATCGACGCCCGATGGTAAGCCGCCAAAAGGCAAGAAGAAATGGCCGATGATCGTAGGCATCATTGTCGTTTTGCTTATTGTTGCAAGGATTGCTTCTTGTGCCGGCATGGGCAAGTCAAAAGACGAAGTCCGAACGTTCACGTGGCCAACGAGCGGCATTGCTACCGAACTGCCAAAACCTAAGACAAACAAGGGCGAGATCAGCAGCAACAGCGATGACCATTTCTATGCAACGCTGCAAGAAGTAGCGCCTTCTGATTACAACGATTACATCAAAGCTTGTAAGGATGGGGGCTACACCGATTTTTCCGGAGAAGGAACCGATTACTTTAAAGCCAAAGCTCCGAGCGGCGCTGAGCTCAGCCTCTCGTTTGACAGTGGAGACAAAACCCTCACCATCTCACTGAGCAAGGCTCAAGAGTCAACCGACGATGCCGCCGACACAGGCAACGAAAGCTCCACCGACAGCCCTGCTGATAGCCCCGAGGATACCTCGGCTACATCCTCGTCCGACTTCCGCGCCCTGATGGACGGCTACGAGCAGTTTATGAACAGCTACGTTGAATTCATGAAAAAGTACAAGGATTCAAGCGACACCACGTCAATGCTTGCTGACTACGGATCGATGATGCAGCAATACAGCGATTGGTCGAAAAAATTTGAAGACGTCGATGAAAGCACGCTGTCTGCCGAGGACCAAGCTTATTACCTGGAGGTCCAAGGGCGCGTTGTGCAGAAGCTGAGTGAAATCCAGTAACTACAAGTTAAACGCCGCGCACCAAGCGAGCAACAAAAAGATCCGTCATCCAGCGATGGCGGATCTTTTTTCACACCGATTGGTTTTACAACACCTTACGCGTTTTTCTTGCCAAACTTTGCCTTGAGCAAGCCCACAACCGTTGGAACAACCGAGACGGCAACGATACCTACGATCAGCAGCTCAAAATGCTCTTGTACAAAAGGAATGCCGCCAAAGAAGAATCCCAGCAGCGTGAAGACCGTGGACCAGGTAATACCGCCCAGCACGTTAAAGAGGACGAAGGAGTGCCACTTCATGCCGCCCACGCCGGCGAGAAACGGCACGAATGTGCGGATGAACGGGAAGAAACGTCCTAAAAAGATGGCCAGATGGCCCCATTTGTCGAGGAATGCCTCGGACTTTTCGATACGCTCGGGCGTCATGACCTTGACCTTGCCCGAAGCGATGATCTTCTTGCCAAAGAAGTGGCCGATCATGAAGTTGCACTGGTCGCCCAAAATCGCCGCGCACCATGCCACCGCGAGCAGCGTGAAGATATTGAAGCTGCCATCGGCGGCAAAGCAGCCGCTTGCAAACAGCAGCGAATCGCCGGGCAAAAAGGGCATGAAGACCACACCGGTCTCGATGAAGATAATCAAGAAGATAAAGCCATATGCCGTGAGCGGGCCCGCTGCGATCCAGGCAGAAATCGCCGTACGCGGGTCTTTAAGCAGCTCGACGATCGTATTGATGAAATCCATGGAGTAAAACCTCTCTGCTGTGGGCGCGGAATACGTCCAAGCAAAAAAGTATACGTGCGGCGGGGCCGCGCAACAAAAGCCCAACGCGATTAGCAGCAACTATGCATAAGTAACAGGTGTAGCCGTCGGATGCGTCATGCTTTATAACCATGCGGCCGCTAACACTATTGATTGCTTTAACTATGCGATCTACACGACCAGCCGCTTTTTGCACGAATGCTATCTAAAACATTCCTTGCGTCTGATGTCCTCCCCTCATAAAGATCAGCGCAACCACGCGCCAGGCCTTGATGAATAACCATTTCGCGCCTTTGGCCACTTTCTACAATCGACATTGTCCGGCCAAAAGAACCCTCATCCATCGAGGCCACGTTTGCCTCTCTATCGCACATGGGAACAACAGGCCCTTGAGCCAGCCTTGGCTCATCAATAGAAACCATTCGATTTCGACTAAGCTCCAAAAGTAACGAGATGACTGACATAGCGGCCTCTTTCTGCATGATGTCACGCCTGCGATAAAAATAGCGCAGACACGGCGCTATATCAAAGCGTCCAATGTCCCGCATAAACAACGGAACAGTGCGGTCGGCTTGCAAACAAATGCACGCCCGCGCACTGCCCCGTTCGTATTCATGCAAGCTGTGGCCACTCAGCGCTTACAGGCCAACATAATCTGCACCGTGCGCGGCTTGCTCGAAAGTAAAGCCCTCGAATTCAAGCTGGCTAATAAGTCCGCTACGCGAAAAGCCCATGAAGCTCATATAGCTCTTCGCCTTCTGCTCAACTTGCTTCATCCAATCTGCACCGCAATGATCGGCGGCAAACGTTGCGTCAGCATTTGAAAAGCCTTCGAATTCAAGCTGCTCCACAAGGCTCTTATAAGAAAACCCGCCCATGTCAAGGTAACTTGATGCACGGGAAAGAGCATTTACCTGCGACGTCGTAACGTCTACCGTATATTCGCTCTTATCGACAACAGCTCCGCACACCGTGCATTTTCGTTCCTTCTCTCCCGGCAGAACGTATCCCGACGAAGTGATAGTCACGTCTACAGTAATCTCCCAGTCACCCGGTGTGTGATCCTTTTTCGGAATTGCTTCGCTGACCTTTGCGCCGCAGCGGGAACAAACCCCTTCCTTCGTCCCCTGCTCGGTACAAGTAGCCTCTTTGGACACGCTCCAGTCCTTTACATCGTGTCCGAGAGCGACCCCCTGAGTCGCATGGCAGCGCTCACAGGTTTCGGGCTCCGTACATGTTGCAGCACGATAGTCATGCCCGAGAGCATGCCCCCTCTTTTCACCGCAGCGCCCGCACCGTTTGGGCAATGTACAAGTCGCCGGCTTCCACCTATGACCCAAGGCTTTACCTTTTGTCTGGCCGCAAAGCCCGCACGTCGCTGGATTGACGCATGTCGCCCCGCTCCACTGATGAATACATAGAACATGAGTCCCAAAAAGAAGACCCAAAATACAGATTGCAATCGCCGCAGCGACTCCGATTTTGACCTCACCCCTGAGGCTCTTCTTGTTACTAATCGGTTCAGCACCTTGAGATTCGGCAGCGCTCTCGTTCGCATTCCCCGTGGGCTTCTTCTCTTCTTTCGACATAATCGCCCTCGCTATTCTGTTTTCGCAAGATGGTCGTTTCGTATTTCGATTGCTGCGTACACAAACAAGCAATCGCATATCAGAAGAAAAATCGCGCCCATTAAAGCGCCGTTTTTGGTAAACATCAGCTCGTTAAACCCGATGAGCAAAAAGCAAACCCCGAGAACAATGGAGACAGGCTTAGCGGCCGCGCGAACGGCACGCTTCTGCATCTCGGCTTTCTCCTTTTGAATATCTGCCGGGTTGATGCTCGCCATCAAATCGTCGTAGCGTTTTTTCGCAGAATCGACTGCAGACGTATCCTTTTCAATTTCTAAATATCGCTCTCTTTTTTCTTCAAGTTCTGTCGTATCAAGACACACTTTCGCAAGAGCCTCTTCGGCGCCCTCTCGAGCCTGTTCAGACCGTTCTTTCCTTGAACTCAAAGTCTTTATCGCAGTCTTTATATCGGCAGCCAGTTGCCGGGCCTCTCTTTCCTGTTCTGCTTTTAATTGGACTACAGAGTTCCCTTCATTGGAAACGATGCTAAAAAATAACTCGCCCGCTTTAAACCCAGACGCAGTACCCGCAGCCGAAATATCGGTTTCCACGCTTTCATCTAGCTGAATAACAGATGAACCGGAAACAACAATTCTATTTCCGTAGAGCTTGATGGAACCGAGTTCTCTAATCAAACCGTCATAGATAGCCTTTGCCTTCTCTACCTCAGCTTCGGCATCTTTCACGCGCTTCTCAAAGACCCGCTGTGCAGCGTTGCAATCACTTTGAGCGGCTTCTAGCGCTTTTTTTCGCTTGGTTATCGCCTTATCGAGATCACTTTTAGATGCGTCGATCTGGGCAATAACCCCCCCCGGTTTCTTTTTATCCATTTTTCCTCCCCTTAAAGGCGTATTAGTGCTATTAACTTAACATTTTTAATACACTCACTGCCTCATACAGAATAGCATTTCCTCAGGCGGCCCCATCTCCCGGTCAAGCGAACCTTTCTCAAGCATTAATCCTAGTGATTCGCTATACTTAAGCGCATCGTTTGCACGGGAGGGGTGCCGAAGATGAGCTTTATCACGACAATTCGCGAGGATATCGCCAACGTCAAGCGGGAAGACCCTGCCGCGCAAAACGGCCTCGTCATCTTTCTTACCTACCCCGGCCTTCACGCCAAATGGAATCACGTGCCCGAGCACTGGCTGTGGAGCCATGGTTGCAAAAGCCTTGCCCGCATCATGTCGCAGATAACCCGCCATATGACCGGCGTCGAGATTCACCCCGCCGCACACATCGGCAAGCACTTCTTCATCGACCATGCCATGGGCGTCATTATTGGCGAGACCACGATCATTGGCGATAACTGCACGCTCTACCAGGGCGTCACCCTGGGCGGCACCGGCAATGAGACAGGCAAGCGTCACCCCACGTTGGGCAACAACGTGACCGTTGGCTGCGGCGCCAAGGTGCTGGGAAACATCACCATCGGTGACAATGTGAAGATCGGCGGCAACTCCGTTGTCGTCAAGGACGTTCCGGCCAACTGCACCGTGGTAGGCGTGCCGGGACGCATCGTCAAGCGCAACGGATGCCGCGTCTTTGAAGAGACCTTCGACGCCAAGCGTCACCGCGAGTTCATGCCCGACCCCGGCGAGGAGGCATCGGCGCGCAACCGCGCGAGTATCGCCGAAAACGCTCGCCGCGTCACCGAGCTCGAGGCGGAGGTTGCCAAGCTCACCGCCCTTGTGCGCCAACTGACCGATCAAGCTGCCAAACAGTAGCCTCGCGCGCAAAATAGGCCTTTTGCTGCACCCTGCTGAAAGTCGCATGAGCCGAGCCGAACAAAGGATGGAAAGTCCCGAGCCCTGGAATAATCGACAACACAGCGTCCGCAAGCCCGTGTCCAAAAGGATTACCCTGCCCAGGTCGGCAGCGATCTCTCCTTTTTAAAAACGTTATTTCAACAATTAGTACATCTATTATCGTTTCAACGATTAAGAACTTTTTACATTTATATCCCGTTAACGGTAGCAACAATGGGATAAACGGCAGATATCCATTCCAAAGTGACCATAAAACTAAAAATAGAAATTGTTGTATTGACAGTTAAATATCCCCTGATACCATCAATTTAGCTTTCGTTTCAACAGAGGAGCAACAGTATGATCTACACCGTCACGCTCAACCCGGCAGTAGACAAAACAGTATATGTAGACAATTTCGCCCTCGATACGGTTAACCGATGCCGCGAAGTTCGCACCGACGCTGGAGGCAAGGGCATCAACGTTTCCAAGACAATCAAGGCATCCTTTAACGGCAAAAGCTGCGCCGTTGCGATTCTTGGCGGAGCCGCGGGGTCAAGCATTAAGCACGCTCTGGACAGCGCGGACATAGAAAATCTCGTTTTCGAAAATGAGGGCGAGACGCGCACTAACACCAAGATTGTCGACCTCGTTAAGAAAACGTACACCGATGTTAACGAGCCGGGCGCGCCGGTCAACAAAGAGTTGCTGGCCAGTGCCCTCGCTCAAACCGTGCAGGCTCTTCAGCCAAACGATATCGTCGTGTTCTCGGGCAGCCTTCCCAGAGGTGCAGCAGCTGACACGTATGCCGATTGGATCCGCACCTGCAAGGACGCAGGCGCCCGAACCGTACTCGACGCCGATGGGGACGCTATGTGTGCAGGCATCGAAGCTGCTCCGTTCCTTGCGAAACCAAACGAGGTCGAGCTTGGCCGCATCGTAGGCCGCAAGCTCAGTACCGACGAGGAGATTATCAAGGCAGCACGCACGTTACTCGATAAAGGCGTCGAGCAAGTGATGGTCTCTATGGGAGGCGAAGGCGCCATCTTTGTCTCTACCGACGCAACCTTCCGCATCCACAGCCCTAAAGCCAAAGTCGTCTCCACCGTCGGAGCGGGCGATTCGGTCGTTGCCGCATTGGTCTTTGCACTTGACCAGCAAAAAACGACCGAGGAGGCAATACGTCTTGCTATGGCAACCGGTCCCGCAACCGTAATGCAGCCAGGCAGCAAGCCCGCCAACCCTGCCGATATCGAGCGCTTCCTCGACCTAGTCGAAATCACCGAACCATAAACCCCTGCGACTCGTTTTGAGTTTTTTAGCAACAGCCCATAACGCAAACCAACAGAAAGGAAAAGCCATGAAGGCAAAGGCAGTAAGGCTCCACGCGGCGAACGACCTGCGTCTCGACGACTTCGATCTCCCCGAGATCCGCGACGACGAGGTCCTGGTCAAGGTGATCTCCGACTCCATCTGCATGTCCACCTATAAGTGCGCAACCCTGGGCACTGGCCACAGGCGCGTGCATGCGGACGTCGCCGAGCATCCCGCCATCATGGGCCATGAGTTCGCTGGCGACATCGTCGAGGTGGGGGCCAAGTGGGCGGACAAGTTTAGGCCCGGCATGAAGTTCACCATCCAGCCGGCACTCAACTACAAGGGCACCATGTGGAGTCCCGGATACTCTTACGAGTTCTGCGGCGGCGACGCCACCTACTGCATCCTGCCGGCAGAGGTCATGGAGTGCGGCTGCCTGCTGGAATATACGGGCGAGGCATATTACCAGGCATCGCTAGCCGAGCCAATGAGCTGCTCGATCGGCGCGTTCCACGCCGCTTACCATACCCAGATGGGCGTATACACACACGATATGGGCATCAGAGAGGGCGGCAAGCTCGCCATCGTCGCCGGCGCGGGCCCGATGGGCCTGGGAGCGCTAACCTACGCGCTGCACTGCGACCGCCGCCCGGGCATGGTCGCCGTGGCAGACATCGACCAGGAGCGCCTGGACCGCGCTGCCCACCTGTTCCCGCCGGCGGAGGTCAAGGCCAAGACCGGCGTCGACCTCGTCTTCGCCAACAACGGCAAGATGGACGACCCCGTCGAGGGCCTGCGCGCGCTGACCGGCGGCTCCGGCTTTGACGACGTCTTCTGCTATGCACCCGTTGCCCCCGCCGTCACGCTCTCCTCGGCCATCCTCGGCCGCGACGGATGCCTCAACTTCTTCGCCGGCCCCACCGACAAGAAATTCTCGGCCGAAATGAACTTCTACGAGGTCCACTACAGCTCGACACACGTGATGGGCACCACCGGCGGCAACACCGCCGACGAGGTCGAGTCCCTCGAACTCACCGCGGCCGGCCGCATCGACCCGGCGGTCATGGTCACCCACGTGGGCGGCCTCGACGCTGCGGCCGAGGCCACGCTCAATCTGCCCAAGATCCCAGGCGGCAAGAAGCTCATCTACACCCACATCTCCATGCCGCTGACCGCGCTCGCCGACCTGCGCGCCAAGGGCACCGAAGACGGCCGCTACGCAGAGCTCGCCGGCATCGTCGAAACCAACAGGGGCCTGTGGTGCCCCGAGGCCGAGCGCTACCTGCTCGAGAACTTCGACCCCATCGCCTAGGCCTAGCCGCAGAAACCCCTCCCTCAGACAGCAGAAGGCGCCAACGACACCACCCTACCGACAACTATCTCTCCTTCGCATTATTACCATCTCAACAATTCCATCAGAACGCGCAACGTCAATCGTGTCTAGAGAAAGGACTAGCAGGATGGCACAGACAACGGCAGCAGGAGGCGGCCTGAAAACGTTTCAGACCAAGGCGCAGAACCTGGGCGCCCGCTTGAGCAACATGGTTCTTCCGAACCTGAGCGCCTTTATGGGTTGGGGCGTTCTCACCGTCTTGGCAGTATGGCTTGGAAACGACATGCTCCTTGCCTTTAACGGCCCTATCCTCAAATACCTGCTTCCGGTTCTTGTGGGCTATGCAGGCGGCAATGCCATATTCGGTTACAAGGGCGGCGTTCTTGGCGCCTTCGTAACCATGGGCACGATCATCTCCACCGATATCACTATGTTCATCGGCGCAATGATCATGGCACCGATTGCCGCAGCCTTGCTCAAGAAATCACTCGAACTTATCGAGCCTCACACACCAACAGGATTCGAGATTCTCTTTGAGAGCCTTACCGGCGCCGTCATCGGTTGCGTGCTCGCCGTGCTGGGCTACCTCTTCATCGCGCCCCTTATTGCAGAGTTCTCCGCACTTCTCGCCACCGGCGTCAATTTTCTCGAGAAGAATGCGTTGCTCCCCCTGACCGCGCTCATCATCGAACCCGCCAAGGTCATCTTCCTCAACAGCGCCATCAATACGGGCGTGCTCATGCCCATTGGCACTGTCCAAGTCGACCAAATTGGCAAGTCGATTCTCTTCCTGCTCGAGTCCAACCCCGGCCCCGGCCTTGGCATCCTTCTTGCCTACTGCATCTTTGGTCTCGGCGCTTCCAAGGCTAACGCCTACGGCGCAACCGCCATCCACTTCCTCGGCGGCATCCATGAAATGTACTTCCCCTTTGTTATGATGCACCCTTCCCTCGTCATCGCCGTTATCCTCGGCGGGATTGTCGGAAACGCAATCTTTACCGCATTCGGTGTTGGCCTGATTGCCCCCGCAGCCCCGGGCAGCATCATCACGATCCTCGCCATGACCCACCCTGGCGATCATGTTGGAGTCCTCGCAGGCATCATCTTCTCCGCCGCAGTCTCTTTTGCCGTCGCTTCCGTTATCCTCAAGCGTATCGCCGCTAAGCAGGGCGAGGATTCTGCAGAAGACCTGGCAGCAGCTACCGCCAAAATGGAAGAGCTTAAGGGCAAAAAGTCCCGAGGTGCTGCTATCCTTAATTCCAGCGAGGACGAGTCGGCAGACGCCGCCCAGGCCGAAACCGCCCTTAAGACCGCCGCTGACGACAACGCCCTCGATTATGCCTCGATCAAGAAAATCCTTTACGTATGCGGCAACGGCGTGGGAACCAGCGCAATGGGAGCCTCGGTCATCGCAAAGAAGCTGAGAAAAGCCGGTATCGAAGGCATTCACGTTCCCCACGCTCGTCTGGGAGACCTCCCCGTCGAAGCCGACCTCATCGTCACACACGACTCACTTGCTGATGCCGTTAGGACCAATTGCGGCGACGTCCCGGTCATTCAGATCAACGACTACCTCAACGCTCCTCAATACGACGAAATCGTCAACAGTATCGTTAAGGCACGCAGCTAACAGCCGACAATGCAAGCGCCATGGGCCAACCGACGTATAGACGGTTGGCCCATACCGAAAGGAAGATCATGCTGGAAACTGTCGAACTTTCAGAAATCGAAATTGGAATCGAGGCGACTGACTGGGAAGATGCCATCAGGAAATCAGCTCAACGCCTGCTCAAGTCCGGCAGCATTGAACAGAGCTATATCGAAGCTATGGTCAACAGCGTCAAGGAGCTGGCCATATATCGTGCTCAGCAAGTCTGTCGCACTTGCTCACGCCCGTCCGGAGTGTGGTGTCAAGAAGGGCGGCATCACCTTCACGACGCTCAAACGAGGCGTTCCCTTTGGCAGCGAGCAGTTCGATCCCATCGGCCTGATCATCACGCTCGCAGCCGTTGACGACAACGCCCACCTCGATTTGATGATGGAGCTCGCGGGCGTGCTCATGGACGAATCGAACATCGAGGCACTCGTTTACAGCAAAACGCCCGAAGAATTCAGGGGAAATCTTCTCGCCGCTCTATAAACCACCGATTTGAATTTGGAAGGACGACCATGAGCGAAACGTCTTCGATAACAGCCCATTTTGCTGCCGGCGATGAAGAGGTCGAGGCGAGCATCGGAGCGAACCCCCTGTTCGATACACCGACGTACTCTGCCTACGAACTGCCATTTAAGCGTGATGGCCTGAGCATCTACGGTCAACTTTTTGTTCCCAAAAAAGATAAAGAAGGTACTACCCTCGATCTGAGCAACGGAATCTCAGGGCTCAAGAAGCTCCCCGTTGTCGTCGTGCAACATGGCTTTGGCAGCTGCATCGCCCACAGCGCTCCCGACGCGCGCATTCTCGCCTCGCATGGCATTGCCGCCTACGCCTTTGATTTTTGTGGCGGTGGAGTAGCGTCTCGCAGCGACGGCAGCATGCTTAACCTGTCAATTCTCACCGAGGTCGCCGACTTGCGCGCAGTTTGCGACGGACTCGAGGTTACCGGCGTTGCGGATTCAAGCAACCTTTTCATCCTTGGCCGCAGCATGAGCGGCGTCGTCTCTTCTATTTTCGCCGCTCGTCAGCCTGAAGATTTCGCCGGATTGATCCTCTACTACCCTGCCTTCAACATGCCGGGTACGGCAGATAAGTACAGGGGAATCGATGAGATTCCCGAGAAGTCGCTCGCCATGGACAATCGGCGCGTTGTGGGCAGGGCGTTCTATGCCGATATGTTCGGCATGAATCCCTTCGATGCCGCCCGTGCATACGAAGGCGACGTGCTCATCGTGCATGGCGATCAAGACACGACCGTTCCCTTTGAATGGTCCGAGCGCGCCGCAAAAGAATATGCGCATGCCAAACTTGTCAAAGTCCCCGGCGCACGCCACGGTTTTCAAGGCGAGCATCAAAAAATCGCTTTGGCTGCTGTTGAAAAATATGTCTGGGAGTACTTCACGCCACGCGCCTAAATGTGCATGCCAAAACAGACGCTTGATTCTATCTGCCCCGTCGTTAACTCCGCTAGACGGCGAAGGCATTCCCTCATTTTCGCTGCCGATCGGCCCCTCCCCCACGGGTCGACCGGCAGCGCTAATCTATTCCTCTGAAAGGTAAGTCTTTTTCTTTTGAAACAACAGTTCATGTGCTTGGCGCTGATATGATGGCAGGTACCTATCATCGAGAGCAAAGGCTTGCCGTTATGGAAGAACGTCGTGACGCCATCGTCGATATGATCAACCACGCCGGATCGGTCACCTTCCGTCAAATCAAAGAGGAATTTCCCAATGTTTCGGAAATGACGCTGCGCACCGACCTCAAGGCCCTCGACGCCGAAGGGCGTATCGTGCGCATCCACGGCGGAGCGCGCTCCGTCGAGCAGGTCATTGGCACCGACGGCGTGCTGAGCGTTCGCGCAAGTAAAAATACCGAGGCAAAAGAGCTCATTGCCCGTAAAGCTCTTGAACTCATTAAACCCAATACCACGGTATTCCTCGATTCCGGCAGCACCACCACCGCACTCGCCGCATGCATCCCCGACGAGCGTTTGGTTATCTTTACGACCGGGCTCACCTGCGCAACGGAACTCTGTCGGTTAGAGCAAGCAGACGTCAACCTGCCGGGTGGACAAATTAACCGCTTTAGCATGAGCATTTCAGGCAGTCGCACCATTCAGTCGTTGCAGACGATTGCTTTTGACCAGCTTTTTCTAGGCGTAACCGGCTATACCGAAGCAACGGGATTCGCCTGCGGGTCCGACGAAGAGGCCAACCTCAAGCGTGCCTGCATTGAACGTTCCGACGAAGTCGTTTTGCTCATGGATTCGAGTAAAGTAGGAACACGCAGCACCTTTTCGTTCTGTGGATTCGATAACGTCGACATTATCGTAAGCGACGGCAACCTACCCAGCACATTTTTGGCGCATTGCCGCAACGCCGAAGTTAAGGTTATCTAGCCCCTCCCCTCAACCCATCCAAGCACAGTAAAAAGGCGAGGTGCCAAACCCGGCACCTCGCCTCATTTCATTTACGCAAACTGGCTCTGATAGAGCGTCGCATACGCGCCGCCCTGTTCGAGCAGCTCCTCATGCGTTCCCTGCTCGATGATATTGCCCGCATGCATGACCAAAATCAAGTCGGCATCCACGATCGTCGACAGTCGATGCGCGATCACAAAGCTCGTACGACCCTGCATAAGCGCCGTCATCGCACGGTCGATAGCGCACTCGGTACGCGTGTCCACGCTCGACGTCGCCTCGTCCAAAATCAAGATCTTGGGATTTGCCAGCAAGACGCGCGCGATGGTGAGCAGCTGGCGCTGACCCTGGCTGATGTTCTCCGCATCGTTTGCCACCTGCGTATCGTAGCCGGCAGGCATGGTACGCACAAAGAAGTCAACCTGCGCAGCACGGGCCGCGGCAACGATCTCCTCGCGCGAAGCGCCATCGCATCCGTACGCGATGTTCTCGGCAATCGTGCCGTCGAACAGCCACGCATCCTGCAGCACCATGCCAAAGTTCGAACGCAGCTCCGCTCGGGTCATGGCACGCGTATCCACACCATCAAGCGTGATGCGGCCCCCATCGATCTCGTAAAAACGCATGAGCAAGTTAACGAGAGTGGTCTTGCCCGCGCCCGTCGTGCCCACAATCGCGATCTTCTGGCCGGGCTCCGCCGTAAAGGATACGTCCTGCATAAGGGTCTTTTCGGGCGTGTAGCCAAACTTCACGTGCTCGAACGAGACGCGTCCCCGCATAGGCTGAGGCACATGCGCCGCCAGCCCTGGCGCCGGGTCGGGCTCGATTTCGGGCTCGTCGAGTACATCAAACACGCGCTCCACGCTCGCCAGCGCACTTTGCATCGAGTTGATGGTGTAGCTCAGCTGTGTCAAAGGCTCGCCCGCCGTATAGATATACTGGAAAAACGCCTGGAACACACCGACTGTCATGTGGCCGGCAACAAGCATGGCGCAGCCCACAACGGCGATGATAATCTGCGAGAGCCTGCTCAAGAAACGAATCGCTGGCCCCACCGCGTTGGTGTAGAAATCCGCCTTGCAGCTGGCATCGGCAAGCTCGGCCGCCTGCGAGCAGACTTCGTCGGCACTGGCCTTCTCGCGACAAAACGAACGGATCACCAAGCGACCGCTATAGGCCTCCTCGACCGCTCCGGTCAAGGTTCCTAAAAGCTCTTGTCGCCGCGCCGCGGCACCAAGAGTCGCTTTGGAAACCCAAACGGTGATACCAAGGGAGATTGCCGAAAAGACCAGAAAGATCACGGTGAGCTCAACGCTATATGTGAGCATCATCATCACCGAACCGATGATGCCACCTATCGCGGTGAGCAGCGTGAGCACGCCGCGCTGCAGCACTTCGCTCATCTTATCCAGGTCGTTTGTAGCACGGCTCACAATCTCGCCGGGCTTGTGCCCGTCGTAGAACTTCAGCGGTAAACGGTTAAGCTTTGCCGCCAAACGATTGCGCAAATTAAGGTTAAGGCGCTCCGCAAAACTCGCCATGCACAGGCTCTGCGTCGAATAGAAAACAAGCGCCACGGTCCAGATTCCCAGATAAAAAAGAATCTTCTCGCCGCCCGTCCCCCAGCCGATCGAGAACTGCCTGCCGGCAGCATCGGCCGCTTGAACCTGCGTCCAGATGTAGTCGATGAGATGCGCGGAGTAGGCGGGCGCTGCAATCGAGCATACCGTATAGAAAACGATGGCGATGACTACGACCACAAACCTCCAGCGCTGGTCTGCTGCCTCATCCCATAGACGACGCACCGTCGCCCAGGTGTTGCGGGGCTTGAGGTCTTTAAGCTCCCCCTCCTCCGAATCGTGCAGATCGGCCAAACGCTTCTGTTCGCGCCTCAGCTCCTCCTGCTCTTCCTCGGCAAAAATCTCCTCGGCAGAAAGATACTTCTTCCGCTCACTCATGCGCCTCACCTCCCCTCATCTGCGATTCGGCGATGGCGCGATACACTTCGCACGTTTCCATTAGCTCCTCGTGGCTCCCCTGGCCCACAACCTCGCCGTCCTTAAGCACGATGATCTGATCGGCGTGCAAGATGGTCGAGATGCGCTGGGCGATGATGAGAAGCGCGGAGTCGCACATCTCCTGCGTCAGCGCGGCGCGCAGGGCGGCATCGGTCTTAAAATCGAGCGCCGAAAAGCTATCGTCAAAGATGTAGAGGTCCGCGGGCTTGATAATCGCGCGTGCGATGGCCAAACGCTGGCGCTGACCGCCCGAGAAGTTCGTTCCCCCCTGGGCAACCGCCGCATCGAGCCCGTGTTCGAGATCGTAGACAAACTGGCTTTGGGCAACGTCGAGCGCATGGCGCATCTGCTCCTCGGTCGCATCGGGCAAGCCGTCTTGCAGATTGCTCGCCACGGTGCCCGAGAAGAGCCATGCCTTTTGCGGCACATACGAGACGCGTGCACGCAGTTCACGCTGGGCGATATCGCGCACATCGCGCTCGCCCAAAAGCACGCGCCCGTGCGTACTGTCGTGAAGGCGCAGCAACAGCTTTGCCACCGTCGATTTACCCGATCCCGTCGATCCGATAATCGCCGTGGTTTGTCCACGTCGACAGCTAAAAGTAAGGTCATGAAGCGTATCTTGGTCGGCATCGGCAAAACGGAAACTCGCGTGGTCAAAGCGCGCCACCACATCCCGTTCGCCTGCAAACGCACACGCAGGCGCCGCCGCAGCCAAAGGCGCCTTGGCATCCGCACTATCCACAATGGAAGACTCGAGTTCCAGCACCTCGCGTGCACGATCGAGACACGCCTTGGCGCGCGGCATGGTCACCATCACCATCTGCGCCATCATGATGAAGAAGAGGATGAGGATGGCATACTCCAGCACTGCCGAAATGCTGGCAATCTGCATGGCATGCGCACCCACGCGATTGCCGCCAAGCCAGATAACGCATACCTCAACCATATTCATTACAAAGAAACACGAGCAATCGAGGCCCGAGAACACGTAGTTCACGCGGATGGCGTTTTGCGCATAATCCTCGAATACGCGTCCTTCGCGCTGCTCCTCGCGCTGCTCCCGGCCAAACGCGCGAATCACGCGCGCGCCGACGATATTCTCGCGCAGCACTACATTCATGCGGTCGACGAAACTCTGCAAGCGAATAAAGATCGGCGCCGTCTTTGCCACCGTAATCACTGCAAGCACCATCACGATGGCCACGGCGATCAGCAACATGAGACCCATCTGGTAGTCGATCCTAAAAGCAAGGATGATACCGACGACGGCGAGTACCGGCATAGGAAGCACCATCTGACAGGTCATGATAATCGCCTGCTGAATCACGTTGATATCTCCCAGCGTGCGCGTAATCATGGCACCGGTTCCAAAGCGATCGAAATCGTTCGCCGAAAACTCCAGGGACTTACGGTAGATCGCACAGCGGATGTCGCAAGCAACTCGCGAGGCCAGACGCGCAGCGAGGTAAGAACCGCTCACCGCGCCGCCCGAGGCCATAGCGGTGGCACCCAGCATGAGCAGGCCGTTGCACAGGAGATATTCAGTCGATCCCGACGTGATGCCCACATTGACCATATTCGCAAGCATGGTGGGGACCAGCAGCGTTCCCGCATTATCGATCAACAGCACGAGAAGCGTGAGCACAACAAGTTCTTTGTGAGGTTTGAGGAAACGCACAAGCGTTTTCATATATATCCTTCGTTCGTTATCGAGTTTCTTCCAGAATTGCTTCTTTGAGCTTCGTGAGCTCGAGCGAAAGCGCAGCATCGTACTTATTTACCAAGGCCTCGAAGCGTTTGCGCTCGGTAGCGGTCAGCGTCGAGAGGGCTTTAATCTCGGCATCAAGTGCGGGCGCGATAAAGCGTTTTGAAAAGCGCGCGCCCTCGACGGTTAGCTGGGCCACTTTGTTCTTGCGGCTTCCCTCGGCGTAAACCAGATCCACAAGCCCGCGCATCGACAGATGCTTGAGTGCCGAATTGATGGTCTGTTTGCTGTAGCCCCACTCCGAGCAAAGCGCGGCAACGGGACGCGAGCCGCCATGCTGCACGATGTCATAGATCATCCAGTACGAACACTCCGGAAGCCCACACGCCCGAGCAACCTCGTAGTAGAGCTTATCCACCTGGTTGTAACCATGGTCGAGGCGCTGCGCCATCGCAGCGAGCTCGTCCCCATCCATATCGTCCATACCCCTCCGAAGATTCGCTCAGCATCAGTAATCCGAAATCGGACATTTCTTTCGAGAGATGTTAGTCCGGTTTCGGATTACTGTCAAGAGGGGCCATTCGTGCCGAAGCGAACCTTGCCATAAAAAACCCGCCAACGTGAGCTGACGGGCAAAAGGGGAATCGATTATTAAAACGCAAGCGTTCGTCTAGTCCTCCTGTATCGACTCGAAGAACGTGGCGTCTGCGCACAAGTCGTGGATACTCTTGCCGTCATGCCAGGGAAGCTCGATAAGCTCGGACAAGGTGTTGACCAGCTCAGAGCAATCCGTAAAGCGGCCCTTCTCGTTTAGCTGGTTGCAATCCTGCACACGCCAGTAGCCATCGGTGTGCGTGACGTAGTACTGACCGCCGTCGGCATCCATAAAGATGCGCGTCTTAGACCGCAGGTAGCTCAGGAGATCCTCGAATTCCAAGGATATCGTCTCGTCTGCCTTCAATCCCATGATGACCTCCCAAATGGTCGCGGGCGGATGCGGAAGCCCCGTATCAAACAGAGCGTTATCTTCAAATAAACCCGTTTAAGGCCCCACGCGACAGGTCATTTAGGCAGGCGGCACAGACATACACGCAAACGGAAGAAAACGAAAAGGATATGGTAGCCGAGTGTGCAACGCACACATTGCCAAGCCCCACACATCTTAATATTCTGCAAATCCTACGCCATTATTCATATACGCTCAGTGGGTATAGATAGCCCCGTAGACCAATTCCCAATCGAAAGGAACCGTTATGGATGCCCTCGATGCCCTGAAGACGCGCCGCAGCTGCCGAGCATACCTCGATCGCCCTGTCGACGCCCAAACGCTCGATGCCATTATCGAAGCGGGCCGTTTCGCCGCAAGCGGCATGGGACGCCAGTCCGTCACTTTTGTTGCCGTAACCGATCCCGCCACCGTCAAACAGCTTTCGCGCATGAACGCCCAGATTATGGGAGTCGACACCGATCCGTTCTATGGAGCGCAGACGGTAGTTGTGGTGCTTGCTGACGCAAGCGTTCCCACCTGCGTGGAAGACGGCGCCCTCGCCATGGGCAACCTGATGAATGCGGCACATGCCCTAGGCGTCGATTCGTGCTGGATCCATCGCGCACGCGAGGAGTTTAAATCCGAAGAAGGGCGCGCGCTTTTGGCATCTTGGGGTCTTCCCTCCGACGGATCGCTGCGCGGCGTAGGCCATTGCATCCTGGGTTACGCCGCCGGCCCCGCAGGCGAGCCCAAACCGCGTCGCGACAACGTGGTGTACGTAAAGTAGCCTTTACCCCCAGTAGCCCCTGTATGCAATCGGGCCTGTCCGCATCTTTGGACAGGCCCGCTTTCTCATATGTTTGATGCTGTTGCGCTATTTGCCTTTAACCATTCCGGCGATACGATCGGAAATCGAAGTCTGGCCGCGACGGTCCTCGCCCCAGAAGGAAATGGACACCATGCCCGGTCCCACATGGCAGCCAATTGTGGGACCGATATTCGTCTCGAGAAACATCGTGGTGTCATCTTGCTTGGCAATCAGCTCACGCAGCCGACGGGCATCGCCCGTGGCATCGGCGTTGCCGATAGCCGCAACGTTAGAGTACAGGTCTGCATTGCGACCTTTGCTATAGAACTCCGCCATGCGTCGCAACCCCTTCTTGCGACCACGTACCACGCCCACAACGGCGAGCTTGCCATCGGTATCAAAGGTAAGCAGCGGCTTGACATCCAGCTTTCCGCCCACAAGCGCCACGCCGGCAGGAATCCTGCCGCCACGATGCAGGGCATCAAGATCGTCGACCATAAACATCGTCTGTACGTAATAGCGCGCCTCGGCCGCCCATGCGGCAAGCTCGGCAGCAGTAAGGCCGCGGTCGCGCTGACGCACCGCCTCGGCGATGATCAGGCCCTGGGGCGTGGAGCCGAGCTTCAGGTCAACCACATACAGGCCCAGCTCAGCTGCAGACTCAACCTCACGCTCGCGACAAATACGCGCAAGCGCGGTGCAGGCGCCCTCATATGCACCGGAAAGCCCACTCGAAAAAGCCAGATACACCGTTGACACGCCCGAATCGATCGCCTCGTTGAAGGCGGTCTCAAACGCAAGCTGCGAAGGCTGCGAGGTCATTGGCTGTGCACCATGGCGCATGGCCTCGTAAAAATCGTGTGCCGAGGTGCTCTCATACATATCGTCCACGCCCGTTAGGCCATCGTCGCCTTTGACGGTCTCGGTATAGGAAAAATTAAGCACGCGCAGGCCCGCACGTTCGCAGTAATCCCTCGAAAGCTCGCAGCATGAATCGACGATGATATTGCAGGCAGCACCGGAAGTGGGCATGGAAAACTCCGCTCAGATCGAAAACCATATGCGCACAATTGTGACAGCATCAACGGCCCTCGAGCGGCAAAAGCAGAAGTTGCGCACATACGCAAGCAAACATGCGCGCCAAAAGCAAAGCGACCCCGAGAAATCGGGGTCGCTCCTCATTCTTGTGTGGATGGCGTCACAAGAATGGAAAGGGTGCCAACGGGGCGTTGAGGGCACTCGGCGGGCTTGTCCGCAGTGTTAGTAATGTCGCTCACCATCGCCGTGCGCACCGGCTCGAAATCCGTTGTCGCACGGCGATGGCGGGCGTTGCCAAGAACCCTCACCGCCCAGTTGGAAGCTGGCGGTTAGCCGATCCGCCAGACACCTTCTGTTTGGTGCACCACTATAATCGCGCGTCGCCTTTTCCTGCTCTATACTGACAAATGCGAATTATCGTTTAATTTTGAAACAGTCGCAAAGGTGGCCCATGGACAACCGAGACACGAACAGCCCTGCCGTCAACCATCTTGCTCCGGACTCACTGCAAGGGCTTCTTGTCGGAGCGCTCGCCGACGCCGGCATCGATATCATCGCCTTCGACAGCGACGCGTCCGTTGCCTTTACCACCCTAGGATCGGCGCAGGAGCATCGCGATGCCCTGATCCAATACGCGCGAAACCATCGAGACCAGGCATCCGCGGGAGGGCGTCTGCTGTTTACGCGCGACCGAAAGCTCTTTACGCTCTATCCCCGCAAACAAGATGTGGACGGGCACACGCTCGACGTCTTCACCGTGCGCCACCGCCATACCACCACCGTTCGCCCCGGCATCGATTGGCTCAACGCCAAAGAAGTGCGCATCGATTTTGAGCAAAGCGCCTTTGGCATCATCGAGGGCGAAGCGGCCCTCTCCCCACTTGTCCTTGCATCCTACGAGCACAACACGCCCGTGATGCTGGAAGGCGAAGCAGGGTCTGGCAAAGACCAGATAGCCGAGCTTCTCTATTTGAGCGGTTCCCTTTCCCACCAGCCATTTGTCCGCATTAGCTGCGATATCTTGAACGACCGCTCCTGGCATCATCTGCTCAAATCCGCAGATTCGCCGCTCTATCAAACCGATATGACCATCTATATCAGGCACTTGCATGCCCTGGAAGAACGCCGCCATCGCGAACTTCTGGCGACGCTGCGCGAGGGAGCCCTGACCGAACGCTGTCGCGTGATTCTTTCGGGCAACGACATTCCCGGTGGCGGAGAGTGCGATGCCGTGGCCCAATGTGCCGAGCAGCTCAACTGCGCGGTCTGCATTGCCCCCTCCGTGCGAGAACAAGGCGAACCCGCGCGACGCGTCGAACGCTACCTGGCGAGCCTCGCCCAAGAATTTGAAATGGAAGCGCCATCGATCGAGCACGATGCCGCAGCGATCTTGAACGCCTACAGCTGGCCGCGCAATTACGCGCAGTTGCGCGAAGTCGCTGAGCGCCTGCTGATTCTAGGCGGAGACGCCCCCGTTAGCAAAGAGAACGCAAACGCGGTTCTTGCCCAGGAAAACGTGATTCGCTCCGGAGTCTTCTCATCTCCGGCCCTGGAAACCGACCTCTATATCCTGCGCCCCCTCGCCGACACCGAGCGAGATATCGCTCAGCTGGTTGTCGACCATCTGGGCGGCAACAAAACAAAAGCGGCCGATGTCTTGGGCATCAGCCGCACTACCCTTTGGCGCCTCCTTCGCTAACACGCGAGCAAAATGCACCTCGTCGAAGCTTTCGCTAAGCTTCCTCGAGAACCACGTGCCGGAAGGAGCCGTTCTCGTAGATGCCGTAGCTGTGCGTTCCGTCTTTGGGAATGGATACGCTGCCTGGATTGAAAAGCCACAAGCCCGGATGCTCCTGACTCTCCTCGTTAACCTTGATATGCGTATGTCCGTACACCAGCGCGGAGCCGGCGGGCAGCACCGGTACGTTATCGACACTGTTGTGCATGCCGGCGCCAAACACATGTCCATGCGTGCAAAAGAGCTCGCGACCGTCGCTATCCATCACGAGAGCGCTGTCGGACATACAGGGAAACTCGAGCACCATCTGATCGACTTCTGCTTCGCAGTTGCCGCGCACCGCAATCACGCGCCCGCTTTTGGCAAGGTCATTGAGCAGCAAAATCACGCGCTTGGGAGCATAGTCGCGGGGAAGATCGTTGCGGGGACCGTGATAGAGCAGGTCGCCCAAAAGGATGACACGATCGGGTTGCTCCTCCTCGATGGCAGACATCAGGCGCTCGGCCCAATACGCGGAACCATGGATGTCGGATGCGATAAGAAACTTCATGATGGGTCCAATCTCAAGACACCTTGCAACGAATAACGCTAACGCAGGGATTCTTTTGCGACAGCGCTGGCGCAATAGGAAATGCCCGCGATGATCAATGCGTTGATCACAACCGACACAACAGCGGTGCCGTTCAGGATAGCAAGCACCACATCGGCGGCATTGACAAGCAGCCCGACGAGCGCCACGGGCAGCAGGGCGCGGGCGCGAACGGGAACGTTAGCAGCAGAGATGCCCTGTGCCCCCAGCAAAAACGCAAAGAGCACGACAAACCCCATTACGATGGAATGCAGCAGGTCGGGTGCCTGGTCGCCGGAAGTGTTGAGCACGATAAGGGTGATTAGCAGGTCAATGCCGCCAATCACGGCGAGAAGGCTCAAGACCTTCAGCGCTTTTCGCATAGTGGACATACGGTCTCCTCTCCCCGCCCAGCGGCGAAGTTACATTCATACACGCGAAGCATTGTACCCCGCGTGCCCAGACGCAAGCGCGCATCATCGATTGCGAGCTGCCTCGCGCACGGTGTCCATCACCGTCTGCAACGCAACGCCTTTATCGCGTGCGATGGCAGCACAGGCCTCGTACTCAGGCGTCGTGCGCTGCGTGCCGTCGGGAAGACGGACGGTCTTTACCAAGACGTCACCCCAGGGTGTCTCCACCGTCTCGATGGCTCGAGGCAAGCAGGTGCGCTCCATCTCCTGGCGACGGATGCCGATGGTCGTCGTCTCACTCAAGACAATCTCCTCCATGCGCAAGACATCGGCGGGCTCCACAATAACCTGGAGCTGATAAGCGGGGCGACCCTTCTTGCAGAATATCGGCAGCCAATGCGCCTCGCGCGCACCCGCCTCGCGCAAACGCTCCACAGCATAGGCCAAAACCTCCGGCGAGCAGTCATCGATATCGCATTCAAGCTTAACAACGCAGTTGGGCGCTTGCGTTTCGGCAGAGAGCGAGGGACAAGGTTCACAGGGGGCAGCACCAACGTGCGCGTGAAGCTCCTCGATGAGCATTGCGCGCAAGATCGATGGGCGCTCGTAGGAGCGCTTGCCCGCACCGAGCCCCACCGCGCGAATCGTGTAGCGCTCGGGCAGGGAAAACTCGGGCTCCAGGGCGGCAACGAGGGCCGCGCCGGTGGGCGTCACAAGTTCACCCTCAACCGAACTCGGGGACAGCGGCAAGCCATGGGCGATGCAGATGTTCAACGTTGCAGGAACGGGCACCGGGACAACGCCATGCTGGCAGCGAATCGTCCCATGGCCATCGGTCAGCGCGGGGACAATCGCTCGCTCAATGTCCAGATCGTCAATCAAGAATGCCGCCGCAAGAACATCGACAATAGAATCGACTGCGCCCACCTCGTGAAAGTGGACCTGGTCGATTGGCAGACCATGGGCCTTTGCCTCGGCTCGTGCAAGAATGCGAAAGGCGTCGCGGGCGAGGCCGCGTGCACGCCCGGAAAGCGGGGCGGCATCGATGACCTGCTCGACCTGCGCCAAACCGCGATACGTATGATGATG